>Ga0172371_10000388_pt1 | contig 67279 bp, 68 predicted proteins | sample Lak12m_FD_114543 | JGI IMG/M metagenome (GOLD analysis project Ga0172371, IMG submission 114543) | Freshwater microbial communities from Kabuno Bay, South-Kivu, Congo - kab_022012_12m | ecosystem: Environmental > Aquatic > Freshwater > Lake | place: Democratic Republic of the Congo: South-Kivu... | reverse complement strand
TTGGGGAGCCGCTGTACGAGTTCCCTCTCCCTCCGGGAGAGGGACAGGGTGAGGGCCAATCGTGGCACGATTGTAGCCTCACAAAGAATTTTGCAACAGTTTCTCCGTGCCGGTCGTCCGTCACCCCGGCCTCCGATCCGGGGTCCAGATGGTTGCCCGCGAAAGCGGGCAATTCCTGGATTCCTGCTTCCGCAGGAATGACGCAAAAATCCCCCTGTATCTCCCTTTAGAAAAGGAGGAGAGAATAGGGCGACTCGCCAGTCGCCCCTACGGCCTGTCTCCCGATTCACTCCTGGCAATGACATTCTCTGCGTTGTCCGCTCACGCTGCGGTTAATCGCAGAGGGGTTTTACTCTTTGCCCGGCCCAACTATTTTGTCTTTCGCCCCCGGCGCCCCTGTGACCCCAACCGGTTTGGAGCTAGTGACACCCGTCGGAAGTGTCATGAGATCAAGACGAGAGTCCTTTTCTTTTCGATCTCTTAGGGTCAGCACTTTAAAATTAAAATTTGGGTCCTTAGACAATGCTTCCAGTTTTTGCCTAAGTGTTTCCATGTCTTGACTCGAAGATGACGGGATACGCGCAAAAGTCTCACCCGAAGAAATAGGGAGCGGCGCAAGTTGCAGCGGCTGTGCGCTCACACAAAAAATGATCTTGGCGTCTTTAGCCATTTCGCTCAGTTTTAGCCTGACGGGCGACTCGGGGCCGAATAGCGTATAGTCTTTATCAGGCAAAATCACATCTGACTGCATCTCCTTGTTAGGAAGCAAAATAATGAGATCGCCACTCGGAGAAACGTAAATCGCCGTCAGGTACCCTTTTTCTGAGGACTTCACACGTACGATCGCGGGTATGCCGGCTCTGGCCCATTCTTCTTTAGCTTTTTCGGTCCAAACTTTGAGTTCCTGCGCTTTTGGTCCAGGGCCGGATGGCAAGAGCTTGCTCTCTATTTGACCGGAATCGCCCGAGACCGCCAGACCGGATATTGGTAGGCAAATCAGGCAGCAAGAGAGAATCAACAACAGAGCGATACGATTTATTTGAACGCTACCCATCGGATATCCCCTTTTCTCTGGCTGTCGCAGTAGCCAAGCCGCCTCAAACAACTTTTTCTATCGTGTATACTTCCGTCTCCCGATCGATTCCCTTCAGGCGCACACTTTGCGGTCCCTTGCAGAAACCAGGGTCTCTCCAGAGAGCTTTTGTCCGTGAAGTCATCATTATTCCGCCTGGTGGAGCCAATGATTGCACCCGACTTGCGATGTTGACCGCGGATCCCACTACAGTATATTCAAGCCGGCGGTCAGATCCCAAATTCCCGACAAAAACTATACCGGTATTGATTCCTATCCTTATGTTCAAACCATTCTCAAATTCCTTTATGCCGGAATTCGACCACATGGCATTTATTTCCGCCATTCTTTTTTGCATCTCGATTGCGGCTTCAACCGCTTCATGGGCGTGATCAGGCAGTGGTATTAAGTCTCCGAAAACCGCCAGGAATCCGTCTCCGAGGAATTGATGAATCCGGCCCCTGTGGTCAATTATGGCGCCACTCATTTTTTCAAAGAAATTTTTCAAGAAACGACTGACGTATTCCGCGTCGACCGCTTCCGACAAAGTCGAGAAGGCTTGCATGTCAACAAAAACTATCGTTAGTTCCAATCTCCTGCCGGACAGATCCGGTCCTTGAGTTCCGTGCACAGCTTCATCCAACAACTCAGGCGCCAGATAGCGTTCCAATGCCCTTCGGCTCGCAGCGGCTTGTCGTTCCAAGGAAACGCTCCTTATCACAAACGATCCCAGTGCGGCAGGCAAGAACACAACAAGCGTGCCGACCAGGGCCACATCTGTCGTCCGGAGAACAAAAAAAAGCGTTTCGAGAGAAATACAAATCAGGCTGATCAGCAGCAGTAAACCCGCTTCAGCCTTTAAACCGGGCTTCTCAGTAGCAAGCGGAAAGATTATCGCCAAAAAGGCGAAAAACAATGCGATCCATGGGAAAATGGACACGTGTTTGATGAAAGTCTGCGTAAGGATCGTATTTATGGCAAAAGATTGAATTTGATTCCCGGGGACACCGGTTGATACCGGGGCGCTCCAGATATCCGTGTTTCCCGTCGTAGCCAAAGCCACCATAACTATCTTGCCCTTGTAGCGGGACGATCGGGACGAATCCGGAGCATCGCTCAGAACGTCATTGACAGGGTAATGCTTGAAACTGTCCCACGGTTTTCCCCAATTAATGAGCATCATGCCGCGCCTGTCCACCGGGATAGAGACTTCTTCAGCGCCCTTCTTGATTTTGATCTGTTTGCCGCCAACCAGCTTTAAGGCGTTCGGATTCAGATTCCAAAGCGCTAATAGAGCCGAAAGGCTCAAGCTGGGAATGCAACGATCCTCCAATCTCACGAGGAGAGCGCATCTGCGATATACGCCATCTGAATCGGGAGTGGCTGTAATATGGCCAATGCCTCTCGAAGACTGGATAATCTGCTGCAATGGCAGTAATGAAGCCTTAAGCTCGGTCACTCTCGGCAGAGAGAAGCTCGACGGAACTTGGAGCGGCCAGGATACGTCGTACAAGTCGTCCGCTCGCGACCGATCTCCTTCAATTCGCAGTTTTTCCCTGCTGTCGGCTTCGGACAACGCCGCCACCGTAGGCGAGATAACATTTCCCGCTCGCTTGATAGCCTCGAAAAAAGCCGCGTCACCTTCCTTGCTCTTTCCCGGAGAAGCGTAAAAGATATCGAAGACCACCAATTTGGCTCCAAATTCGGACAGCCTATCAACAATTCGGGCGCTGAGCGCTCTATCCCACGGCCATTGCCCGTATTCTCCGATAGCCGGATCGTCAATATCCAAATGAACAATTTCCGGCGCCAAAGCGCCCACCGGGCTAAGAGACAATTTCAGGTCGTAAAATTTGTAACTTAAGAGGTCGAAATATGCGGGATAAAAGAAAATTAGCAGAACAGCAACTATACTCCACATGGCCGAAAATATGACACATGCGGGCGCCGTCCCATTCCTGGAGAAATGACTTATTTCCCAGAATTTCACGGGCGTATTCCGGTATCTGTCTACTCATAGGATATCAGGCGTTCCGCAAAAGTATATTTCTCTACGGATTCCTCCGTCAATTCCAATCTTTTTTGTCCGATTCTCTTCAGGCTCATGTCCGCAAGAAGCTCTATTTTCGCGCCCGACCCGTATCAGGCGGATTGTAAGCAATAACTTGGCAGCCTGTAAATACTATATGGAATACAACCCACCGTATTTATCGACTAAATAATCAATTAGGAACCCGGGATTGAGATCTTCTCCAGTGGCTTTAATTAATAATTGCCGCGGCAAGTATGTGGATCCGCACGAGTGAATATTGGTCCTCAGCCATTCGAGAAGGGGTTGGAATTCCCCGCGAGATATGAACGAGTCCAGGTCGCCCAGGTCGCTCTTCGCGCGATGGAAGAATTGAGCCGCATAGATGTTTCCCAGCGTGTAGGTCGGGAAATAACCTATAGAGCCCGACGACCAATGAACATCCTGCATCACTCCTTGCGCATAATCCGGAGGGGTTAGTCCCAGATACTCTCGCATTTTCGCGTTCCATGCCTCCGGCAAATCGCCAACTTGAATATCGCCTCTAATCAGGGCCACTTCCAATTCGAAGCGTAGGAGCACATGCAAATTATAAGTTACTTCGTCCGCTTCGACTCTTATGAGGCTCGGTTTGACCTCATTGACGGCAAGTAAGAAGGTCGAGAGGGGGACTTCCGCCAAGGAAGCAAACCTGGATTGGGCCCTGGGGTAGAAGCGCCGCCAGAAAGCCTCTGAGCGTGCCACCATGTTCTCCCACATCCTGGACTGCGATTCATTGACGCCGAGCGAAATAGGACGGCAGATGGGGGCGCCCCAGTGTTCGATTGGCAAACCCTGGTGATATATCGCGTGGCCCGCTTCGTGGATAACCGCGAAGAATGCCTCATTAAAATAATTCTCGGTATACCGTGTCGTTATACGGACATCCCCCGGGCCTATACCGGTTGTGAATGGATGCGCCGAAATGTCCAATCTCCCCGCTTCAAGGTCGTAACCGATCTTTCGGGCAACTTCGAGAGAAAACGATCTCTGGTCTTCTATGGGGAAAAAACCATGTACGGCAGCGCCTTCATTCTGCTTCGGACTCGCGTGAATGCGTCCGATCAGGTCCACCAACGCTTTCCTCAACCGCTCGAAGATGGGTTCAAGATTTCGCGCTGTCTCGCCAACTTCGTACACGTCGAGTAGCGCATCATACGGCTCTTGCTCGTATCCTACCGCCCGAGCTTCCTCTCTCTTAAGCGATACGATTCTTTCCAGATACGGTTTGAAAAGGTCCCAATCGTTTCCGGGCCGGGCCCGCTCCCAGACTGATTGACCCTCAGCCGCCGCACGAGACAGCGCGATGGCAAGTTCTTCCGGAATTTTGACCGCGCGATCGTAGTATCTGCGCCACCACCGAACGTTTACGGCTTCCACAGATTCAGGATTTCGAACCAATTCTGAGCCTTCAATCGTTGCCAGGCCCTCTCCCACGATTGGATCTGTTACCATTCTGTGGCGCATCCCTGCGAGACAGGCCAATTGGTTCACCCTGTGAGCGTGACCTTTAGGCGGAATCTGTGTGCGCTGGTCCCAATCCAGCACGGCGATAGCTGAGCCCAAGTAAGCAAGTTGCTTCCCATGTTCGGATAATTGTTTGTAAGCTTCTTTCGGAGTCATTTCGGTCTCTCGGTATCTGTCGTTGATCGTTGCGCCGCGGGATACAAACACTGTCAATTCTTCTTTGACACCTTTGCACATGGGTTGTAGAAATTCAAGAAATGGCTTTCAGGCATGTTGCAGGCTTGGGGCTAGTCAAGTAGGATGTTTGCGGCAGAGCTCCCTCTCCCTTTGGGAGAGGGTAGGGGTGAGGGTCCGGACTGATGAATTCTTCGGTTTCTGAAACCATACTTCGTTACCGCCGCATTATGAGGCATCACCCCACAGGCGCCGAAAAGAAGCTGTGGAGTCATCTTCGAAACCGACAAGTAATGGGCGCCAAGTTTCGGCGTCAGCATGCAGTGGGTCACTTCATTATTGATTTCTACTGTCATGAAACGAGGTTGGCAATTGAGGTTGACGGTGAAAATCATGCGCAAGAATATCAGGCTGAATACGATAATATTCGTACAATGGAACTAGAATCCTGTGGAGTGCGGGTTCTTCGTTTCTGGAACAGTGAAGTTCTTAATAATATCGGAGGAGTCCTCGACACAATTCTGGCTGCCCTCACCCCTACCCTCTCCCAGAGGGAGAGGGAGCGGACGTGACGCCTCGGCAAATCGCCGAATCTACAGTCTCGCAGCCGGGGTTCGTCAATCCCCACAGCCATAACGATGATGATATTATGATATAATGGCGGCATGAGGAAAATATGCAAGAAGATTACAAAACAATAGATCTGCGTAGAGAAGAAAAACAAAGGCTTGAGCGCAGCCGTGAGAATGAAACTCTCGAACCGTTAGATCCCCGATATAGTCATCGAGAAGGACTGATCACACAGGAGGCGCTGGAGGGGCTTGTCCAACAGAAGGCCGTGCGAGCCTCACGAAGGAAATGGGGCGGGAGATCGTTAATTGTTTTCGGCGCCATTCTGATGCTTGGTTCCTGCCCGTTTTACGTGCTTTCGGGGGCCGGGTCCGGGACCATCCTCGCTGCACTGGCTCTGATCGGAGGCGGGAGCGCATTGCTGGCGTGGCGTCCACGGTTGAAGAACACGAACGAAGCCGTGCTGATAGCCATGAAATACGGAAACAGGCTGACAGCGACAACGCTGGCGCTTGAAATGGACACGTCGTTCGGCAAGGCTGAAAAGATAATCCAAGAGCTTGTCCGCTCCGGGATAGCTGAAATCGACCTCGACCACAAAGATCCCGATCACACCATCACATACAAGATCAAAGGGCTTTGATAGAGGAGCGCCAAATCGTTGTAATCCCTCAGTTAGTCGCGGGGCGCAGCGCTGTAATTGCGAGGAGTGAACAGTGGGACAGGCGTCCCCCCTGTCTATTTTGGGATGACCGGCAAGATGCCGGTCCCACCAGCAATCCTGGTGTAGGGGCGCATGGCCATGCGCCCTCTGGATTCCCGTTTCCACGGGAATGACGGGAGATTGCTTCGCTCCGCTCTCAATGACATCGACGGCCTGTGCTCTATCTCCGTCCTAACGGCAGGCTTGCAAATCGTGCCGTTCCTGGACGGGATTACGGCGCGAGGGAAACCGACCGGCAGGGACGCCGGTCGCTACCAACGATATCTTGGCCAAAGTGATGATGGAGATGTGTGGCCGGATGACAATCACCGGCCGGATGAGATCTCCGGATTACCTACAAAACGGCCAGGAATAATATGGCATTACCGGATAAACCGGTCCGCACGGCGCTTTGTGTTGAGGCGCACGGGGTTTCTTGGGTTCGCTCGGCTTGGGGATTGTCGGCCTCTCAACCACGGAAGGCGTCGGAGCCACAGGTGTTGTTTGCGGTGGCGCTTTTCGAGCTGTCGGAGGTTGACGCGGGGCCTGAGGTTGCGGGGGCGCTGCCGGCGCCGGAGGAGCAGCCTGAACAGGCGGCGCCTGAGTTACAGGAGGCGCCTGAGCTTGGGGGGGCGCGGGACGCTCCGGAGGAGCAACCCGAACCGGTGGAGCCACCTGAGGTGGCGCTACCGCCACTGGAGGCGCGGGTGTTACAGGCGCTGTGGCCGGAGCAGGCGTAGGAGTGCGGGGAGTCTCGCGCGGGATTTCCGCTCGAGGTGGAGTGCGTCTCGCAGTTGGAGGTCGAATTCCTGGTGTCACACTTGGCTGAAAGGGTGGTGGAGTCTTGGCCACCGGAGGTTTGGCGCCCGGCGGGGTCTTCGTTTTTTTAGGACAGGCGGAGGGTCTTTTGCACTGCGGCTTCGCCGGTACGCATTGTAGTCGGCGGCCGGCGGGGGGTGGGGGACAGCTCGGACCGAGCCCCAAGCACGTACCTAGCAATTGGCAGGGCGCCATTACGATGTCTGAGACAATATCAACGAAACTGTCAGGATAAGCTTCGGGTTGCGGCTGACGTCCCCAACTGTATTGAGAAGACAAGATAAGACATACCAATACCGGTAATAGAATGCGTTTCATAATATTCCCTACCCCCTAAATAAACGGTAGATCGACCCATGTTAGAGAACCGAACCGCAAAAGTCAATCAAGGCCACGGAAACACCAGCACCAGCCGCATGTCGCGAAGTTAACCCGCAGAAGGAGGCGAAAATAGTTATCAAAAACATTCTGGACGCGGCTCAATTATATCCGTTGCATCCCAGGTTAGCGACAGGCTATGATCCTCACATTCTCAATCATATGCGGTCATATAAGCGCGAGGTGGGGAAATGAGTGACAGGCGGTTCCATTACGGTTGGGTAGTGATTCTCACAGGCCTGCTGGTAACCATTGGGGCGCACGGGTTTGGCCGGATGTCGTATACGCTCATCCTGCCCGCTATGAAGGACGGGCTTGGTTTCAACTACACTCAACTTGGCCTGCTCGGCACCGGGAATTTCGTGGGATACCTGCTGATGGCGATCATAGGCGGGTTCCTGGCAGCCCGATTCGGGACCCGGGTGGTGATTGCGCTGGCCCTGGTACTAATGGGCATTACTATGATCCTGACAGGACTGGCCGAAACCTTCGGATTTGCATTTGCCATGAGATTAATGACAGGTCTTGGCAACGGCGCGGCTTACGTCCCGGCTATGGCTTTGGGCTCGGCGTGGTTCGCTGTTGAACGCCGGGGTTTTGCCACAGGCATTGTTTCCGCGGGCATCGGAGGCGGCACAATGATCGCCGGGCTCGTAGTGCCTCGAATATTGGCTGTGTATGGGCCGGAGGGCTGGCGTTTTTCCTGGTACTATCTTGGCGGAGCGGTCCTGATCATCGCGGCTGTAGCGGCGATACTGCTCCGAAGCCGGCCTTCAGATGTGGGGTTGCGGCAGGTAGGGGCCAAAGGAGACGCTGTCACCGCCGCTCCGCAGAAGGGAACCGCGGCGCCTCTTGATTGGGGCAGGATCTACAAAATGGCCCCGGTTTGGTATCTGGGGCTTGTTTATTTTATGTATGGTTTTTCGTACGTCATCTACATGACCTTTTTTGCCGCTTATCTATGCAAAGAAATGGGAATGACCTCGGCGGAAGCAGGGAGGCTCTGGTTTCTGGTAGGCCTATTGAGCATATTTTGCGGGGTTATCTGGGGCGGCTTGTCTGATAAACTCGGACGCGCATGGGGATCTGCCCTGGCATACATAGTTCTTGGTATCTCCTACGCCATCCTGGCCCTTGTGCAAGTCAAGGCCGGCTTCTATTTGTCCGCTGTGATTTTCGGCCTTACAGCATGGAGCATCCCCACTATTATGGCCGCGACAGCGGGAGATTATGTCGGTCCCAGACTGGCTCCGGCAGGCTTGGGGTTTATCACGCTGTTTTTTGGAATAGGACAGGCGCTGGGCCCGGCCGTCGGCGGCTATTTGGCGGATTTTACCAAATCTTTTCAAGGTCCATTTCTTTTAGCAGTTGCTGTATCAATATTGGGAGCGATACTCTCCTTGCGCCTGCGACGAATCCATACTGAGGATTAATGTGTTTAAGAAGAGTTGCGGTAGCCTTTTGGATTCGTTGCCGCCTGACCCTACCGGGTTTCGAGTGCGATTGTGGGGCAGGCTTTCCAGCCTGCCTATTCAAAAAAGCCTCTGATGGCAGGCTGGAAAGCCTGCCCCACAAAAGCAGCCCCTGCAAAGGTTTAGGGACGCAGCTGGTGTTCCCAGATTTGGTAGGACCGGCGTCTTGCCGGTCCGGTCACCTTGACCGCACTGTTCGGGGACCGGCAAGATGCCGGTCCTACGGCAACGATTTCACTCCTCGTAGCAAAAAATGCATACACCGAAAACAAACAATTTTTTGTTGACTCCCTTTTTCTATGTAGCATAAGATGAGTGACTGTTCGGAAAGTGAGCGACTGCTCGGTAGAACAAGAAAGAAAACCGTGCCCGTAAGTGTCGTCCCCACCACCGTTAAGAATCCGGAATTAGTAGAAAAACGCCGAGAGCAGATCGTTCTCGCGGCCATTAAGCTCTTTGCGCAAAAAGGCTTCCATAAAACCACATTGAGGGATCTGGCCGAAGAATCAGGTCTCAGCCAGGGTAACATATACGACTACGTAGGAACGAAAGAGGATATTTTCTTCCTGATCCATCAGTTCGCGGCCGGGTCCGCCATGGCCGCTATCAAGAAGAGCATCGAGAATATTCGAGATCCTATGGAAAAATTCCGGCGTTTGATCCGGGCTGAATTTAACACCATGGATCAACTGGCCGACGCGATAATGCTGATTTACCAGGAAGGCCACATCCTGGATAAGCCTTTTTTGCGCAACCTTTTGCGAAAGGAAAGGGCGCATCTTGAATTGTTCGAAGTCGTCATCGAGGAGTGTCAAGAGAAGGGGCTGCTCAAGGATTGCAATCCTCGTGTCGTATCGAACCTTATTAAATCCATGGTAGACGCCTGGGTGCTCAAACGCTGGGACCTCAGAGGTTACGCCACTGCGCTGGAAATGGAAGAATCCATTCTGAATCTACTGTTTAAGGGATCGCTTGTTCAGGAGCCACACTGCGCTTCGTATCGTGAGAATTCAAGCCCTTTGTCCGGAAAATCGGCCCTTGTGATAAACGCGGGGACCTTTTTGGGCGCGGCCGCGCTTTCTTTTCTGGCCTCACATGAGGTTCGAGTGGTTGCGCATTTGGATACTGTTCGTAAGAAACGTGAGTACCCTGTCATTCCGGACGACGGCAAGAACATCAGTTATTTTGCTGAGAAGGACCGCGGTCCTTTAACACCTGAACTGTTTCGACAGATAGAGACTGCAATCGGCCCAATTGACATCTGCATACATGACATAGGCATCGGCAATTTAAGAATGCCGACAGCGCCGGGAGAGAAAACGACGGGAGGCCGTCGTCTGGCAGAAAATTTGGCCTGCGCGGAAAACCTTGCTCCAACAATTTATGAACACATGTCCAAGAGATCAGCAGGACGAATCATCTATTTGGCGCCATGGTCGTGGGACAAATATGCCAACCCTATTCGGTACGAAACCGTCAAGGGCGGAATCATCGCGTTGACGAAAACTGTAGCGAAGACAATGGCGCAACACCAGGTGAATGTGAACTGCATTTTGCCGGGATTCATCAAAACGATTCGTCCGTCAAGAATTGAAAAAGAACTGGCGAACGATTTAGTCGAGCAGATTCCCGCCCGGCGGTTGGGTGAAGTGACCGATTTGATCGATGCTGTCTTGTTCTTGGCAGGAGACGCGTCAAAATATGTGACCGGTCAAGTTCTCAGATGCACAGGTGGAGATAGCTGAGTGAGGAGACAGAAGGATGTCGATCTACCAAGAAAGGCCCTGGCTCAGTTCTTATCCGGATTGGGTCCCTCATGATCTGGACCTCGCAGGATTTACGGCCGCAGAAGATTTCAATTTTTCCGCGGCACGCCGACCCGAAGCTCCCGCAATTTATTACTTTGATCATGTAATCTCATACGGTGAAATAGACCGCTTGTCAGACGCCCTGGCTATCGGGTTCCACGATCTAGGGCTCAACAAAGGCGATCGCATCATCGTAGACCTTCAGAACGTCCCACAAGTTCTCATATCAGTTTATGCCGCATGGAAGCTCGGGGCCATTGTGGTTCCAGTGAACCCTATGTACAGGGAAAAAGAACTCGCCTATTTTTGCCAGGATTCCGGCGCCAAGATTTTCTTGACGCTTCAAGAGACTGCCGCAAATTTGGATCTGTCGTTTTTGCGGGAGGCTCAAGTTAACACCATCATCACCACGTCCCCTCTTGATTTCTTGCCGTCCGGGGAGGAAACACCCGGTCTGCTTCAAGGAATTAAACGAACCAAGGCCGAAGGCGCTTTGGAATTATCCGATTTCCTGACGAAGTATGCGGGCAAGAAGCCCGATGTGGCCAAGGTCTCCAGCAATGATATTGCATATTTAACTTATACCTCCGGAACCACCGGCCGCCCTAAAGGCGCCATGAATACCCACGGGAATGTGGCATTCAGCGCTCGGGCATATCGGTCCATGATGCGGCTTGACGAAACGGATGTGGTTCTGGGTGTCGCTCCATTGTTTCATGTGACGGGTGAGGTGGCTCACTCGGCTGTCGCTGCGCTGGTCGGAATCCCGCTCGTTCTGTATTACCGTTTCGATCCTGGCGAAACTCTTCGTTTAATTGAACGCTGGAAAGTGACTATGACCGTCGCCGCGATAACTGTATACATCGCGTTGATGAATCACGCTGATATCAAGAAAAGAAACCTATCCTCCTTCATCAAAGCTTACAGTGGAGGGGCGCCGGTTTCCGAGGCTACCGTTAAGCAGTTTGGCGATCTTACAGGTCTTTATCTTCATAATGTATACGGTATGACGGAGACCACCTCACCGTCTCACATAGTCCCCTGGGGAAAAAGGGCCCCCGTTGATTCGGAGAGCGGCGCTCTTTCAGTAGGCGTTCCTGTCCCGAACTCGGTTATTCGCATCGTGGATGATGAAAAAGGAGTAGCGGACCTGGCCCCCGGCGAAGTAGGAGAAATCGCTGACCGCGGCCCGATGGTTGTTCCCGGTTATTGGCAAAAACCTGAAGAAACCCATGAAGCCATAAGGGATGGGTGGCTCTTCACCGGTGACGTCGGCAAGATGGACGAGAACGGCTGGTTTTATGTTGTTGATCGCAAAAAGGACATGATTATCGCCTCAGGTTTTAAGGTTTGGCCGCGTGATGTGGAGGATGTAATTTATCAGCACCCCGCGGTTCGGGAAGCGGCAGTCGTAGGTATTCCCGACGCATATCGGGGTGAGACGGTGAAGGCGTATGTGGCCTTAAAGGACGGCATGGAGCAGGAAATTGTGCCTGAAGACCTGATATCCTTCTGCAAAAGCCGAATGGCCGCCTACAAATACCCTAGGCAGGTGGAGTTTGTGCCTGAGATCCCAAAGACACTAACCGGAAAGTTTTTACGAAGAGCTTTGCGAGACAAGGATCAAACATCAAACGGGTGAACCGCGCCGGACTTCAGAAGTATTTAGGATTCGTAGGCATATTCTTTGATTTGAGGAGATTGAGTGTTCCAGAAACCTGCTGAATTGAAATCCCACAGAATCCGAATGTGGCTCGCTGCCAAACATGTGGGGCAGGCTTTCCAGCCTGCCATTCAGTGGCCCGAAATAAGGCCATTAGGCAGGGATGATCTCCCGGCCGTGCATTATTATGAGAGGCGGCTACCGCATTGGGAATTGGACGGTTCCACTTACTTTCTGACCTTTCGTGCCCATAAACGGCATGAGAGTCCTCTCGCGCATGAAGATCTTGCCTCCATTGTTGAAGAAATATTATGGCTTGGATTTGGAGAAAGGTACACTCTAGAAGCCTATGTGATAATGCCGGACCATGTTCATCTTCTGATCAGCCCAATTGGAGAACGGACTCTTAGCCGAATTCTTCAGGGATTGAAGGGTTTTTCGGCAAGGCAAATCAACAGAAAATTAGGGAGAAAGGGCAAGTTCTGGCAAGACGAGACATTTGATCACTTGGTACGAAATGAGCAAGATTGGTTGGACAAATTCAACTATATCCACAGCAAGCCTGTTTCAGCAGGTCTAGTAGATAGACCGCAGGACTATCCGTTTAGCAGTCTTGTGACAATACATAGCGAAGGCAGGCTGGAAAGCCTGCCCCACATTTGGAGGCCCATCCAGTCTGTCTAGATCCAAAGGAGCGTTCGACCATGGCTATGATGACCGGCAAAGAATATATAGAGTCATTACGGGAATTACGGCCGGAAGTTTATTTCATGGGGGAAAAAATTGACAGTGTAGTCGATGAGCCCATGTTCCAACCGCATGTCCATACTGCTGCGCTCACGTATGAGCTGGCCCACGATCCTTTGCACGAAGAGGTAATGACCGCGACCTCGCATCTCACCGGCCAAAAAATTAATCGGTTCACACATATTCACCAAAGCATAGATGATCTGGTGAAAAAGATCAGAATGATGCGCCTGTTAGGCCAGAAGACAGGCACCTGCTTCCAACGCTGTGTAGGATTTGACGGACTGAACGCAGTTTATGCCATCTCGTATGATTTAGATCAAAAATATGGGACTGATTACCACCAGCGATTCAGGAATTTCCTAAAGTACGTTCAGGAAAACGACCTAATGTCCGCCGGAGCTATGACCGATGCCCGAGGGGATAGGAGCCTCAAACCCAGTCAGCAGGCAAATCGCAATTTGTATTTGCACATCTCGGAGAAAACAAATGACGGAATAATCGTCAATGGCGCCAAAGCGCACATAACGGGTGTCATCAATTCTCACGAGATCATCGCCATGCCGACCCGGGCCATGACCGAGGAAGACAAAGACTTCGCTGTCTCCTTCGCCATCCCGGTGAACACACCGGGGATAAAGTTGATCTTTGCTCGGCAGACGAATGACAGCCGTCGATTGGAAAGTCCTCTGGATACCGGCAATCCGAAATATGCCAATGTCGGCGGTGAGGCGCTGATAACTTTCACAAATGTATTTGTCCCCTGGGAGCGAGTTTTTATGGCTGGCGAATATGAATTCACCGGCCAATTAGTGGAAACATTCGCGGGTCACCATCGGGCAAATTACGGTGGCTGCAAGGTAGGTCTCGCCGATGTGGTCTGTGGAGGATCTCAATGGCTCGCGGACGCTCACGGGCTTGCCAAGGCTTCTCATATTCTCGATAAGCTTACGGAAATCGTTACAATGGCCGAGACGTGCTGGTCGTGCAGTTTGGCCTGTTCTTATGAGGGCCACAGGACGCCATCCGGCGCCTATAGTGTCAATCCTTTGCTTGCCAGTGTCACAAAGCTGAACATAACTCGCATGGTTTATGAATGGATGCGCCTTGCCCAGGATATCGCCGGAGGAAAAATTATCACTTTGCCGGCTGAAAGCGATTTGAACAGCCCTGAAATCGGAGAAATGGTTGCCGAATACTTTGCGGGCAGGGCGGGTGTGGATGTTCACAATATTATCAAAATGCTGAGACTGATAGAAAACATGTCTGTGGGCGCCGGATTGCCGGAAGCTATGCACGGCGCCGGGTCGCCCGCGGCCCAGAAGATAATAATTGCCCGCCGTAGCAATATCGAAAAGAAACGCGAATTGGCTGAAACGATAGCCGGTATACGGAGAGATGAGAATTTCGAGAAGGTGATCGGAAAAACCGAAGAGGAACACTGGCGAGAGACGCAAAAGAAGATCAGCGAAAAACAAGTGAAGATCTGCGCCGGAGTGGTCGGTCGATCAAGAACGAAATAGTTTCCCGTGATCGAGGTGCGCATGGCTGCGCCTCCCAGAGCTATAAATGCGCTGTGATTTGGTAGCGACCGGCCTCCGCGCCGGTCGCATCGGAGTCATAAAGGCAGACAGGCGCTACCTTCTCGGGAATCGACCGGCGCCGGGGCCGGTCGCTACCATGCGTAATGCGGGCCCTACCGATTACTCACGGGCCCGGCTATTGAGCAGGGCGAAAGTCCAGGTGACGACTATAAGACTCCGGATCCAATACTGTGGAGGCTGCAATCCCGAAATAGATCGCGGCTCACTGGTGGCGCATTTGAAACAGCTTATTGAATCGGCCGGTTTGAAGCCTATCCTCTGCAAGGACGGTCAACCCGATTGGCTGATTCTGGTCAATGGATGCGCCCGGGCCTGTCTGGAAGAGCAATTTCCCGAGTCGCAAGGATGGCCCAAGCGCATATCAGTGCAAGGGAGCAACTTCGATTATAGACCGGTGGCGGAAAACGAGCTGCCACGGACAATCTGGAAGATAATTAGACAGTTTTGAAAAGGACAAGCCCATGAATAAAGATCTCTTTGACCTTTCCGGCCGAGTAGCATTGGTTACCGGCGCATCGAAAGGTCTCGGAAAATCGGTTGTGGCGGCTCTCGCGAGCGCAGGCGCGGATATTGCGCTTTACGCCCGGGATAAGCAAGACCTGGAAAAGGTAAAATTGTCGGTGCAAGCCCAGGGTAGAAAAGCGGAAGTTTTTTGCGTCGATGTCTTGGATAAGGCTCAAATTGATGAGAACTTCAAAGCTACATTGGATGTGTTCGGCCATGTCGATATTCTTGTTAACAACGCCGGCGTCAACATACGAAAGCCTGTGCTCGAACTCTCTCCTGATGAATGGGATCTTGTCATTAACACAAATCTGAAAGGTTACTTTCTGATGGCTCAAGCGGTGGCCCCGGACATGCTTTCTCGAGGGTACGGGAAAGTCATCAATATGGCCTCCATTTTGGGGACCGTTGCTCTTCCTACCCAGCTTGCTTATGCGTCCAGTAAGGGGGGAGTAATCCAGATGACTAAAGTGATGGCCCTGGAATGGGCAAAGCAAGGCGTCCGTGTCAATGCGATCGGGCCAACTTATTTCGAAACTCCTTTGGTGGCGCAATTGAGAAACGATCCTGAACGTTTTCAATTCATTGTTGATCGGACTCCTATGGGCCGTTGGGGTCAGCCCGACGAACTTGCGGGAGTCGTTATCTTCCTGGCTTCTCGAGCTTCGGATTTCATAACTGGTCAGACCATCTTTATTGATGGAGGTTGGACCATCTGGTAGCCGCAGGACCGTTAAATCCTTGATGTGGGTGGAGATCCAATACGGCGGTCCCTATATGCAGTCAATTGGGCGGGAGAAATCCCGAATATAAATCCGGCCGATGAGAAAGGAGACGACAGATGGGAACGACGCGCAGAGAGTTTTTAAAGGCAAGCTTTATGACAGCGGCGGCTGCGGCTTTGGGGCCTGGAGTCGCGAAACCTGTAGGGTTGTGGGCGGCAACGCCGCAAATAAAGGGACCGATTAAAATAGGCTATCAAGCGGTCCTTTCGGGCACTCTCGCCGGGTACGGAGAATTCCATAAAATGGGCGCCCAAATGGCCGTTGACGAGATCAACGCCGCGGGAGGTATAGCCGGGAACAAGATAGAAATGGAAGTTCGGGATTCTACACTCGCTGCGCCGGCATGTATCCAGAACGCTCGTTATTTCGTGGACAGTTGGGGGGCCGACTTTCTCGCGGGGGTGGATTCCTCGGGTCAGGCGCTTGCCGTCGCTCCTGTGATGGGTGAGTTGGACCGTATATTGATGGTTACTCATGCGGCAACGGAAAAGCTGACCGAAGAAGAGGTCTTCAAGAAAGGTATTAAACAGATGTTTCGCATCTGCTCGCCCACTTATCAGGACGGGAACGCCGCCGCATTCGTGGCAAAGGACCTGCCGGTCAAGACCTGGGCTACCATAAGCCCGAAATATGAATATGGCTATACCTGCTGGACCATGTTCAAAGACACGCTCGGCAAGCTGAAGTCCGGTGTGCAGTTTACAGCCGAATCCTGGGCGCCGTTTGGCACTACCGATTTTCGCTCCCACATCAATACGATCATGGATGCAAAACCGGAAGGTTTGTATTCTACGGAATGGGCCGGGGAATTGATCAGTATGATCAAGCAGGCGAATCAAGCGGGAATGTTTGAGAAAATCAAGCATGTCATGCTACCCGTAGGCGCTGCTATGGACGTGTTGGAGGGGCTCGGGGCCGAGCTACCGGATAATATCTGGATTTCCGGCCGATACTTCTTCCTTTATCCAAATACGCCGCAGAATAACGACTGGGTGGCTCGTTTCCACAAGAGATGGAACCATTATCCCGCTTATGTTTCTGAGACTGCTTATTCCACAATGTTCGCATTTAAGAAAGCGGTCGAAGCCGCCGGTTCGAAGGAAACCGCGAAGGTGATTCAAGCCTTGGAGGGAATGGAACTCGATTCTCCCGGCGGCAAAAGAGTTTTCCGAAAAGAAGATCACCAGGCGATGTATGAGGTGCCATGGGGATTGACCAAAGCCGACCCTAAGTATCCTTTCAAGATCATGGGCAAGCAAGTGGTGATCCCTGCAAAAGAATGTTTCAATCGCCCGCCGTTCAGTGGCGCCGATACGAAACCGCCATTTAAGGCTTGACATAGCTCACGCTCAAACGAGTGTGTGGCCGACCGGTATATCTCGTATGTTTGTCCCCCCTTTTTGAAGGGGGGAACAAAGAGGATTTTTTGTACGGCGCGGACCTGTGTGTCCGCCCAGGGCAGACACATAGGTCTGCCCCTACGGGAATAAATCCCCCTAAATCCCCCTTTAGAAAAGGGGGATTTTGAGGAGATATGCTGAGCGGGGAGTATTCTAATGCTGCAATCTCTCGTACACGTTTGCCTTGCGGGGATCTCAACGGGGATGTTCATCTGGCTGGTAGCCAGCGGGTTGACCCTGATATTCGGTGTCCTGCGGGTATTGAATTTCGCCCATGGCAGCTTCTATATGCTGGGCGCATATGTCTGTTTTACCGTTCTAACACACATGGGCAACAATTTTTGGCTGGGTCTTGTATTCGGTCCGTTGGTCGTGGCCGCTGTCGGATACGCAATGGAGCGGTTTCTGCTCAGGTACGTTTATCACCTGGAACTCCCGTACCAACTGCTCTTGACGTTTGCGATGGTCCTGATTTTCGACGACGTGGTCAAAATAATCTGGGGCGCGGGCTCCACAGGTTCGCCGTCAGTTCCGGGATTATCCGGCTCAGTATCGATTTTGGGACGCAATTTCCCCGTATATAACCTCTTTATCATAGCTGTCGGTCCACTGGTGGCCTTGGGTCTCTATGGGCTGGTGGAAAAGACATGGTGGGGTAGGATCGTTCGATCAGCGGCGTCCGATCGCGAAATGGCGTCGGCTATCGGCATCAAAGTGCCAATATTGTACACAGCGGTTTTCATGTTCGGGGCATGGCTTTCTGCGATGGGCGGGGCGCTCGCGGTCCCTTACGTGGGGCTCATTACGCCGGGAATGGGTGAAGCTATCATTATTGAGGCTTTCGTCGTTGTTGTCATCGGCGGATTGGGAAGCCTGCGGGGAGCGTTCTTAGGTTCACTGGTAATCGGGCTGCTCAACTCTTTTGGAACAAGGTTCATACCCATGCTCGACATGTTCCTGATATTTATACTTATGGCTGTCGTCCTATTATGGCGACCGCAGGGATTTTTTGCAGAGGCGGACGCATGAACAGACACTGGACATATCTTCTGCTGGCAATTTGTGTGGTCGCCCTGGTGATCATCCCGTTATTCGCCGGCCCATTCATTCTCTATATTGCCATGCGAGTCATGATTCTCGCGATTTTCGCGCTTGGGTACAATCTGCTCTTGGGCAGGACCGGCCTGCTGTCCTTCGGCCATGCGGCCTTCTATGCCGCAGGCGGATATGGACTCGCGCTTTCGATGATTCATATCTACCCGCATCCGCTTCTGGGTATATTCGTGGGAATCGCCGCAGCCACCCTCTTGGCCCTTTTGATCGGTTTCTTTTCAGTGAGGCACACCGAAATCTATTTCGCCATGCTGACGTTGGCCTTCGGGATGATGGTTTTCTCTCTCATGTGGAACTGGCGCAGTGTAACAGGCGGAGATGATGGGCTTTACGGAATTACTCGCTCCTCTATTTCTCTGGGACTGTTCAGTATCCCGATCAGAAAACAGTTTCAATACTATTTTGTAGTGGTTTTCTTCTTTCTACTGAGTGTATTGCTTATTTATCGCATTTACCGGTCGCCGTTTGGACTGGTTCTCGCCGGTATCCGAGAAAACCATGTGCGAACCGAATTTGCAGGATTGGCGGTAAAGACCTATCGTCTTGGCGCCTTTGTTGTCTCAGGGGCATTCGCTGGGCTCGCTGGGGCCCTCGCTGTTTTGCTCGAAAGCAATATTACTCCGTTTGCCGCCCACTGGGGCCGTTCTGCGGAGCCGGTGCTGGTAAGCCTGATTGGCGGTCTGCAAACGTTTTCAGGGCCGTTGGTCGGGAGCATCGTTTTCGTGGTGTTGCGAGAAGTCGTTGAGCGTTTCACTCATAACTGGATGTTCTGGTTCGGGGTGATATTGCTCGCCATTATTATGGGATTTCGAGGCGGAATCGTCGGATCGACCGCAGATATCCTCAAACGACATTCGCGGACATCGTAGCGGCGACTGGCAGTCGCTCACTGCGCCAATAGGATGAATCATATGTCTGAAACTCTGTTAGAAGTACGCAAACTGAATAAGGCCTTTGGAATGGTGGTAACGGCAAAGGATTTGGATTTTTCCCTTCAGCGTGGGGAACTGACTTCCGTTATCGGACCAAACGGCGCTGGCAAATCGACCCTTATCAATGTGTTGACGGGTTTTCTGCGCCAAGACTCCGGAGAAATCTTATTTCAGGGACGTGATATAACCGACGAACCGGTTCACACCCGGGTAAGACAGGGATTGTGCCGATCCTTTCAGGTGGTAAATGTATTCAGCAATCTGTCCCTTTTTGAAAACGTGGCTATCCCAATTTTTTCACTCAAAAAAAGGGCTCACAAGATGCTGAAAGCAGTTACAAGCGACAGGGAGGTCGGCGCTGACGCGGAGCGGGCGCTAGAGTGTGTTGGGCTTCTGGATCAGGCTCAGATGCCTGCCAAGGCATTGTCACACGGGGATCAGCGCCTGCTGGAAGTGGCGATCGCCCTCGCTTCCAAACCGAGTCTGCTATTCCTGGATGAGCCGACAGCAGGGATGAATCCTCTGGAGAGAGCCAAAATCCTCCAAAATATCCGAGAGCTTGCCAACACCGGAGGTGTCACTTTCGTTATAGTAGAGCACGACATGGACGTGGTCTTCTCATTGTCGGACAGGGTCATCACTTTGCATCGCGGAGAAATAATCGCGGACGGGTCGCCGGACGAAATCAAAATGAATCCTCAAGTGCGTGAGGTCTACCTAGGGGAGGAGGCGCCGGCATGATGTTGCAAGTAAGACGAATCAACACCTATTACGGCGCCGCCCACGTGCTTCAAGATATTTCTCTCGAAGTGAAAGCCGGGGAATCAGTTGGTCTCTTGGGGCGAAACGGGATGGGAAAAACCACTACTTTGCGTTCCATAATAGGATTGACACCGCCCAGGAATGGGTCCATCCATTTTCAAGGGGAAGAAATCAACAAGTTGCCGCCGTACGACATAGCGCGGCTTGGAGTGGGCTACATCCCGGATGATTTACGAATTTTTCCCGATCTCACGTGTGAAGAGAATTTAGAGATCGCCCGCCGCGTGTGCAAGCGATCCGGCTATTGGAACAAGCAAAAGGTTGAGGAGCTTTTCCCCGTGTTGGCGGATCGCCGTAGACAGAAAGGAGCGAGCCTGTCCGGCGGGGAAAAGAAGATGTTGAGTCTGGGCAGATCTCTGATGATGAATCCGAGCTTGATCCTCCTGGATGAGCCGTCGGAAGGGCTCGCTCCTATGGTGCGCCGCAGGCTTATGGAGACCATTCAAGAGATCCGCAACCGGGGAGTGACGATCTTATTAGCGGATCAGAATCTCAAATTTTGCGCTCAGGTTTGCGACAGGGGTTACATCATAGAGAAGGGCTCAGTCGTTCATCAAGGAAGCATAGAAGCTATTTGGTCCAATGAAGACGTGGTTAAGCGTTATCTGGTCGTCTGAGGAATTATGGTGACCTGTGCTTAAGAATAACACCTTGCATCTTTAATTTAGATGCCCGCTTCTCCCTTCCCTCTCCCGTCAGGAGAGAGGGTTTCAAATCCCCCTCCCTCGACGGGAGGGAGGTAGGGGGCGGGCGCCCTTGAAGCGAAGTGAAAGGCGCTTTACTATAGGAGATCAGTGTTCATGAAAATTCTCGTCGGATACGACGGATCTGCTCCATCTAAAGAGGCTTTGAATATAGCCGGGAAACACGCGAAGGCTTTTGGGGCCTTTGTTTATGTTGTGACCTCTCTCGAAGAGGATACCGGCGCCGATCAGATCCGGCGTTGCGAAGATGAACTGGAATATACCAAACAATTCCTTTCAGAAAGCGGAATTGCGGTGGAAACACATCTTCTGATCCGCGGTTTGAGTCCGGGAGAGGACATAGTCACGTTTGCCCTGGATCATGAAGTAGACGAGATAGTGGTGGGCTTGAAAAAAGTATCCGCCGTGGAAAAGATGATCTTTGGGTCTAATGCTCGATACGTGATTCTGCATGCCCACTGCCCGGTCGTGTCCGTGAAATAACTCCGCTTGCTGCCTTTACCAGGACGGAACGTGAGAAATGCAAAACTTTTCGATCCAGGATCTTTATCGGATCCCCTCGCTTTTTGTTTCGATTCTCGATTGTTCATACAACGGAATAGTAATCATTGACGCCGCCGGGATTGTAGTTGTGTACAATCAGGCGGCAGCCCGCATGCTACGCGGCGAACAAGGCTCTCCGATAGGTCGCCACTTTTCGGAGATCTTGCCGGAAACCTGGCCCGATCTGAAAGACATACTCGAAACCGGGCGACCACAAATTGGAAGAAGGATAGTCCTGCCTCAAGCCAATCTAATTGCTAATCGCAACCCCATTGTCATGGATGGGCGGGTTGTGGGAGTGATCAGCGTTTTTCAGGATATCTCCGAATACGAGGCTATTATCTCCGAGTTACAAGGGTACAAGGAACTCCATCGCGAGCTGGAAGCCATCTTCGAGTCATCCTACGACGGCTTCTACATCACGGACGGGAAAGCCAATACCATCAGAGTAAATAGCGCTTACGAACGTATCGCAGGGCTTTCACGAAAGGACCTTATCGGCCGAAATATGCGAGACCTGGTAAAGGAGAAGTTGTTCGACCATTCCGTGACGCTGGCGGTCCTGGAGAAGAGGGCTCAGGTCACGCTTATGCAGAACATCAAAGGGAACAAGCAGGTCATGGTGACCGGCACGCCAATCTTCGATGACGGGGGCGCCATAGCCCTGGTGGTAACAACGGTCTGCGACATAACGTTGCTTAACAGGCTCAGGGCTGAACTTGAGGAGAGCCGGCGCCTGAGTACTCGCTATTACCAGTCCATCCTGGAACAGGAAAAATACGAGCACGCGCTACAAGACATGGTCATCAAGAGCAGCGCCATGAGCCAAGTGGTGCAAAAGGCCGTGAAGGTCGCGGGCGTGGACACCTCGGTGCTTCTGTACGGGGAATCCGGCGTCGGAAAGAGCATGCTTGCCCGCATCATTCATCTCATGAGCGCCAGGAAAGAGCGGCCATTTGTCAAAATCAACTGTGGAACCATACCCGAGTCGCTCATGGAGAGTGAACTGTTCGGTTACGCCAAAGGGGCTTTCACTGGGGCCTCGCCCGAAGGGAAGGCGGGACTCATCGAAGCGGGTCACACCGGCACGGTATTCCTGGATGAAGTGGGTGACCTGACACCCGCGATGCAGGTCAAGTTGTTGCAGGTGATCGAAGAGAAGACTTTTACCCGAGTAGGCAGCACGAAGCCGACGTCCGTCGACGTGCGTCTCATCGCCGCCACCAACAAAGATCTCATGGAGTTGGTTCGCAGAGGCGGGTTCCGAGAAGACCTATATTACCGGCTTAACGTTATTCCCATTCACATCCCTCCGCTACGGATGCGCAGGGAGGACATCCCCGCTTTGGCGATAAACATACTCGAGAAGTTTCGCCTGACCATGGGATATCGGAAGCGCATGGAGCCTGAAGTCTTGGATAGCCTCCTCCGCTACGATTACCCGGGCAACGTTCGGGAACTGATAAATCTCATGGAGCGAATGATAATCATGAGTGACTCTGATCTAATTTGCCAGAATGACCTTCCGGGGGAATTGAAAGAGTCGGCGCCAATGTTACTCGAGTCGCTCGATAGTGGAGGCGGCCTCAAGGATGCGCTTGCAGCCGTGGAGGCTCGCCTGATCTCCGCGGCCCTTCACAGGCACGAAACCGTGGCTTCGACTGCTCGAGCGCTGGCCGTTCATCCTACCACGCTGTGGAGGAAGATGGCGAGATATGGGATAGAGCCTGGCGATGCAAATAAGCAATAGTATAGCAATAATGCAATAGGACGTAACATATCGATTATATGAATTAAATACTGTCCAACCAGCAACCCGGCGAATTGGGTATAGCAGAAACGCAACTCTTACCCAGCCACCCGCCCACCTCATCTCGTCAATAGAGTCAGCAACTTATAGGATCGGCCGATCAGTGGCACGCTTGTTGCTCTTTCCGGCCATCACCACGGGATCAATCCCCGCCGCCTCGTAACACGACAATCTAGAGTAAAGGAGGTAAAAGCATGTTAAGGAAAGGATCTTTTGCGCTGATTCTACTGGCCTTTTTTGCCTTGGTTCTGGCGCCCTTCGCCGCTGTCGCTCAAGAGAAGGTCATAAAAATTGGGTCCATGTTCCCCATGACCGGCCGGCCCGGCCAATACGGGCTGGATTCCGTGGACGCGGCAGAAATGGCCGTGGACGAGATCAACTCCAAGGGTGGCGTGGCCGGCTATAAGTTGGAATTCCTAAACACCGACACTAAAGCCAAGCCCGACTATGCGGTCAGAGTCACCAAGCGGTACATCACGGAAGACAAGGTCCACTTTCTTTTCGGCGTGGTGAGTTCTGCGGTTGGTTTGGCCGTAACGGAGGTTTCCAAGCAGTACAAAAAAATCTTCATCGGGACGGACCATGCTTCCACTCAGCTCGTTACCGATAAACTGCAACCATATTACTTTCGAGTCTCCAACAGCACCTTCCAATCAATGGCAGCAGGAGCTCTATATCTCAAGGAGTTGAAGCAGACAAAACCGTGGGAGACCATCGCGTACATAGGGCCGGACTACGCCTACGGTCACGACCAGTGGGACGAACTCAGGTATTGCCTGGATCGGTTTGGAGTGAAGTACAAGTCAGTCGGCGAGTATTGGCCTAAACTTTCCGCTCCGGACTATACCGCTTTTATTACAGCCATCATGAAGGACAAACCCGACATTCTCGTAAGCGGTTTCTGGGGAGGCGACACCGTAGCCTTCATCAAACAGGCTCTACCGTATGGGCTCTTCACGAAGATGCTCTACTTCCATCCCGACGCTGGTGGCAATTACGAAGTGATGCAGGCTATGGGTTCGGAACTTCCTCTGGGTTTGGTGCTGAGCGCGCGGCATCACAACAACTGGCCGGACACCGACCTTAACCGGGAGTATGTTAAGAAATTCCATCAGCGCACTAGTCGGTATCCGACCTATGCCGCCGAGGGCGCCTATGCGGGCGTATATGCCATTGCCGAAGCAGTGAAGAAGGTCGGCAATCCCGACGATACCGAAGCCCTGGTTAAGGCTTTCGAGGGCTTGAAAATCAAGCTTCCCGAAGATCCAGGCGATTTCACTTCCTACATCGACCCTGCAACGCACCAGGTCGTTCAGGTTCAGGCAATCGGCGTGACCGTGCCGAATGATAAATTCCCACCGGCCAAGGTTATGCTGGGCGACTGGAAGATATATAAAGCCGAGGATCTCATGCCGCCAAAGGACTTCCGTAAGAAGTAACCAGGGGTATAGTTACCGGCAAGGGGGACGGCGCCTTGGAAAAAAAGCTCCCGTCCCCCTGTATCGGAGGTGATCCCAATGGATCTTTCGTTCATCATAATGCAGTTCCTAAGCGGCCTCACCACCGCCACCCTCCTGTTCCTGGTCGCAAGCGGACTCACCTTGATCTTTGGGGTAGGCAACGTCTTCAACTTTGCGCATGGCTCTTTCTACATGATCGGCGCTTACCTGGCTTTCCAGGCGGTTTCTGCGTGGCACACCAATTTCTGGGCAGCGATCGTAGTGGCGGCCTTGGGCGCAGGCATTCTCGGCATGTTGGCGGAGGCGTTGTTTCTACGTCGCATCTATGGACGTGCTGAAGAAGGTGGCTTCCAGATACTTTTGACGTACTCATTCATTCTCGTCATAGATGACCTCGTGAAGCTTGTATGGGGCACGGAGTACAAATCCTTACAGAGGCCCCCAGGCTTCAGCGGTTCAATCGAGATCGCCGGCCTCACCATTCCCTCCTACAACGTGGCCATTATCGTAATCGGGCTCATCGTAGTCGTACTGGCGTGGTTGATATTAACCCGCACGCGTTCGGGCCGTATTGCCCGAGCAGCGGCCCTTGACCGAGAAATGCTGAGTTCTATGGGTGTCAACGTGCCACTCACAATGACACTGGTATTTGGCATCGCCACGGCTATGGGCGGTTTCGCCGGCGTTTTGGCGGCGCCTCTTCGTTCTGTAACACCCGGCGCGGGCACAGAGATGATTATCGATTCCCTAATTGTAGTGGTGATAGGGGGCATGGGCAATTTCTGGGGCGCGTGGCTGGGGGCCTTGATACTGGGAGAGGTGAATGCCTTTGGCGTGGCGGCGGCGCCGGAATGGGCTTGTCTATTCAACTACTTGGTCATGGTGCTGACTTTGGTTTTCAAGCCCGAGGGACTGTTCGCGCCCCGCAGGGTGAGGAAGGTGTAGCCATGGAAATCATGAAAAGTTACTCCGCGGCCGCGTTCTGGGTCCTCTTCTTTGTGATCTTTGCCGTAGTGCCTCTGGTAAAGACCTCCGACTACCAGCTTATGCTGGCCAGCCACATTCTTATCTGGGGGATGTTCGCTGTTGCTTTTAATATGCTGTTCGGTCTAACGGGCATGCTTTCTTTCGGCCAGGGGCTCTATTACGGTTTAGGAGCTTACAGTGTCGGCATGATGGTGCGGTACCTGGGTGAAGGCTGGTTTGTGCCCGGGATCGTCGTGGGTCTCTTGGCCTCAATCGTACTCTCAGTCCTGATAGGTCTACTTATCATTCGTGTGAGCGGGGTGTTCTTTACCGTGCTCACGCTCGCATTCGGCATGTTGGTCTGGCAGATTGTGTTCAACTGCTATCAGTTAACAGGCGGAGATGACGGAATACAGGGCCTTATTCCTCCCGGCATACTTTCGAACCGTGTCGTATACTACTATTTTGCGCTGATACTGGTTTTGATATCGATCTGGCTGCTGCGCCGAATTGTCGATTCTCCGACAGGTCTGTTACTCCGATGTATCAGGCAGAATCCCGAGCGTGTCCGTTTCCTTGGCGCAAGAGTGAAACGCAATCAGCTCCGGATATATATGATTTCGTCTTTCTTCGCCGCATTGGCCGGCAGTCTCATTGCAGGGGTGGACAACTCCATACACCCGGACATGCTTTATTGGACCACTTCGGGTGAAGTCATCCTTATGGCGGTGCTTGGGGGAATAGGGCGGTTTTTCGGGCCTTTCATAGGCGCTGGGGTGATTCTTGTGATCGGCGAGTGGGTGGGAGCCAAGACCGAGTACTGGTCGCTAATCATAGGTGTGGTGATGATTGTGATGGTTCTTCTCTTGCCCCGAGGCCTGGCCGGTGGATTCCAACTGCTCAAGGCCCGTCTGACGTCCGCTCCCGTCGAGAGTAGAGGTTGAAATGGAACCTGTATTGGCTCTGGATAGTGTGGAAAAGGCTTTCGGTGGTCTCAGAGTGACCTCGGATGTAAGTTTTTCAGTGATGCCGGGCAGCATATCGGCCATCATCGGGCCCAATGGGGCCGGAAAAACCACTCTGTTTAACCAGATCACCGGCTATCTCGTGCCCGATAGCGGCCGCATCGTCTTCCAAGGAGAGGAAATCACAGGTCTTCCGGTTCGAGAAATCGTTTACCGCGGCATGGGCCGCGCCTTCCAGGTCACGTCGTTTTTTCCGGAAGAGACGGTCCTGGACAACGTTCGCTTGGCCTGTCTGTCACGATCGAACCTGACACGAAAGATTTTCAGGAATATCTCCTTGTTCAATGAAACCAGAGACAAGGCCTACAGCATCCTGGAAAGCCTGGGACTTCAGAAAGATTCGGACCGGCCGGCCTTTGAGCTGGCCCACGGCGATCAAAAGCTTCTCGACATCGGAATTGCTCTGGGCTTGGAGCCCACGCTGCTTCTCTTGGATGAGCCAACGTCAGGCATGTCGCCCGAAGAACGTCAGCTCACTCGAGACCTGATCACAAAGCTGTGGAAAGAGTTCAAGCTTACTCTAATTTTCATTGAGCACGACATGGACACGGTCTTCGGCATAGCGCAGACCGTTCGGGTGTTGCAGATGGGCAGACTGTTGGCCGAAGGCACACCCGACGAAATACGCAACAACCCCGAGGTGATTACCGCTTACCTGGGTGAGGAGGTTTCATGAGCCACATATTGGAAGCCGAAGGCCTGAACACCTTCTATGGCCGCAGCCATATCCTGTTCGATGTGAGCCTTTCCGTGGCCTCTGGCGAGACTGTCTGTCTCATGGGCCGTAATGGAGCCGGCAAAACCACCACTTTCCGATCCATTATGGGATTGACGAAACCCAAAATGGGCAAAGTGATTTTCAAGGGCAAAGATTGCACCGGGATGCCTCCTTACAAGATGGCGAAGATGGGACTGGGGTTCGTGCCCGAGGATCGGCGTATATTCGGACCGTTTACCGTGGAGGAGAATCTGGAGCTGGGGAAGATACCCGGCCGGACCGGGCGCTGGACCATGGAGACCGTTCTCGAGCAATTTCCAGTCATGGTCCCTCTGAAAAATCGATTCGGTGGCTCGCTTTCAGGTGGCGAGCAACAGATGTTGACGATCGCCAGAGCGCTGATGGGGAACCCCGACGTTCTGGTCTTGGATGAACCCAGCGAAGGGCTCGCCCCAGTTATCGTATCGGTTCTAAAAGAACTCATAATCAGCCTGAAATCAGCTGACACCACAATTCTACTGTCAGAACAGAACATACGTTTCGCAATGGGCGTTTCAGACCGGGTGGTCGTCATAGACAAAGGCCACGTGGTATTCACAGGCGCTATAGAAGAGTTCAAGACCCAGGAGAGCGTTCAAAAGAAATATCTGGCCGTCTGAGCGTTGTTGTCGCCGGAGGCTGTGGAGTTTGATTCGAATCTATGGAGAAGTGAAATTAACAAGATACCGGTCAATTGATTCAAATGGAGAAACACTGATGGGCCTCAAAACCGCTGAGGAATATGAAGAGAGCTTGAGCAAACTGAATCTGAAGATCTACTTGCTGGGAGAATTAGTTACAGATCCGGTACACCATCCGATCATCAGACCGTCCATGAATTCGGTGAAAATGACTTACGAGTTGGCTCACGATTCACAATACGAGGACCTGATGACCGCCAGGTCCCACCTGACCGGGCAGAGGATAAACCGTTTTTGTCATCTGCATCAGGGGACCGAGGATCTTGTAAAGAAAGTGAAAATGCAGCGGCTTTTGGGGCAAAAAACCGGATCGTGCTTTCAACGCTGCGTCGGCATGGATGCGATAAACTCCGTGGACAGCGTCGCATTCGAGATGGACGAGAAGCTCGGCGCCGAATACCACGAGAGATTTCTCAAATTCCTGCTCATGATGCAGGAGCAGGATTTGACTGTCGACGGGGCCATGACCGACCCCAAAGGAGATCGCGGCCTGGCTCCCAGCAAACAGATTGACCCTGACGTCTACCTGCGCGTGGTCGAGAAGAAGTCCGACGGGATAGTTGTCCGGGGCGCCAAAGCGCATCAGACCGGAGCGGTGAATTCTCACTGGATTCTTGTGATGCCCACCATCTCCCTGCAGAAGGAAGACTCGGATTACGCCGTATGCTTTGCGGTTCCATCTGACGCCGAAGGAATCTTCTATATCTACGGCCGGCAATCGTGCGACACCCGAAAGCTTGAAGGCGGCGACATCGATGTAGGAAACAAGCAGTTCGGAGGGCACGAGGCTCTCGTGATTTTCGAAGATGTTTTCATACCGTGGGAAAACGTCTTCATGTGTGGCGAATATGAATTCGCTGGAATGCTGGTGGAGCGGTTCGCAGGATACCACCGGCAGAGCTACGGGGGCTGCAAGGTCGGTGTGGGAGACGTTCTCATTGGAGCGGCTGCTCTGGCCGCGGATTACAACGGAGCTGCAAAGGCTTCGCACATCAAAGACAAACTCATTGAAATGACCCATCTGAATGAAACGCTGTATGCCTGCGGCTTAGCTTGCTCGTCCGAAGGGAAAAAGACAGCTTCCGGAACGTACCTGGTGAACCTCCTCCTAGCCAATGTGTGCAAACAGAACGTCACAAGGCTCCCGTACGAAATTGCAAGATTGGCCGAAGATATAGCAGGAGGATTGATGGTCACGATGGCGTCAGAGCGCGATCTGAAACATCCCGAGATCGGCAAATATATCGAAAAGTACCTTCGGGGAACGGCCTCGATCCCAACGGAGCGCCGCATGCGGATCTTGCGGCTTATCGAGAATATAACTTTGGGCGCAGCCGCGGTGGGATACAGGACGGAATCCATGCACGGCGCCGGGTCGCCACAAGCTCAGAGAATAATGATCGCGCGGCAAGGTAGTCTGGAAGACAAGAAGGCCTTGGCGAAGGCGCTTGCCGGAATAGAGTGACGATCTATCCTGAAGGAGAATCCCCATGAACTGGAGGGAGTATTACAACCAGCGCAAAGTCCCCGCCGAAGAGGCGGTCAGGGCAATAAAGTCGGAAGACAGGGTTGTTTTCAGCCACGCGTGCGGCGAGCCCACGTGTCTCGTGGAAGCGATGGTGGATCGGGCCGAAGAGTTGGAAGCTGTAGAGATTGTTCACATGGTCTCCATGGGCAGAGCCCGATACTGCCAGCCGGAGTACTCGAAATCATTCAGGCACAACTCTTTGTTTGTCGGCGCTACCAGCAGGCATGCGGTAAACGAAGGAAGAGGAGACTACACGTGCTGCTACTTCTCCGAAATCCCGCTCCTGTTCCGGGACAATCGACTGCCGGTAGACGTCGCGCTTATTGGGGTATCTCCACCGGACAAATTGGGTTTCGTATGTCTCGGTATATCAGTGGATTACACCAAACAGGCCGCTCTCAGCGCCAAGACCGTGATTGCAGCCGTGAATCCTAACATGCCCAGGATTGGGGGAGATTCCTATCTCCACGTGACGGACATCGACTACTTTGTTCCTACTGAGGAGCCGCTGATTGAGTTGAAGCCCGCCAATATTGGCGCTCTGGAAAAGGCCATAGGGAGGAACGTGGCAAGCCTTGTCAAAGACGGTGACTGCCTTCAGCTAGGGATCGGGGGGCTGCCTGACGCTGTGCTAGGCTTCCTGGAGGACAAGACCGATCTCGGCGTCCATTCAGAGATGATCTCCGACGGAGCGATGAAGTTGATAGAGGCGGGTGTGATAACGTGCAAGAAGAAGGCCTTTAGGCCCAGGAAAGTGGTTATTACCTTTGCGATGGGCACTCGTCGGTTTTACGAATGGCTTAATGACAATTCCATTGTCGAATCTTATCCTGTAGACTTTACGAACGATCCGTTTATAATTGCTCAGAACGACAACATGGTCTCAATCAACTCGGCAATAGCGGTCGATCTTCAGGGACAGATAGCGGCGGATACCCTCGGCCCTAAACAGTTTAGTGGAGTCGGAGGACAGGTGGATTTCGTTCGGGGGGCCAACCGTTCGAAGGGTGGCCGAAGCATCATTGCCATGCCGTCGACTGCGGCGAAAGGTAAAGCTTCCCGGATCGTGGCGGCCCTGGATAGAGGCCAGGCGGTCACCACGCCGAGAAACGAGGTAGCCTACGTTGTCACCGAACACGGTATCGCCGATCTAAAGGGGCGAACCATCCGTGAGCGAGCAGAGGCCCTCATTGCTGTAGCCGACCCGCAATTTCGGGACGAACTCCGCGAAGAGTTCCTCCAGTTGTACGGTTTTCGAGGGTTTGCCGTCCAGGTCCCGGCAGGAGGGGCCGGGATGGTACGGACTCGTGGATAATAATTTACAGTCGACCGGGATTTGATCTATGTTTGGTTTGTACAATCTGGTTTTAAGGGTCAATGCGACGCAGAGGTCCTTTGATCTTAAAACGATTTCTGACGAGCTGGTGAGCCGCACGTTAGGCGGCAAAGGACTGGCCACTCGACTGCTGCTTCAACACAACCCTCCGCAGGTCGATCCCTTAAGCGCGGACAATCACCTGGTGTTTGCTACGGGTCCTGTGACCGGCACGGGGGTCTGGGGCTCATGTCGTTATGGTGTGTATTCCAAATCACCGCAGACCGGTTATTACTCGGAGTCGTATGCCGGTGGCAAAGCTGCTGAATATATGGCGAGCACGGGCTTCGACGCGGTCATGATCCACGGATCAAGCTCTGAGCCGGTCTGGCTGGAGATTTCCAGTGAGGCGGTCCATTTCCACCCGGCTGACGATCTCTGGGGCCTGGACACCTACGAAACCGAGGACCGCATCAAGGCATGGATAAGAGCGAACCGGCCCGGCGCCAAGAACTGCGGGGTGACGGTGATTGGACCCGCAGGCGAGAACCAGGTCAGTTTTGCTGTAATTGAAAATGATTATTGGCGATCCGCGGGACGAACCGGCGTCGGCGCGGTAATGGGGTCCAAGAAGATCAAGGGAATCGCTTTCTGGGGTAATCGCAAGAAAGAATTGGCGGACCCGGACCTCGTGAAAAGCTTCGCACGGGAGTTGGCTCAACGATCAAAAGACAATCCCGGTGTGAAGGCATACAAAAGCATGGGGACCCCCATGATGGTGGACATTATGAGTCATGTGGGCAGCTTCCCTAGTCGCTACTGGAAAAAAGGGACTGTCGACCACCGGGAGCGCATCAATGCCGCGGCCTTGCACGAGCGATTGGACGTTCAACCTCATGCTTGTCTGAGGTGCTTTATTGCGTGCGGAAGGCTCAGCAAGGTCAAAGAGGGTCGGCATAAGGGTCTTAAAATGGAAGGCCCTGAGTACGAGACCATTTATGCTTTCGGCGGATTATGTGAGGTGGATTCCATCGAGGAGATCGCCTATCTGAACGACGTATGTGATAGGTTGGGGATCGACACCATCACTTCAGGGAATCTCGCGGCATTCGCCATAGAAGCGTCCCGCCAGGGGAAAACCGATTATCGGATTGATTACGGACAGGTGGACAGGATCGCGGAACTTCTTCACGATATCGCTTACCTTCGGGGCTTGGGCGCCACCCTGGCCAAAGGAATCAAATACGCCTCTAAAGCGCTCGGAATGGAGGACCAGGCCATCCATGTGAAGGGATTGGAGCCTGCGGGCTATGATCCCAGGGTGCTTAAGGGCATGGGGCTGGCTTACGGCACGAGTGATCGAGGGGCGTGCCATTTGCGGGCAACCTTTTACAAACCGGAACTCTCCAAGATGATCGATCCGGAACAGATCGAAGGCAAAGCCGAAATGTTCGTTGAATGGGAAGACCGGCTCACGATTTTCGATTCACTGGTTTTGTGCCGATTTTATCGTGATCTTTACCAGTGGGAAGAACTGGCGACAATGATCAAGGGGACGACAGGTCTTGAACTGGACACGGACGCGCTGAAAAGAATCGCCAGGAGCATAAGTGACGATACTCGACGGTTTAATATCCGGGAAGGACTGACACCGGAAGATGACATGCTTCCGAAACGCTTTAGCGCCGAGGCGCTGCCCGAGACCGGGAAGGTGATCACCAGGGAGCAGATGGAGCGTCTTTTAGCCGACTACTATCGAGCCCGAGGATGGGATTCCGAAGGCAGACCGCCCGCGGAAGAATAATCCGATTCGAATGTGATAAATGGGGGCGACTCGCAAGGCCCGGAAAGGAAAAGGGTTTGATGACGACCGGCCTCCGTGCCGGTCGATTGTCATTGCGAGGGCGCAGCCCGTGGCAATCCCCTCCCCGCAGGAGATTGCTTCGCTCCGCTCGCAATGACACACACATCTGGCGCCTAACGGAACCAAGAAAGCGCCTGGGGAGTCATCCCTTCCACAGAAATCATGCCGATCACTATGTCCTACAAGAACGGGTTTTCAACCTTTTCTCTGCCGATGGTTGATGTAAGGGTTGGGCCGTAATGGTGGCCGGGAAGAACGATAGTGTCATCAGGCAACGTGAACAGCTTGTCGCGAATAGAGGCTTGGAGCACTTGGTATGAGCCGCCGGGGAGATCGGTCCGTCCCACGCCTCCCACGAACAGGGTATCTCCGGTGATGACGTAACCGGGAAAATACAGGCAGATCCCTCCCGCGCTGTGGCCCGGAGTATGGATTACGGTCACGGATTCATTACCGAATGTGATTTTGTCTCCTTCCTTAAGCAATCTTGTAGCGGCAGGTGACGCCTCGGCGTTGAACATCGCCAACATTCCGGGATTAGGATGCATAAGCGCTTCCGCATCGGCTTCATGTATGGCGATGGGCGCGCCCGTTGCGTCGTGCATGGCCTTATTACCCGCGGTATGGTCAACGTGCACATGGGTGTTGACGATGACTTCGATCTTGTTCACACCACGATCCTTGGCCCGTTTCAGTATCTCCGGGACTGCGCCGCCGGGATCTACCACGATTCCCTGGCCTGTCTGCTCATCCCCGAGCACGTAGCAGAAGATGTCGAATCCACCGATCAGTATTTGATCAATAATCATTTGTTCCTCCGGAAGTTGGCCCCAGTTACTAGAGAACTTAGGGACTCTTCATAACAAATTCGGTTTTACAAATCTCGACCGGCACGGAGAAAGTGTTGCAAAATTAGTGATGAGGTCCAAATCGTGCCACGATTCGGAGGTTGTGTGTGTTTCCTTGCCCTCACCCCAACCCTCTCCAAGAGGGAGAGGGGGCAAGCACACAGCGAGTATGCGCTTCCCTCGCCCTTTGGGAGAGGGACCGAGGGTGAGGGGATTCGTGCTACGATGTTGATCGTTCTGCGAATTTTGCAACACTTTCCGGAGGCCGGTCGCTACCAGCTTAATCGCATGGCTCAGTTTCTCTGCCGTGCCGTTGTGCTTTCACAATATCTGGATTCCTGCTTTCACAGGAATGACGCCACGTTAAATGCGTTATCGAATAAACTTTTTGGCAAATCCTTTAAAGATTCATATATAAGAGTTTTTTGAAGAGGGTTTGGGAGGAACTTTTTTGCAAAAAAGTTCCTCCCAAAAATCGTCCCTTTTCAAATCCTTTGCAGAGCGGGTGGTTGATAGGCGCAATACGGTTCTTCAGCCGTATAGCGGCCAGTAAGTTCGAACGATCTAGCCCTGCAACCGCCGCAAAAACGTAGATAGTCGCACTTGCGGCACTTGCCTTCCAATAGACTGAAATTACGGAGATCCTTGAAGAGGGCGGCGTTTCTCCAAATATCGCAAAACTCGGCTTCACGGACGCTTCCCGCTTGCTTATCGAAATACCCGCACGGCTGCAAATCGCCCTTATGAGACACAAATACGAACGAAATCCCGCCAAGGCACCCGCGAGTTCGCGCATTGAGACCAAAAGCGGTCTCCGTCACTTCGACGCCTTCGACCTTGGCCTGTTGTCTTAGTATTCTGTAGTATTGAGGAGCGCAAGTGGCCTTGGTTTCCAGCTTGGACTTCCGCGCGAGGCGATAGAATTCGGTTAAGGTCTCTTCGTACTCCTCTCTATCCATTTCTTCGCCCGCCATATCTTTGGCCCGACCTGTCGGGACGAGGAGAAACACATGAAACGCGTCCGCTCCTGTTTTTTCGGCCAGCCGCATTATTTGAGCGAGTCGGCCCCGGTTACGACGCGTCAGGGTGGTGTTGATTTGAACTGACACCCCTGCGCCGCGGAGATTAGCAATGCCCCTCAAGGAAGCGTCGAAAGCTCCGGGAACTTTTCTAAATGCATCGTGCTCTGCCGAAGTGGCCCCATCGAGACTTACGCTTACGCGAGCAATTCCGATTTTCTTGATTTCTCTCGCTATTTCATCAGTGACCAGCACTCCGTTGGTGGCCAGCGCCGGACGCAGACCGGAATCAGCGGCGTAACGAGCAAGATCAAAGAAATCCGCACGCAAAAGCGGTTCCCCGCCGGTCATGATTAATATGGGCTTTGCGACCTTCGCGATGCCGTCAATAAGAGCGCGCCCCTCCTCGAACGAAAGTTCATCCGGATCCGCGTCCGGGCAAGCTCCAGCTCGGCAGTGAACGCAGGCCAAATTGCACGCGCGCGTCATCTCCCAGGCTACCAGTCTCAATTCAAAGGGATTCAACTTTTCCTCGGACTTCGGGATTCTCGCTGGAGAATGCGGACCGCTTCCAAGGCGTGGTAGGAGATTATCAGGTCAGCCCCGGCTCTCTTGATGGAAGTCAAAGCTTCCATCATGCAGAGATCGCCGTCTATCCATCCATTCTGGGCTGCGGCCTTGATCATGGCGAATTCACCGCTAACGTTGTATGCGACCAGGGGCAAGTCGAAGGTGTTGCGGACCCTCCAGATCACGTCGAGATATGGCAGAGCCGGTTTCACCATTATCAGGTCAGCGCCTTCCTCGACATCCATAGCCGTTTCCCGGATGGCTTCATCGGAGTTGGCAGGATCCATCTGATACGACCGGCGGTCACCAAACTTGGGTGGTGATTCCGCTGCGTCACGAAAGGGACCGTAAAACGCGGAGGCGTATTTCGCGGCGTAAGACATGATGGGCACAAGTTCGAAACCGCTTTCGTCCAAAGCTTCTCTGATGGCCCCGACACGGCCGTCCATCATGTCGCTCGGGGCGACTATGTCAGCGCCCGCCGAAGCATGGGACAGGGCCATTTGAGCCAGGAGGTCCAGCGTTTGATCGTTATCCACATCGCCGTCGTGTATGACTCCACAATGGCCGTGGTCCGTGTACTCGCATAGACACACGTCGGTTATAACCACAAGATTGGGAAAAGACTTCTTGACTGACCGGATAGTTTGCTGAACGATGCCGCTCTTCGCATAACCTTCCGATCCGACGGAGTCCTTTTTCTCAGGTATTCCGAAGAGCAATATTGCCGGGATGCCTCTTTCCACAGGCTCCTTCAGTTCCCGGAGGAGCATATCCGGTGATAATTGAAAGTGACCCGGCATGCTCGATATCGGCTTTTTCACCCCTTTGCCCGGACGGACAAAATACGGCAGGATAAAATCCTGCTCATCCAATCGCACTTCGCGGACCATGCTCCGAAGAGTCTCCGTCCGGCGTAGCCGTCTAGCCCTGTATTCAGGAAATCGCATATTGTCTCCAATTATTTTGCTGGCGCATAGACAATGACTTTTTTATAATCTTGGTAAGAGGCGCTGTCAATGTCATGAGTAAGGTTCGTTGTCATAGATGTGGACGTTTGCTTGCGGAAGGCTCGCTCAAATATGAGGTGGCTATAAGCGTTAGATCCACGTTCGATGGGACCATTCCCGAAGAAATCCATGAATCGACGGCAGGGGGGTTGGCCCGGATAATGAGGGCAGCGGCCGCCCGAAGTGAAGAGGAGCTGAATCGCGAGATTTATGAGGACGACGCATTTGTGATGTGCCTCGAATGTAAAGAAGCTTTTCTGCAGGACATCTATTCCCACCTGCATCCTCAAGCCACTCCCGAGCATGGCCGCGCTCACTTGGTCCATTAATGGGCCCTGACAATTGAAACCTTTGGGATGAAGCGGCCAACGATACCAATGGTCGGAAATTTAGTGTATATCTTGATACTTGGCCGGGGAATACTATTTCGGCCGCTGAAATCTCTGAAATTTGTGGTGACATGATGCTGGATAAGAAAGCCAATTACCTATTTATGTTTGCTCATCCGGATGATGAAGTGCTGATTTCCGGCACGATGAAACAGTTGATTGATCAAGGGGCAGAGGTGGAAGCCGCGTGGGTCACTTGCGGTGAATATTTCGGCAATATAGGAACTCGATTAAGAGAGCTGGCCAGGGTAACGGCGCTCCTGGGACTCAAAGAAAACTCTATACACTTGTTAAGGCTGCCTGATCTGGGGTTGGTCTCAATGTTGAATCAGGCCGCGGACAAAGTCGCGGAAATGCTGAATTCCGTCAGACCGGACGCGATTTTCGCCAATGCTTACGAGGGAGGCCATCCGGACCACGACGCGGTCAATTTCCTGGCTTACGAAGCTTCTTACAGAGCGAACCTCAAGCCGAAGCTGTATGAATTTCCTCTCTATAACGCCACCGGTAGTATTCTATATTTTCGCTGGCGTCTGAACGCGTTTCCCGATGACGGGATTCCTGTCCTGCATAATCCGTTAAATCAATCCGAAATTGATTGTAAATTGCGGACGATAAGGACGTATGTCAGTCAGTGGATGTATATGGCGCCTGCGCGTCTGGCAGTTTCCCGTTCCCGACTGGCCAGTGTGGGTGAGCCGTATCGGATTTGCCCTCCCGATCGGGATCACACCAAGCGTCCACATGACGGGATGCTAAGTTATGAGCGATGGGTCAATTCTTTCATGAAGATCAAGTTCGCGGATTTTCGCAGGTCCGTGGAGGACGCTCGACAAAGAGACTAGACCAGCCCTGTCCCATTAAGGGCGAGCTGAGAGGCTGTATCAAACGGTCGTATTCCAGGGCGCTTGTAGGGGCGGTTCGCGAACCGCCCCTACACAAAAAACGCAGAGGTCGCAATTTTGAAACAGCGAAATCAGGCGCGGTTTCCGATTTTGGCCGCATCAATTCTTTCCGGCCCGATGCAGTCGAAAATTCTCATTTACCTTTGATCAAGGGGCTGCCGGCCGGTGTTTCAGTGGACACATCGCCTGGATAACGCACTGCAAGCTAGCTGTCCATCCCTCTGAGTTTCTTGACTTTTTCCTTACCAAATGTTACGCTCGGCACTTCTGTTATTTCTACTGTAATTTCATTGGAGTGTATTGAGGGTTGCCTTGAATATCGTAGGTAGGGTCGTCTTTTTTCTGACCGCATTTGTCCTCCTGGTCAGTCAAAGCTTTGCCTTTACTTATCGCGCAGAGATTCCTTTGCCTGGGGGCGGGTATTTGCCCGGGTACTGTTTTCTTCCGCGGCACGGTGTCAAAGCGCCCATACCGGGGGTTATCGTCGGAGTCGGCGTCGGCTCCACAAAAATTCTTCAGTACCATGCCTATTGTCAGGACCTGGCCGATCAAAATTTCTTCGTAGTATTGATCGATCCTTCGAACTATCCGGAATCCCTAGCGCCCGGCCCGTTTTCATGGGAGAAGGGACCCGGTCGCGTTGTGGGAGATATAAATCAGGCTGTCGTTGCGGGGAAACTGGCTGTTACCAGCAAATGGTATCTCAATTCAATAAGAGGCACAGTCGATTATCTTTGCAGATGCCCAATGGTGGACCGGACCAGGCTAGTGCTGACCGGACACTCCCAGCCGGCCAATGCCGCCTTGACTTATGCTTGTCAGGATCGCCGGATAAAAGCCATCGTCTGGAATTACGGCGGCTCGCCTTGGGTAATGCCTTATGAGCCTCTACGTTTACCGCCGGTATTGATCTTTCACGGTGACACGGACGAAGTGTATGACGTCAAGTACGCCAGGCAATTGATATTAGAGCTACACACTCATGCCAGAGACTATGAAGCTTATATTTACCCGCATCAGAAGCATATGTTCAATATCCTTTTTAATCTGCAAACCGAGAATCGATTCATGAAACCCGTGATCGTTGACTCGTTTCGACGCTTGATCGCCTTTCTGCATAGAGTCCTTCAAAATCCGTGTCCCTGAGTCCCATCAGAATTCCACACCACTGCCACTCACACATAGAAGCGTCTTGACAAGTAACGAGCATATGCTCATAATGATGTTCGGAGCGCATCACAAATGGCCAGACCGAAATGCTGTCGAAGAGTTACCGGAGAACCAGATTGCAGGGTTTTTAAACCCGTTGGGGCGTCCTGTGCTGCCCTCGAGGAGATGGTGCTCTCAATAGACGAGTTTGAAGCCATCAGGCTGGCCGACCTCGAGGGATTATATCAAGAACAGGCGGCAGAGCGTATGAATGTTTCACGTCAGACTTTTGGAAGAATCATCGAATCGGCAAGGCGCAAAGTGGCTCAGGTTTTAGCCGGGGGCCTCGCTCTCCGAATCGAAGGAGGCGCCATCGAAATGCCGGGACAGAGTATGTTCAGGTGCAATCAGTGCCAACATACGTGGCGCCTGCCATATGGCGCCGGCGGGCCTGAAGAATGCCCTGAATGCCAAACTCGTTCCGTTTATCGTGTTTCAGACCAGGAAGACTCTTGCAGACGAGGTGGAAAAGATGCAGGCCGAAGATGTCGTCGGCCTGGAGCGTGAGCCCGGCTAGCACATTTCGAAACAAAGTTCGTTCAACTTCACTATATATAACAAGGAGATAATAATGAGAGTCTGTTTTCCAACCGAGAACTTGAACGGTATTGACAGTTTGGTTTATGGTCATTTCGGGTCGGCCCCCGGCTTTGTGATTGTCGATACTGAGAACATGCATGCCGAAGAGATTCGGAATGGAGACCTGCATCATACCCATGGCATGTGCCAGCCCTTGAAGGCGCTGGGAGGACGGGAGGTTGACGCCGTAGTGGTGGCGGGAATAGGAATGGGCGCGTTGATGAAATTGAACGCTCAAGGTATCAAGACCTACCGGGCGGTTCAGGGGACTGTGCGTGATAATCTCGATTTGATTCAAGAGGAGAGACTCCCGCAATTCGATTCAAGATTTACGTGTTCCGGGCATGCGGGAGGAGGGTGCGCTCACTCGTAGAGCCTCTTCGGCTAATGGCCAGGCAGTGCGGCCCGTGGCCGCCAAAATCCCCCCTCAATCCCCCCTTTACTCGAAGGGGGGGTATGGGGGGATTTGCTACCAGTTCATCTGATTTATCCTTGCCTTCGGTAAAGGAGGTCTCATGGCGAAGTTTCTATTCGTACTGGGTTCCGGTTTAGGGAACAGCAATAGCCCGACCAGATGCGCTCAGTTCGCGCAGGTGGCTCATCAAGAGGGACACGATGTGTCGATCTTCCTGATTGACGAGGGAGTGATTTTCGCCCGAAAAGGGATAACGGATAATGTGGTGGCTCCCACAGGGGAAGAGATGGGTTTGGCAATGGAGTACATTATTCGGGAAAAGATCCCGATACATGTCTGCACCCCGTGCGCCAAGGCTCGTGGCATCACGGAAGACCTGCTCGTGGAAGGGGCTCAATACTCCGTCGCGAAAAAACTTATCGAATTAGCCGCAGAGGCAAAGGTGTTCAATTTTTAGGCAGGGTAGGATGTGGCGCCCGAAGCGAACCGCATGGTTCGGGGTGGGGTAGTGACGGTATGCCAGGCATTGAATTAAGAGAATGACTCGACCGATGCGGTTCCCGTTGGTCACCGCATCCTACGGGGCCTGCCAGGAAGTTTGCTAGAATAAGCCGAGGCGCTAATGTCCTGCTGTCTTCTTCTCGCAACTGGAGTTTGCGAAAACCTGTGACTAATGTTCGTCTTTAGGTAGCAAGCTGCTCCAGTTGCCAGAGGGTGATATGGCAACTCGGCCCATCCATCCCTTTTCAGAATAGAAGATTCATTTGAAATATCGATTTTCCTGAAGCCATTCTTCGCTGGGTTGATGCCCCGCCGCAACAGCCTCTTTCAAGTACCTGGTCAAACAGCGGATTGCTGACGCCTCGTCCCTGTAAAGGCGAGTCCCGGGGATATAGGCATCTGTCTGAACAGGGGTATTAATATAATGGCTTAGTTGGAATCCCATGGAGTCCCGTCCGTGTGAAGCCTCCGCCAAGTAATTGTAAATCCGAACCCTCACAGTTTTTCCTATCATCGCGAAATCATACTCTCTTACGAGGACTCTTGGGTAAGTGACTTCATCCTTGTCGGCAAAAGCCGCGTCAATCTCTGGTGTCATCGATTTCCTCCTTTACAAATCAACTCTCAGGCATTGCGGGTTTTCCACTCAGGACCGGGCACCGGAAGTCCTTCGTCCTCAGTAGGTAGGCAGGCCGAATTTCACCGTAGTTCAGGGTTCTGTCAAGGAGTTTTTCAAATAATCGTTGACAATGTATATACGGAGATCTAGATTATGGGAAAGGACGTTCTCTATGAGTTCCACGGATTCAGGTTATGGTGATGAGGAGAGGCGACGTTATGAAAAAGAGATTGATACCTACTAAAGACCGTCCTAGTACGAGCATTTCCATGAGGATTCCCGTGGACCTTCTGGAGAAACTGAAGAAAATCGCTCGTCTCAAGGAAATGTCAGGCTATCAGTCGTTAATCAAGTATTACATCGGGCAAGGACTGCTTGGAGACGCCGATCTGGTTCAGCAGATCGAAGCGGAAGGCGCGGAATTGGAAGCGGGCCGGCTGGAGGTTGCGTTCAGAAAGATAGGTCTGGATCGCGACAAGGTGGAAGCGTTTTGGAAAGAATGGGGAGTACGTCCATCGAACAAAAGGACAATCACAGGCCACACCGGGGCTTGATGTGTCTTGACCTTGTGACGTATATAATCAATGTTGGGCCACAAGGTCGGTTGGATTTCTTTCAATATCGTGGCCAATATCGAACAGGAGATTGGTATGAGCCAGGAAGACATTTTAACCCAATTTGACTCGTTGCCACCCAATGCCCAGCAACAAGTCCTGGATTTTATAGCTGTGTTGAAAGCCCGCTATGCTGATTATCAACCCTCTGAAGGAGAAGTGGCAAGTATAGCGGAAGAGGGCTTTATAGGCATGTGGCGGGATAGAGAAGACATGCAGGATAGTACAGCTTGGGTTCGTCGTGGTCGTGAGCGCGAGTGGGTGAAGCAAGGTGGCTGATCTCATCCTAATTGACACTGATATCCTGATTGATGCTGGGCGTGGAGTGGGGGAGGCTGTTACGCGTCTGCAAGACCTTGAGGCTCAAGCTCCTTTGGCCGTGAGTGCGATAACCCAAATGGAACTTTTTGTAGGTTGCCGTAACAACTCAGAATTGCAACAGGTACAGAAGTTTCTGAAGAGATTGGACGTTCTGAAGCTAAACGAACAAATATCAGACACCGCCGTTGATTTGTTGCAGCGGTATCGTTTGAGTCACGGCCTTCTCGTGGCGGATGCTCTCATAGCTACTACAACTCTTGTGTTCGACGCCCCATTCATATCAAAGAACCAAAAAGACTACCAATTTATAGAGGGGCTAAAGCTACTCACTTATCCGTGATGTCTACAATTCATACAGTTCTTCGCCGTACATCTTTATCCATTCACGGGAGAGCGCTTCGTACGCCACGGCAAGCTCATTGACTCCAAGCAAAATGATAGAGCTGTCCCCCGCGCCGTAACAGCCTATACAGGCATAAAGATAATCGATATTGATCCCTTTCCGCTTCAGCGGACGTAATATGGCATTGAGTCCGCCGGGATGATGAGGCGCCTCCGCAGCTATTATGTCGCGAACCGTCGGTGAATGACCCGCGCTTTCGAGAATACTCACCACACGAGTCGGGTCGTTGGCTACAAAGCTCAGCGTGCCCTCAGCGCCCATGGTCCTGACTATCAGCGCCAAAATGTTTATGCCGCTGGAGCCCATAAGCTCGCTGATTTCTGATAACGTTCCCGGTTTATTTTCTAATGTAATGGAGATTTCTTTAACGGTTTTCATCCATAGCCTCCACTCAATGCCGCGGATCGGCATGTGAGCATACAAAATGGGCGCGAAGAATCAGCTTTCGCGGGATATGTACTCGGCGCCTTTACCAAGCGCTTTCTGATTTGTCTCAATCAACGATTTTCGTTTGCCTTTCAAGACGGTCTCGACAGCGCCGGCGAGAGCTTTGTCAGAAACAATCCGCCCAATCTGAGTGACCGCTCCGAGCATGACCATATTCAAGACCCTATCATCTCCCATTTCATGAGCCAGAGAATTGGCAGGGACCTGAACAACTCTGATGTCGGCGCGCGACGGCTGCTCGGATATCAAATCACTGTTCAGGAAGATCGTTCCCCCTGATTTCACCATGTTTTGATACTTCACCATCGAAGGATAATTCATGGCCACCACGAGATCCGGCGAGGAGGCAATGGGCGACGCTATTTCCTGATCCGAAACGACCACGGTGCAGTTAGCTGTGCCTCCGCGCATTTCCGCCCCATACGATGGCAGAAAAGTCACATGTTTATCCTCATTCATTCCCGCGACGGCAAGAACATAGCCCATCATTAGGACTCCCTGGCCGCCGAAACCTGAAAAGACGATTTTAAGCGACATCCTTAATGACCTTGAGAGGAAAGAATTGTGTCATAGTTTCGTCCACCCACTTAATAGCCTCGGTCGGGGTCATTTTCCAGTTGGTGGGACAGGGTGACAGAATTTCAACCATGGAAAAGCCTTTATCCGCGAGTTGCGTGTCGAAAGCCTTTCTTATGGCCTTTTTTGTTTTCAATATGTTCTTGGGATTGGATACGCTGGTTCTTTCTATGTAAACACTGCCGGCGGCCACTTCCAGCATTTGACTGAGATCCAGAGGATAGCCGTCTCGGAGAGGAATCCGACCTCCGGGTGACGTCGTGGTGACCTGGCCCAGTATGGTCGTCGGCGCCATCTGGCCGCCGGTCATTCCGTAAACCGCATTGTTGACAAAGATGCTGGTGATCCTCTCGCCCCTATTGGCCGCGTGAACCGTCTCGGCTGTGCCTATGGCCGCGATGTCGCCGTCACCCTGGTACGTGAAAACGATTCTATCCGGTAGTATTCGCTTGATCCCGGTGGCTACGGCGGCGGCTCGACCATGAGGAGCTTCAGCCATATCCACGTCAAAGTAGTTGTAGGCCAAAACCGCGCAACCAGCGGGCGGAACTCCAATAGTGCGTTCCCTGATTCCCAGTTCGTCTATCACCTCCGCGACCAGCCTATGTATCAAGCTATGGCCGCAACCTGGGCAGTAGTGGAACAGATTATCTTTGAGAGACTCCGGCTTGGAGAAAATCTTCTTCAATTGTTCACTCCCTTTCACGTAGGGGTAGGGCGACTCGTACGGTGCGTGTGCTCTCGAAACGCATCGCCCAAGTTCGCAAATCTCAGGTGGAACTCACAGCTTTTAATCGACCGCCATTCGACGTTCGGCCTCGCGCGGATTCCATCCTGTGATAAGCGCTGGAAAGCACTCTGGCTATCTCTTCCGGGTTAGAAACCACTCCGCCGGGCCGACCATAGAAAGAAACCTCGCAACGGCCTTCCACGGCCAGCCTCACATCCTCCACCATCTGGCCGGTGCTCATCTCGAATACAACTATATGGTCCACCTTGCGGCTGAGTCGCACCAGCGCCTCCGATGGAAAAGGCCACAGCGTCTTGGGTCTGAAAAGGCCCACTTTGAGGCCCATTTCCCGCACCCTGTGAACGCCGCCCTTGGCAATTCGGGCCGCTGTTCCATAGGCGGCAATAATCAGCTCCGCGTCGTCGGTCAGGTACAGCTCCTGATCGGGAATCTCGTTGCTGATCATTTGATACTTACGTGCGAGCTTCCAGTTAAGCTCTTCTTCGAGGTCAGTATCCAGCCATAACGAACGAATTATACGGCTTGGCCGGTTCCGCGCGCCGTCAAGAATCCATTCCTTGGGAGGCAATGATGCCGGATCAATTGGCTTCGGCAGCGCTACCGGTTCCATCATCTGCCCCATCATTCCATCACCCAGGATCATTACGGGCGTGCGATAATGATCGGCCATATCAAAGGCGGCTCTGGTCATGTCGGCAATTTCTTGACCATAGGCGGGCGCCAGCACAATCACCCGGTAATCTCCGTGGCCGCCTCCCTTGGTAGCCTGAAAATAATCACCCTGGGACGGCGCGATATTTCCGAGACCAGGTCCGCCGCGCATCATGTTGACTATTACCGCGGGCAACTCCATTCCCGCGAGGTATGAGATCCCTTCCTGTTTGAGGCTGATCCCTGGGCTCGAAGATGAGGTCATCACACGAGCGCCGGCGACACTGGCGCCGATGACCATATTTATGGAGGCCAACTCGCTTTCCGCCTGGACGAAGGTTGCTCCCTCCATCTTGGCAAAGGCGGCGGCCATGTATTCCGGAAGTTCGTTCTGTGGGGTAATGGGATATCCGAAGTAAGCCCGGCAACCGGCCCGGACCGCGGCTTCTCCCAAGACATGTGTCCCTCGCATGAGGACTTTGCCGGCCATTTAATTATTCTTCCTTTGATTTTTCTTTCTGCTTGCTTGATTCGTCTTTGGTTTGACGGTAGACGTCGATGGCGACATCAGGGCAAGTAATTGCGCAGAGAGCGCACCCGGTGCACTCGGTTCGGTCGAGGTCTTTCACCTTTTCGTCTTTGAAACGGGCTGGATAATAGCCTTTGGTGTTTAGAGTTTCCGAGATAAGAATTCTCTTTTTGGGACAGACGTTGATGCACAATCCGCAGCCTTTGCAGCGTTCTTTATTGATCTCGATGCGGCCTTTCAAAATATTCTCCCTGCCATTTCTGGCGCTGGCGGCCTGTCGGTCCGCGAGCTATCAAAAGTTAATGTACCAAAATAATGGTTCGCCTACTAAGTGTCAAATCAAAATCAACTCTTTTTACTGTTCCCCTGACGAAGACTCAATGGATGCGGCCCAGTACTCGAAATCGTTCTTGAGAAGCGGGTTCTTCGTGAGGTCAACGGAATTGCGGAAGAGCTGCGCCGCCTGATCCTTCCGCCCGACATCCAGGAACGTGGCGCCCATCATAAACACAGATGCAACATGGTCAGGATCAAGCTCCAGTGAAGCGGCAAAATTTAACACATCCTTGTTCCTAGGCGCCTCTGTGATAAAATCACAGAAATACACTCCGTAAGCAAACATCGGCGAGAGAGACCTCGCACGGTTCCAATCCATGACGCCTCTCAAAACATGGCCGGTTAGCATGTACGCCGCGCCGCGATTGACATGCGCCGCGTAACATTTCGGCCTTTTCTTTATCACTTTTGTCCAGGTTCCAATAGCAGCATCTAATCTTCCGGATCTTGCTTCCGCAATGCCTTTCTCAACTTCTTCCGGCGGGGCCGCGATCGAACGAGCGATTCCAATCACACACGTTGCTGACAGTACGAGACCGATCAGTATAATGTGACGAACTGACATGGTTTGCTTCACATTTCGACCGTGCTGTGGGATAACCTTTAGTACGTCCGGACCGACCCAGGCGATACGACCGGATCGTTCGAAAAACATTTCGACATCGGGCAAATATTATCTAGTATATCAAACTTTTGCGGCCATTTCCATCGGCCGCGGTCGTGGGCAGTGTCCTAATTTGCAGCCATACCGGCGTACGCCGACATCCAGGAATCCCGCGTTCGGCGCGGGATTGGATTCCGCCCCTCGTTTTTCAAGGAGGCAAGTCAAGTTTATCCAGGCAAAAGCCGGGTCGGAATGAGGAGAGGAAGACCGCGGCCAAATTAGAACTCCGGCAGGTCATGAGCGGCGCCTCTTTGGTCGATCGGGCTCAGGATTTGCAGAATGCGCTTATTTCATTGACAATAAAGGCGCTGCCGTGTTATCATCGCTCACCCTGAAAAAAACAGGGCTGATGCAAGGTCGAGAGCCCGGCAGTTCACCAGAATACACATTAGAAAGGCCGGGCTTTCGTTTGTACAAAGCAACGGCCTTGGGAGGTTCAACACCATGCCTGTGTCGGTGAAGATCGCTGATTTCATAGGGAAATCTTCCTGGATAAGGAAGATGTTCGAGGAAGGCGCTCGTCTCAAAAAAGAGCATGGCGCGGAAAACGTCTTCGACTTCAGTCTTGGAAATCCGAATCTGGACCCGGTAAAGTCGGTGAAAGAGGCCATTGTGAAAGCGGCAATGGATGAAACCCCGGGTATTCATGGCTACATGGCGAATGCAGGCTTCGCGGACGTGCGTGCCGCTGTGGCGGCCAAAATAAGGCAGGACGAGGGCGTGGACCTCAATGAGAATTTCATTGTGATGACCGTCGGCGCGGGCGGAGCGATCAATGTTGCGCTGAAGGCGATTCTTAATCCCGAGGATGAAGTAATCGTCCCCAAGCCTTTCTTCGTGGAATACGTCTTCTATGTGGACAATCACGGCGGCAGCGCCATAACTGTCCCTACTAAAGGGGATTTTTCGCTGGACCTCCAGGCCATAGAATCGGCAATCAGCCCAAGGACCGCTGCGGTGCTGATCAATTCTCCTAATAACCCCACCGGTAAGGTCTACAGCGAGTCGGAAATCCGAGGTTTAGCCGAGTTGCTGGAGCGCAAGAGCAAAGATGTCGGCCGTCCTATCGTTTTGATTTCGGACGAGCCTTACAGGGGCATAATATATGGCGGCGTGGTGGTCCCCAGCATATTAAAGGCATATAAAAACGCCCTTGTGGTGACGTCATTTTCTAAAGACTTGTCGCTTCCCGGCGAACGTTTAGGATACGTCGCTATCAATCCCTCAATGGAAAATGCGTCTGTAACTATGGACGGGCTTGTCCTCGCTAATCGGATACTCGGTTTCGTTAGCGCTCCGGGCTTGATGCAGCGCGCGGTAAAGAATGTTTTGCGGGAAGTTGTGGATGTCTCAGTCTATAAGAGGCGTAGAGACCGTCTGTATGAATCGCTGACCGGCTTCGGTTACCAGTGTGTCAAGCCCGAAGGGGCGTTCTATCTGTTCCCTAAATCTCCTCTGGAAGATGATGTGAGCTTTGTGGCGGCTCTTCAAAAGAAACTAATATTGACTGTTCCCGGAACAGGATTTGGCGGGCCCGGCTATTTCCGTATAGCTTATTGCGTATCGGACCAGACGATCGAGGGCTCTTTGAAAGGATTCGAAGAAACGCTACGTGAAATACGGTCCTAAATTGGACAATAGGGGACGGCGAGACGGCCAACGGAAACCACCTGAAGATCGACAAACAATTCGAAATCGAGTAGCCCAGAGTAGGGGCAGGTTTGAAACCTGCCCCTACATCACATTGCGCCGTGTAATCATTTGCGCCAATTCATTCACTGTCTGGAAAACCGAGGTTGGTTGAAGTCCGTTGTTCCTGACAGTCGCCCCACTTGCAGTTCCAGTTCGTGAATTTTTGATCCCATTTCCAGCATGTAAGTTTTTTGCGAACCGATAACTTCCTCAAGATCTTTAATTCTTTTGTTCAGTTCCCGGACTTCTTTTCCAGGCTCCGCGGGCGCTTGGCGCTGGAGGGCAGCCAAATTCTTCCGTTCATTCTCGATGCCGCTCCTGAGGACTGTCATTCCTTCCTCCAACGGCGTTAATCGGTCCTTCATCTCAGCTACCGCCGCATCTTTGATTTTGGGAAGAATCTTCTTCACCGCGGCAAGAAGCTTATTGTTATTGTCCGCAGATTCTTTACGGATTTGCTCAAAGCCCTTCGTCAGGTCCTCCACGCTCTTGGACAGCATTGCCACGGTTTTTTTGGTGGCCACAGTCTCTTTATTCGCCCGGGCGATTTCTTTGCCTTCCGTATCTACGCGCTTCTGCAATTCTGCGACTGTCTGTTCCAGGCCCTTGAGCTTCTTTCCTACTGATTCCCGTTCCTTTTGGGCATCTTGAGCCCACTCACGAAATTCTTCGAGTTTGCTGTTTACTGGATCCACTTTGGTTTTGATGGCCTGAGCTATTCTGTCCTGCTGATCTTCGATTCTTTGGATATCGGAGCTGAAATCCGTTGGAGGCGCGAATTTCCCTGTGAATTCCTTGATATCCTTCTCCTGTTTTTGAATTTTCTTTTCCAGGTCGGCCATTTTCTGCTTGAGATCGGCAGTTTCTTCCGCGCAACCTGCCAGGAGCGCAAAGGCCAGCATTGCAGTGGCAAACAGAGCAATTCGCTGGGGGATCATCGGAAACCTCCTCGACTGGGTTAACTCAATATAATCATATCAAATCTCAAATGAAACGCAAGAATAAAGCGATAACGAAAAGCCGAATATCATTTGAATTATAAGTATTGATTTAGAATAATACTATAAACCTCTAATAACATGTGTTAAAAGCTGTAATTGAACCCGCACGTAGCGCTTGCTCTGTGGAAAGCGGAGCGGACGGAAAGGAATCTGCAATCCCACCTCCCAAACCCGGCTTCCTGCGGGGGGCCTGTGTGAGGCGACATCTGCATCTCAGGAGGGAGACCGCGCGTCCCTACGCGAGAAAAGGGGCACGCCCGCGCGTCACTGAACCCTCACATTGGTGACGTACTTTTCCCTTTACGCTTCGCATCATTTCCTGTAATTTCAAACGTTCTGAATTTGACAGGCCCAGTTCTTGTCCGGGTAAACACATGACCGGATGAAGTGGGACGAAAATTCCAAGCGCTCCGTGACGACAGTAGAGAGTGCATCAAATAGTGACTACATGAGGTGGAATATGACACAGGATGAACTTCAACAGGTTTTGGAACTCCACAGACTATGGTTGGAAAATAATACACAAGGGAAGCAGGCGGATCTGAGTGGTTTAAATCTCAGAAGAGTCAAACTGAGGCAGGTTGATTTGAGCAAAGCCAACCTTAGCGGAACGGATCTCAGAGGAGCGGACCTGCTTGGATCCAAATTCACGGACGCAAATCTCACTTCGGCGAAACTTAGAGGCACGAATCTGAGGCGAGCAGACATGGTTCGCGCGAAATTGGTGGGCGCTGATCTCAGCGGCGCTAAGATGGGCACAGCCGATTTTAGCCAGGCCGATCTTACGGAAGCTGACCTGAGCTGGGCCACTCTGAGAGGGGCGACTCTGAGAGCCGCGAAACTCATATCGGCTGATCTGAGTTTGGCTGATCTTAGCACAGCGGACTTGACCGGAGCAGATTTCACTTCGGCGGATTTGGGCGCCACCAAACTGGTTGAGGCAGACCTCGATAATGCTAAGTTAGAAGGAGCAAATCTAAGACGCGCAGATCTGCATGGCGCAAAAGCCACGGGCGCAAACTTCACCGGGGCAAGCCTGAGTTCGGCCGACCTCAGCAGCGCGGATCTTAGAGAAGCGAAATTTACCAATACAAAAATTCGGGCGGCCGACCTGCGAGGGGCCGACCTGAGTGGAGCAGATCTGACTGCGGGCGACTTGAGCGGGTCGAACCTTCAGGGCGCGAAGCTCGTCGGCGCTAATCTAACGAAAGCAAAGGCCAGAAGGGCTTTTGTGTACCGCGCTGACCTCGGTCAGATAACGGCCAAAGAGGTAGACTTCAGCGCCGCAAACCTTAGTGGCGCAAAATTTAGTGGCGCGAATCTCAATGGGGCCAAATTCTACAAGGCCGATTTGACGAGGGTCGATCTCAGAAGGGCGGACCTGAGCCAAGCGGACATAAGTCGTACCGATCTTACAGGGGCCAATCTCAGCGGCGCATTCTTATATCAGGCTGACCTTAGTCGGGCAAAGCTGTACACAGCCAATCTCACTGGAGCCAACCTCAGTGAAGCCAATTTGAACCTGGCTGGTCTCTTTGCCACGAACCTGAGCGGGGCCAATCTTAGCGGAGCGGACCTGACCGAAGCTGAGTTCAACGGAGCCAACCTGCAAGGGACCGACCTGAGCGGGATAAAGGGCGTAGACGCGGCAAAATTGACCAGGGGTTGAAACACTAAATTTGATCGGCGCCAGGGGCGCTTGATCTATGCGACCAGGCCACAATGTGCGCGGAGTCAGTTTGCGGCGCGGGTTTGAAACCGGCGCCGCAAACCGGTCGGCTGTATTCTTGTTCAAAGAGAAACCAACATTGAGTTTTCCTATCCGTATTTTTACCGGAATGGTCTTGCCCCTCCTTATTGTTGTCGCAGGCACGGTGGTTGTAGCGACCACAGTAATCATTATAAGCGGTTTCACGTCCGGCAAGGTGGCTCAAAGATTGACAGTTAAGTGGGCTCGGCTTGTCCTGAGGTCGATAGGGATTTCGTGCTCTGTGGAAAATACCGCCAACATTGTGACGGGGACTTCCTACATCATTACGCCCAATCACCAATCTGTTATGGATTTTCTGCCCTTACTTTCCATGCTGCCCTTGCGTTTTCGATGGGTCCTAAAAAAGGAATTGCTGAGCATACCATTGTTTGGATGGGGTCTTATCGCTATCGGAGCAGTTTCCATAGATCGGTCGAGCCCGAGCAAAGCTCTCAAGGCAATTCTGGGCGCTACGGAAAGACTCAAGGACGGCTGGGGCATGTTGATTTATCCGGAGGGGACTACAACTCACGACGGACTGATGCTCCCATTTAAGAGGGGTCCCTTTATGTTAGCGGTAAAGACCGGTGTTCCGATCCTCCCTGTGATATGTAATGGGGCATTCAAGATCATGCCCAGGGGCTCGAGGCGCATCAAACCGGGCCACGTGAAAGTGGTGATCGGTAAGCCCATAGTCACGAAGCATCTTGACGAAAAGGATGTGCCTGCCTTGATGGAAAAGACCCGGGCCGAAATGAGGAAGTATCTGGATCCGGAATACAATCCATTTAAAGAACCGTTAGTTCCTCACGTCAGCGACTCTGTAGCATGGCAAAAGGAGTAACAGCGACAAACAGTGGGAAGAATATGTAACTCCGGCAGGTCAGGCTCATGATCCGCGACATCAAGCCCTTATGGCTCTAAGTAGAAGGTTGATCATGTGTTCCGTGCTGGCGATGGTAGGTTGTTTCTTGGAGAGCATCATGCGAGCGAGCGCTTCGTGCTCGAACGCCCCTTGGACGAGATGCAGATAATAGCTGATTTCAAAATCCTGGCGGAAATGTCCACTCTGCCGCCCCGCCTCTACGATGGACCTTATCAGTTTCCAAAAGCGACGTGTATTCTGATATTCCTGGGATTCATAAAATTTTGGCTTTCTGTACAGCTCGAGGATTAAAACCCGGGTCTCCCACTCTCGGATGTGAAAATCCAGCGCCCACCGCCTCAGCAAATATAAGAGTTGTTCGTGTGGATTCAAGGCGCCCGAGAAAGCGCTGTCCAACTCGTCAGCCAATTCGACGAACCAATTGCCCAAGACGGAGAGAAGAAGTTGCTCCTTGCTCTTGAAATACTGATAAATAGAAGCCTCTGCGATGCCCGCTTTTCCGGCTATTTCCGAGATGGTAGCGCCGCCATAACCTTTTTTGCCGAATACTTCCGAGGCGACTTCCATTATAGTACGCCGCCTGACCTCTCCGCGGGTTGGTTCATAGCCATTTTCAGTTCCAGCCGGCTGTTCGTGTCTCCATATAGCTGCTTTTATCAATGAGCACAGAGCATCCGCCGCCTCATTGGGATCATAGGGATCGCCGAAGAAGAGCCATCGCAAAACAATGCTGTCGATCGCGCCGAAAATCATCTCCAGAACGAGAATAACCTCTGTCTCAGTGTCCACTTCATTGTCCCGTATGCCCTCTCGGATGGCCTCTACAGCGAAGGCGCTGTATTTCCGAATCATTTCATATGCCGGGGATTCGTAGAAAGCAGGTAATGTCCGGAGTTCCAGTAGCAAAATTGAAGTGTAGTTTTTATTGACAGATAGGTCCCTGAGCTGATGCCAAAGTAACTTCCTAATCTTGGGCTCAGCCCCTTTCATTCCTTGAAGATGTTCGGTGATGCCTGCCAGAGTTTCTTTAAGATGTCTTTCCGGAACTGTAGCGATCAGATTTTCTTTGGTTTTGAAATATTGAAAGATCGATGCCTCATGTACCCCGGAATCGCTGGAAATATCAGCGATAGTCGTGTCATGGAAACCTCGGGACGCAAAGATACGCTCCGCTGATTCTAAAATCAGTTGGCGTTTTCTATCCGCTGACGCGCTTGTTCTTTTCGCGGAGGAGGCCCTTTTGATGTCGCTTTCGGGCTGTCCGGTATATTCCATATATATGAACTCCGGGGGCTCGGATACAATCACTATTATATTTTCATCTAAAACCGAATACCACTCATATCATAAACAGTCAAGAACTTTCTTGTGTCAAGTCGCTCCTAAGGCATGGGATTGTCACCTTTTAGCTGCAATCCACCGTTGTTTCGTTGTTGATCCAATGATGTTGGACGGATTGGGGATATCGCACAACTTGTAATTATCCGCATTCGGCTATAGGTTCAGGGTAAAAGCTGCTGCTAATCGACTTGAAATTTTTTTGGTGAAATGCAAAAAGTCTTGACATAGTTTTTGTATAAGTTATATTCGTATCAGTGGTGTTACCAAGTCTCGATCAAAATAAGCGTTCAGAGCCGGACGCGGTTTTTAACCAGTTCCATTATATTATTGACTATTTGAGTTCCGAAGCCTTTCAGCAAAGGCGGGCCGGCGTGAACAAAAAGGATATTGATTCGTTGAATGTTCAGCCCTATGAATCAAGGAGACGTCGGAGCCATTGCGGTAATCGGCGGCATGTCCTAACGGATCGCCTAGATCAGGAATATTGTCGGGAAGAGCTTGGTTCGACCACTAAGGGAGCAGCAATTATCACTTCTTTGGAAGAGCATATTGCATGTTGACTGTGAGAGGTAAACAAGATGAGGTACGCAGAAACAGGGTTTAATTTAGAAATTGATCTAACCCGAGGAAATGTTGAAAGGGTAGAAACCGACCCCAGAGACACCGAGCTTTATCTCGGGGGCCTGGGCACTAACGCCAAGACATTATGGGGGAGGGTTCCTCCTGAAGTCGACCCCTTTTCTCCTGATAACCTACTCATGTTTTCCACCGGTCTTCTGGGCGGAACACCTGCTCCAGGCGCTAATCGTACCATTGTGACCACCTATTCTCCGCAGACCTTATTAATGGGGTACTCAATGATGGGTGGATTCTGGGCGCCGGAATTGAAGCACGCCGGGTACGATAAAATCATCCTTCGCGGCAAGTCCCCAAATCTGGTCTATTTGTGGATAAACAACGACAAGGTAGAAGTACGTGACGCCAGTCATCTTCATGGTAAAGGCGCCGTTGAAACCCAAGAACTTATCAAGAAGGAATTGAACCAACCGAACGCGCATGTGGCTGCTATCGGTTTGGCCGGTGAAAACAGGGTGTACACGGCTTCCATCGAGCAGGGCAGGTCCAGCGCCAGCAGGCTGGGACTAGGCGCCGTTATGGGGAGCAAAGGGGTAAAGGCGATAGCAGTTCGTGGAACAAAAGATATCAACATTGCCCGACCGGAGGAATTCTATAAGCTCTGCAACGAAGTGCTGCAATACATAAAATTCCGAAACGAAAATCCGGTTCCGAACGTGATGACCATTTTGCAGGGGCTGGGGTCACCTCAGGAGATGCTACATGTCGATGAGAAGTGGCACACCGAGAATTTCATGTGGGGGAACGCCCGCGAACGGAAAAGGGACTATTGGAACCAGGAAATCGAGAAGAAGTGGAAGGAGACTCAAGAAAGTGTGCGGACGCGGCTGATCAGTTGCTATAACTGTCCGATGAAATGTGGGGCAACCATATCGGTCCCGGGAATTTCAACCTACATGATGAAATGCTTCTCGAAGCTCACCTATACCATGGCCGCTTTTTCAGACCTGGATTTCGGTTTCAGAATCGCTCAGCGTGCTACGGAGTATGGAGTGGACGGATTCTCAACCCCCCAAGTGATGGCCTTCGCGTTTGAGCTTAAAGAAGCCGGCATTTTGGGTGACCAGGACTTTGCAGGATGCCCTTCCGATAATGAGGAGAAATTTTACTGGCTGCTTGACAGAATTGTTCGAAGAGAGGGGATAGGCGATGTCCTGGCCAACGGCACCTATTGGGCGGCCAAAGAGATCGGCAAAGGCGCGGAAGCATATGCTCATAACAACATCAAGAAACATGAGCAGCTCCCTCTCAAGCTGGGAATGCTCAATCCCGTCTATTTCCTCATGTATTGCACAGGCGAGAAAATAAACATCACACAAATTGAAGGACAGTTCCCGCAGACTCCTTTTGCGACCATGGAAGAGAGGCAAGAGTTTATCAGCGATTGGATTCAGGTTCCGGATGAAAAATTCAAGCAAATTGTTCTGGACTGGGAATTCCGCGGGGACCGCTCGAATCCATATTATCCGACTGTCGACATGTCCGTCGATATTGTCGACTGGCAAGAGATGATGCACTACATCGACGACGCCCTCGGGGTCTGCGCCGGCTTATCGTCATTTCCCTTGAAGCCTCCCTATCATATACACAACTACCCGAAACTTATCTCGGCAGCGACAGGGATCGATATGGATGAAGAGGGCCTTAAGAAAATATACAGGAGGAATCGGAATCTGCTCAGAGCCATCAACGTGAGAAGAGGCTTACGAAGAACTGATGAGGTTCCGCCCGAAGACCACTGGAAGAAGAGATTCCCTGAACTTGAAGCCCAACTCCTGGATGCGTACTACAAGTTCAAAGGGTGGGACAATGATGGGATTCCCAAGAAAGAGACCCTGGTGGAATTGGACCTGGGCTATGTTGCCGAAGACTTAGAGCAGAGAGGGATAATAAAAAATGGCCAAGACTAAGAAGAAAGTGAAAACAATCAAGGTCGACCTTGATAAGTGCAACGGTTGCAGGGCGTGTGAGATGATCTGCTCCGCGTTCCATTCTACGCCGAAATACAGCGCCAGTAATCCGGCAAGATCTCGTGTCCGGATGGTCCGTGATCCCATGAGAGACGTTTATGTTCCTGTATACGCCGGCGAGTATACCTCAGCGGAGTGTATGGGAAGAGACAAATACGTGATTGATGGAAAAGAATACGACGAGTGCGGTTTCTGCAGGGCTTCCTGCCCGTCCAGGGACCTTTTCAAGGAACCCGATTCCGGTCTCCCACTCAAATGCGACATGTGCGAAGACGATCCGCCACAAGAAAAGCCTTTGTGTGTTCAGTGGTGCATTAATGACGCTCTGATCTATGAAGAAAGGGAAGAGGAAGTAGAAGAAGAGGAGAAGCTGGAGGACGTAGAGATAGGATTGGAATCCATGATTGACAAGTATGGCTTTGACAAGGTCATGGATACTGTTTCCCGGATTTCAGCGTCAAAGAAGGGCTAAACATTAGGCCGAAAGAAGAGGAAGAAAAACAGTGGAAACTGTAACCCCCTACAAAGAGATCATAGATGTCATCAAAGCAAGCGGCGGAGACGCATTCAAAAGGTGCTTCCAGTGTGGATTATGCGATACCGTTTGTCCTTGGAATAGGGTCAGAACTTTCAGTATGCGCAAGCTGGTCCGAGAAGCCACCTTTGGTTTGACCGAGATCGAAAGTGAAGACATCTGGCGTTGTACGACCTGTGGAAGATGCCCTCAGCAGTGTCCTAGGGACGTAAAACAGATCGAATCCGGCGTGGCATTACGCAGGATTGCCAATGATTATGGCGTTTACCCCGCTCCTGTGAAGACTGTCCGCACCATAAACGCGGGCCTTGTCGCTCAAGGAAATCCCTTCGGTGAGGACCGAGAAAAGAGGGCGGCATGGGCTGAAGATCTTTCTGTAAAACCGTTCACCGAAGAGATGGAAATTCTGTATTTTCCCTGTTGCTATGTCTGCTATGACCCGAGATTGAAAAAAGTGGCCAGGGCCACGGTCAATATTCTCAATAAGGCAGGGGTGGATTTCGGCATCCTGGGTTCAAAAGAGAATTGCTGTGGCGAAAGCATCCGCAAGACCGGTGATGAGGAATTATTCAAGCGTTTGGCGAAAGAAAACATCAAAGCCTTTATAGATAACGGGGTCAAGAAGATTCTTGTTTCTTCCCCTCATTGCTATCACACATTCAAGAACGAATATCCGGAATTCAGAGTCAACTTTGAGGTTGTGCATATCTCCGATTACCTCTTCCAGTTGATCAATGAGGGAAGACTCCAGCTTAAGAATGATTATACTAAGAAACTAACTTATCACGATCCTTGTTACCTGGGCCGGCATAACGGCATATATGATGAGCCGAGAGGGGTCCTAAAGAAGGTACCGGGTTTGGAGCTGACTGAGCTGCCTGAGTCCCGCTCCGATAGTCTCTGCTGCGGAGGCGGAGGCGGCAGGGTTTGGATGGAAACCCAAAAGGGTGAGAGATTCTGTGATCTCAGGATAGAACAGGCTATGGGGGTAGAGGCCGAGGCGCTGGTCACTGCCTGCCCGTATTGCATTACCATGCTTGAGGACAGCAGGATAACCATGGGTCTTGACGAAAAGATCGAGGTGAAGGACATCACGGAGATCATCCAGGAATTGATTTAGCGAACCGAAGCAGTCCTTCAGGAGGCGCAAAGCCATGGCGATAAATCCCGATTTAGTTTCACCTTGTGGTCTTTACTGCGGTGTCTGCGCCATCTATATCGCACATCGCGACAATAACATTAAGCTCAAGGAGCGGCTCGTAAGCCTATACAAGGGCGGAACCCTCGGCAAGGGAACACTTCCCAATAGTGAAAACCTTACGATAGAAGATATTAAGTGCCGTGGCTGCTCATCTAATGAACAGTTTATGCATTGTCGCCAGTGTGAGATAAGGGCCTGCACAAAAGAGAAAGGATACGACGGGTGTCATCAATGTGATGAATTTCCCTGTCATTACGTGGATAACTTCTCCATGGCCGTTGGCAAGAAGGTTATTCTCCGGGCCGTCCCATATCGACGAAAGTTCGGTACTGAAAAATGGATTCGAGACGAAGAGGCCCGCTACACCTGTCCCGAATGTGGCAATAAAGTTTTTCGCGGCGCTATGAAATGCAATCAATGCAAAGCGCAATTAGACCTGGACTAACAAATTCATTAAGTACGCATAAAACGGCACAGTTCGGACTGCCTCCTGTTTGGCTTTGATAAACCGAACATGCCGGCCGATGAGGTGATAGAAATGGCAGACGTAATATTGCTGAAAGAAAATATCCAGCAACTCTCCGGGAACCTTCCGGAAGCCAATTTTGGAGATGTCATGGTTGTCGGGGGAGGTATCAGCGGCATTCAGGCATCTCTCGACCTTGCCACAGCCGGGTTCAGGGTCTACCTGGTTGAAAAAGGGCCAAGTATTGGCGGTCATATGGCCCAGCTGGATAAGACCTTTCCGACCAATGATTGCTCGATGTGAATTCTGGCACCCAAGCTGGTCGAGGTCGGCCGGCACCCCAATATAGAGGTCCTCACCTATACTGAAGTTACCAGTGTAGAAGGAGAGGTAGGAGACTTTAAGATAACCTTGACTAAAAAGCCGAGGTATATTCTTGAAGATAAATGCACGGGTTGCACTACGTGCGTAGAATATTGCCCGGCCAAATATCCTGATCAATACAATCAGGAAATATCGATGAATAAGGCCGTCCATATATACTTCGCTCAGGCAATTCCCCTTGTTTCCTATATTGACGAAAGCTGTCTTTACCTCAAAGAGAACAAATGTCGGATTTGCGAAGGAGTGTGCAAGAATAATGCGATAGATTTGAAACAAACGGCAGAGAAAAAGGAAATACAGGTAGGGGCGATCATTTTGTCTGCCGGCCTTGAGCCTTTTGATCCAAAGGTGAAAAAGGAGTATCGCTACGGAGAATTTCAGAATGTTGTCACCAGTATGGATTATGAGCGGCTGTTAGCCTCCACGGGGCCATACCAAGGGGAAATACTGCGTGCTTCAGACCAAAAGCACCCCCACAAAATAGCCTGGATTCAATGCGTAGGTTCGAGACGTGTTACAGAGGGCGAAAACAGCTATTGTTCAGCCGTATGCTGCACCTATACCCAGAAACAGGTGATTATAACAAAAGATCATGATGCAGAGACGGAGTGTACGATATTCCATAACGATGTGCGTTCCTATGGGAAGGATTTTGAGCGGTACTACGAAAGGACAGAGCAACTCCCCGGCGTTCGATTCTTCAGAAGCTACACCTCCATAGTGAGAGAGGACCCGGTAACCAAGAATGTGACGGTGCGGTATTCTACTCCCGATGAAGGCGTTAAAGAAGAAGAATTCGACATGGTTGTGCTGTCCGTTGGATTGAATCCTCCTACTGACGCCAAATCGATTGCAAACAAATTCGGCATAGAACTGAGTCCTCGTGATTTTTGCAAGATTGATTCTGTTAATCCCATGGCCACGACCAGACCCGGGATTTTTGTAACTGGAGGTTTCCAGGGTCCTCTCGATATCCCCGAGTCGGTCTTTAGCGCCAGTGGAGCAGGCTCCCAAATTGGAGAACTACTGGACCACAGGCGGGGAAATCTTGCCAAGGAAAGAATATACCCGCCGGAAAGGGACGTCTCCGGCGAGGAGCCCAAAATAGGCGTTTTTGTATGCCATTGTGGAGCCAACATCGGAAGAATAGTCAATGTTCCTGAAACAGTCGAATACTGCAAGACCCTGCCGAATGTTGTCCATGCTCAGGAACAGTTATTTTCGTGCGCTACGAACTCCGCCAAACAAATAACAGATATCACGAAAGAAAAGGGACTCAATCGGGTGATTGTCGCTGCCTGCAGCCCCAGGACCCTTGAACCGCTCTTTCGCGATACCCTTCGGGAGGCGGGAATTAATCAATATTATTACGAAATGGCTAATATTAGAGAGCACAACTCCTGGGTTCACTCGAAAGAAAAGGAGGAGGCCACTCAGAAAGCAAAGGACATCATACGGATGTCTGTGGGAAGATCTCGCCGCTTGAAGCCCTTGCAGGAATTTGATCTTCCGGTAGACAATGCCGCGCTTGTGGTCGGAGGAGGCATAGCCGGCATGAATTGCGCTCTCTCCATTGCCAACCAGGGTCATGAGGTTCACCTGGTGGAAAAAAATACTGAGCTTGGAGGAATAGCGCGAAGGATCCATTCCACGCTCGATGGATTGGATGTTCAGGAGTACCTGAGCGATCTTACGGCAAAAGTGTATAAGCATCCCTTAATACACGTCTATCATGGCGCCACAATCACGGATGCTAAAGGCTATGTCGGGAATTTTGTGACCTCAGTGAAGTCTGAAAGAGGATTCACAGAGATAAAACACGGCGCATCAGTTCTTGCCATAGGCGCTGATGTATATAAGCCTTCCGAGTACCTGTATGGAGAAGATGAAAGGGTAGTGACCCACCTCGAACTGGAAGAACGGATCAACAGTGGAGACGAAAAGATAACTAACGCAAAAAGTCTCGTGATGATCCAATGCGTGGGATGCCGAAATGAAGAGAGAAACTACTGTAGCCGGTTATGTTGCAGTGAGTCCGTAAAGAACGCATTGAAGCTAAAAGAAATAAATCCCGAGATGGACATCTACATCCTTTTTCGGGATATCAGGACCTATGGGTTCAACGAGGATTATTACCGGGAAGCCTCGAACAAGGACATCAAGTTCATCCGCTATGAACCGGAGGATAATCCTCAGGTGGAACCTGGCGCCGCGGAAGATGGCCGGCCCGTTTTAAAGGTTACCGCCACCGACTACATCCTTGGTAAGAAGCTCGAATTGGATGCTGATATAATCGCCCTAGCCGCCGCTGTCATTCCAGCTGAAGCAACCAAGGAAATGGCCGGATTATTTAAGGTGACCTTGAACCCGGATGGGTTCTTCAAAGAAGCCCACGTCAAATTAAGGCCCGTTGAGTTTGCCACAGACGGCGTTTATCTCTGTGGACTGGCTCATTATCCCAAGTTTATACAAGAGACAATCAACCAGGCTTATGGAGCTGCAGGCCGTGCTTTAACGCTCCTCTCCCGTGATGTAGTGGTCGCCTCCGGTTCTGTGTGCGAGGTGGATGAGAATAAATGCGTTTCCTGTGGGGCATGCATCACGGCATGTACCTATGGCGCCATAGAATTTTATGAAACGCCGCAGGGCAGGAAGGCCAAAGTCAACCCTGTCCTCTGTAAGGGAGATGGCCTCTGCAACACAAAATGCGCAACCAACGCCATACAACTGAAGCACTTCACGGATGAAGAGCTCTTGAGTGAAATTGATGTAGCGTTTTCAGAGGAAGATATCATGCAGCAAATAGATGCCGCGGTTGGAGATGTGTAGAAATATACAAATGAACAGGGCCGGTATTACAGGTACGAGGTGAACGTATGAGCGCAGAACTGAAATTCAAACCAAAGATCTTAGGCTTTGTGTGCCACTGGTGAGCATACGGCGCAGCCGACTTAGCTGGAGTTTCCAGAAGTCAATATACAACTGAAATGAGACTCATTCGTGTCATGTGTTCCGGTCGAGTCGACCTGGCGCATGTATTCCGGGCTTTCTCAAAGGGAACGGATGGGGTGTTTCTTGGCGCCTGCCACCTAAATGAATGTAATTATATTACTCACGGCAATTACCATGCCCTGACTATGGTGAATATAGCTAAGAAATTGCTGGAACAAATAGGACTGAACCCGGAGAGATTGAAAATTGAATTTATGTCCGGCGCCGAAGCCAACGTTTTTGTTGACGGGGTAAATAGTTTTGTCAGGAAGGTAAAGGAGCTGGGACCTCTTGGCAAAGGCGAAGGCATGGATGCTGCGGAATTGAAATTCAAACTCGACTCGGTAACCCAGCTTATCCCGTATGTCAGACTGGTGGAAAGGGAGAGGCTGAGATTGCCCGCTATGCCGGAAGAAGAATACCAAAAATTCTTCGCCAGTGACGAGCTGAAGCGATTATTTAATGAAACCGTCGCCGAGAAATTAGCCATAAGCCAAATTATGTTACTGCTGCGGGAAAGACCCTTTCAGACGGCCGAAATGGCAAAAAGGTTAGGCCTAACCCCGTCTGAGGTATCCAGGCATCTGAATACCTCATCTCGGCAGGGATTGGTCCGATATGATGAAAGCCGGAAGTGCTTTGCTCTCGCCTGAGGTGAAAAGCAGGCGGAGAAGAAAGAAGAAGACTAGGACAAAGCCTATGGACAAAGACAGAATCGATCAGATTATCGATAAGCATCACGCCGAACCCAGTTCGTTGATTCAGATATTACTGGAAATTCAAGCCGAACATCATTGGCTCCCCAAGGAAGTCTTGGAGCAGGTCAGCGAAAGATTGCAGGTTCCCATGACTCGGGTACAGCATATCGCCACCTTCTACAAAGCCTTTAGTCTGGTTCCTAGGGGACGTCATCAAATTCATGTTTGTATGGGAACCGCCTGCCATGTTAGGGGCGCCTCGCGCGTGCTGGACACTGTAGAAAATCTGACCGGAATTAAACCCGGGGAAACAGACCTGGATCTGAAATTTAGCCTGGAGACCGTTAACTGTCTCGGTTGCTGCGCTTTAGGACCGGTGGTGGAGATCGATGGAAAGGCTCACGGTAAAATGGCGCCGGCGCAAGCCGCAGACGTGTTACAAAAATATGATTGAGGAAGAACTATGTCGCGGATAAATTCACCCGCTGAATTGGAAGCATTCAGAAAAAGCATCCTCTCGGAAAGAGACCCAAATAAAACCTGTATCACCCTGTGTTCAGGATCTGCTTGTCATGCTTCTGGCAGTCGGGAAGTGGCTGCCAGCATCCAAGAGGAAATCGAAAAACAAGGTTTGAACGGTGAAGTAGAATTCCGGAGAACTGGTTGCCACGGGTTTTGTGAGCGGGGACCCATCATTGTTATTCGCCCCGAAGAAATATGCTACTTCCAGATAAAGCCTGAGGATGTGCCTGAAATCATTTCCGAAACCATCAAAGACAAGAAAATCGTAGAACGTTTACTTTATACCGACCCCGTCACCAAGGAAAAAATCATTCATGAATCCGAGATCCCCTTCTATAAGAATCAGGGGAGGCTGGTTTTCGGTTCCAACGTCCGGATTGATCCTAAAAGCATCAATGACTATCTGGCCCTGGGCGGCTATTCCGCGCTAGCCAAAGCGCTTTCTCAAATGACACCCGAGCAGGTTTTGGAGGAAGTTAAAAAGTCCAACCTGAGGGGCAGGGGAGGCGGCGGCTTTCCCGCAGGGATCAAGTGGGAAGGATCACGGAATGCCCCCGGCGACATAAAGTATGTCATCGTCAATGCAGACGAGGGGGATCCTGGCGCTTATATGGACAGGAGTCTTCTCGAGGGGAATCCTCACTCGGTGCTCGAAGGGTTGACGATTGGCGCCTTTGCCGTCGGTTCGCACGAGGGGTATATTTACGTGCGACAGGAATACCCCTTGGCGGTAGAAAATGTGAACATCGCTATCAAACAGGCCGAGGAACACGGCTTTCTCGGGGAAAACATTCTTGGCTCCGGCTTTGATTTTATCGTCAAGGTGCACAGAGGAGCCGGCGCTTTCGTTTGTGGTGAATCAACTGCTCTGATGACGGCATTGGAAGGCAGGGCAGGAGAGCCCAGACCCAAGTACATCCGTTCCAACGTCGTGGGCCTCTGGGGGAGACCCAGCGTTTTGAACAACGTCGAGACGTGGGCCAACGTGCCGCTCATCATCAACAAAGGAGCCGACTGGTTTACTCAGTATGGAACGGAAAAAAGCAAGGGCACAAAGATTTTTTCGCTGGTAGGTAAGATCGTCAACACGGGGCTGGTGGAAGTGCCCATGGGCACGCCCCTGAGAGACATTATCTACAACATCGGCGGCGGAATCCCCGGAGGCAAGAAGTTCAAAGCAGTGCAGACCGGGGGACCGTCCGGCGGATGCCTCCCTGAGGAACTGTTGGATCTGGCGGTTGGTTTTGATGAACTCACTAAGGCCGGTTCCATGATGGGCTCTGGTGGTATGATCGTCCTGGACGAAGATACGTGTATGGTAGATGTCGCGAGGTACTTCCTCGAATTCCTCACGGATGAATCGTGCGGTAAATGTGTGCCATGCCGTGAAGGCATGAGACAGATGCTTAAGATTCTGACCAATATCACGAAAGGAAAGGGGAAAGAAGGCGATATCGAGCTTTTGCAGGAGCTATCCGAGACGGCCATAGAAGCGGCCCTGTGTGCTTTAGGTAAGAGTTCTCCCAACCCGTTTTTGAGCACATTGAAATATTTTAGAGATGAGTATGAGGCCCATATTAAAGAAAAGCGGTGCCCGGCTCTGTCCTGCAAGGAGCTCATCTCTTACTACATTGACCCGAAAAAGTGCCAGGCCTGTGGGACTTGTCGCAAAAAGTGCCCTGCAGAGGCGATCGACGGTGGCAAGAACCTCATTCATATCATTGACCAGGAGAAGTGCACCAAGTGCGGAACCTGTTTTGAAGTTTGCCCCTCTCGTTTCGCTGCGGCCGGTAAGGTCTCCGGCGAGCCCGTTCCGCCTCCTATCCCCGAAGAATCCAGAACCATAGTCAGAAAAAGAAAAGAAAAATGAGCGAAATCCTGTTAAAAATCGACGAAAAAGAAGTTAAAGCCAAAAAAGGGATGACTCTTTTGGAGGCAGCCCGAGGTGCGGGAATATCGATCCCCACACTGTGTCACCACGAGAAACTGGAACCCTATGGGGCATGCCGACTTTGTATAGTAGAAGTAGAAAGTCGCGGCTGGACAAGAATCGTTGTTTCCTGCGTGTACCCGGTGGAGAAAAATATAATCGTAAGGACCAGATCTGAGAAGGTGGATAGAATTCGGAAAATGATATTGGAGCTTCAGATGGCTCATGCTCCTGATTCTTTCATATTGCAGGATCTGGCTAAAGAGTACGGAGCAGATAAAAACCGCTTTGAAAAAGAGCCCTCTTTTTGCATTCATTGTGGTCTCTGTGTAAGATACTGCGCCGAGGTCAAGAAGAAGAACGCTGTCGGATTTGTCGATAGAGGAATAAGGAAAGAGATCAGTTTCATCCCGGAGATAGCCTCTAAGGAGTGCTGGAATTGCAAAGAATGTTTTCAGCTTTGCCCTACAGAGGCGCTCCAAGCGGCGTACGTTTTAGTAGAAGCGCTCGCGTTTCCCTCAGCTTCCACTGAATCCGTATCAGAAGGATAGGGGTAACCTCACCTTTTAGGCCTTTCTCCATCAGTTTTAGGTGAGCCGCGTCCCAGTCGACGTGAAATGTGTATAGGCCGATACTAAGCGCAACCAAGTCCAAGTCATTAATCAAGACAAATGCGTAAAACGTGCAACCTGCTCCGAAGCAGGCCACCGCGATTCCGGCGGCGCCAAAGATTCAATGAGAAACTTCAAGACTATTCAGGACCACCTCTTCCGAGCCAGGGAGGGACAATGGGTCCTTCTGGTCTTCTTTTGGCGACAATAACTCTCCCCGGCCCGTTCTTTTTTTGTTCAAACCATCGGCTGCCGGCGCATTGGCATTTCAGTAAGTCCGAGTATCGGCGCTTCTATTATCCCGAGAACAAGAAAAAGATGATATCCTCTATTGCCAAGAACTGGAAAGTGGGATGGGCCATTCTCGACTACAATCGTGGAAGCGAAGGTTCGACCCTTGGCATCTCAGAAAAACCGGTTGCGCCCGCGCAAGCGCCATGAGGTCATGACCTCTAAAGGCCACATGGGCGCCGAGCGAGAGCTAGATGAAAAAGTGACCGAAACCAGGATTGACATCTTCCTGGAGAGTCCGGACGGAAGAAACCCAAAGCGTAAGCGTAGGAAAGACCACGAGGCCGATACAAATTCGCCCCAGACCGGAAGGAGGTCTGCATATGATCACTGCGGGAATTGACTGTGGCGCTAAGAACACAAAAACCGTCATCTTGAAAGACGGTAAGATAATCGGAAGAGGTTCTGTGCTCACCGGATTCGATCAGGCTCAGGCCGTCAAGGAATCTCTGGAAATGGCCCTGAAAAATGCCGGGGTCAAGCAGGATCAGATCGAGCGCGTGGGTGGAACGGGATCCGGCGCAAAATCCATCAAAGAGGCCGACGTTACGGTCAATAACATCAAAGCCATTGCGGCCGCAGCCAATTACTTCTTCCCAAATTCTAGAACTGTCGCCGATGTCGGCGCGGAGGAAGCCCGAGCGGCCAAGGTAAACGAGAAAGGGAACGTGGTCGATTTTGCAATCAATGATAAATGCGCCGCAGGCGCGGGCGCATTTATCGAAGCTATGTCCAGAGCGCTTGAGACCCCACTGGAAGAATTGGGGCCGTTGGCGCTATCATCCAGCAACGCCATTCAGCTGAATGCCCAATGCGCCATATTTGCCGAATCCGAGGTGGTGGGTCTTATCCATGCTAAAATCGCGAAGAAAGACATAAGCAAAGCCATTCATGACGCTATTGCCAGCCGAATAGTCTCCATGATTCGCCGCATCGGTGTGCATCCCGATGTGGTCTTATTCGGTGGGGTCGCTCACAATCCCGGATTCGTCGGCGCGCTTCAAAGAGAATTGGGGCTGGAAAAAGTATACATCCCTGAATTGCCTGAATATGCGGCCGCCACAGGCGCGGCTGCTGTCGCCGCGCAGAATGGCCGGTAACCGACATCGGACACATGATTGGAGGATCTATAAATGGCTGAGGCTCAAAAACCGGAATACTGGCGGTGGTTGGAAACCAACTGGGTAAATCCTGACGTAAATTGGAAGGACGCTCAGTTTATTACCGCCGGAATCGATGTGGGGTCTGTCAGTTCTCAAGCTGTGATAATGGCCGACGGCAAGGTTTATGCTTACGGCAATATGAGGACCGGATCCGACAGCCCTGATAGCGCTAGAAATGCTCTCAAGTTCGCCTTGGAAAGAACCGATATGCCCGAGGCAGCTATCCATTACTGCATAGGGACTGGTTACGGCCGGGTCAATGTCCCCATGGCGGATAGATCCGTCACCGAGATCGCGTGTCACGCCAGAGGCGCCAATTTCATGTACGGAAACAAGGTGCGCACTGTTCTCGACGTAGGTGGACAGGATATCAAAGCCATCCGATGTGACGACAAAGGCAAGGTCACCAACTTCTTAATGAATGACAAATGTGCGGCCGGCACTGGCCGCGGCATGGAAGTTTTTGCCGATATGCTGTCAGTTCACATCGGAGACGTTGGTGATCGATCTTTTCAGATAGACTCGGAGCCGATCTCCGTGTCTAGCACTTGCGTGGTGTATGCGAAATCCGAAGCCACGAATCTTCTGCGTAAAGGCCTGAGCACCAATGAAGTTCTTGCAGCCTACTGCGCGGCAATGGCGGATCGCATTTTTTCTCTTCTGGAAAGAGTAGGAATAGAGCCCGAATTCGCCATAACCGGGGGAATGGCTAAGAACAAAGGAGTTATCGGCAGGCTGAAAAAGAAGATCGGCCTTGAACCGATGAAGACCGAGTGGGATACTCAGCTCGCCGGCGGTATAGGTGGAGCGCTCTTCGGATTGGCTCTATGTCAGAAAGGCAGGGGCAGAGGAAAATAGGGACGATATTCAGAATTTGTCTCACGACCCGCGGTTGGCAGCAAATCCCGTAACCTTAGTGGTAGCGACCGGCCTCCGGAAACTGTTGCAAAATTCTTTGTGAGGCTACAATCGTGCCATGATTGGCCCTCACCCTGTCCCTCTCCCGGAGGGAGAGGGGCGGGGGTGAGGGTGTGAAACAAGCGAGGACTGTCTCATCGTGCTACGATTCCGACATAATCAG
>Ga0172371_10000387_pt1 | contig 67462 bp, 59 predicted proteins | sample Lak12m_FD_114543 | JGI IMG/M metagenome (GOLD analysis project Ga0172371, IMG submission 114543) | Freshwater microbial communities from Kabuno Bay, South-Kivu, Congo - kab_022012_12m | ecosystem: Environmental > Aquatic > Freshwater > Lake | place: Democratic Republic of the Congo: South-Kivu... | reverse complement strand
TGTGGAGATGAAATGGTGCTTTGGATTAAAGTGAAGGATAATAAGATTGTGGAATGTAAATGGCAAACATTTGGTTGTGGTTCTGCGATTGCTTCAACGTCAGTTTTATCAGAAATGGTAACAGAAAATGGTGGAATGACAATTGAAGACGCAATGAAATTGCGTCCGCAAGATATTTTAGAGCGCCTTGGCGGACTCCCAGCTCGCAAAGTGCATTGCTCGGTTTTAGGAGACCAAGCACTTAGAATGGCAATAGATGATTATAAAAATAAAAAGAAATAATAAATAATTTTATGAATATTAAAGTTGACTCCACGAAGTGTATCGGCTGTGGCACATGCCCAGCCCTTGCTCCAAAATCATTCAAAATGAATGATGCAAATAAAGCAGAACCAATTAATCCAGCTGGTGATGATGATGCAACTGTCAAAATGACAATTGATTCTTGCCCAGTTGGAGCAATCATCGTGGAATAATTTATGTCCGGAACACTCTACATCGTCGCCACGCCGATCGGCAATCTTGGTGACATAACTTTGCGAGCAGTTGAGACGTTGAAAAACGTAGATTTTATTTTATGTGAAGACACGCGTCAGACACAAAAACTTTTGAATCATTTTGAAATCAAAACCAAAACAATTAGTTATCATCAACACAGCAAAGGTGGTAAAGTTTATATGATTAATAGTTTATTAGAAGCAAATAAAAATTTGGCGTTGGTAACTGATGCGGGGACTCCGGGTGTTGCTGACCCTGGCAATAAACTAATAAACCAATTAACCAGTAAACAAATAAACATAGTGCCAGTACCAGGCCCAAGCGCAGTTATTGCCGCCCTGTCTGTTTCCGGCTTTCCGACTGATAAATTTTTATTTTTGGGATTTCCTCCACACAAAGGCAGAGCGAATTTTTTCAAAAAAGTTGCGGAATCAGAACACACAGTCGCGTTTTATGAATCATCCCACAGAATAAAAAAGTGTTTGGATGAGTTAAATGGAATTTTAGATAGAAGTGCGCAATTGTGCGTTTGCCGTGAATTAACAAAAAAGTTTGAAACAATTTATAGAGGAACGATTGAAGAAATAATTAAAAAAAACATCCCTGAGAAAGGGGAGTTTGTAGTTGTGGTAACTGGTAATCGGTAACTGGTGATTAAAGTCAAAACTCAAATGTCAAATATCAAAACTGAAACGCAAAATTCAAAGACGGATTTGAAAGTTAGCTGTTATTTTTTCTCAATCAGTACCATTAAATTTCTTGGATTGCTTCCTGAGAAGAAAGCTTATTGGGTAATAGGTGATCAATTATTGAGATCAGTGACATCGGTTGGTGCAAATATTGTTGAGGCAAAGTCGTCTTCCTCACGTAAAGATTTTATTAAATTTTACGAAATTGCTTTAAAGTCGGCGAATGAGAGTAAATATTGGTTCGGTTTATTAAGAGACGCAACAGATGCAGATAAAGAAAAGGCAAACGGCCTTTTAAAAGAGTTGAATGAAATCGCCAATATGCTTGGTGCTAGTATAATTACACTTAAAAATAAAAAGTTTTAAGTTTAAAAGTTGATAATTTTGACTTTTGAGCTTTGATATTTGAGTTACTCACTATGAAAACATTTTACATCACAACCACTCTCCCATACGTTAACGCAGACCCGCACATTGGTTTTGCTTTGGAAATTGTGCAAGCAGACGCGGTTGCAAGATACCAGCGCTTGCTTGGCAAAGAAGTTGTGTTTAACACTGGTACAGACGAACATGGTCTCAAAATCTACCGCAAAGCGCTCGAAAATAAGGAAGATCCAAAAGATTACTGCGATCGTTATGCCGCCAAGTTTGATGCGCTAAAACAGGCGCTAAATTTGAGTTACACCAATTTCATTCGCACAACAGACATTCCTCACATGGCTGCAGCGCAGGAATTTTGGCGTCTATGTCTTAAAAATGACGATATTTATAAAAAGAATTATAAAGTTAAATATTGTGTGGGTTGTGAGTTGGAAAAAACTGACTCAGAACTAGTTGATGGCAAATGTCCAATTCATCCAAATTTAGAACTAGAATTAATTGATGAAGAAAATTATTTTTTCAAATTTTCAAGATTCCAAAAACCATTGTTAAAATTTTACGAGAAAAATCCAAATTTTGTTGTTCCAAGCAATCGTTTGCAGGAGATTAAAAATTTTGTGGAAAAAGGATTGGAAGATTTTAGCATTTCACGCGTTAAATCAAAAATGCCATGGGGTGTCCCGGTTCCGGGCGATGAAGAACAAGTGATGTATGTTTGGTTCGATGCTCTTATCAATTATATATCAACAATCGGCTGGCCAAACGACGAAAAGCAATATAAAAAGTACTGGCCGGGTGTGCAGGTGGCTGGCAAAGATAATTTGAGGCAACAGTCAGCAATGTGGCAAGCAATGTTAATGTCTGCTGGATTAGAAAATTCAGAACAAGTTTTTATACATGGTTTCATTACATCAGGCGGACAAAAAATGAGTAAATCGCTTGGTAATGTTGTTGACCCGTTTGAGATTGTGAAAAAATATGGTACCAATGCCACACGCTACTTTTTGCTCGGCGGTTTACCGTCTTATGATGATGGTGATTTTACAATTGAAAGATTTGAAGAATTCTACACTGCCCATCTTGTCAACGGCATCGGTAATTTAACTTCTCGCATTTTAACCATGCTTGAGAAATATTCTGACAACAAAATTCCTGCAAAAAGCGAGGATCCATTTGATATAGACGGCTTTTGGAAAGATTATGGTGTGGCGTTTAAGAATTTTGAATTTGATGCAGTAATAGAACTTATCAATGAACTTGTTAAAGAGTGCGATAGCGCAATTTCTGAACAAAAGCCATGGGAAAAAGCAAAGAAGGGTGAGGACATTTCTGGCCTGTTGTATTCTCTTGTTGAATGTTTGCGCCATCTTGCAGTTGCTTTGCTTCCAATCATTCCAGAATCAGCAGAAAAGATTCTGACACAACTCGGAACTGATGACCAGACACATACTTGGGGGAAATTGGAAAAAGATGGTATAATAAAGAAAGACGGTATTTTATTTAACAGATTAGCTTAATATATAATATGTCTGAAAAACCAACACATAATCCTGAAGGAGAATCACAAAATCCAACGCAACAAGAAGCAGGGCAAACTCCTCCTGATAATGGAATGAATAAAAAGGAAGAAAAAAGAGAAGGATTTTATTCGCTGGATGAATTGCCAGAAAGAATCCGCGGTTTGGCAGCTCTGTATCTGGGAAGAATAGAGGTTTCTGAGTATGGCATAAAACGGATTCAAGAAAGAATAGATCAGGGTGAGTTTGCAGAAAGCCAAGCCCTGTTAGATGGAAAGTTGGCAGATATTAGGGGATCGGAAACAGAAATAGAAGCAAACAGATTGTTGCTTGAGAAGTGTCTTTCAAAAAAAGAAAATCTAACCACCAAATTATTGCCCGGATATGAATGGAGAGATGAGGGGAAACGGATTCAGTCCAGAGTCTTTAAAGATGGGACAAAAGGAGCTTACAACGGTAGACCAATATGTGAAATAACGATTCAACCGGATCCTGATGATCCTGAATTTGGCATGATAGTTTCTGTTAATAAGCATGAAGGAACTTCTTTAACATATCCTTCTTCTACCAGCTTCTTTAATCAATTTGAAGACGCGGATTTTGGCGGATTAAATGTTGGTGTGACAACAAAGCCCCTTAAGTTTAGATTGTATAATAAATTACCTCCAATATACGTGGACGGTTCACTTGGTAGCGGTTTGGCTGGTACGGAATGGACACAGAGTGATCGTATAATGTGCATGCCAACTGCTTTGGTGGACATGGCAACGTCTTATTTAAATCCTGAGGATCCTAATGACGACCAAAAAAGTGCTGAACTTAGAGGAGGTAGAAAAAGATTAAATTTGGAAATAAACTACCAACCAGACGATTTTGGCCATCTCAAGGGCGCGGAGAAAGGGGAAATTTTTACAATAGCTGCTCCGGATTCTTTGAAATCAAAAAGCGATCGACAAGATTTAGCCAATCGATTGGCTAAACATGGATACAACCCAGCTGATTACGGTCTGCCTCCGGCTAAAAAAGAAGAACCAAGGCGACGTCCAGAACGACAACCGGTGCCAGAACCAGTGAAACCAGTTACAACAAGGCCGGATGATTCTGACGAACCACACGATTTTGTGGGAGATTATCTGTTTGAAACAAAACCAACCCGTCCAGTTGAACCAAAACCGCCTGTTGTAGTTGAAGAGGTAAAGCCACGGCCTGATGTTAAATTTGTTTCTGGTGAGGAACTTCAAAGGATGGAGATAAAAATGATCTTGGGGGAAATGGAACCTAATTCAAGGAGAATGAAAGAATTACGAGGTGAATATCTGAAATTACAAAAAGATGTTGCCGATGCTAAGGCGAAATTAAAACAAGCGGAAATGAGTAGGGGAACACTTTCTAGATTTTTTGGTACAGGGTTGGGTCCGGTTAGAGAAGCAGAGCAATACCTTAGAGACATGCAGAGTGATTTGAAGCAATTTCAAAGAATGCATAGTTTACCAGTACCGGTTGAAGATGTGCGAAGTGTGATGGCTGGAGAAGGACCGGCTCTTGGTGACATGATGGGTGGTCATGTTATGGGAAACTACAAAAAACCTGGGAAAACTGGGAAAAAAGGAAGGGGAGGACTGGATGAGTATGACGGATTGATGGGAAAAAAATAGTGGGATATTATTTGTCGGTTTTTAGAAAACTAATATTTTAATATCCTAATATCCAATATTTTTGAGATATTAAAGATATTATGATATTGGATATTAAATATTTATATGCCCTTAATTGATATCGTTCTCCTCATCATCATCGCCGGCTTTGGATTATTCGGCCTTTGGTTCGGTCTAATTCACACTCTCGGCTCGTTGATCGGTACAATCGCTGGTATTTATCTTGCCACACGTTTTTATGAGCCAATGGCAGGTTGGTTAGCGGGTTTAACTGGCTGGGGCGGAAATGTGCCAAAAGTTGTGATGTTTATAATCGCGTTTATTGTTATTAATCGTTTAGTCGGATTTGCATTTTGGATTATTGATAAAATTTTAAGTTTGGTAACTCGCTTACCATTTATCGCTGGTATTAATAGATTTATGGGTTTGATATTTGGGTTGCTGGAAGGCATTATTACGCTCGGCATGATTATTTATTTCATAGAACGCTTTCCGTTGTCAGATGCAATCATGCAGAAACTCGCAGAATCATCTATTGCGCCTCGTTTGAGCGGAGTGATTGTTATTTTACTACCCCTCTTGCCAGAAGCTTTAAAAATGTTAAAATCAACAGTGGATTATACCACAGATTATGTTCAAAAGGCTGTTGAAAACTTGTAACGTCAGTCATTGCGAGCGAAGCGAAGCAATCCAGGAGGCCAATGGATCGCCACGTCACTCACTTCGTTCGTTCCTCGCGATGACAGTATTGATTTCAGTCATTTTAATAATCGCCGGCTGTGGACAACAGTCAGGCGATTTTGTAATTCAAAAAAATACAGAATATCAATATTCCGCGCCATGGGATAAAAATTTGTTTGAAGTAATGTATAAAAATAAACAAAATGTTAAAGATGTTGATGATGTTAAAGGTGCAATAGTTCCGCACCATTTGTTGTCTGGCTACATGCCTGCGACTCTTTTTGATTATTTTAAAAAACAAGATCCATCAACAATTGTCATAATTGGCCCCAATCACTTTAGTCGTGGTTATTCCAACATTATCACTTCTGACTGCGATTGGAAGACACCGTTTGGTGAAGTCATCGCCAATCATGGTGTTATTAATACAATATGCAATCTAAAATCTGTAACTACAGAGGAATCTGTAGTCAAAGAAGAACACAGTATTTACTCACTTGTCAGTTTTGTTGCAAAGTCACTTCCAGATGCAAAAGTTGTGCCAATTATTTTGTCCAATAATATTAAGAATGATGAAATGGACAAACTTGTTGAGGTTTTGAATAAAGAATTACCAAAAGACGCAGTAATTATTTCATCAATTGATTTTTCACATTATCAAACTGCGTCTGTTGCAGAGTTTCATGATGAATTGAGTAAGTCTGTGATTAAAAATTTTGATTATACGCGATTATCAAAATTAGAAATTGATTCCACACCAAGTTTATATGTATTACTCAAACTGATGGAGAAATTTGGCGCGCAAAAGCCGGTATACGAAATGTATGATAATCCTGGACAGACATCGCATTATTCTGTTTGGTTTGGTGCTAACCCCTCTGTCCCTGCGGGACACCTCCCCTTCGTAAGGGGAGGACAGGATCTGACTCCCCCTGTCGGAGGGGGAGTGTCCGCCCAGGGCGGACGAGGGGGTGGGAGCAAGACCGCTTCAATTCTGTTCTTCGGTGACATGATGCTTGATCGTAACGTCGCAAGGAGAATAGGTGAACATGGTGCTGACTGGCTATTTTCTACACTCGCAGGCGAAGAAAATAGATTTTTACAAGGCATGGATGATATTCACGTTAATTTAGAAGGGCCATTTAAAGAAAATTGTCCAAATCGTGGATCAATGACTTTTTGCTTTAATCCAAATTCAATTCCAACACTCAAAAAATATAATTTTTCTATTTTTGGCTTAGCTAATAACCATACTCTTAACATGGGTAAAAAAGGTTTTGATGAGACAAGAGATTATTTAGATAAATATGAATTGAGCCATTATGGAGATAACTATGGTGTTGGTGTGTTGAATAAAGAAATTGGGGGTATAAAAATTGCATTTTTGAATTTTAATGAAGTTGGGAACAAAATAAATGAAGAGGGACTGGTGCTTACAATTCAAACCGCAAAAACAGAGAATGATTTTGTTATTGTTACACCTCATTGGGGCGAAGAGTATCAATATCTAAAATCCAACAAACACCAGCAATATTTGGCGCATAAAATAATTGATGCTGGCGCAGATGCGATTATTGGTACACATCCACATGTGGTTCAAGAGATGGAGATATATAAGGACAAACCAATTTTTTACTCGCTTGGCAACTTTATTTTTGACCAGTATTTTTCACCAGAAACACAGGTTGGTCTCGGAGTCGGATTGGTCCTTAAAGATGGTGGACAACAATCCATTTATGTATTCCCTTTACAAAGCACTCAAAGCCAGGTAAAATTGATGTCAGGTAGTGCTTTGGATACATTTTTTACTCAACTCACTGCCAAGAGCCATTTAGACAATAATAAATTTGATAATTTTAATTTGAAATTATGAAAATAAAAAACACCTTCTTGTTTTCACTCGTCACAACTCTTTTTATTGCTTCATTAGTGGCAACAGGAATATTATATTTTAAATTAAAAAACATAAAACAGCCGCTGACAATGATTATTGATAATAAAACCATTGAGTCGTTTGAGAAGATTCCTACCACCACCACAGAAAATAATACGCTGCCAGTAACCGAAACCGTTAGGCAGGATGCTTTTGGAAAATATACGGAGAATGCTGATGGGATAAAAAATTATACTCAAAATTTTAGTGATTCCGGGTTAGACGTTGAGTGGAATGGAAAAGCAATTCCTGTATCTGAAAAAGACGCCGATGCTTTGTTGGCAAAAATTTTCCCTGATTATCTTAAAATCAAAAAGGGGATTACTGCGATAAATAATTCCGCCACGTGTAAGGCGGGGCTAAATCACATACCTTCAACGTGTGCAATTCAAGATCCCAATATATATTTATATTCTGTTGGAAAAATAAAAAATATTGATAGTGTTGAACTTTATTATATATTCGTACCTGATATGTATGAGTATAGTATGGGAGATATGACTGCCGTCGTACTGGGATTTCTTGACCCAAAAACACGCAAGTTCATAGCCATTATAAATCCAAGCATCACCGAGCAGTTTGAAGGCGCTATTGAAATGATTGCATACGGATTAGGTGACGCGCAGGTTGGTGACTTCATAATTGAAGATGACATAAAGAAATTATCATCCAAGACATCTGACTTTCCCATTTTCTCCGGCTATATAGCTTATAAATTCAAGGAACTTGCTGATCCACCGACTGTTTTAGATATACCCGGAACCAATTTAAAAATTACTTCTGTTACAGAGACTTCTGTTATGGGGTATGATTACATATATAATTATTTAGATAATTCCGATGATGCTGGAATTTCAAACCCTTATAAGCAAGAAGTTGAAACAGAAAAATTTAATCAGTTGCCAATTGCTTTTCAGACAAAAGATGGTATTGATGTTCATCGAGATGATCAATGCTATTATATTATCAAACCCAACGGTACTGTATTAAGATATAATATGGTGCCTGCATTTATGTCCTGGGAGAGAGAGGCTCAAAAAATATATTATGGTGATTATCTTGCAGCAGATATAACGTGGAATGATGGCCCTAAAAACGAAGATACCTATATAATAACCGGTGAACATACTGGCGGAGGATGCAATGGACCTAGACTGTCAGTGTGTACTAATGTGGTAAATAATAAGGCATGGTTTGATCAGGGTGAGCTAGTTAGAACCGGTACGGGAAAAAACGGAGAAAAAATATTTGAAATGAAAAACGCGAAAGATAACGAATTTTATAAAGAAATTTTTTATAAGGTATTTTTACCAGACGAAAAAACACAATTTTTTGCTGATTTTATTAAAGATCACCCATTATTTTTTTGGCAGGATCATTTAGGAAATTGGCGTGTCTTTCAAAAGACAAAATATCAACCACAAGCAGAATGCGGCAAACCAGTCATCTACCTCTATCCAACAAAAGACATGGATGTAAAAGTTGAAGTTAAACCAAATGGCGGATTTACAAAAACAGAACCATTGTATGGTAATGGATGGTTTGTTCATGCCACAACACAGAGCGACTTGTTTAACTACGCAGACAAAACAAATTATCCATATTTATTTTGGGAAGGTAAAGCGTATGATTATGTGGCCCCAAATTATGGATTCGTGATGAGTAAAACAGATGTTGGTGTAAAGATGCCGCAAATTCTCGCAAAACTTGGTTTGAATGAAAAAGAAACAAAAGATTTTCTTGAATTCTGGCAACCAAAGTTAGAAGTAAAACCGTTTGTGTTTGTTACTTTCCTTCCACAACGTGAATTTGATAAACTCGCGCCTCTCACAGTAAATCCAAAACCAGGTACAGTTATTCGCGTGTTTATGGATTACACTCCGCTTGACGCGCCGATGAAAGTGGTTGAGCCACGATTTAGAACTCCAGAAAGAATTGGGTTTACAGTGGTGGAGTGGGGTGGACGATTACGATAATTATGTTTGACACTCACTGTCACCTACAATTCAACGCATACAAAAATGATGCAGAAGAAGTTATTAAGCGCTGTAATGATAAGCGCTTGATTATGAATGTTGTTGGAACGCAAAAAGATACAAGTGGGCAGGCAGTTAAATTGGCAGAAAAATATGAAAATATTTACGCGACTGTTGGTTTGCACCCGATTCATACAACATCAACAGAAGTTGATGAAGAAGAAATAAGCTTCAAATCCCGTGAAGAAGTTTTTGATTATGAGTTTTACAAAAAACTCGCCAGTCATCCAAAAGTGATTGGAATAGGGGAGTGCGGAATTGAATTATTTCATTTACCTAATACCGCCGATCGAACTCAAATAATCAAAAAACACAATGAATCATTTTTACTGCAAGCCAAGTTGGCGCAAGAATTAGACTTACCAATTGTAATACATGTGCGAGATGCGTATGAAGAGATGGTAAAAACGTTAAAATCTTCAATCTTAAATCTTAAATCTTCAATCTCTGGTGTCATTCACTGTTTTTCCGGCAACCGGTCTCAGGCCCAAAAATTCCTTGATTTAGGCCTATATCTGGGCTTTACATCGATTATCACCTTCCCACCCAGAAAGACCAATCCTAAGCCAAGTTTAGACCTTCTAGAGGTCGTGGAACACTGTCCACTTGATAAAATGCTCATTGAAACCGATGCCCCGTATTTGGCACCTCAAAAATATAGAGGCCAGCGCTGTGAACCGTGGATGGTGGAAGAAGTTGTGGATAAAATAGCCGAGATTAAGAGACTTTCAACATCAGAAGTTGAACATGCAACAGATGAGAATACAAAAAAACTATTTACAAAAATCAAATAACCGCCTTGTCAGCGATTATTTGATTTATTTTTTCAGCGAATGACAATTTTCTCCTTCACAACATCGACCTCCACCTCCGCGCCATCAACAATCTTCCCATCAATAATCTGCATTGCAAGTTCATCCATAACTTCGGTTTGGATGACACGCTTGAGCGGACGAGCGCCAAGATTTGGATCATAACCCCTTTTGGCCAGCCAATCTTTGGCTTTGTCTGTAAATGAGATTTGAATATGTTTGATGTTAAGCCGTTCGCTGATATTTTCCAATTGCAAGTCAACAATCGCGCGAATTTGTTTTTCATTTAATGGATGGAAAGTGATAATCTCATCAACGCGATTCAAAAATTCCGGCTTAAAGTGCTCGCGCAAACGCTCCATTATTTTTTCTTTCATTTTTTCTTCTTGCTGTTTACTTGTTGAGCGCTTACCGTCTCCGAAGCCGAGGTCGCCATGCTTTCCCATATCCATTATCATTTCAGAGCCAATGTTTGAAGTCATGATAATCACTGTGTTTTTGAAATTGACTTTGCGTCCTTTGGCATCAGTCAAATGCCCATCATCAAGAATTTGCAACATCATATTAAACACATCTGGATGCGCTTTTTCAATTTCATCAAACAAAACCACAGAATACGGCCGTCTGCGGATGATTTCTGTCAATTGTCCGCCTTCATCATATCCAACATAGCCCGGAGGGGAGCCAATCATTTTGCTTGTCGCGTGTTTTTCCATGTATTCACTCATATCAACACGCACTAACGCATCTGCGTCATTAAATAAAAATTCAGCCAAAGCTTTTGCAAGTTCGGTTTTGCCAACACCAGTCGGTCCCATGAAAATGAATGAGCCGATTGGACGTTTTTCTTCAGCAATGCCTGCGCGAGAGCGACGAATCGCGTTTGAAATAGCAGAAATCGCTTCCTCTTGCCCAATCACGCGTTCTTTCAAATCATTTTCCATGTGAGCGAGTTTTTTCACTTCATCTTGCAACATTTTGGAAACAGGAATCCCTGTCCAGCGAGAAACAACAGCGGCAATATCTTCCTCTGTTACTTCTTCTTTAAGAATCGCGCGGCCTTTTTGAATATCTATGAGTCGGTTTTCCGCTTTTTTAATTGCTTCTTCCATCATTGGAATCTTGCCATAACGAATCTCCGCGACTTTTTGTAAATCACCTTTGCGTTCTTGAATATCCGCTTCTTGTTTCAACCGGTCAATTTCTTTTTTATGCTCGCGAATTTTTGTGATAATTTCTTTTTCATTTTTCCAATGCGCTTCCAGTTCTGTGCTGTTGGCTTTTAAGTTCGCCAGTTCTTCTTTTAATTTTTCTGTACGCTCTTTTGATTCATCATCTGTCTCTTTTTTAAGCGCGCGCAATTCAATATCTATTTTCATCATTTTGCGCTTCATTTTATCCAAATCATCTGGCATAGAATCAATTTCCATGCGGAGCGCTGATGTTGCTTCGTCAATCAAATCAATTGCTTTGTCCGGCAAAAAGCGATCAGAAATATATCTGTTTGATAATTCAACAGCAGAGACGATTGCCGGGTCAGTTATTCGCACACCATGATGCACTTCATACTTTTCTTTTATTCCGCGTAAAATTGCGATTGTGTCATCAAGTGATGGCTCGCGCACAATCACTGGCTGAAACCTGCGTTCAAATGCCGCGTCTTTTTCAATGTATTTTTGATACTCTTTAATTGTAGTTGCGCCAATTGTACGAAGTTCACCTCTGGCAAGAGCCGGCTTTAACATATTTGACGCATCAACTGCGCCCTCAGATGATCCAGCTCCAACGATTGTGTGGAGTTCGTCAATAAATAATACAATTTTTCCATTGGAAGTCGTAACTTCTTTTAAAACTGCCTTGAAGCGCTCTTCAAACTCGCCTCTAAACTTAGTTCCAGCAACGAGGGAGCCAATATCAAGTGCAATAACCTCTTTATCTTTCAAACTTTCTGGCACATCGCCATTAACAATGCGTTGCGCCAAACCTTCAACAATCGCTGTTTTACCAACACCTGGCTCGCCAATTAAAACAGGATTATTTTTTGTTCTGCGAGACAAAACTTGCATTACACGGCGGACTTCGTCATCACGGCCAATAACCGGATCAAGTTTTTCTTTGCGCGCAAATTCAGTTAAATTTTTTCCATATTTTTCTAATGCTTGATATTTGCTTTCCGGTTCCGGAGAATCAACTTTTTGTGTTCCGCGCACTTGCACTAATGTTTTTAAAATATCATTATATTGCGCGCCTTGTTTTGACAACGCGTCGCTAACTGGATTTTTGTTTGTTAAAAACGCGAGCAAAAGATGCTCAACACTGATATATTCATCGCCCATTTTCTTTGCTTCATTTCCCGCGTTTTGCAAAATATACATCATTGCCTGTCCCATTAAAATCTGGCCAACACCGCCTTGAGGCATTGCGCCAAATTGTTTTGGTAATTGATCAATCAATTTTTGCGCGTTTTCGCGAAGCTCAATCAAATTCGCGTTTAATTTTTTTAAAACAGATACAACAACACCCTCTTCTTGAGAGAGTAGGGAAGCGAATAAATGCGGCGGCTCAACCTGCGGTTGGCCATTTTCATGCGCGATTTGCGAAGCATTTTGTAAAGCTTCTTGGGATTTATTGGTGAAATTGTTTGGAAACATAAAGCATTGATTTAAACAGATTAAGCATTGATTACACTGATTACATATAGATTACGCCAATATCGTTTTCTGTGTAATCCGTAATAATCCGTGGAATCAATGTTTTATCACTCTACATATGCGAGTGCTAACATTATACCACCTTGCAAAATTTTGTCAAATGTGGTAGGTTATATGGGTATTTTAGCACATTTTTTCGGTTATTTGGAGTTAAAGGCATGGTAGAAGAGCCCCGTAGGGGCGAAAGATAATAGCCATGGCATTTTCCGCCAAAGGCGGATCAGCCTTGGGCTGAAAGCCCTGGGGAAAGAATCTCAATTTTATTTCCCTCTCCTTGTCAAAGGAGAGGGTTAGGGAGAGGTTTGGCTTGGAGTCAGCCGTCCCTACGGGACTAAAATAATGATGAATTAAATTTAGCAGGCGCTAAAGCGCCTGCCTAACGATCAAATGTCCCTAACGGGACATGACAATATGAACATCCTCGGAATTAAAATCGACGAACTAACAAAACAACAAGCCATACAAAAAGCCGAGGAATTTTTGCACTCTGATAAATCTCATAAAATCTTTACTCCCAATCCAGAAATGTTGGTTGATGCGCAGAAATATACTGAATTCAAAGCAGTGTTGAATAGGGGAGATATGAATTTGTGCGACGGCTTCGGGCTTTGGTTGGCTACTGGCCGGCGCGTGGAACGCATCTCCGGTGCTGACTTTATGTTAGACCTTTGCGCTTTTGCTGAAAAATTCTGCAAATCAATTTATCTCCTTGGATCGGGCTCTGATGAGGTTGTCAAAAAAACCGCAGAAGTGCTGCAACAAAAATTTCCATTACTCAAAATCGCCGGCCACAGTCGTGGTCCAATTATTAAATATTCAATATCGAATATCCAATATCCTTCTGACAACGAAGACACACTTTATGATATAATAACAAGAGCCCCAGACATCCTCTTCGTCGCGTTCGGCCATGGAAAGCAAGAAAAATGGATTGATCAAAATTTGCGCGATTTGCCGAGTGTAAAAATTGCAATGGGAGTCGGCGGAGCATTTGATTTTATTTCAGGTAAAGTCAAGCGCGCGCCAAAGTTTATGAGAAAATTGGGGTTGGAGTGGATGTGGAGATTGATTTTACAACCGAGCAGGATCGGGAGGATTTGGAAAGCGACAATTAAATTTTTATATTTATGCTACAAAAATCCGTCATAAAACACATTCACGAACTTCAACAAAAAAAATACCGCAATCAGTCAAAAGAATTTTTGGTTGAGGGAATGAAGGGGGTGCTTGAAGCAGTCAAATCCGAAGCCGAGGTTATTTTGGTTATTATAGAAGGAAGTAAAAGAGATATTAAAGATATTAAAGATATTATAAGATATTGTGATATTAAAAATGTGCCATATGAATTTTGCGGACGACTTGATGTTGATAAAATAAAAACCACAGAAACATTTTCTGGTGTAATGGCAGTTGTTGCGCAGCCGGACGTAATGCTTGAGGATGTAATTGATAACACGCCAATTATTTGTTTAGATGGTGTGAAAGATCCAGGCAATCTTGGCACAATCATCCGTACAGCTGATTGGTTTGGAGTAAAAAATATTATTTTATCCGAAGATTCTGTTGAACCATATAATGATAAGGTGGTGAGAAGCACAATGGGGTCAATATTCCGTGTGAGAGTGCATGAAAGTGCGGGGTTGGTGAGGACATTAGGGCAGTTAAAGAAGGAAAAATATGAGATTGTTGGGTTGGTGATGAACGGACAGGAGATGGGAGATAAAAAGATAAGAGATGGACGATGTGTTTATGTGTTTGGGAGTGAGTCGCATGGAGTTCGGCCAGAGGTTGAAAAATTGTTGGATAAAAAGTATACTATATCAGGTAAAGGAGGCGCTGAGTCGCTTAATGTGGCTGTGGCGTGCGGCATTGTTTTACACTCATTATGACCATAAAAACCCGTTTTGCACCATCACCAACCGGCTTTTTGCATGTTGGCTCACTCAGAACCGCGCTTTATGCGTATTTATACGCCAAACAAAAAGACGGTGTTTTTGCGCTCCGTATTGAAGACACTGACCGTGAGCGATTTGTAGAGGGTGGAATTGAAAACATTGTCCGTTCATTGGCTTGGGCAGGGCTCCGACCAGATGAGGGTGTTGATTTGGATAAAATGGGCAAAATCGTACAAAAAGGGGACTTGGGTCCATATATTCAGTCAGAAAGATTAGACATTTACAAAAAACACGTTGATGAATTGGTGAAAAAAGGCCATGCATATTATTGTTTTTGCACAAAAGAGCGATTAGATGATTTGCGCAAAATGCAGGAATTAAACAAAATGCCGACTGGTTATGACGGATATTGTTGTTCTTTATCTCAAGATGAGGTTGAAAAGCGCCTCAAGGCAGGCGAACAGCATGTTGTGCGCATGAAAATGCCAAAAGAAGGTGTAACAAAGTTCAATGATTTGATAAAAGGCGAAGTTGAATTCAAAAACGAGTTGATTGATGACCAAGTCATTCTTAAAGCAGATGGATATCCAACTTACCATCTTGCAGTAGTTGTCGACGACCATTTAATGGAAATTACACATGTAATTCGCGGTGAAGAATGGCTGTCATCTACACCAAAACACATTCAATTGTATAATATGTTTGGTTGGAAAGCGCCAGAGTTCGCGCATTTACCACTTTTACTCAATCCAGATAAATCTAAGCTAAGTAAGCGTCAAGGCGATGTGGCGGCAGAAGATTATAAAAAGAAGGGCTATTTGCCAGAAGCAATGATCAATTTTGTTGCATTTTTGGGCTGGAATCCAGGCACTGACAAAGAATTATTTACTCTTGATGAATTAGCAAAAGAATTTGATTTAGGCCGAGTCAATAAATCCGGGGCTGTGTTTAATTTACAAAAATTGGATTGGTACAATGAACAATATATTAGAACAATGGATTTGGGCGAGTTGGTTGAGCGCTGTATCCCATTATTTATGGATGCTGGATTGATAAAAGATTATAGACAATTAACTGAAGATTACAAACAATGGCTGGAAAAAGTTGTAGGGTTAGAGCGGGGGAGGGTGGCTAATTTAAGCCAAATTCCAGAAGCAGTAAAGTTTGTATTTGCAGATAAGTTAGATTATGATGGTGAGATTTTGGTATGGAAGAAGTCTACAAAAAAAGAAACAAAAGAAAATCTCAAAGCTTTGGCGGAGTTTCTGAGTACAAAATTTACCCAGACACCAAACGTTTTGGTGTCTGGGATTGTTCAAGCTTGGACAAAAGAAAATTTAGAGGCTAAAGTGGGGGAGTGGATTAAGGAAGAAAGTTTCAGCACTGGCGATGTGCTTTGGCCAATGCGCGTGGCTTTGTCTGGTCAGGAAAATTCTCCAGGACCTTATGAAATCGCCGAAGTCCTCGGTCGCGAGAAAACCGTTGAACGACTCATTAATGCAATTAAAAAATTGTAATAAATCCTCTGTGGAATACGCACGAAAGTGCGTCATGGACTTTCGTCCGTACTCCATGTGTGCTATAATACACGGTATGAAAAAGGCCGTGTATTTTTTTGTTATTTTTTTAATCATCCTGACAGCTTCTAGGTCTGTTTTTGCTTTGACCAAAAACAGTGTAGGTGGAAACAAAAGTGAAATTGATGACCTAAAACAACAGATGGAGGAAAAGAAGAAGAAAATTGAGATGATTGAAAAAAGCATTGAAGAATATAAGTCAAGAATTAAACAAACACAGCTTGAGGCTGTATCACTTAATAATCAAATGTCAATAATCAACAACAGAGTAGCCGAAGTGCAACTTGACATCAAAGCAACAGAAGAAAAGCTATCCAATGTTTCCTTGGAAATTGAAGCTCTAAAATTAGGCATTAAAGACAAGGAAAACGTTATTATGAGACAAAAACAAATCTTGTCTGGACTCGTGCGCAATCTGTACATGCAAGATGATAAAAATATTATAGAAATCGCGGCTGCATATGAATCTTTTTCTGATTTTTATAACAGGATACAATATTTGGAAACAGTGGAATCGAGCTTGGGTAGCAGTGTGCGAGCAATCAGCGACGCTAAGACCGATTTAGAATCAAAAAAAGAGCAAGTTGAGGAACGGAAGGAAGCCTATGAAAATTTTAACGACAAACTGAAAGATAAAAAAACCAATCTTAATGAGCAACTTTACTTAAAAAAGGACTTATTTACTCAAACAAAGAATTCGGAAAAAAAATTCAATACTTTATTGTCCTCACTTCGTTCACAATACCAAGCAATTGAAGGTGATATTGTCAGCATGGAAAAACAAATCCGCCAGAAACTCGAAGAACAGTCAAAATTGGAAAAATTGGGTAATAAACCCGGTATGTTAGCATGGCCCACACCAAGTCATTCCATAACGTCAGTATTTCATGACCCAGATTATCCATATAGACACGTTTTTGAGCACAACGGTATTGATATTAAAGCTGGCCAAGGCACAGCCATAAGAGCTTCAGCCCCGGGATACGTTGGAAGGGCGAAATTCTGCTCATCATCATCATGTTATAGTTATGTAATGATTATACACGTTGATGGATTGGCAACTGTTTATGGCCATTTAAGCCGGATAAATGTCCAGGAAGAGCAGTTTGTGACACGAGGCGATGTCATTGGTTACTCGGGCGGAATGCCAGGCACAGTGGGCGCTGGACCATTTGTAACCGGCCCACACCTACATTTTGAGGTCAGAAAAAGTGGCATCCCAGTGGATCCATTGGGATATCTGCAATAATGCTTTAAAAAAACGACATCTTGGTCGTAAAATGTAATTGATGTTATGCGACATTCTATTGTGGCCATCTGGCCACCTATGTCGCATAACATATATTGTGCGACAACGTATATATTCAACAAAGAGAGCTTTTTATAAGCTCCCCCACCGCTACTAGCAGTTTTTTTACTTCCAATACATCTTATCTGGAAAGCGTAAATCAATATATGAAATATTATTTACATTAATTTTATTTTTCATTGCAATTTCTAAATTTGAAATTTCACTATTTACATCTGCCTTCACACTTGTCTTGATATACCATCCCCCACCTGTTTTGATGTCCAAAACGCCAATTTCCGGGTTTATGATAAAATATCCATTTTTAATCTTATTTGTACCGGCGATGTAATCATACCAAACTTTAATGACAGAAACGGCTTCTTTTGACAGCGTTGACGAACTATTTTCAACATAGACAATCGGATAATCGCCAAATTCGTGGTATATCGCCCCTGTATTCGGCTTGTGGATACGGCTAATAACTTTGGTGTCTGAAACTTCATTTCCATTATCATCTGTTGATGTCGTTACCTGTGTTTTCTCAATCCACTCATCTTTTCCAACCTTTTTTAATGCATCAATTACACTAGCGTCAGCATCTAAGTAGCTGTATTCATATCCATTGTCAAATATTACGGCTGGGATCCTTTCTGTCAATTTGATCAACAATTGATTTGGGAATTGTTTTTGCACTTCAATTGATTTTATTGGAAATTTTTCCATCAAAACACTTCTTATTTCATCCGAATCGGCTAAAAAATAGTTATTGCCGGGACAAAATATATATTTCTTATAATTCAAAACACTACTTACTGACTCCTTAATAAGAGATGTCGTCACTTTTTGACTACCAATCACTCCGATATTATTGATCTGAAAAAATTTAGAATAGATTAATAAATACAGTGTTAATGACAGTAGGATTATCAAAATTAAGAGCTTGGCAAAAAACTTCCAATCAACACAATTACTTTCATCCAACCAAAATGGATTTCGCTTTGTTCTATGCCAAGCAAAATCTCGCATATTCGACACTGCACTGTCATCACCTCTTAAAAGCACAAAACTAGAGGCTCTTCTCACCCCCCTGCCCCACTTGCGTTTTAAGCGATATTGATTGAACATGTTGATTACTTAAATCCCCTCTTAAAACTACGCAGGATTTCAACAACCCAATTAAACCAGTATTTCCATGATATTGGAAGGTCATGACATGGTAGAAGGTCAATTTCTGCCCCACCAAAGCCCTTTTTAAAGTGTGTAATGCCGTAAAAAGGATGATTTTTGCCAGCTTTAATGGGTGCAATTCCCCAGAAATTATACCACTTCATTCCGCGTCGTTTTGCTTCTTTAATAGCTTCCCATTGCACTAAATATGATGTTGGCAGTTTATTATCAAGACTTAATGATGCGCCGTGTCTATATGCAGCCATATTCCCATAAAACATAATTATAGCCGAAGAATCAAGCCTTCCATCTGGCAGATATCCATTTAAAACAGCAGCCTCGTCACTGGGTGCAAAGGATTTAAATTCTTTCTCTATATAATTTTTGGAAAATCTATGAAATTTGTGTCTTTGCGCAGTATCATCATGAAGTTGATTAAATTCTACCAAAGCTTGATTGTCAATCGATAATTTAACCTTAACTCCTTCTTTTTCGCATCTGCGAATCAAATATCTGTGTGTTTTTTCCATATCAACCAATAGCTCTTCTTCTGACCTATCTAAATCTAGAATCCACGTATTTTCAGCAAGTATGTGCATTGGGGCTTTGCGAAATCCTGCTTTTTTAAACAACACCTCTCCCCCATCACCTAATTTCCAAAACGGACTACAGCGGATAAAAGAAAAATTATTTTCTTTTGCAAATTTCTTTAAATAAGTAAATATATTTTCTGCGCCTTGGCCAACTGGACCGTATGGCAGATATAAAAAATTACCACGTCTTGCATGCGTGCTCACAACCATTGAGCCACCAACCAACTTATTGTCATCATAAACACCAAAAATCCAACTCCTTTCCCCCATCGCTTCATAAAAATTTCCATAATGAGTTGATTGAACAAAAAATGTGTACGATTGATTTAACACAAACTTTTCCCATTCTGATTTGTTTTTTATCTCTCTCACTTCCATAAATTGATTAGTTTTATGATTCGTCTTGCATCTTCGGGTGTTATACATGGATCAGTTGGCAGATTAATACACATTTGTGATAATTTTTCATCATTTGGACATGTTCCTAAAACATAGTCGGTTGCTGATATATCAATATCACACGGCGCAACCGGGCAATCATACCAATTACCCAAAATAATACCTTGATTTTTTGCAAATGTGTGAAGGGCTTGCGGATTTTTTACAAGCAGTGTGTATCTTAACCAGACTGACTCATCACTGAACTCAGGTTTTATAACCACACAATTTTGTATTTCCTCATTATATATTTTTGCAATCATCTGTCTGTGTTCTGTTGTTTGTGTTATGTGTTTAAATTGGCCCAACAGTATCTCTGCCAAAGCATTTGGCAAAAGCGATGGGTAAAAAGATACTTGTTTTCCTTCTTTTTCTGCTGGATAAATAGTCTTATTTATAATGTTTAACTTTTTAGCTAATCCCAATTTCCACTTTCCTATTTGTAAATTATACAAAGGCTTATTAATTGCAAAAAAAGGATAATGTAGAAGATGTTGGAGTACTTTAATGAGATCGGATGAATGTAATGTAGATCTAAATTCTTCAATCTTTTTGGCTAAATTATCATCTTTGGTTATTAACGCTCCACCTCGTACACAAGATAAATTTTTATCAGAACCAAAACTTAAAATTCCAATATTTCCAAACGTGCCAGTGAGTTGGCCGTTATGTCGCGCACCAAATGAATGCGCACAATCTTCAACCACATTAAGATTATTCTCTTTTGCAATTTGTAATAATTTTTCCAAGTTGGCAGGTCTACCAAAAGTGTGCTGAATAATCAAAATTCTTGAATTCTGCGTAATCTTTTTCACTAAATCAGTGTAATCAATGTTAAAGTTGCTGTCAATATCCACAAAAACAGGTTTTGCTCCTGTCCATTTAATTGCATTAATAACTACCATGCAAGTGAAAGACTGTACCAAAACATCTACACCTTCTTGAGCTCCAAGTGCTTTTAGGGCATAATGCAAAGCAGTTCTACCACTATCGAAAGTAAAGGCATGTTTGATTTGGAAATAATTCTTTATCAATTCCTCAACCATTGCCACGCTTTCGCCCATCCTCAGTTTCCACCATCGCCAAGGAACAAATACAAAACCGCAAGCTTTTCTTAGATCCTGCAAAGTTAAATTTGGCGCAAATCCCGTAAAAATTGGTTTTTTATAAAATTTCATAAACCCAATTTATTTTTTACCATCTCAGGAATTCTGTTTTCAACTAAAATTACACTATTTGATAGTTTTAATCCAGTAACAAATTCTAATAAATCAGCCTGATTGTCTTTGAGTACAAATTTTGTTCGATATTTGTCGTCCAACCCCCTTTTTAGTGGCTCAATAAAATCCTTTGTTATCACGACAAGTTCATCAGCTACGAACTCTATGTCTTCGGCAATTTTTTCATGAATTTCGTCGCTTTTGCTACCCAATTCAAGCATTCCCCGCGTTATTATTACACGATGCCTTTCTGAAGGAAATTTATTTAGTATATCCAACGCCGCTCTAAATCCGTCCGGATTTGAATTATAACTATCATCAATAATATCACAATTTCCATATTTTACTATCCTAACACCTCCGGTGAGCGTTGACACCCTTTCGTTAATTTCGATCGCGCTCATACCCAGATTTAACGCGACAAGATAGCATGGCGCAATATTCATTGCATTAAATTCCCCAATAATCGGAGAATGTGCTTCAACCTCTTTTCCGCCAATTTCTCCTTTAAAACTCATTCCATTAAGATTTGAGGAGCTCTCTTTAATGAGGAGCGTTGGCGAACACTCCGGATCCATACCAAACGTCAAAATCGTTGCAGAAAGTTCATTAAGCATTTCGCGACAATACAAATTATCACAATTAACAATTGCCAATCCGCTTTTCGGTATTGATAGGAGTAGTTCGTATTTTGCTTGTTGTGTTTTTTTAATATCACCAAACAAAGAAGTGTGTTGCTCGTTTATCGCGGTTAGAATACCAATTCTTGGCTTTACCATGTCACATATTTTTTTTATTTCCCCAATTCTATATGCCCCAATTTCCACTATAAAAATGTCCTTATTTGAAAAATCACTACGTAAAATTGTCTGAGCAACACCAATATCTGTGTTTGTATGTTCCGGAGTGCAGATAACATTAAATTTGGCGGATAAAATGTGAGTTAAATAATTTTTAACCGTTGTTTTACCATAACTTCCTGTTATTCCGATTACAGTCAATTTGTCATATTGAGCGAGTTTCAACCCTGCTTTTTTTATAAGCACAGCCTTGACCCGATTCGTCAATATATTTAATGCAAATGTTATTCCAGACAATATAAAGAAGCGCAATATCAACAACAAAAGTAAAACAGTCCAATCACGAGTCAACAAAAATAAAATACCTTCCACGAATATCGCAAAAAACACCAAAATCATTGCTTTTTTTGTCATCTTTGGTCGCTTAAGTTCGTGATGGTAGAATTTATAAAAAGCCCTGGCCAAATCAACGCAAAATAACGCTATTAAAATGTACTTTACTGATAAATCATCATTAATCGGCCAAAAAAAGATCACGATCGCGAGAAGAGAGCGCCAAAGCAATTGCCAACGAATACAATAAGCCTTACCCTGCTCAGTTGACAAGAAATCACGCATTCTGTCCCACCTATACTCTTTCAATTGCCAAATATAACAAAAATCAGCGTAATCTATTACTGCACTTAAAAACCATAAAAATGCCACGAAAATGTTCAGCGGAGTGATCATTTTATAAAATCTTTAGTTATTTTATATAAAATTTCTGGCAATTGGAAATGCATACCATGTCGTGCAAATGGCACAATTTCTAATTTCGCATTTGGAATAAGGAGTGATGCTTTTGCTGTATCTCGAACATGCACATATTTATCAAATGTGCCCTGAATTAATAGTGTTGATGCTAAAATTTTAGGTAATTCATCTGACAAGTCCTGCCTAATAATTTTTTTAAATATGTCCCGTTTGATGCCAGATGTGCCGTTATAATCCGGCGAATCTGCGGCTTTGTAGAGAATTTTCTTTGCCAGTACGTCAAATCTTTCAATAAATGGCAACTTGAAAATCAATTTGCCAAGTTTAGCAGCAAAACCAAACAGAAAACGCCTCAATCCCCTTTTCCGCCTGAATAACGCTGGAGCCACCAAAATAAGCTTATCAACCAATTCTGGATTGTGTGCCGCAAAATATGCAGCTACCTGTCCTCCAAAACTATGTCCCAAAATCGTAACTTTTGACTTTTGACTTTTGACTTTTGACTTGACGAAGTCGGAATATTCTTCAATTCCCCAGACATTCTTTGGACACGGTTCGTCGCCAAAGCACGGTAAAGTAATGATTTGGACATCAAAATCATGACTCGCGATGTCCGTAAATTTCTGCCATGTTTCTTTTGTTCCTCCCCAACCAGGGAGGATAACAAGAGTTTTCATATTAAGCAATTCTGTCTTTGCCAAAATATTTTTGTAAGACTTTCGGAACTTTTATGCTACCATCTTCTTGCTGGTACTGTTCAACGATTGTGAGCGGAAAGCGACTTAAAGGTATCCCAGTGCCGTTCAAAGTGTGCACAAATTCATTCGTACCATCAGATTTTTTATATTTAATATTTAATCTTCTTGCCTGATAATCAGTGCAATTTGAAGTTGATGTTATTTCACCATAGCCATTCTTCATTGGCATCCAGGCCTCTATATCATACTTACGATATGCCGGTCCTCCCAAATCACCGGTTGGTATATCAATTACCCTGTAAACAAGTTCCAGACCATCACAAATTTCTTTTTCAATATCCAACAACTCTTGGTGTAATTTTTCACTCTCCTCTGGTTTACAAAAAACAAACATTTCTAATTTTGTAAATTGATGCACACGATACAAACCTTTAGACTCTTTGCCATAAGCCCCAGCTTCTGTTCTAAAACAATGAGATAGCGCAGCGTATTTTTTAGGCCCTTTTGATAAATCTAATACTTCATTGGTGTGATATCCACCCATTGTAATTTCAGCTGTACCAATTAAACTCAAATCAGTATTTTCAATTGAGTAAACCTGTGTCTCTTCTCCGCGCGGGTTAAACCCAATGCCTGTTAAAATTTCATTTTTAGCCAGGTCAGGCGTTTCTACAAGCGTATAACCATATTTTTCAAGAATATCCATTCCATAATTTATTAAAGCTTGATTAAGCCGCACCATGTCATTTTTGAAGAAATAAAATTTTGCGCCAGCAACTTTTGCTCCGCGCTCAAAATCAATTAAATCCAAATTTGTCATCAAAGCTTCGTGGTCTTTTGTTGTAAAATCAAATTCTTGCGGTTTTCCATTTTCCAACACAACTTTAAAATCTTCTTCCCCGCCAACAGGTGAATCTGGGTGGGTTAAATTGGGCACCTGAGCAAGCCTATTATTATAATCATTTGTGACCTTATCCAAATCTTGTTCCAATCCTTTAATACACTCGCCCAAAAGCTTCATTGCTTTTATTTCTTCTTCATTTGGCTTGCCCTTTGATTTTTTATTTTTTTCAGCGCGCATGTCCTCAACTGTTTTTGTCAGTTCTCTGTGTTTTTCATCCAAAGTTAAAAGTTCTTCAATATTTAATTTCACACGACGCTTGGCACAATTATCCTTTATCAAATCAACGTTTTCACGAATATATTTAATATCTAACATATAAAACTGCTGATTTAACGCAAAATATACCTCTTTTTTGCGGTGAGAATAATATAAATATTATAGCAGGTATTGACAGAATGGTCAAAATGTGGTATAATATATTGTTCAAAATGAACCACACCGGGGTGTTCTTGGTGTGTTTATTGGAGGAGGATTGGGATGAAAGACTATGGTCTTCTCAGAACGATGAATCAGTTGTTGGACGCTGTTCGTGGCGCAGTTCCTTGTTTTTCACAATTGGAAAACAGAGAAAACAACAAAATCCGCTTCGCGCGGATTTTGTTTTTGTCCCGTTCCCTCTCCTCGTAGGAGAGGGGGATTTTATGCCATTCTACTAATCTTCTCCTTAATCTTACTACTCTTCATCATCTCTGGCTTATATGGCCGTAATCTTTTGATCTTATAATCTTTTAATTTTTCCACTTCTGCTTCCTGATCATACCCCAATGCAATAACATCTGGCTTAATCTTCAGCACAACTTTATATATGTCATTTTTATCACCTAGAATCGCATTATCAACAATGTCAACGTGTTTGATAAGCTCTAAGCGTTCCTTTTCATTATTAATCGGTAAAACGCCTTTGATTTTTTTGACATTGCAATCGCGTGCAACAACTACGACCAACTTGTCAGCGAGTCGTTTGGCCTGATGAAAGAGGTGAAGATGACCGAAGTGCAATATATCAAATGTGCCAAACACCATGACTGTCGTCATACGGGTCTCATGAGAGGGAAAATGACACACTCACGAATTGGTTTATTAGCTAGGAATGAAAATAAGCGTGTAGAGAAACCAAAACCGCAGGTTGGCGGCATACCATGCTCCAATGCCTCCACAAAGTCCTTATCATGCATTTGCGCCTCTGTATCCCCTGCTTCGCGCATTCTGGCCTGTTCGGCGAAGCGTTCTGCTTGGTCTAGCGGGTCATTCAATTCGCTATAACCATTGCCGAGCTCAGAGCCAGCAATAAGCACTTGAAAACGTTGAGTAAGTTCCGGGTTATCTTCACGGCGTTTTGCTAAAGGTGAGACCATTACCGGATGTCCAACAAGAAAACACGGACCTTTCACTGATTTTCTGCAATATTTCCAAAGAGAGTCAATTAAACGCGCTTTTGAGTCCGCCTTATCACATTCAACTTTCAATTCATCTAACTTTTTCTTCATTTCCTTTTCACTTGCTTTGAAAACATCAATGCCGGTAATTTTCTTGATTGTTTTTGTATAATCAATTTTTTCCCATTTTTTACTTAAGTTAATCTCACCATACTCCCCTATTTCAAATTTAAGTTTGCCGAATGCTTCTTTGGCGATGTACTTAATCAGCTTCTCAACAAGCTCCATACCAATTTCATAATCAGCGTAAGCCCAATAAAACTCCATTTGCGTGTAATCCTGCAAATGCTCCCGACTCATGCCTTCGTTTCTGAACTGACGGCCGATTTCAAATGTCTTTTCAAATCCACCAACCATCAAACGTTTTTGCCACAATTCACCCATTGAAATGCGCAAATACACATCTATATCCAGCGCGTTGTGGTGGGTTACAAATGGCGTTGCGTCTGCTCCGCCTGTTGCTGTTTCTAAAACAGGCGTCTCAACTTCCAGAAATCCTTCTTTAAGTAAAAATTCGCGAGTTGCTTGCCAAAATCTGCTGTATGCGCGAAATAACTCCTTAACCTCCGGATTCATTATCATTTCTAAATATCTTTTGCGTAGTCGCAATTCTTCATCCTGCACCCCGTGAAATTTGTCCCCAAGCGGTAGAAGCGCTTTTGAAAGCAATGTCCACTCTTTGACAAGAATCGACGGTTCGCCTTTGTGTGTGACAAATCTTTCACCTTCTATCGCAACAATATCGGCTATATCAATTTTTTTTATGAACAATTTGTAACTCTCTTTATCTAGGTCGCCATCTTTAAGCGCAATCTGCATTTTTCCAGAATCATCTTGTAGATGACAAAAGGTAAGCTTTCCCATCTCACGCTTTGTCATAACACGGCCCGCGACTTGCAATTTCGCGCCTTCTTTCGTGTCTAATGCTTGCTGTAACGTATGTTTGCGCACGCTTTTTGCCGGATACGGATCAATTCCGATTTTTTTTAATTCCTCCAACTTTTGCAAACGCACTTCGCGTTCATCATTTATACTTTGCATAATTAACCAAATTTAATTTTATCATCTTTAATAATTGCGCCAGAATCTGTTGTATAACCAGAAGGCTGAACGATTGTTGGTGTTGTTTCAATTACCTCTTCAGGGGCCACAACTGATTCGATTGGCAATGTGGAAGGCGGTTCTGCTTTTTTACCAGACGCTTTTTGAACCAAAGGCGTTTTAACATGCGACATTGGAAAATGCCAAATCGTTGCCAACTCTTCTATATTTAATACGTATGGATTTGTGCCAGCTTTAATCTTTCTCTTCTTGTATGCATCCAACATTAGAGTCTTACGAAAATTTTTCCGCTGTTCTCTGAAAAAATAAGCGATATGGTCTGTTCTCAATGCTGGGACTAGGGAATTAGCATTCGGCATATTAAACTGTGAAATAGCGCCAATTAGCGCGGATACTCCTCGGTCCTGTCTATAAACCTCCTTGCGTGCAAGATATACACTGCGCAACTTGGTTTTAAAACCAACTTTGTTGATTTTCTGCTCCATAGCTTCAACCAATTTAACCTGTCCAGGCGTTAGGTACCGAATCTTATTTGGTTCAGCTGGCTTCTCCTCTTTTTTCTTGGTTGATGCCTCACGACTAAACACTTCGTCGCCAACTGCTTCTAACAAATTAAGCGGTGAATCCAAAACCGAATGAATGAGCTTTGTTTCGCTTTTTTTTGCCTCTCCAATGATCTCCTTAACCTTGGCGATAACTTTTTCTTTCCAACTACTGTCGGTTGGCTCAACAATTATTTGAAACCACATCTGCTCGCCTGCTCCAATTCGAGAAAAACTTTCCAAAAATGTACCCATTGGGTCCTTTAAAATGGTATCCTTTGAAATACTATGCTCAAATTCTCTGTATGTACGAATTGGAAAACCAGGATGATCAGACAAAACAAAATCTGCGGCCCAAATATCAAATTCATCGTTTGGAAATTTTGTCGCGTATGCGGCCACATAATCATCAACCTCAACTATTTCGGCCTCTGGATATTGAGCATATACCGATGCTTCCACCAAATCACGCAATGACTCTTCCGTACGAATCAAAAACTGAATATATCCGCCAATGCTTATTATTTCAAAACTGAACCAGCGTTGCTTGTAGCCAGTAATAAATTTTTCTGTTAGATTCGGATCTTCAAACGCGCCAGACAGGTGATTGAACAATTGTTCAACCGCCATGGGCGTTTGAACATTCAGTTGCGGAATATCCACCGCCAGTACAACCCACTTCCATTTGCAAACATAATCTAGGCCATGATATGCTTCAAGAACAAGAAGCCCTGCGTAAAACAGCAAGTACATGAATACGATCCACCCCCCCAATGCAAATAAATCAGCTAAAACCAAAATCGTCGGTCGATCAAAAAAATTCAATATTACATCTAAATTTATGTAGAAAAAACCAAAATCCATAATCACGTTTTGACTAATTTATACACTATACCATATACAACAATTACTCCAAAACCAGCCCACCACCATCCATTTTTAGCGGAAAAATATCCTCCAAGAAATATTGCTAATGTAATAAGAGTGGATATTACTGCTAAAAAATGACGCATAAATGTCTCGGTCATAAACGACTTTTTAATGTGTTTTAATCATATATATTATATCACACAAATAAAAAACCCCCAAGTGGGGGTTGAACATTATATAGATTTTCGTGTCTAAACCATTCTGCCATCCTGCCAGCGCTTCCATTCGACAAGTAAAGGAGATGCAACAAAAATAGATGAATATGCACCCAAGAATATTCCAATTAACAGAGCGAGCGTAAAATACTTTATTGTCTCTCCACCAAATAAGAATAGCGCCATTAGTGTTATCATTGTTGTTAAGGTTGTATTTATAGAGCGAGCAAATGTTTCGTTAATAGCAACATTAACAGTATTCGCAAAATCGTTCGCACTGCGTCTAATAAGATTTTCTCTGATACGATCAAATACAACAATTGTGTCATTGACAGAATAACCAAGAATTGTCAGAAGAGCCACAACAAAAGGCACATCAACCTCTACTTCCATAACATGCCCGAGGATTGCGAAAACGCCCATGGTAATTACAACATCGTGAATCAACGCAACGACGGCAGTTACTCCATATTTCCATGAAGCAACGGGCTTTGATACTCGCCTAAACGAATACGCAATATATGCAACAATTCCAATAATCACAGCGACAATGGCATAAAGAGATCTTGTGCGTAGCTGAGCACTGACTGCCGGGCCAATCGTTTCAAATCTTTGTTCCAATATCTTATTTTCATTATTTTCAAATTGGGCTCGCAATGCGGAAAGTAATTGCTGATGTTCTGTCTCATTAATAAATCTTGACTTTAAGATAATACCGTCTTTTCCTGCTGTTTGCACATTTACTGTACCGAGATTCAATGAAGCAATAGAAGCTTGCACATCAGCAGACGCTGGAACCGCCTTTGTATAAGAGACTTCCAGCAGAGATCCACCCTTAAAATCATTTCCACCTTTTAGGCCAAACATCAAAAGCACAATTATCGCGGCAATAAACAATGTGCATGACATTGCCAAATTGATATATCTATGTCCGATTATGTTTATCATATATTTGGAGCTTATTTCAATTTTTTATGACCCAAAAACATCCAATTGCCGAACTCACTAAACCAAGGCACCATCAACCTCATCATTGTGCGAGTAACAGTAATAGCTGTCAACAAGCTCATCAAGACACCAATAGTTAACGTAACTGCGAAGCCCTGCACAAAGCTAGATCCAAACCAAATCAACATTACACAAGTAATCAATGTTGATAAATTACTATCGCGGATGGACGTCCATGCGCGCAAGAAACCTTCTTCACAAGCGGCCCTTAAGCTCTTCCCAGCTCGCAACTCCTCTTTCATACGCTCAAAGATAAGTACATTTGCGTCAACTGCCATACCAAGTGACATAATATAACCGGCAATACCTGATAAAGTTAGCGTGGCTCCAATAAGTTTTGTCACCCCAAGAGTAAGCGCGGCATAAAGCGATAATGCAATAGCGGCTAATATGCCTGGCAAGCGATAATAAAGAATCATAAAAGCAATGACAATCAACGTACCGATGATGCCAGCATATAAACTCTTATTTAAAGAATCTGCCCCTAATGTAGCACCAACACTTTGTTGTGATATGAGCTCAACCGGAACAGGCAATGCGCCAGCATTCAATCTTTGTGATAACAATTTCGCTTCTTGAATACTGAAAGCGCCTGAAATAACCGCTCGCCCGTCTGTTATTGGCTCGCGAACGTTTGGAACACTAATTGGCTGGCCATCCAAAAATATGGCGACCGGTTTATTTACATTTCTTGTTGTGATGGCCTTAAACAATTCTTTTCCTTCATCATTAAATTGCAATGACACCTCAACAGCTCCTGTTTGCGGACTTGATACAACTTCTGACTTGGCTAATTGCTTGCCAGACAAACCGGTCCCCTTCCATTGGTCTTGCGGAGGCAAAATATCTGCCTCTGTTTTTGTTTTAACTAAAATTCTCCATGCCTCTATTTCTTTTGTCGCTCGTTGATCTGTCTTATAAATAATATGATATCCAAAATCAGTTTCAACAGGCCCAATAATCTGCCCAACCTGCGCGCCAAATACAGCATCTTCAAACGGCTTAATCATCATGCCTTTTGCAAAATATCCAAGATCACCGCCGTTGTCCTTTGACCCAGGATCAGATGAATTCTGTTTTGCAAGGTCCGCAAAATTCGCCGCGTTTGCTTGTTTATACAATTCGTCGGCATTGGCTTTTGCTTGTTCTTTATTAAATTGCGGATTTTCGCAATTCTTGGCGCCCAAATAACAAACAAGAATATGCTTTGCGCCAACCTCAATATCACCATCCCTTTCCGCCCCACGCTTCAGAACACTGAAACCATCTGACATTATGACCGGCTCTGACACAACCTCATTCTGCTTCAATTTTGAAATATGCTCATACATTTCAAAATATGAAAAATTTTTATTTATAAAATTCAAATATCCGCCATTATTCTTGCTTACTTCATCTTCTGAATACTGTTTCGCGACCTCGGCAAAATCCTTTCCACCTTTGATATCCTTGATCGCCAAAACCGCTTTATTCTTTGCTTCTATATTAAATGTTTCCAATTGTTTTTTTTCTTCTTCGGTTAACTGCCGTGGTGGCTGATCATTCTGCTCTTTAAATTCCAGAATTGGCGTCTCACCAATCATTTTAACGGCTTGATTAACATCTGTAACACCAGGAAGTTCAACAATTATACGATAATCATCACCCACTTTTGTTGTTTGTACAATCGGTTCACTAACGCCAAAAGCGTTTACTCGACGCTCAATAACATCTCGCACTCCCTCTACAGCATCTGCGCGATCTGTGATTTTTATATTCTTTACATCAGCTTGATATACCAAATGCGCTCCACCCTGCAAATCAAGACCTAAATTGAATACTTTTTCCGGAACTCTTGGGAGGCCTAATTTGGCTTTATTATTTACCCAATCAATAGCCTTGTTAGCGTAAACCGGCGCATCGTAAGCAGATGCGATGATTAAAAGAGCTAAAATACCAGCTATACCCCAACGTATTTTGGCCCTAACATTTGTCGTGTATTGTTTTTGCATAATTAAAAAACATGGGTTTCCCCCTCTTTGTGTGAAGTATTTTATAATATATTAAGAAAAACGTCAAGCAACATTATCCACCGCAACAACGCTTGTGTTTTTTACCGCTTCCACAAGGACAGGGGTCGTTTCTTCCGATTTTATGACCATCCTCATCCCGCGGTTTAGATGAGACTGACGCAACCTCTTCCGCTGTCTTTTGTGCGCCACTCATAACCATTTTATCATTGGCCATAATTGACGGTGAAAGCTGAATACCAACACCAACCTTAAAAAACGAATAGACAATCTCCTTTTGAACGCTTGTCAAAAGATTATTAAACATGAAGTATGTCTCTTTTTTATACTCAACAAGCGGATCGCGCTGACCATACCCACGCAAACCAATTCCGGTACGTAGATAATCAACTTCAACCAAATGATCAACCCACAAACTGTCTATTGCGCGCAATAGTATGCCTTTTTCAATTTCGCGCATCATCTTTTTTCCATCTTCAATATTTCCACCGGAAACCTGAATGATTTTTTGTTCAACAATATCATATTCGCGGTTTGCTTTATCAAGTAAATACTTGACAACTCTGTCGCGCGCTTCAACTTCATTGAACTTTGTATTGCCATTTGCGGTCATGCGCATAATTTCATCACGCTCACTTGGCGATACCGGAAATATGGTATTCATTGTTTCTGCCACCTCATTTAAATTCCAATCCTGTCTGCTTTCTGGATTTGTATGATATGACACAACAAACTCAATTTCCTGCTCAATCATTTCAAAAATCAATCCGCGCAATGATTGTGTTGGGTCATTCGCGAGATTCAAAATATTTTTGCGCCTCTTGTAAATAACTTCGCGATGTTTGTTTAGTACATCATCATAATCAAGCAGGTGTTTACGTGTGTCAAAGTGAAAACCCTCAACTTTTTTTTGAGCGCTTTCAATCATTTTAGTTATCATCTTCTGCTCAATTGGCATGTCCTCGGGCACATTAAATCTTGTCATCACTGATTTAAGTCGGTCGCCAGCAAAAATACGCATCAACTCGTCTTCTGTGGAAATAAAAAACTGCGTTTCACCTGGATCACCCTGACGAGCGGCGCGGCCTCGCAATTGATTATCAATACGGCGCGACTCGTGGCGCTCAGTGCCGAGAACAAACAAACCCCCAGCCTCTTTGACTTTGTCGGCTTCGCCCTGCAAGGCCGGAACCCCGCCCAACTTTATATCAACACCGCGGCCAGCCATATTAGTCGCGAGTGTAACCGCACCAGGTCTGCCTGCTTGCGCTATTATTTCTCCTTCACGCTCGTGATTTTTAGCGTTCAAAATCTCATGCTTGATATTGTTTCTAAGCAAGTATTCACTCAACTCTTCGTTTTTGTCAACCGAAATTGTACCAATAAGCATCGGCTGATTTTTGGCCTGGCACTCTTTAATTTTCTCAACAATCGCTTTATTTTTTCCGTTTTCGTTTTTATAAATTCTATCTGAGTGATCTTTTCGTTGATCTATTTTATTTGTAGGAACCACAACAACCTCAAGATTATATATCTTACCAAATTCCTCCGCTTCAGTAACAGCCGTACCAGTCATACCTGAAAGCTTACGATACATTCTGAAAAGATTCTGAAATGTGATTGTGGCAAGCGTCTGACTTTCACGCTGAATATTTACACCTTCTTTTGCCTCTATCGCCTGATGTAAACCTTCCGAATACCTGCGACCAGGCATTTTTCGACCAGTAAATTCATCAATAATAATTACTTCCCCATTATCAACCATATAATCCTTGTCGCGCTTGAACAAAACCTCTGCGCGTAGCGCTTGCTCAACATGGTGCACAATTCTAATTCCACCTTCCGCGTAAATATTATCCATGTTCAACCATTTTTCAAATTTCGCAATACCGGCCTCTGTCAGAGTAGCTGAACGCATTTTTTCATCAACATTATAATCACCCAGATCTGTTGGATTTGATGGGTCATTTTCTTTCAACTGTTTGACAAGTCGCGCGAATTGATAATATTGCTCTGCGGCCTCTTCTGCTGGAGCGGAAATGATAAGCGGAGTACGCGCTTCGTCAATTAAAATAGAATCAACTTCATCAACAATCGCATAATGCATTTCATCGCCTGGACGCATCACCATTTCAGACAAATTCTGCACCATGTTGTCGCGCAGATAATCAAATCCAAATTCGTTGTTGGTTCCGTAGGTGATATCACAACGGTACGCGTCCTGCCTTGAACACGCAACAATGTTCTCATCCTCAATATGAAAACTCGTCTCTTCACTATTTGTATCTTGTATCTTGGAACTTGTTACTTGATACTTATAACTTATCCTCAAATTCTGAATAATACCAATACTCAATCCCAAAAAATCATAAATCTTCCCCATCCATGTTGCATCACGTTTTGCCAAATAATCGTTGACTGTAACAACATGCACACCTTTGCCCTGTAAAGCATTGAGATATACAGGAAGTGTGGCAACAAGCGTCTTGCCCTCACCAGTTCTCATTTCAGAAATTTTACCAGAATGCAAAACCATTCCTCCAATTAATTGAACATCAAAATGGCGCATGCCTGTTGCGCGCTTTGATGCCTCGCGCACAGTTGCAAACGCTTCGGGTAAAATATCATCAAGCGTCTCACCTTTTGCGAGTCGCTCTTTGAATTCACTGGTTTTATTTTTCAATTCAGCGTCCGTTAGTTTTACAAACTCCGGCTCCAAGCTGTTAATTTTTTCAACAGTTGGTTGTAGGTCTTTGAGAACCTTAAGATTCGGATCACCGAAAATTTTAGTTAGGAATGACATACGCGGAGAGGGTGGGATTCGAACCCACGGTGGACTTTCATCCACGACAGTTTTCAAGACTGTTCCTTTAAACCGCTCAGGCACCTCTCCATTTTTTTAACTCGCCAATTATAACACCTTTTCTGATAAATGTCCAGTCCGATAAATTTGGCTAAAAACAACCGCTATTTCATCCACAACCTCCCCTGCTCAAGCATCTGCCGCTTCCATTTATAAAATTGATAAAATTCACACAAAGTCAAATCATCTGATTGTTCTTGTTGGTTATCATCACATGTTAGCGCAAGATTTGCGGGGAGTTGATAATCAATATGTCTGTTGCCGGTTGAATCAATCTGATTAATATACAATCCAAATTCATGCATTCCAAGCAAATTTGGATATTCTTCCCTATCATCAAAAATTGAGTGTCCATCAAAAGTGTTTGGCGCGTTTATATTCAATATGTGTAAAATTGTCGGTGTAACGTCTAATTCTGATGAGAAAAGGTCAATTTCCTTTTTTAACACAGTGTCTGGAATGTTTATCATAAATAGATTCTCATCATAAAAAATTATTTGATTTTCTTTTTCCATTTTCGCATATTCCGGAACTTGTCTATAGGCGGTCGGGAAAGCAGCGTGATCAGCTACAACCACAACAATTGTATTTGTAGCGAACTCACTGGACTGAAACCACTTCCAAAACTTTCCAAAAGCATCATCGGTTGTGTGGAATGAATTCAACACACTACTTGCACCATCATTGTACTGAATCATGTCTTTGGCCATATTATACGGCTGGTGAGAATCTATGGTTGAAATTGTGATCAAAAACGGAGATTCCGCCTTGCGCAAAAAATCTGGCAAGACATTAAACATCTGATGATCTGAAAAACCCCACGCTTTTGTTTCTTCATTTATATATTTTTTTAACTCTTCCGTTCCATACACCTCTTTGATTCCCGCGCTCATATATAACGAATCCTTGTGCGCATAACTCTTATTGACCGCTGTAATATATGATATGGTTTTATATCCGCCATACTCATCCATAATATTTGGAAGGCAGCTTAGGTGAAGTTTCATTAGACGATTACTATTGGCTATTTCTTCATGCCCGGTTGGCGGCAAAAAAGAACACAAGAGCGAAAGCAGGCCTGTGATCGTTGGCGTTGAGGAATTGTAATAATTTTTAAAAACAGTCGTATTTTTGTCGTCTGCAAATTGCTTTAAAGCCGGCGTTAACTTACCATGCCAAACACTGCTATTATAGACATCTGTCAATTTAGACGAAAATGATTCCGCAAAAACAACAAGCACATTTGGTTTATTTATTAATAGTTTCTCCGGCAACAGTTTTTCCTGCCCAGTATAAATACTGTCTTTTTTAGCAACAGAAAATTCTTCTGTATTATATGAAATGCCAAATCTATTTTTTAATTTATCCAACACAACCGGATTCAAAACAACCTCCTCAACGTCACCTTTGTAATATTCATAAAACGCATTCGCAACATCTATACCAGGAATCCGCACAACCTTAATTGTTACTGACCATAACAATCCAACTATAAACCATAATGCGATTAAAAATATTCCTGCGAATTTCATCATTAAAAACGAAACCTTATTTTTCTTCAACAAGAAGCAAAATAGTACTAGGGATATTAATATTAATGAAATGATAATAAACGTTATCTGATTTCCCCAAATTACATTACTTGCTCCTTCAGCATGTTGTAATGCGATAGGAGAAATAAAAAGCCCAGACCCGCTTAAAATACCAATATTCAAGCCTGAAAATAAAACGTACACACCAAAGAATAAAATAAATACTATTGATAAGACTTGCCCGACACGCCCTTTTTTCTCTGCCGCATAAAACGTTGTTAATGCAAACGCCAGCCAAAATAAGACGACTGAAAGCGTCCGCAACAACGGAATCGCCTTTGTAAATTTTACATTCAAATCCAAAATATAATAATGATGAAAGAAAAATTGCAAAACAGCGACAACGCTATAAAAGAATAAAAAAATAAGCCAGATTTTCAACATCTGCTTCGGCCGAAACAAGTACCAAAAATAATACACAACTCCACTGGATAAAATCGCGAATGCCAATAAACACTGCCACTCAGCTTTTCCAAAAACTGATAAAAATATCGATGAAGAAACAAAAAACATTTCCGGCAGACGTTGTTTTATCAATCTTCGAGTTTGTGTATTGTTAGATAAATATTTTAGAACCAATAAGTAAATAATAAACAAAACAACAAACACTCCGGCGGCTACCGGAATCATTGATTTTAGGACAACAATACGTGGCTTATGCATCATTTGCACCCAGCGCCATGCGCCAGATATTATTATGGCACCACATGCGATTAAAAGTGTATTCCAAAACAATTTAAAAAGCCGTTTTATCATATCAATTGAATAGTCCCCCCGCCTAAGCATACACCATTTTGATACAAAACCGCAAACTGTCCAGGTGTCGGCGCTCTCTGCGCGTTTTTAAACTCAACAATGATTTTGGACTTTACGGACTTTACGACTTTGGCCTTTTGTAATGGCTGGCGGTGTCTCAACCTAACTTCACACAAAAATGGCATCTTGAGCGCACAACCACTGATCCAATTAACACTGGTCACGCGGATCTGTTTTTTGTACAACAACGAATCATCTTCATGGCCGACTATGAGGCGGTTGTGCTTTGTGTCTTTGCCAATAACAAACAATGGTTTGGTGTTTTGTGTCTTGTTTCTTGTATCTTGTATTTTACCGAGGTTGCGTTGTCCAATCGTATAAAACGGCAGACCATCATGTTCTCCAACAACTGTCCCATCACTCAGAACTACATCTCCAGTCTTAGTCTTAATCTCAGTCTGAAGGAATTTCTTCATCGGCACTTCGCCTATAAAACAAATCCCCATGCTTTCTTCTTTTTCCGCTGTTGGCAAGCCAAACCCATGCGCGAGCTTTCGAACTTCTGACTTCAAATATCCGCCGATCGGAAACATCACATGCGCCAACTGTTTTTGTGTTAGCTGATGTAGAAAGTAAGTTTGGTCCTTGTTTTCATCCTTTGCCTGCAAAAGTAAATATTGGATATTAGATATTGGATATTTATTTGGAAATTTTAAATTTGAAATTGGAAATTGCTCGCGAAGAGAGGCATAATGTCCAGTCGCCAATTTATCAAACCCCTCCTTCTTTGCCCTATCCAACCACGCTCCGAATTTTATAAACTTATTACATAGAACATCTGGATTCGGCGTTCGGCCTTTTCTGTATTCCTTATACATATAATCCAGCACTTTTTCATTATATTCTTTTGTAAAATCCCATTTCAACAAAGGTATTCCCAACTTCGCAGCCACCCTAACAGCATCACGATAATCAGGCAACCAACATTTATCCGTGTTATCAGTGCCAACAATCCGCGGTTCATCATAATTCACAACAAAGACACCGGTCACACCATAACCATCTCTTAATAATAAAGCGGCGGCGACCGAAGAATCGACGCCGCCTGACATTGCTACTATAATTTTTTCCTTTATTTTCACCATATCAATTCTCCAGTTTGTCATTATAATCATCATCAGCCGGATTGTCAAATTTGACCGGCTTATCTGCCTTGGGTTGCTTTGGCTCCTGGGGAACTGATGAAATTGTAACTGGTTTAGGTTTATGGTCGCCTTTTGACAAACTACTGTTAGAAACAAAATTATTTGTTGGCTTTTTTGGTTCTGCGTGTTTAAAGTTCTGCGCTTGATTTGGCTGACGGCGCGGTTGTTGATTTTGCGGTTGCGAAGCATTTGTCCTAATTTGCGGACCACGATTCTTGCCACCATGCAAAACGATCGTCTGGCCGGACTGCAACGCAGGAACTGGCTCAAATTTTATTTCCGGCTTACTTTCTTCCTGTTCACCATTTTCGTAATCATCATCATCCTCATAGTTTTCCCCACCAACTTCCATCCCACTCCAACGCAAAATCTTTTCTTCAATAACATCTCGCTTTTTGGCATATCTCTCACGAGAAACTTTAACAACTTTTTCAGCACTACCTGTTGGCTTACCAATCGGCGGCATTGTTAACGCGGTAAATGGATGGGATGAAACACCGTCAATCATCAATTTCAAAATAATTTCAAATTTTGGAAGATTAACAACATCTTCTTCCATAAACGTTGGTGTAAATTCTTTAACTAATGTTTCCGAATCCGCTCCGCCAACACGAAAAGCGATAGTTGTGCCGACATTGCCAAATACAGCGTCCGCTACCATTTCATCAAGCTGGGCGACATATTGATGCGCCATAATCAAACTTAATCGATATTTGCGCGCTTCGGATAGAATTCCAGCAAAACTTGGGGTAGCAAAATTTTGAAACTCATCAACATACAAAAAGAAATCCTGTCTGTCTTTTTCCGCTGTATCTACTCGCTCCATGGCCGCAAGCTGAATTTCTGTAATCAACATACCGCCGAGTAAACGAGAATTATCTTCACCAATCCTGCCTTTTGACAAATTCATGATAAAAATTTTTCTACCATCCATTATCTGGCGCACGTTAATGGTTGATTTGACCTGCGAAACCATATTGCGAATAACGTTTGCTGACAAAAACTGACCAATCTTATTTTGAATGGCGGCTACAGCCTCAGTCGCGTAGCGCTCGCTGTAACTCGCGAATTCTTGCTGCCAAAATGCTTTGATAACCGGATCCTTGATCTTACGTATGACTTTGCCGCGATACAGTTTGTCTGATAACATGCGGTTGATTCCAAGAAGGGTTGATCCTGGATATTCCAATAACGCCAAAATAGTATTGTTTAAAATATATTCCATTCTTGGACTCCAAACATCCGGCCATATTTTTTTAAATATACCCATCAAACCGGCCGCGACAAGATGCTTTTGCTCTTCTGATCGAACTTCAAGAATATTAAACCCGATTGGATATTCCATGTCAGCTGGGTTGAAATACACAACATCATTAATTCGGTTAGCCGGAATGTAATTTATCATTTTTTCCGCAAAATCGCCGTGCGGGTCAACCACCCCCACACCATGCCCCGCGTAAATATCATGCAAAACCATATTTTCCATCATTGTGGTTTTGCCCATGCCGGTTTTTCCAATGACGTACATATGACGCCTACGGTCATCTGTTTTAATACCAAAACGCCGCATCTGATTGCGGAAATTTGTTTGCGCGAAAAGACAGACATCTTCAATCTCTTTTTGTTCTGCGCCTTTTGGTTTCAAAAAATCCTGGGGCATAGACCATTTTTGTGTATGTGTATATTATAGCACAAAATAAAAAAGGGGCATAGTGCCCCGATAGTTCTGAATCTTGTGAGATCATAATCAACTTTCTTTTTTACTATCTTGAGAGGGTGGTAATGACTGTAATTCATTAAGGTCAAACAAAACTACGGTATCATTTTCTTCATCATAAAAAGTATTCCCTATTCTGGTATCAAAATATGCTGGTCCTAAAATGGCTTTTACATCTCTAACCCTCTTCTCGATTTGTTTGAACTGCGCTTCTGGCATCTGCGTACAAACTGTTTCGAGTGTTGGCAAGTCAACCCATTCAGATACAAAATATCCCTGTCCACTTGTATCAGAAAAACCATAGTGAACATTGATCACTTTTACTCCGGGTACATTGGCAAGTTTTTCCCCGGCCCTCACAGTGTCTTTTAATTCTCTGAAACCAGCACATGACTTGACAAAAAAAGATCTGTTACCAACGTCTACTTTATAGTATCGACTCTTTGAAAAATCTTTGCCGGGAATTATCAGACCCCTAACATCAAATAGGTGAATGGTTACGTCACCTTCGGAAATTTCATCCCCAGCATTTACAAGTTTGCAGACTGAATCTTGAAAAAACTTTATCAGCCCACGTCTTTCTTGTATCATTTTTTTAAAATCACCACTATATCCAAATGACTTATCGTCAAATTCTCTAAAAACAATATTATCATTCATATTGCTTTAAATTTGTTCCGGGGCTAGGAATCGAACCTAGATATGCAGATTCAAAGTCTGTAGTCCTACCATTAGACGACCCCGGAGTAATTGACCAAAAAACGCCGGCACGCCTCCCATACCCATGCCATAATTTTTCTATTCAAATCAGTACTCCTACGAACATTAATTCTAATTAAGCCAAAATAATCTTTACCAATATTTTTTCTACATGTATTAACTTTATTTCTCTTCCAACGGACTGGTAACAATTTATTTCCACTAACAGGAATTATTCGTTCCCAATACTCTTTTGCTTTTTTGACGTCTCCACTCTCGTGAATGTATAGTTCGAAATGTATATCTTCCGTTGCGACGCAGCAGATTCTTCGCAACCATTCATAAAAAAATCTTATCATCGTGGGATCGCTGTTGCTAAACTTTACACCAACAGAAACAGCGTGTTCCTTTTGTTTGTTACCCTCTGCCCAATAAAGAAATGCGCCCAATAATCTTATCGTTCTCTCATTGACTACCCCAACATCTCTTTTTGCTAACTGCCTAATTTGGCTTGATCTATCTAATCTCTGTTGTTTTTTCTTAATTCCACCCATCTTTGCAGCATCTAATTTCTTTTGTGTCAGTGCCTGCTTTTGTGATTTAGACAATGTAACTTCTTTAAACCACAATGATAATGTTGATTTTGCAACTCTGACTTGTTTTAAAATTTCCGAATAAGAAAACCCATGCTTTCGCAAGGCTATCGCCCTCTCTCTCATTTGTTTTTGAATACATATGAACTACGGTAATATATGAATTTAGTATATCATCGTCGTTCAAATGTGTCAATCAAACGCGCAAATAGCGCCTCATCGCCAATAAACTGGAAATAACCGTCAAAGCAAGTACTGCAATGAACTGAGCGATCAGTAGGACAATTTTATTAGAAAAATAATAATTTGTCAAGATCCCGGATTTTTGAAACACAACTGCCACGTATGGTTCGAGAAATCGAACAGAGCAATACACGATGCAACCTGATATAACAATACTTAAACAAGTAAATATTAAGGATTCGATAATATATGGTCCGCGAACAAACCAGTCAGTCGCGCCAACAAGTTTTTTAATGCTTATTTCAACGCGCTGAGTATAAATTGCGACACGAATTGTATTAAAAATAATAAGAAACGCTATTATCGCGAATAACGCGCTCAGTGCGTATCCAAAACGTTCAACATTTGTTGTGATTGTATGAACGCGCTCTATTGCTATCTCTGTGTCGCCGAAACTCTTTGCCTCGATAACATTTTCATATTCAGGTACATTTAAAGCGGTAATTATTTTATTGAAATCATTGGGTTCGCGGGTACGTATAACCATCGTGGCTCCCAACGGATTTTCTCCGAGCTCCGAAAGCGCGTCCAAAACATCTTTATCGCCCTTATGCTGTTCTTTAAATTTCTCCAAAACTTTTTCTTTCTCAAAAAATTCTACATCAACAACCTCTGGAAATGACTCAACATACGCTTTAATTTCGCCTATTTCTTTATCAGTCGCATCATAACTAAAATACACGCTTACATCAATTTGATCCTTTATGGCGCGAGTCGCTTCAGCTGTCAAAATATTGATTATAATCAGAGTGTTTATTGATAACAACATTAAAACCAAAATCAGAACCGTCATTGCCGAAAGCCCGAGATTGCGAAACATGTCTTGAATTGCTGATTTGATTATACGGAACAACGATAGCATATTTGACATGGGATATTTGATATTTATAACCGGTATTTACCAACCTTTTCATCTGCGAGAATTCTACCGCCATGCAATGTAACCACGCGGCGGCGAAGTCTATTAACAACGTCACGATTGTGTGTCACTAACAAAATTGTTGTACCAAATTCATTTATTTTTTTTAAGATTTCAATAATTTCTTCAGTGTTTACAGTATCAAGATTTCCAGTCGGCTCATCGGCAACTAAAATTTTGGGACGGTGCACCAGAGCGCGAGCAATGACAACTCGTTGCTGTTCTCCTCCTGACAACTGATGCGGGTAGCGCGTCTCTTTTTGTTTTAAACCAACAACTTCCAAAACGCGCGGTACAACTTCCTTTATTCTTTTACGTGAAGTTCCGGAAACCTGCAAAGCAAACGCCACATTTTCAAAAACAGTTTTTTTAGGCAATAATTTAAAATCTTGAAAAATGACACCTACCTGTCGGCGCAAAAACGGGATGTGCCTTTGTGGAATACGTGTAATATCCCAACCACCAACCTCAATCTTGCCATGTGAAGGTTGTTCTTCTGCAATAATTAATTTTACAAGAGTGGTTTTACCAGTACCGCTTTGTCCAACCACTGACACAAACTCCCCTGACCCAATTTCTAAACTAATGTCTGCTAACGCAACACTGTCTTTTGAATAGTACTTTGAAACATTGTGGAGTTTAATCATATAAAAATATTATATCACAAAAACAAAAACAGCGCCACAATGCGCTGTTTGAGCCGCCTCGGAGGATCGAACTCCGGACCTACACGTTACGAATGTGTCGCTCTACCAACTGAGCTAAGGCGGCAAAATATCGTAATATCTTAATATTCAATATCTAATCTCGGCATAACATCTATCGCCGGCTCCTCATATGGATGAGCTGTTCGCAATGCCTGAATCACGTCATTAATCCTCTCCACATGACACAACATTTCAATCATCTCCTCCTGAACCTCTTCAGGCCTGTTAATTTGGCCCATGGTGGGGTTCGCTCCATCTAAAGGCGTAAATCGGCCAGTTGTTATATATGAACTGCTACAATGCGAATAATTGCCTTGTACACCAGCACCAGCATCCCCCATCGCCTGCCTAACTTTTTCAGCATTCTCGACCGGAACCGCTGTGCGGATTTTTACGAAATTGGAATTGTTTAACATAGAGCGAGTGACGAGAATCGAACTCGCGTCTCATGCTTGGGAAGCACGCATACTACCATTGTACTACACTCGCATTAACCACCTCACCCCAAACCCCTCTCCGTGTTAAGGAGAGGGGTTGGATTGAACATTTATTTTTGCAATGACTCAAATGGATTATGAATCGGTACTAAAAATTTCATTGACATAGTTTTCAGCTGTTCATCCAAGAACGCCTTGAAATCTCTAACCATTCTCTTTTCAGTAACCTTGACAATATGATAACCAAATTGTGTCTTAACCAAATTCTCGCCGAGCTGTCCTGATTCTAACGCAAATACAGCGTCTTCAAATTCCTTAACCATCTGTCCCTTGCCAAACCACCCCAAATCACCGCCAGTTGACTTTGTTGAATCAGAACCAAATTCTCCGGCCAATTTCGCGAAATCCTCGCCAGACTTAATACGCTTTAACACACCTTCTGCTTTGGCTTTGACTTTTGCGTCATCGGACTCTGTGCTGGAAAACAGGATGTGGCTCGCGCGGACCTCTGGAACTTCAAATTTCTTTCCACCCTCATCTGTGCTGGATGCAAATTTTTCAGCAACCTTCTGTTCAAGCAAAACCGGTTTTACCACAAATTCAATGTATTGATCAAAAGTCCATCCAAAACGATTCTTTATCTCTGTCAACATTGCCGCCTCACTCCCAAACTGACCAACAACTTGATTTTTTACTTTATCAATATCTTCAAGACCAACAGTTGCATCGTATTGCTTTGCCAACTTCTTGACAATTTCATTTAAAATAAGCCGAGATGCCGCTTGATCAGAAATTTGTTCGTCGGTTGGACGCGACTCTGCCTGCTGTGATAAATAGAACTTTTTTAATGTCTGAAAATCCCGCATATAATCTGAATAGGCAATATTACCACTATCTGTTTTGATTGCCGGTATATTAAACAAAGCTGCCGTCTTAACGACGAGCGGATTTTGTGATTTACGCCTGACAGCATTGACTTCCAATGCCCACAAAATCCCAACAGCCACCACGACAATAACCAATAACCCAAGCCCAAACATCTTTTTTACCCCCATTTTTCCTCCATCCCCCTTAATTTCCTCTACCATAATTCTTAAATTAATACTTAATTAGGTAACTCCTTGTGTAAGAAATAATACCACCATTTGATATAATTTTTCAAGAGGTTCTTTTCCACAGGTCTCGTAGTAGTAACCATTTGGCCGGATTCAGACGCACTTTTGATAATAAGCAAATTTTCTCCTGGCTTTTTTAAATTAAGCTCATTACGTGCTTTTTCTTCAATGAATGCGTCTGAAGAAACGTATTTTAAAATTTCCATTGACTCCAATTTCTTGTATTCCAGCCTATTTATCTGATCCTGAAGGTTTTTGATTTCTGTGTTGACCTTATAATTCTGATAATATGCTCTCGCAAAACCAATAGCGACTAAAATTGCAATAATAAACGCGGCTACCCAAAACCAGCGGGAACCAAAGAAGCGCCTTAGAAATGATTTCTCTTGTTTTTGCATGATTAAATTATACCACTTTCAAATTATTTCGCCAATTTTTGAAGACGCTTCCCAATTACAGTAGCAACTTTTCTTAGATCATCCTCTTCCAATTCATATATCTTATCTATCAATGATTCCAACACATTTCCACTAAAACGCGATGAATACCTTGACAAATAGCGTTCACGGAGCTCATTCACCTGTTGTTGCAATAAAACCGGTTGTTTAATTTTATTTAAACAAATCTTCACCTTACCAGCCCCAGTTTGTATGACTATTTCTCCGTAACGAAATATGGTGCCAAATACGCCCTTAATTTCTCCAACTACATCTTCAATCTGATCATGTGGCACTTCTGAAACTGTTTTATTAAAAAAGCCCCTTTGATATAAATCAATTACTCTGTGTGTGGTTATTATTAGTTGGTTTTTACGCCACAAATATGTTGTTCTAATTAATATCAATGTCGAAACAGCAATTGACACCCAAAATAATATCTGCCCCCACCAATCATGCGCAAACAGCCAGAACATGAAAAAGAAGGATGTGCTGAACATTAAGATTACCAAAATGAAATTCCAAAAGTATGTCAGGCCGTATCGACGGACTATCAAAATTATTCGCTCGTTTTCCTTCAACTCTATCATAACTCAATTTTTTAATTACTTAATTTCTCAATTACTTCTCTGACAACATCCCTATCATCGCACTTTAGTAATTTCCCTTTTACAACCATCGCCTGTTCACTCCCCTTCCCCGTCACCAAAACCAAATCGCCTTTTTGAGCCATGCTAACCGCTTTTTCAATTGCCTCTCGCCTGTCTAAAATTTCAAACAAATTTTCTCCAAGTTTTTTACCGGCCGATTGCGCGCCGGCTGACACCTGCTTAATAATTTCTACCGGATCCTCGTCATACGGATCCTCGTTAGTAATGATAACAACATCGGCCTTTTCTCCAACTAACTTTCCAATCAAAGGCCTCCGACTCTTGTCTCTTCCACCACCAGTTGAACCACAAACATGAATAATTTTATGAGGTTTGAGTAGATCAACAACCTGATATAACCCCCCCAAAGCTTTTGGCTCAAATGCATAATCCACAATAATTTTGAATCCCAGTTTCTCTGATTCAGAAATAAACTCGATTCTACCTGGTGCTGATTTGATATTTGCCACAGCTTTTTGAATCACTGACCAGCTGATATCCAAACTCCGCGCCACTGAAATCACTGCCAGCAAATTCATGATGTTGTATTCGCCGAAAAGTGGAGTGTCAAAATCAGTCCCACCCACGAAGAAGTGGAGACCTTTTTCATCCACCACACATTTGGAAGCCAGAAAAGTTGTAAGTTGTAAGTTGTCCCGATGTAAAGTCGGGATCCCGTACCTTGCGTCGGGATAAGTTGTAAGTTGTTGTGAATCCTCTCTACCAAATACAATTTTACTATCAAAATCAAACTTCAAAAACTCCTCTGCATACCTATTGTTTCCATTTACTACACAAGTTTTTCCGTCAAGTTTTAAGTTTTTAGTTGTTAATTTTGAGTTTTGAGTTTTGAGTTTTGAGTTAGCAATATATTTAAATATCCCCAGCTTTGCCGCTTTATAATTCTCAAATCCGCCATGCGCTTCTATGTGTTCAGGATACAAGTCAGTAAGTATAATCATGTCATAATTAATAAACCTATGGCGATATTGTAAATATCCCTCTGATGTTGTTTCCACAATCGCAATATCACACCCGGCGTCCGTCATTTCACGCAAATATTTTTGAATCTGCATTTTTCCAAGCATTGTCATTTTCTTGTCGTTTATTTTTGTTTCCCCGGCAACATAAAAATCAACAGTTGAAAGCGAACCGACTTTGTAACCAGCAAATTCTAAAACCTGACGTAAAAAATGAATCACGCTTGACTTGCCAGTTGTGCCGGTAACACCAATCACAAGCATCTGGTCGGATGGATGACCATACTTTACAGAACCATACCGCGCGTAAAACAAATGTCTTAAATTCAATAACCACGACGGAATAACGTTTCTTATACTCATACCACTTTATTCTATACTATTTTCCACATCTTGACAAATCTCAAATTTAGCACTATACTCAAAATAAATTGGCCGCTATTTCAGCGGTTCAAAAGCTCTTTATGGAGGCAAGAATGTGCGGATTTCGGCCGACTGATATAGTACGGGTCAGTGATGGAATTGGATCATCAAATACTGGCCTCGCGCGCAAGTGGACCAATCTTCCACCAGAAATTCTGCTAAACGAAGCGCGTTTTGCTGTGATACGTGTTACTAACGAAAAAGGCGCGAAACCACAGGTCGAGCTGGCATCTGCTGGCATTCATGTCGGGTCATTACCTGCTGAGTGGCTCGTTCTAGACACAATGTCTATCGGATAGGAGGCTCAAATGAAAAGACAGAATGCATGGGGTAGCTGGCAAGACACACTCGGTCTCATGGTCGGCATCGTATGTGTCTTCATCTTCGTTTTCGTACCTGTATCATGGTTTGTGCCAGAGTTTCGGGTGACAGAGTATGGCATATTTGAATATGTTGCATGGGTAGTTGTCCTTATCAGAGCATTCTTTATGCTCATCTATGAAGCCCACATGGCAGAATTCCACCAACCACCACCGACCGCACAATGACTCCTCCGTGCTGCTGGCTGCACTCATAACCAGCACTCCATCTCACAACAAACCCGCCGATGAGGCGGGTTTTAGTTTACTCTCTCAAGCTCACCTCATACACCACCTGCTCCAATTTCTGCACTGCTTGTTTAGCTTGATCAAATTTTGTGCGTAAATAGCTGGTTAGATTAAATTCAATTAATTCACCAATAATCTCTTGCCCAATTTCTGAACACTTTTTCGCCATTTTGATATCATGCGCTGTGGCTGACTTGATGGCATAGCGATACAATTCGCCCGGCACATCGCAGAGTCCACCAATGTATACTTCATCTGGAACATTTATCTCTGTAATTTTTCCAATTTTCCCTGTATTCAAAAAACCATAAAATAATTTTGCTTCAACATACTCCTCTACTCCAGCTCGATATGCGCCTTCGTCCAGGACATCCGGCTCTTTTTTATATTTATTTGCTAAATTTTTTAATATTGTTTCTGATTGATTTAATTTTTCCTCTGCCTCTTTTTTATCATCGCGATGAAACGCAAAAATTGCGCGCTTTGCATGATGAATAGCTTGGTTGGAGAGCTCAATGACTTCCAGACGCTGTTGAGCGTACGTGTGAAGATGTGATTTAATCTGACCAAGATATTTTTTGTCGAGCATAAAATTTCTATTAAATTTCTGTATAATTTCTATTAAATTTCTGTTTTACTAAAATAATCCATTTCACCACTTCAACTAACACCACATTAACAACACCAAATCCGAATAACACCATCCAATCGCGCCAACGAAGTGATGTTGTACGCACTAATGTTTGAAGTGGCGGAAAATGCACAGCTAATAATATTAACGCACACCCAACAACAACTGACAACAAGACGCGATAGTTTTTAAGCGGGTTATACTGCCAAACCATTTTTCGCTGATTGCGAATTGGAAAAATTACAAAAAGCGCGCTAATACCGAGTCCAGCAAATACCAAAGAGCGGGTGTATTCAATATTTTGAGTTGTTTTTAAATAGAACAAAAATAATCCAAACAAAATCAAATTAGAAAAAATCGTAATCACCGCGATCATTGACTTGACCGATAAGTCAATTAATTTTGCGTCGCGCAAACGCGGTTTTTCCAACATATTTTCTTTTTCTCCTGGATCAAATGCTAAAGCAAATGATGGCAAAGCTTCTTGCACAAGATTAATCCATAAAATCTGCACTGGAAGCAAAGCCAACGGCAAATTCGCAAAAATACTTCCCAAAATTAACACGACTTCGGACAAACTTCCTGCCAACAAATAAAGAACAACTTTTTTTATATTTTGATAAATTCTTCTTCCCTCCTCAATTGCTGCAACAATGGTTTGAAAATTATTATCCAGCAAAACCATATCTGAAATTTCTTTTGTTACATCAGTGCCAGAACCAAGCGCAACGCCAATATCAGCTCCTTTGAGCGCTGGCGCGTCATTAACGCCGTCTCCGGTCACGGCCACAACCTCTCCATTGGCTTGCAATGCCTCAACAATGCGAATTTTGTGAACAGGATCAACACGTGCAAAAATATACGTATGTTTTACTGCTTCCTGCAATTCAGCGTCGCTCATTGCTTCCAATTTTTCACCAGTTATAATTTCATCACTGCTGTGCGGTAATCCAAGCTCACTTGCAATATATTGTGCAGTGCGCAAATGATCGCCAGTTATCATTATTGTTTTAATCCCAGCCAACGTGATTGACGCAATAGTTTGTTTGACTTCTGGACGAATCGGATCTGACAAAGCAACCAAACCAACTAAAACTAATTCATGCAAATCCTTTGGCTCCAACGTTTCTGTAAATTCATTTACTTGATGATAAGCCGCGGCTAGTACACGAAAGCCATTGGCAGCCATTTCCTTTTCTTTTTCCTCAAACCACTTCCTTTTTTCTGATGTCAATTTTTTCTTTTCTCCATTTTCTTCATAATACTCGCATTTGTTAATCAAAACCTCAAACGCACCTTTTACATAAATCGCAGATTCTTTTGTAAAACGATGATAAAGCGTTGCAAGATACTTGTTTTTACTATCAAAAGGAATTTCAGCCACTCTCGTCACTGCCGCGTCCAAATGATTTTTTTCTAATCCAATTTTCATCCCAGCGTGAATTAACGCGATATCTGTTGTGTCGCCAACAAACTGCCAATCATCCTCTTTCTCATTTGGATTTATTAGCAACGCGTCATTGGCTAAAATACTCACGCGCAATGCCAACGCAATATCAATGTGTTTTTCCTCATCATGTGGATTATGAAAATTCAAACCAGCAAATTCATGCCAGTATAATTCCTCTCTACTAACCAACACGCGATTGATGCGCATATTTCCCTCGGTCAGTGTTCCTGTTTTATCAGTACATATAACTGACACAGAACCAAGCGTTTCTGCGGCCACTAACTTTCTAATCAACGACTTCCGTTTCAAAATATATTGCGTGCCAATTGCTAATATCACTGTTAAAGATATAACCAACCCCTCTGGAATCGCACCAACAGCAATCGCGACTGCTGTCTCAAACATTTGAAAAACGTCATACTGGCCCGCTCTCAATAAAACACCTAATACAAATACAAAAACAGAAATACAAATAACGCCGATGCCAATAACCTTGCTCATTTTGCTTAATTGTGACTGTAACGGCGTTGGTTCCTCTTCTATTTTCTGAATCATCATCGCGATTTTGCCAATTTCCGTGCTTTTTCCAGTTGCGATTACAACTGCCTTGGCCCGACCATTAATAACAGCAGTGCCTCGATGAGCAATGCACGAACGATCTCCCACAACCGCATCGTCTTTTACAGCGTGCGCTTGTTTTTTAACTGGCTTTGATTCTCCAGTTAGCGCTGACTCATTCACTTCCAAATCTTTTACTTCAATTAAACGCGCGTCTGCTTGAATCTTATCGCCTGATTCTAAAAATAAAATGTCGCCCGGAACCAACTCTTCGCTCTTCGCCATTACTTTGATGCCACCACGCATGACAAGGGATCGAAACTCAACCATATTGCGCAATTTTTCCAAAGCGCGATTTGCCTTGTCTTCTTGAATGAAACCGATTAGAGAATTCAAAAAAGCAGTAAACAAAATTACTGACATATCTATGTATTCTTTCAAAATTCCGCTCACAGCGCCCGCGACCAATAAAATTAAAAGTAGCGGACTTTTCCACTGGTTAAGGAATATCTTCAAACGCGTTAATCCAGCGCCGACAATTGGAATTTTATTCAATCCATGCGACGTGAGACGTTTTTCTGCCTCCTCGGTTGACAGGCCTATTTCTGATGTTTTTAAATTTATCAAAACCTGCTCAATTGATTGTGAGTGATATGATGACATAGTATTCTCATTGTATCAAAACTTGACTAATTTGAAAAGGTGGTGTATTATATTTACATTGAAATACGGTCCGGTAGCTCAGTTGGTAGAGCAACAGCCTTTTAAGCTGATGGTCCCGGGTTCGATCCCCGGCCGGATCACAAAATAAAAACTTCGCCTTTAAGCGGGGTTTTTATTTTTGACTTATGACTGGGGATCGAAGGGTATTTCAAAAAAGCAAACTGCTTTGCTTTTTTGAAAACCCGGATGGCGAAGGAGGAGCGAGCGTGTCCTGAGCAGACGCGAAGGACCGGCGAGCGACGGGTGAGACAGATCCCCGGCCGGGTCACAAAAACCGCCTATTCGGCGGTTTTGTTTTATTCTTATTCTTCTTGCAGACGTGGTTTCCGTTTTGCCCTCACTTTTTCATTTTCAAAAAATCCCTTTGTCGAGGATCTTGACCTGTTTCTTCCATACACAACATTCACAGCATCAGCAATTTTGGTATAATCTGGTGATCCTTTATAATAGCCGGTATTCAATTGATATTCTGGTAAACTAGCAAGAAAGTTGGCAAACTCACCCTCTAACATACCATTAATTTTTTCTCCAAAAAACCAACTATTTGATTTTGGTTTTTCGCTTCCTTTTCGAGAGGCTTCGCTTAATTGTTTGGATGTCATTGCAAATATTCCCCGCCCCAACTCCTTGCTTTTATTTCCAGCGGCTACGCCTGCGGAATGCCTCTGCTCCTGGGTCATTCCAAACAGCCCAGTTTTGTTTCTCATCGTCGTCAAAGCGTTCTTGTGAGCCCTATCCACACGAGCCGGGCTGTAGATAAAATCTCGTTCCTCCGGAGAGACATGTTTTCGTGTGGCAAATGCGACAATACTACGTGCGATCGCGTCTGTCACACCAAACATTTCACAAACTTTGTATTTTTTAGCAATTTCTTTAATTGTTAATCCGTTCCTAACATCTTCCACTATGTTAGGAAATTTTTCTGCAAACTGTGGTCCATATTCATTAATCAGTTGCAAGGCCTTTTTCTCACTCTCAGATCTAATTTGAGCAATTGCCACATCCGGAGGTGTTTGTTGTTCTGGCATATTTGTAAATTACTCTGTTGTTTTTCCATCAAACTCTGGACTGTCCTTTTCTGCTTCTGCTTTTGTTGCTCGCACAACTCCGTCTTGATGATGCGCTGGTGAGTAGATAGTATAAAGTTTAAGTTGCTCTGATGATGAGGTGTTAATGACATTATGCTCTGCACCCATTGGCACCACAATCGCGTCACCATCGTCGACTGTGTATTCATTGCCATCAATTACCACTTTCCCCTCCCCTTTTTCAAATCTAAAAAATTGGTCGTTTTCTGTATGCACTTCCATTCCAATTTCTTCGTTTGGCTGAAGCGCCATCAAAACCAACTGACTGTGTTTGCCAGTGTATAACACATGGCGGAAATCGTTATTGCCCAAAGTGAGTTTTTCTATTGGACCAAAGTAACCTTTCATAGAATTTAAGATTAAAGATTAAAGACTTAAGATTAGTATATCATAGTTGTGTTAAAAAACAAAAAAATACGCACTTTCGTGCATACTCCAATATCCTAATATCTTAATATCCGACATTCGTTAATATCTGTTCAATATCAGCCTCTTTCGCCACTGGCAACAACTTCTGCATCGCCATTACCATTTGTCTGCGCTTTACATCATCTACTAACAATTCTTTAATCATATGCGCCAAAGCATTTCCATCTGCTGTCTTCTCATCAACCAACATCACGGCTCCTGCTTTTTCCAAAAACCCAACATTTTCTTCCTGATGCCCTGGTTTGGGAATAATAATCGCTGGCTTGCCTGTTGCCGCGATTTCTGTAAGCGTGCCAAAACCACCGCGCGCGATGATTAAATCCGCAACAGCAAAAGCATCTTTCATTTCTGTTGTAAAAAATTGATGCACCTGATACAAATCAAAATGTTGCATTGCGCGTTCAACCAATTCTTGCGGACGCTCTTTGCCAGACAAATGGATTATCTGACAAACTCCTTCTAAATGTTGGACTGAATGAACAATAAGCTGATTGATTTTTAGAGAACCAGTGCCACCGCCTAACGCAAAAACAACAGGGAGGTTTGGTTTTAGGTTAAATATTTTTTTTGCATCTGCTTGACTGCCTAGCAACACTTCACTACGCACAGGATTGCCCAACCACGCAAAACCTTTCTTTTCTAAAGCACTTGTTTTAATACTTGCAATCGGAAACATTAATTTATTTGCCAGCCCAACTGCAACATCTTGCTGATGCACCCATGTTTTTGCTCCAAATATCCAACCAGCATAATGCACCGGCACTGACACAAATCCGCCAGCTGAAATGCATAAGTCTGGCTCAAATTTCCAAACAATTTTTAAGGCTTGAAAAAATCCAGCAATAATTTTAAAAACATCTGTAATATTCCATAATGAAAAATACCTGCGGAACTTGCCGGTTGTAATTTCTTTGAACTCTATCACCTGCTCTTCAACAAGTTTTCTTTCCGGACCGGTCTTTGTGCCAATCCACAAAAATCGCGCATCTGAATGATGCTTTTTGATTGTTTCTGCAATTGCAAGTAAAGGCGTTACTGGACCAAGCGTATAACCACCGGACAAAATGATTTTCATAATTTAAATGCAAATTTCAAAATGCAAAATGCAAATTAATATTATATTCTGCAATCTGAAATTTGAAATCTGCAATCCTCACACTCGCCTACTCACATTCACCACAATCCCAACTGCCGCCATGGCCACCATAAGCGCAGTCCCGCCATGGGAGACAAAAGGAAGCGGTACACCAGTCAGAGGCATTATACCAACCATAGCACCCATATTCAAGAATGACTGGAAACCGAGCCACAATATAATTCCAGAAACAACCAAACGACTGAAGTCATCTGGCGCGTGTTTTACTATTTTTAAACCCCTGCCAATTATTAACACATGCAAAATAACAAATCCGACAGCTAACACAAAACCCATTTCCTCAGCAATTACAGCAAAAATACTATCAGCAGAAACCTCAGGAAGATACTGATACTTTTGCAATGAATTTCCAAGTCCGCGACCAAATAGCCCGCCAGAACCAATGGCCAAATATGCTTGATTAATGTGGTAACCAATTCCTTGTGGATCTAATTCTGGATGTAAAAAAATCGTCAATCTCGCGGCTCTATAAGGCGCAATCCAGATCATTACTCCAAGCACAGCAATTGCAAACAACGCTAATCCCACCAAATACAATATTTTTGACCGTCCAATATATAACAATCCAAAAAGAATGAAGAAAAGAATAGCTACGGTTCCAATATCTGGTTGAATTGCCGTTAATCCGATCGGCACCAATCCTAAACACAACGTTGGAAAAAATCCAGAAATGAAATCTGGAAAATTTCGTCCACGCGCGGCAACCATGTGAGCGATAAATAATATAAGTCCGAGTTTTGCAAACTCAGCCGGCTGAAAAGAGTAACCAAATATGTTCAGCCAGCTTTGGGCATTTGTACCATAATTAGCGCCGATTCCTGGAATAAAAACCAGCAAAAGTAGCAGTATTGATAATCCATATATCGCAAAGCCAATTTTCCGCAAGTATTTTAAGTTTATTTTTGCGAATACAAAAAAAAGAGCCAATCCAGGCAATAGACCAAACAAAATTTGGCGCTTTATAAAAAAATAGTTATCACCAAAATTTTGATGCGCAACCGCAGAACTTGCGGAAGTCAACATTATAAGTCCAAAAACTATTATTACCGCGAAATACGCCAGTATTCGATAGTCGGCCTGATTTTTTGCTACCTGCATAACTAAACATTTAGAAACACCAAGATACAGGCTGTGAGTAAAAGAAAAACCTGGCAAAACAATGATACGCAATTTAAAAATTGAGCTAAAAACTTATCTTTGCCATAAAGTATCCAGCCCAATATGCCATTCACCAGCAAAATTATTAAACCTATCAACGGCAAAAAAAGCACCCTCCACCACTCCCCAATATAATCCACTCCGAATAGTATATTATAATGCAGAAAAATTGGTTCACTTACAGGCCCAATTTGCCACAACAACCAGAACCATACGAATATATTCACAAGCAAAGATAACACCAATGTTACCAAAATGGTGGGATTTTTCATGTATAATTTGATAGGATAATACCCCATATTGAACAAAATCAATATTTAATATCCAATATTGACCATTATATCCCAATTTCCCCCTCTTGACAAGTTTTCACTCTTGTATTATAATGCTTCCATTAACACAAAAACAATATGTCACATAAAAAAGCGGGTGGCTCAACCCGGCTGGGCCGAGATTCTCGACCTCAGTATTTGGGCGCAAAAGTTGGCGATGGCGAATATGTGAAACCAGGTATGGTTTTGGTGCGCCAAAGAGGGACCAGAATTCATCCAGGAAAAAACGTCAAAAAAGGCGTTGATGACACATTGTTTGCTATAGTCAACGGAATTGTTAAGTTTACACAGAAAAAAAAGATGCGCTTTGATGGTTCGTTAAAACAAGCCAAATTCGTAAGCGTGTGCGAAAAATCCGCGAAGTAAAATTCAACAATAAAATACTGAAATTCGTCTATCGCGACGACTCTGATATGAGTGTCATAGACGAATTTTTTGTTGACCGCATGTACCGCTCTGTTGAATATCTAATATCCAATATTAAATATCCAATTATCGACATCGGCGCTCACATTGGCGTATTTTCTCTCTACGCTTCAGTCCTATGTCCTAAGTCCAACGTCCTCGCCCTTGAACCCGAGCCATCAAACTTTCAGCTTCTCAAGGAAAACCTGAGGCTCAACAAAATCAAAAACGTAACACCTATCAAGTCCGCCCTAATTGCTTGCAAAGAATCAAAAACCGAGTTGTATCTTTCAACCAACACTCACAACCATTCAACCAATAAACCAATAAACCAATCAACATCCATCACCGTCCCAGCAACAAATCTTGAAAAAATAATCAAACAACATAAACTCTCCAAAATCGGCATACTTAAAATGGACATTGAGGGAGCCGAATTTCAAATAATATCTAATATCCAATATCCAATATTTGATCTCATCCAAAATATGGTCATCGAGTATCACGAAACAGAGAAAAACAAACGCGCCGACTTAGAAAATACAATCCGTTCTCACGGCTTTTCCGTTGAGCATTTTCCAAACCATTTTGACAAAAAACTTGGACTTCTAATTGCAAGAAATAAAAGAAAATAAAAAAATTCCGTTCAAAACGGAATTTTTTTATATCTAATATTTGTTTAATATCTGGTCAATTTTCGTATCAACCTCGTCTATCTTCATCGGTGCAATTTCTCCACTCTTCTCGACTAACTCAATCACTGTCTTCAACACATGTTTAATGCCTGGAATAATATGCTTATCACGATCCTCTGCATAAGAAAAACGGATATGTCCGGCGCCCATTTTCCCAAAATCACTGCCAGACAACGTAGCAATCCCCCGCTCTTTTAACAACCAATTGCGCAAATCAACATCTGTTTTTAATTCAAGCTCTTCTTTTACATATTTCAAATCCAACACACGCTGAAAACTTGGAAATAAATAAAACGCACCCTCGGCTTCATTGCAAACAATATATGGCTTGAGTAGATTAAGTGATTCGGAAACAAATCTACCTTTCTTTTCATACTCTACAAAATCCTTGTTAATTATTTCTTGAACTTCGTCTTTTACACTCAGATATTTAAACCCTTCTAATTCAACATCACCGTAAATCGCGCCGGCAACTATCTGCTCCATTTTGTTGACATTGCTCCATTTGTTAATTGCCAAACGGCCAAAAATCTCTATTACCCACTCTGGCGCGACCACAAACCCAAGCCGCCAGCCAGTCATAGCGTAATTTTTTGAATAACCATTTAAATTTATTGTCCAATCCAACATTCCGGGAATTGAAATAAAGCTGAAATGCTTCCGCCCGCCAAAAACTATTTGATCATAAATATCATCAAAAATCACGAAAAACTTATATTTTTTAACCAACTCGGCAACTGCTTCTAGTTTCTCTTTGCCAATCATCATGCCTGTCGGGTTTTGTGGTGTGTTGATGACTAATAATTTCACCTGCTGATTTTCCTGCAACAATTTTTCTAAATCTTCAACGCGAAACTCTAAGATTTGTTTTTCAACATCTTTATAAGCTTGCCAATGCAAAACATTTCCATGATGATAAAACTCCGCCATTGACTCATAAACCGGAAAACCTGGATCTTGCACGATTATTTTATCGCCCGGCGCAATAAGCGTTTGCAAAGTCAATTCAATAGCAGACTTTCCAGCCGGCTCTAACAGCACATTCTCCGGCTTTATATTAACACTGCGCAACTCGCTCCAATATTTTGCGATGTTTTTTCTCACTGGCAAATAGCCTAGAAAATGACCGTACTTTGTCATTTTGTTTTTTAATGCCTGAATCGCTGTATCAATAATCGGCTGTGGTGTTGTCGGCCCAGTATCGCCGACATGAAATCTATACACCTGTGGAAACTTTTTTGAATCTTGCACAGCAATTACTTCTGCGCCAAATCCAAAAGCCGTCTCAGTTCCGAGGTAATTGAGGTCTGGATTAATGGTGACGTTTGGAGTTAAATTCTTATCAGTTAGAAATTTTGGTATCATAAAATTGATTTAAAATGGCAGTGTCATATTATAATTTTTGCCTGTTTGACTAATAGTGCTTGCTGAGCGTTGTGGTGGTTCAAAATTAACCGGAAATGGTCGTAGCTCGCCGGTCAATGTTTGATAATACAACATTCTATTCTTTCTACCATAATCATATAACTCTTTTGTTACTTTGACATCTTGCTCGCAATATTTCTTTACTTTTTCCTTTTCACCATCATCCCACCATTTTTGCGCTTGTAAGCCGTCTGCGCTTTTTTCCATTTGCAAAGTTGCTTTAACCAAATCATTAAGCTTAAAACGCGAGCCGGTTGCTTCTTTTACGACCTTCAAAATATCTAAGTTTGGAAATTTCAGCAAATCTCCAGAATAATACTTGTTTAATATCGGCAAGTCAAAATGTTCACTATTAAAACCAATCAGCCGTTCGGCTTGTTCAAAAATCGGCCAGAGATTCTGCAATTCATGCGCCTCAAAAGACGAATACTTATTTTTCTCAAATTCATAAATAGAGACAACGGTCAGCTTCTGGCTGGCCATATCCTTAATATCGCCGATTGTTTCTATATCAAAAACTACTTCGCGCATGTACAATATTTTAACATTTATTCATATTCTTGGCAAGTCAACGAGTATGATTTTACTTTTTCTCAAATCTGGTTTATGATAAAAATGAAGGAGATCAATCTGATCAGTGGAGCATTGGCAAGAAAACTCAAAATCCTGCCAATCAGCAGAACTGGAAACAGAGTAGTGGTCGGCGTGTCTGACCCGCTAAGTCTGAAACACGCCATGGATGACGTGAAGACAAGTGATTAGCAGATACCATAAAGGGGACGCTTTCCGCGCCCACTTAATCATATCTATTTTCGAGTTCTATTCAGTTACAGTCGCTGTTGTTTCCTTCACAGGTTGAGACACCTGCTTTGTTGGCAAATACCTTTGCATCGATGAATCCATCTTGACTGCTTGAATCTGTTGCCCACCCTTTTCCCACGGCATTTCACCAGTATCTCCAGTTAACTCCTCAACCTTTGACTCAAAATCCACTTTCATTCCCTCCATTTCGCTTAATAAAGAAACAACTTCATCTTCATCAAAATCCTTACTCTTTATCATAGCAAGCACCTCGTCTCCTTTTGCTTTTGTTTGCTCATACAACTCCTTCAATTCACTCACATCAATTTTCTTTCTGCCCAACGCTTTAATAATATTTTGCGCCTGCGCCATGCCACGTTTATATTCAGTGGTAAACTTGCCCAAATTTGACATTGTCTCAATCACACGCTGATACTGCCGTGTGTCATCCATCTGCCCAAAAAAGTCATCTTCTATCAGGTTGAAGGCCTCCTCTGCCTCGCCCGCCTTCATTTTCTCAACCGCTTGATCACGCACGCTCTTCAACTTATCAACAGCTGTTGAAAATTGCTCATAGGAAGTCGTAAGATCAACTCCTCTCCTATTTAAACTCGCAACAAGCGCTTTAGAGCGTTTCACTTGACGATCTAAATTAGCCAAATCGCGATTTATTTGTCTCTGTGTTTGAGGCCACCGCGACAACATTTCAATTTGACCACGATAATCATCTAAATCCTGCATTAAATCCTGCATGTCTTCAGCTCCTGCTGACTCAACCTCATCCCATGTTTTAGCACCCTTAATCGTTGTGACTATGGTTTTTATTTGGGTCAATTTTTCCTTTAATTCCGTTGGCACGGCAACCTTCTGTTTTTCCAGCTTCAAAACTTGTTTTTCGAATTGCTTTAATCCCATTTCCATATTTCGCGTTCCACGCTTTAATCCATCCAAACGTTGAGCTTTCTCAAACACATTTTGGCGCGCCACCTCTAATGAATTTATCACATCTTGTAAATCATCAAAACTCAATTTGTCCAATTCTTCAACTGTCTGCGCGCCCTTCATTGTTGATATCATGGTTTTTACTTTTTCAGCATTATCTTTTACTTCTTGCGGTATTGTTGTCCCCTTCTTTTCAGCGCTATTTATCATTGTAACAAATCTATTTACTTGATTTTCCATATTACGCACACTGCGTTGCATATCTTTCATTCTCCGTTCATCATTTGACTGATTGTCCTGTGGCTGCAACATCTGACTCTCGCCACCGCTGGTTGGCATCGGTTGAAAATTCTGATCTGAATACATCTGTCTTTCATCTGGCTGTCGTGGTTGGGTTGCTGTTGGCTGAGGAGGTGGAGTTATCAGTGGTTGCGGAGGCATTGGCTGGACAATTGAATAGGTTTGTTGACCTGTGGAATCTGAGCTTTGCGCTGGTGCGATTGTTTCTGTTGTCACCTCTTGCGCTTTTACAGATGACTTCCAAAATTTTAAAATATTTGGAATTTCTAAATAAAAAGCTTTTGCTGGAGTCATGTAAAACAACATCCCAGCAACAATAACACAAAGAACAATTTGTCTTTTATAGTTAAACATAAGAAATTATTTACATGAATCATCTTTACAGCAACATTTTTTTGCTTTTTCAATTATATTGCCGTATTGGGATGATACAACTTTAACAATGATATTTTTAACTTTTTCCGCCAATCCATTTTCAATCGCGTACTTATCAACATATTCCTTCACCAACTTTACATACTCATTTTTATTCAAATTTTTATATTGTTCGGATGTTTTTACTTTTTCTTTAATCGCGGCATATACTTTGGCCGCGTGATCCAAAATTTGCTCGCGCAATTCTCGACCTTTTTTTGTGACATTAAGCCACATCAAACCTGCGCCGAGCAGCCCACCCAGAAAGATTCCTGCTTTAAATTTACCCATAGCTTTGGGGATTAAGATTAATTGATTTTATTATATCACAAAAAAAAGAACCCCGTAAGGGGTTCGTTTTTTAGCAATTAACCATTGCGTCTTGCCTGCATGCAATCCCGGCAATATACCGGCTTGCCGCTTGTTGGCTGAAATGGAAGCTGGGTGATTTTACCACCACAACCTGCGCATGTCAGATCAACATCAAACATCTGGCGAGGAGCACGTGGGCCGCGGGAAAAACCGCCGCCTGTTCCACGCTTGCTATCGCGATAAGCGCGATTGCATTCAGCGCAGAAAACTGGTCTGTCGCCTGATGGCTGAAAAGGCAATTGGCTGATGTGAGTCCCGCACTTTGAGCAGGTTAAATCCACATCGTACATCTGCCTTGGAGCATTGTTATCGTACATAACTTTGTCCTATTTGTTCCCAAAATGTTGTTTGAGATTATTATTTAGTCGACCTATTTTGGGAACGATACTTTTTGGCCAAATGAGGCCTTTTCCTACGTTGCCCATTATGTAATATATTATAGCACATTTTGAGAAGTTTGTCAAGACCCCCCAACTACTCCACCCTCTCAATCTTCACCCCAACTCCTTGTAGTCGTTCGGCAAGGCTTTCATAGCCACGCTCAATTGTGTAAGAATTACGAAGCACTGAACGGCCTTTGGCCGCGATCATACAAATGAGAACAGCCACTGCCGGACGAATCGCTGGCGGGCACATTATTTCAGCTGTGGATAATTTTGTTGGACCTTCCACAAACACGCGATGTGGATCAAGCAGGGTGATTTTCGCGCCAAGGCGTTGAAGTTCTGTATAATATATCGCGCGATTTTCATAAACCCAATCATGCACTAAAGTACGGCCTTTTGCTTGCGTGAGGATTGGAACAAACAGCGGTAGATTATCTATGTTCAAACCAGGAAACGGCCGGCCATAGATTTTATCAGGAAGGGCTGTGAGGACTGATGGCTCGAATTCTATGTCAACAATATTAAATTCTTTATTTTCTGAAAGCCGACGATTTTTAATTTTTATCTTCTGTCCCATAACTGACAATTTTTCCAACTCAAGCTCAAGAAAGTCCATTGGACAATTTGTAACAGTCATTTTTGATTTTGTTGTAATCGCAAGAGATATCCAACTCATTGCTTCTATCGGATCTGGCATTATGTGATATTCCCCCGCTTCACCCAACGACTTAACACCATCAATGATAAGCGTGGTCGAACCGACTCCGGAAATTTTCGCGCCAGCTTGATTTAGAAAAAAACACAAATCCTGAACCATATAATTTGAAGACGCGAATTTGATCACGCTTCTGCCAGGCGCGAGTACCGCGGCCATAATCGCATTTTCAGTCGGTGTATCACCGGATTCATACATGACGATCTCGGCAGATTTCAAGGCCTGATTTTTTACATCATAATATCTTTCTTTAGAATCCACCTGAACACCAAATGTGTTCAGAGCATACAAGTGCGGTCTGACAGTACGTCGTCCAAGTTTACACCCTCCTGACTTAAACAATTTATATTGCTTTTCACGCCCTGCCAACGCGCCAAGCAACAATAACGAAGAACGCGTGGCCTCACAAGACGCGCGATTGATTTTATCCATGCACAACTTCCCTCCTGCATCCAAAGCAAGTTCGTTTCGTCCCTTCCATTCAGCACTTACACCAATACTGATTAAAATCTCCAAAATTCTTTCCACTTCCTGCAACCGTGGCACGTCTTTTAACAGTGTTTTACCTTTTATCATCAAACTTGCGCACAGCAATGCCACTGCTGAGTTCTTGGCTGTACCCGCCCTGAGCTCACCGCTCAATTTTTTTCCGCCATTTACAATAAACTTGGCCATAATTCTGGTCTTGATTATTTATGTTAAATATGGTAAAATTATATCAGAAAACAATAAAAAATACAAATCAAATGCCTTTTCTAACTAGAAAAATCCGCGTGTCAATAATGTGCCTGCTAATTCTCTGTTTTTTTGTTGTTGCCCCAGTAATACTGTTTTACACAGCTGGATATCGTTATGACTTTTCCAAAAGGCATATTCTTCAGACCGGGGTATTAAACATTGATGCAGAACCGGCAGATGCAACAATACAATTAAATGGAATCGAACAAAAAAACAAACTTCCATTGTACTTACCAAACAGAGCGCCAGGGACTTACAAACTGACAATTTCAAAACGAGGATATAAGACGTGGGAAAAAGACATTACAATTGATAGTAACAAAACAACTTACATAAAAAATGTAAAACTATTTAAAGATTCGCTTCCGACCAAACTTTTAGACGATTCAAAAATTATAGATATTTCACCATCTTTCAATGGCTCATACATTGTGTTGCTCACACAAGAATCAAACAATTCCAAAACAATTGATCTATACGACAACCGGTCAGCAGGACGTCAAACCATTTGGCGAGCGAACACAAATAAAAAACCGAACATCGACTGGTCTCCATATGGTGACTGGTTTGTGTTACAAGAATCGCAAACGATCCAGCTTGTCGATGCAACAAATTCATCCATTTCGAATTCCATCTCAGTATCATCCTCCATTCAAGAATGGCATTGGTCGCTCAACTCTTCGGCAATTTTTATTCAGCAAGAAAACGACATTAAGCGGATGGATATCAATGGCAAGCAAATCTATTCCATATCCAGTACAAGCGTTTGGTATGCGGATGACAATGTAAATTGGCAATATGACGCTGTAAATAAATGCCTTAAACCACTACTCGGCGACAAAGTCGATTGTGTGTATAACATGCCACACCAAATTGATTCGATTGTATTTGCTGATCAAAATCGATTTATTCTAAAATCAACCGAAGGGTTGTTGATTGCGAGAATTGAAAACAGAGAATTAAAAGAAATAAAAAATCTGGCAAATGTGAATAATTTACTTTATAACCAGCAAACGCGCGAATGGCTCGCGTGGTCGCCATGGGAATTGTGGACTATTTATGGTAATGGAACAGCGTCATTGTTAAACCGCACCAGCGATGAAATCAGGTTTGTTTGTCCACTAGACGAGAACGGTCTGTTGCTCTTAGCATCTAATGATAAAATAACCGCGTTTAACCCAGGATATTACGTGACGCATGAATTATTTTCTGGAGGAAAAATTGAGCGAGTTAACGCTAATATTGATTTAAGAAAGATATATTTTTTGGGAGAAGTTGGGCAAAAGCGTGGAGTCTTTGAATTGGAGTATTAATTACCACCAAACCAAAATACGAAGCAACTGATAATAAATCCGCATCAACGGATTACCAAAATACTTCAACACCGGATTTGCGACTGACTGATCGCTAAAACTAATTATCGGCACCATTGTTTTTAACAAATCTCTGTCCGAGATTTTTCTATTTTTTTGAATCACGCTCCGTTTCGCCAGCCACAATTTCCAACTTGCCAGCTTGAGCCAATATTGATAAACCTTCACACGCTCCATCCACCACCCGCTCTTGACGGCAAAAAACCACAAGCCGGCCTCCAACGCGAGCATCATTGGTAAAATTAAAAACAGAGTCAGCCATTTGTAATACAAAAGCAACACAGCGAAACGGTTACGCTCCATCCAAAATAATTTCGATTTGTTTTTGCCAAACTGATACTGATGAAAAAAAACAGCATCTCTAACCGCAACAATCTTGTAACCAAGCATCCTCAGACGCAATGAGTAATCGGTGTCTTCATGATACATGAAAAAATCCTCATCCCACAATCCATGCTGTTTTAATAAATCAGCGCGCAAAATTACTGCCGCTCCACTTGCGTAACCAATATTTGCCAATAAAGGCAAACTAACTTTGTCTTTATTTTCTCTATAGTTTCCGCAATAACCAACTCCAAGATAATGAAGACAATTACCAGATGTATTGATTAAATCATTCTCAGGATGCAACAAAACCAATGCCTGAGCAACGCCGATTTGTTTGTCATCTTCCATCGCCACAACCAACTTTTCAATGCATTGTGAATCCAAGTAACCATCGCCATTGTGCAAAAAAACATAATCAAAACCATTGTCAATCGCCCATTTCATTCCAAAATTATTTCCGCCAGAAAAGCCGAGGTTTTTTTTCTGCTCAATTACCGTTGTGTGCGGAAGAGTTTGCTGATGCTTCAAAATTTCCTCGCGAATGAATGAGCACTGCGATTCTTCGTCAGGCTTATGAGAATTGTACACGATCAAAAATTCAGTCGATTCTTTTGGGTATGTCTGTTTTTCCATGCCTAAAATCGCGCGCTCCAAATAAGCGCGCGGTTCATTTGACCACAATAAATAAACAACAGCCACTCTACTTTTTCTCAGCATAATATTTGTGATTTCCACGCCATTTCCAAAAATATTTTAGCCAACTAATCAAATGCACGCGCGCGTATTTGTTTTTAACGAGTGCGTTAATTATGCCAGGAACTTTTGCAGACGCCCGGCCATGTTCATGCCGTAGAACAACATCATGCGTGTAATAAACCGCCCAACCAGCTTCCCACATTCGCCTGCACCAATCAGAGTCCTCGGCATACATCCAAAATCTATCATCAAACATGCCGACCTCGTCAATCGCACGTTTGCGAATAAACATAGCTGACCCCATAACCCAGTCAACCGGCATAGTGCGATTATGATCAAAATCTTTCATTAAAAATTTATCCGCGATAATTTTTCCGTTTCCATTTTTACCCCATTTTGTCCGACTATAAATCGGTTGCCAAAATGATGGAAAACGATAGCATGAATATTGCAATGATCCATCTGGATAAACAATTTTTGGTCCGGCCACGCCAATTTTAGGATGCGCTTCCATAAAATCATAAATACGGCGGAGGAAATTCTGGCCAGCATCAAAAACAGTATCTGGATTGAGAATAAAATAATATTTCGCGTCAATTGAGCTAATCGCGATGTTGTGCGATGCGCCAAAACCAAGATTCTTTTTTTGCAAAATTAAATTCAAATTCGCAAAATTTGATTGCAAAAGCGATGATGGATTATCAGACGATGAATTATCCACAATAACTGTGTGAATATCCAAACCAGACCCATTACTATCAGCAAACAGCGACTTGAGACAATTTTTTATTAACTCTGTTTCGTTAGTGTTAACGATTGTTATACAAATATCGTGCATATCAAAACCATCTCCTTAACCCCCTCCAATACATTTTTCTTGACGCATGAATGGCTTTCTTTGCCTCCGCCATGTATTTATAATTTCTTAAAATCTCATACCAGCCCTGAAATAACGACATTGGGTCGGTAATGAGCAAAAACATAAATTTCTTTAATTCAAACCAGACAATAAACGGACAATCCATCAAAAAATTCTGCCAATATTCATTTTTATACAACGTGCGCAAGTGATTTTTGTAAGAATGAAAACGCACATAGCGCGACTGGCTCTTTTTATTTCTCATTGCCGCGAAATCACCGAGTGTCTTTGGCCCTGCGCCAGTGCGATCATGATACGCCACAGCGTCTAAAAGAATATACGATGTGTACCCTGCATTGCGCAAACGATATGCCAAATCCAAATCCTCTTTGTATGAATGATATGTTGGATCAAAGATGTTGCCGCCAGGCAATAATAATTTGTCTAACGCGCTTTTGCGATACATTGCGAAAGCGCCAGACACCCCAAATACTTCAATCACTTTTTTATCATACATTTCTTGCACTTCTTTGCTTTCACTGTCCTTTGCCCAACGTTGGCGAGTAAGCCACTCTACCGCTCTGCGATTACGAAGTAAACGAATACCAATCGCGTCAATGTCTGATGTAAATTGTTTTGCAGAAAAATCCCAGCGCATCAAACGGGCTGACACAGTTGACACTTCTTGATGTTGGTCCAAAAAATTTACCATCTTTTCCAAAGAATCTGGCATTAAATACATGTCTGGATTTTGCAATAAAACATAAGGCGAGGTTGTTTCTTTGTAACCAATATTGTGCCCTTCCGCGAAACCAGTATTTTCATTCTGCTTCAAAATACGATACGGCTTATTAAGCGCCTTAATGTGGTCTTCAACCATTGACAGCACATTGCTGTCTGAATGATTATCAATCACCAACATTTCCCAGTCCTGAAAAGTTTGTTTTTTTAATGATTCAAACAAGAGTGGAATGTAAACCGACTCTTTGGAACTGTAAACAATTAAATTTATCGAAAGCTTTGGCATATGTTTGCAAGCCAAGTAAATAATAACGCAAACGGCCTAAGGCATTTTATTATAAAAACCTGCCAAACCGGATGCCATTTTTTAAAATACTTCACCGTGGATTCTGTGAACCATTTTTGTTTTTGCAATGAAGGCAAATTCTTGAAAGTTTGACTAACATAGTCAACACACTCCACAGAAGGATTATAAACTACTTTATAGCCATTTGTCCATGCTTCGCGGCACAAATCAACATCCTCAAACCAAATAAAATATCTCGAATCAAAAGCCCAGCCGAGTTTGTCTAACAATTCACGTCTGACAAACATAAATGATCCGCGTACAGAATCAACTGTCTGTTTTTGATTAAAATCCAAATCTGAATATAGATATTTTTTCAAACAAGACGGAAATATGCGCCCAATTTTAAGTAAAATGCAAATCTGATCTAAAAGTTTTGGAAATCTTCTTGGTTTGGCATCTTCATTCAATTTACCGAACTGATCAACTAGTTTCGGCCCCACAATGCCGACTTTCGGATGCGCGCGCATGTAATCAATCAAAAAATTGAATGAGCCCGGCTTAACAATATTGTCAGGATTTAAAAACAATATAAACTCACCAGTTGCCTGCTTGAACGCGGAATTATTCCCACCAGCAAACCCCAAATTTTTTCCATTTTCAATTATTTTTACGCTGGGAAACTCTTTCTTTACCATCGCCACCGTATCATCCGTTGAACCATTGTCAGAGACAAAGTGTTCTATCACATTCCCCTCTCCTTTACAAGGAGAGGGGTCAGGGGTGAGGTGGTTCACTTCGCTCTGCACCGACGCCAAATTCTGCCTGAAAATATCGCGTTGATGCGTTGCTGTATTGAATGTAACTGTGATAATCGATAAATTCATAATACGAAACGAATTGTTTGATTTTTGAAGCGAGGACGCCTTCTGAGCGGAGCGATGTTTCGACCCGCAGCAAAAAAATCAAACAATTCGCGCAGTTAAATATTCTTTAAGTGCCTCTTGCCAACTTCTCTGCTTAGGCATTTTTGTGTTTAATAATTTTGAATTTTGTGGCCTTTTTGCTGGTCGTGGAAATTCACTGCCTGATACTGAAATTAATTTTGGGCTCTTTCCAAGCAAAGT
>Ga0172371_10000386_pt1 | contig 67645 bp, 47 predicted proteins | sample Lak12m_FD_114543 | JGI IMG/M metagenome (GOLD analysis project Ga0172371, IMG submission 114543) | Freshwater microbial communities from Kabuno Bay, South-Kivu, Congo - kab_022012_12m | ecosystem: Environmental > Aquatic > Freshwater > Lake | place: Democratic Republic of the Congo: South-Kivu... | reverse complement strand
TTGTCTTCTCCAGGAATCCACAGATCAGGATAACCCAGAGAATAGGAAAACTCTATCTTTCCCTTTCCGCCCTTTCCCAGGTTGATTTTAACAGTCCGGGACCGGATGGATGGAGTACGCAATACATACGGAATTCTGCTATCCCGGAACTCGATTTCCAGATTCAATACAAAACCACCAACACCGAGAAAAACACCCAGTTTGTGATCGGTGCGGGAATCGACTTCCTGACCCTGCTACCGCGGTTATCGACCACAGTGACCGTGTCGCCTGCCTATGATACGGTAATAAACGGGATCGTGAACCATGTGAATGCCGTAACGCAATCATACAAGACCAATACGAAAATCAGCGGCATTGCCGCTAATTTCTTTACCAAAATACAATTCCGTCTTCTCACGATCAAGCTTGCCGCTCAATATGGCCAGGACAATGCCTCTTTCGTGATGCTTGGAGGTTACGCGGTGAAAAGTAAAACGGATGCCACCAAAGGTTTTGTGGATTATGCCAACCTCCGTTCAATGGCTGTCTGGGGCGAAGTCCATTCCAACGGAAAACACTGGCGTCCTGGGATTTTCGGCGCCTATAGTAAAAACCTGGGCATAGGTGAAACCGTAATTGGCCCATATTATGCAAGGGGAGCAGACATCGATTACCTCTGGCGTGTATCCCCAAGGCTGGAATACAACATTGAAAAGTTCCGGATTGCCCTGGAGTTGGAATACACTGTTGCTGGCTACGGGAAAACACAAACAGATGGCACCGTATCTGATCCGAATGCAGTTGGAAACTTAAGGACCCTGCTGGCGTTTTTCTACTTCTTTTAATGGTTATCTGAACGAACAGGGAGCTGTCTCATAAGTTGAGGCAGCTTCTTTTTTTAATGTTCTCAGGCCAGGCCTGCTGAGATTTTTGCACAGATATTGATCACTGGCCCCTGTATTACCCTCCTTTGCAGGTTGTGTCCCGGCCGCAATGACCGGTAACCATCCGAAAGAATTGCATGGAATACAAATATCTTTCGCCTGTAATTTGTCAGCAAGAATTCGATCTCCTGAATTACATTTTCCATGCCCCGATTCCTGTATGGGTGGTCCTGCAATGAGCTTGAATTACACCAAACGCATCCATATGGACATCCTTCTGAAAGATTTCCAACTCCACTGATAATCATAACAATATGGTACCACATTTCCATTCCGGTGAAATGTCAGTGTGGACCAGAGATGCTTGCATGCGAGAGTACCGGTAAACACGTTCGGAAACCAGGAAAAAATCAGGCGGAAAACGGAAAGTATTCAAAATATTTGGTAAATTTACTGTTTACTCTATTTAAGAAAGAAATATGTAATTGTTTCCTGCCTGATCTCTTTAAAACGATTTCCCAAAATGAAAATCAAACGTTTGTTAATCTGGACATTATGGCTGATAGCCCTGCATTCCATAGGGTTTGGGCTCGCCTTAATCATTTTCCCATGCAGTGTTTTGGAATTTTTCGGATTCACCATTTCGCAGAAATTTTTTGCAACGCAGGGGGGTGTATTTCATCTGATCATCAGTTACGTATACATAAAGGCTGCGTTGAATCTTGATCGTTCAAAAGATCTCATTTTTCTTGCCTGTTTAACCAAGTTTGCTGCTGCGGTATTTCTTTTCTCCTATTTCATTTTCGGGACAAGAATAGTCTGGGTTTTATTATCAGGATTTATTGATCTGCTCATGGGTGTCGTTATTTTAATTCTCTATTACATGTACAGAAAATCGTCAGGTACCATTCCCGGATAATTTTCTATGATAAAATCTGCATTCAGCTATGCAACCACCTCTCCCTTCCATTATAATTACCGGAGCATCCGGATTTATTGGCCGATTTTTCCTTGATCAAGTCAAGGAGCATTTCATCATCTTCGCCATCGCCCGGAGATCTTCAAAAGAAGCAAATATCCCCGCTCACCCGAACATCTGCTGGATCCAGTGGGATATTGCCCAAACCGCCCCGATGCCAAATGTGATAAAAACGATCCAGGTCCATGGCGGAGCTGACTATGTCTTGCACCTGGCAGCTTTCTATGATTTCAATTACTCTGACAATGCCGCTTATCAGCTGACCAACATTGAAGGGACAAAGAATATCATTGAGGTTTCGAAACAACTGAAAATCAAACGGTTCATTTTTGCCAGCTCGCTGGCTGCCTGCAACTTCCCTCCCAAAGGCTCATCCGTTACTGAGAAATCCTTGCCTGATGCCGACTTTGCCTATGCAAAAACCAAAAAAACGGGAGAAGAGATGCTGCTGGCCAGCATAACCGATTTCCCTGTTTCAATCGTACGTTTTGCAGCCGTATTCAGCGACTGGTGCGAATACCCGCCGCTATACAAGTTCCTGGAGACCTGGCTTTCTAAAAAATATGACTCGAGGATCCTGGGTGGAAAAGGTGAATCAGCCGTTTCGTACATCCATATCAATGATCTGGTCAAACTGCTGTTGACTATTATTCACCAAAGCCACCATTTACCCCCCTTTGACATTTATTCAGCTAGTCCCGACGGCAGCACATCCCACCGTCACCTATTTGAAATTGCTACAAAAGACTTTTTCGGTGAAGCTGTCAAGCCGGTTTTCATCCCGAAGATCCTTGCCTATCCGGGCATTTTATTCAGGATCTTGCTTGGGAAGATCCATCTCACACCTCCTCCGTTCGAGCGGTTCTGGATGCTGAAATATGTCGACCTGAAGTTGCACGTAGATTCGACATACACTAGAAGGATCTTGAATTGGGAACCTTCCCAGCGATACCAGATAGAAAGAAGGTTGCTTTTCCTTCTGGCACGCATGAAGAGTAATCCGGTTGAATGGCATGCAAAGAACGAAACTGCCTTGAAGCATATCTCCTTCAGGACAAACCTGCTGATCTCCGAATACATGATGGCAAACAAAGAGAACGTCCTTTCCAGGATCACAGCCCGGATGCTTACTCAGGAAAATTCAGAACTGTTTTTCCACTACCAGCAAATGGATCCGAATGAACTCGTCATCATTTTAAACATCCTGTTTGATGTATTGGCCGCCGCTGTTCAGAATGCAGATCGCAGCCTGATGATAAATTATATTCAGGACATTGCACAAACACGCTATCAGCACGGGTTCACTTCCAGAGAGATCACTTCCACATTTGCTGTATTCAATGACATGATCACCTCTCAGCTTCTTACAGAAAAGGAACGCAGGTTCTCGAAGCAGGAAATATATGATTATATCAGTTTGACACTTCAATTAGCACAGGATGAAATTGAGGAAAAGTTTGAATTTTTCATTCAAAAAGAGACGAAAGATCCGGGCACAAAAACCGTCGGGTTGAAAATTGACGGACTTGCTGTAAAAGTAGAGGAAGGAACCTCAGTACTGGATGCTGCAAACACCTTAAATATCCATATTCCCACATTGTGTTATCACAAGGATTTAAAAGTCGCGGGTAACTGCCGGGTTTGTCTTGTTGAGGTAGCCGGCACAAAACAACTCGTGGCCTCATGTGCCACTCCGGTCGAAGAAGGGATGGAGGTTCTGACAAACAGTCTCAGGGTACGTTCTGCCAGAAAGTTAGTTATAGAGTTACTTTTAACGGAGCATAACACTGAGTGTACAAATTGCTATAAAAACGGAAAATGCGAACTTCAGTTCCTGGCATCAGAATTTAAAATCATTGACCCTACATACATGCACCTGTTGCACGGAAAGAAGGACAGGTTTGACTCGCTCTCTCCGGCTATTATAAAAGATGATACGAAATGTATCCATTGTCAGCGGTGTGTCAGAACCTGTACCGATATCCAGGGGGTGGGAGCCGTGGGTGTAGCTTTCAAAGGCAGTCACACAAAGATTTCAACCTTTTTTGGCCGGCCACTGTATGAAGTAATCTGTACCAACTGCGGACAATGTATTGATCGCTGTCCAACCGGTGCGTTGATTGAAAGGACTTATATTGAAGAGGTTTGGAAAGCCATCTGGGACCCGTCCAAACATGTGGTCGTTCAAACCGCTCCTTCTGTCCGGATCGCTCTTGGTGAGGACCTGGGGTTTGAACCTGGCAAACGGGTAACCGGGAAACTGGTTTCTGCCCTTCGCAGACTGGGTTTTGATTCGGTGCTTGACACCGCTTTTTCGGCCGACCTGACAGCCGTTGAGGAGGGAGCGGAGTTCCTGGAGAGGTTGAGACGAAGCTTCCTTGACGGAGATAAATCAGTAAAACTCCCCATGACTACATCCTGCTCCCCTGGATGGATCAAGTTTGTTGAACATCTGTTTCCGGAATTTTTGGATCACGTTTCGACATGCAAATCGCCGCAGCAAATGTTTGGCGTTCTTGCCAAAACCTATTATGCACAGCGAACCGGACTGAATCCTGAAGACATTGTAACCGTTTCAATCATGCCCTGTACTGCAAAGAAATTCGAAGCAGATCGGCCCGAGATGCATACAAGTGGATACAAGGACGTGGATTATGTCCTGACAACACGGGAACTGGCGATTATGATCCTTCAGTCGGGAATTGACTTCAAGTCTCTGCTGAATGATCATTACGACAGTTTGATGGGCAAGGCGACCGGAGCCGGAGTGATCTTCGGAGCAACCGGCGGGGTAATGGAAGCCACCATCCGTACAGTATATGAAAAAATAACGGGAAGGGAAATTCCCTTCTTTAACCTGATCATGAAGCCGGTTAAGGGGAAAGAAGGAATCAGGGAAACCTCGCTGATAATAGAGGGGACTCTGCCGGAATGGAACTTCCTGGAAGGGGTCACTCTGAAGATGGCTGTTGCCCATGGACTTGCCAATGCAAAAACGCTGATGCAGGCAGTGAAAGAAAATACACTCAACTATCACCTCATTGAAATAATGGCTTGTCCGGATGGATGCCTGGGGGGAGGAGGCCAGCCAATTCCCACGAATCCTGAAATCCGTAAAAAACGGCTCCAGGCTTTATTTGCCGAAGAGATGGGGATGGAAATACGCAAAGCCCATGAAAACCCTGAGCTGATAGAATTATACAAGACTTTTCTTGACAAACCATTGAGTAAAAAAGCGCATGAACTGCTTCATACTCAGTATATTTTCAGAAAAGTTTTCTGATCCATTCGGCGCGAAGATCAATCCGCCAGGCAATGGGGTATAAACCATTCCGTTTCCCAGAAAAAAATTTGTGTTCACGGAAGAAGATTTCAATCGTGCATACTTGCTATCATTTCAAGACGGGGTATGTCGGTCAGGAAGATCTTTCTACCCCTGGTTTCGATAATGCCGGCTTCTTTGAAATCCGAGAGCAACCGAATCACTGTCTCCGGTACGCTTCCGATGATGTTTGCAATGTCTGTGCGGCTAATATTCAGGAAAGGCCTGGGATCACCAGGGGAGGTGTCATGAAAGGACTGGTCAAGAAACAACAATGTTTCGGCCAGTCGTTGTCTGACCGGCATATGTGTGAGAGAGACCAACTTGGTTTCAGCCTCCTCCATCAGGCTGCTTAACATAACAATCAGCGAATTTGTCAGGTCAGGATACTTAAGCATCAATTGAAAAAAATCAACCCGCTTGACGAAGCACGCTACCGAATCTTCAAGCGTGGTGGCTGAAACCGAATAGGACTTCCCGCTTAGAAAAGCCTTTAATCCCATAATCTCTCCGGGAAAAACGATCCGGGTAATTTGTTCACGCCCGTCGTTGCAAAGCTTAAAAATCTTCACATTTCCTTCCCGGAGACAAAACACCCCTTGTGCCTTGCTGCCCTCGGAAAAAATCGTTTGTCCTTTTTTATAATATTGAACAGCCTTATTTTCATTGATGAAACGAAGATCGGATTGATCCAACCTGTCGAAAAGATGCCTAGACCCTTCACGACACTGCCCGCAGATCAATTCTTCCGTACTTTTCATCGTAACTCCGAGGTATTGTTAATTTGATAACAAAACTACAAATTCCAATGACGCATAGTATATTTTTGTGGATAAATTTATTGCCTGTGAAAAATATTTCCTTGATGAAGGGTTGAGATATTTGCCCAATCCGTAAGAACTGGAATGGATTCCTTTTTCCGTAATCCGTAGTTCGTAATTCTTAATTCGTAATCCCAGATCCTTCATCGGGAAAGCCCGTTACATATATTACATGCCGGGAATCTATTTTCGTGATTCATTTGCTAACTAACTGACGAAATCATGAAAAAACTTTTATTTCTGGCTTTTGCTTTTTGCTTCTGCCAGGTCCTCATCGGACAGGACATCTACAAAGCGATCGAAGACAACGACCAAAGCCTGGTAACCCAGATCCTGAAAAAAAATCCGGACCTGCTCAACGCGAAAAACCCTCCGGGGCAAACCCCGCTCTGGAAAGCCGCCGAAAAGGGCCGGCTTGAAATCGCCCGGGCACTGCTTATTCTGGGAGCTGATCCAGCAATCGGAGACAACGAGAATACCCTCCCTGTTCATATTGCTGCCAAAGGAGGGAACACAGAGCTTTTTGATCTTTTGCTCTCGAAAGGATTTGATATCAATATAAAAGATGACGGAGGAATTACACCACTCTTTTATGCTATTGAGAGCCGGGATCCGAATATGGTGAAGCATGTGATAGAAAAGGGAGGCAGTGTCAAATCAAAAACAAACCGTGAATGGCCGGTCATGCTTTATGGTGTTATATTCGGCCCTCTGGAAACCGTTCAGATCCTGATAGACAACAAAGCAGATGTGAATGCCAAAAACGAAAACGGTTGGGCTCCCATGCACAGCGCAGCTTCGTTCGGAAGAACTGATATTGCAAAACTGCTGTTTGAGAAGGGCGCTGATATCCATGCGGAATCCAATGACGGGACAACACCTTTGATGGCAGCTCTCAATCCCAACTGTTATGATGTTGCTGCTTTTCTGATCTCCCAAGGAGCCGATGTGAACCATACCGGAACGGGAGGCAACACCGCATTTATAAATGTTGCCGGAAGGGGAACGGTGAGCATAGCTGAACTCCTACTTAAACATGGAACCGACATCAATGCACAAAATGAATTCGGGCAGTCGGCACTGACCGTTTGCGCCTGGTCCCGTAACCCGGATGCCATGAGCAAGTTCCTGATCATAAACGGGGTGGAAATAAATCCGAAAGAGAGGACCGCTTACACTCCTCTCCACAACGCTGCAAGGCAAGGACATCTTGCCCTTGTGGAAAACCTGGTGCATAGCGGCGCCCAGGTGAACCGTTTGGATGAAGATGGCTATACCCCTCTCAATTTTGCCATAATCAATAAAAACCCTGATATCGTGAAATACCTTGTTGACCATGGCGCCTTTCTGAATATGCAGGACAACGTACTCGGAAACACTGAGCTGCACCTTGCTGCTACCAGGGGGTGTCCCGAAATCGTCGGTTTCCTGCTGAAAAACGGGGCAGATGTCACCCTGAAGAACAACGAAGGCAAAACAGCACTGGACCTGGCATGGTTCTACGGCCACAAAGATATCGCGTACACACTTTTGTCAAATGGCGCTGATGACAAACAGCTTGCCAGCCTGGTGAATACCCCTGACCTTCTGGCGCAACCCATTCAACAAGGAGAAGCATCCGTTTGGTTTCTCGGACATTCAGGATGGGCTGTAAAAACAAAGAATAACTTCCTGATCTTCGACTACTTTATCAACCCGCGGACGAAAGCTCCTCAGGATTCCTGCCTGGCCTCAGGATACATCAAACCGGAAGAGCTGAAAGATCTGAAGGTCACTGTCTTCAGCAGTCACAGCCATAATGATCACTACAGCAAAGAGTACTTCACCTGGAAGGAAACGATCCCCGACATCGAATACGTGATGTGTTTTCGTCCGGCTGACACCGACGCGGATTACACCTTTATTCCGATTCATGAAGAGCAGACTGTCAGGGATATGAAAATTTCCACCGTAAAATCAACCGACCTTGATGGTGCCTTCCTGGTAGAAGTTGATGGACTTGTGATTTTCCATTCAGGCGATCTGGCCAACAGGGAGGAAGAATTGATGGAAGCGTTCACAGAGGAAGTGGACCTTGTTGCTTCAAATAAACTTCCTGTAGACATCCTGTTCGCACCCATCAGGGGTTGCGGACTCGGACTGCCTCCCCATGTAAAGAAAGGAATCGAATACATGTTTGAGGCTATCCAGCCTAAGGTGTTGGTACCCATGCATGCCGGGGACTTCACCCTGGAGTACAAGAAATTCGCTGATGAACTGACAATAACAAACCATCGCACTATAATGAAATGGGTGAGCGCCAAAGGAGACCATTTCATTTATAAGGATGAGAAACTGGCGTCCAATTAATCCCCTCACTATACTTTCCCGAATGGAGGCTGTCTCACCACTTTGAGACGGCCTTTTTTTTTTTTTTGATTTTTGGATTTTGCTTTCGTACATTTGACCTCAAATTAATCAACAACAGAGCACATGAAAAAGATCATAACAATTTTTCTCTTTTCCCTTTCGGTAAGCATCGGATACTCCCAGATGGAGATCAGTGCTTACAACGCCACGGGTGGAGGCTATTCCACAACGTTCCTGACCGACTACCAGTGCATAGGAGTCAATCCCGCCAACCTGGGATGGACTTGGAATAAAAACAGCATGAACCTGGGATTTATGGAGACTGCTTTGGGGATCTATTCCGAACCCCTGACGCGCAAACAGGTGTGGGGGGATCTTTTCGATGAAAGCATTACCCTCGATAATGAGCAGAAAGCCCAGGCTGCTGCTGACTTTTCAAATAAATTGCTTTGGGCACAGGCCGGTATTACATGGTTTGGCTTTTCATACCAACATGAAAAGGTTGGTGGCTTTGCCTTCACAATCCGTGACCGGATGTTATGGAGCACCACACTGAACGATTCCGCATCTAACTTCCTCTTCCAGGGGTATAACTATACAACATACTTCGACAGTACGGCAAATGTGGGAACTGACAGCGTTACCGGCTATTGCACTGATCCGCGGATGGCAGGGGTCGTTTACGAGGGGTCAAAGCTCCATGCTGTCTGGTATCGTGAATACAACTTCGCTTACGGGCGGAAGATCATGGAGAAAGAGGACTTCACATGGTATGGAGGTCTTGCATTACGGTACATTGCAGCATACGGAGGATATCAATACTTCCAGGACGGACAGGATGTCGCTGCATTCAGTGCATTCTCGCCTGTTTTTGAGGTGGATTATGATGAACCAACCCCTTCACAGATAACAGGCTCAGGCCTGAAACGTGTAGGAGACGGATTCGGTTTTGATATCGGTTTCTCTTTCCTAATCAAACAAAAGATCAAAATAGGCCTGGCAGTCAATGACATTGGCTGGATCACATACAATGGAAATGTTTACCAGGGAAGGAATGTGAACGTTTACCAAATCGAAACTGCCGGTCTCGACAACTATAATATATTTTCACAGGGTCAGCTGATCGTGGCCGACAACAAGCCGGGAGATCCCAGCATGTGGGAAGGTCTGGAAAAGAAAAAGGTCAGCCTGGCCATGAATATGCGGGCAGGCGCAAGTTATGAGATCAGTGAGAAAGTGGAGGTAGGCCTCGACTCCTACATCCCGTTGAACAAGGATATCCCCGGCCGTTATGAGAAAGCGATGATGGGTCTCGGGGTCCACTACGATCCGGCCAAATGGGTCCAGCTTTCTCTTGGAGTTGTAACAGGAGGAAATGTTGGCACAAATGTGCCCTTAGGCGTTACGTTTTACCCGGTCAGGAAAGACAATGTTACCTGGCAGCTTGGATTTGCCACGCGCGATGTTCTTTCGTTCTTCAAATCAGAAAATCCAACAGTATCCTTTGCTTTCGGATTCCTGAGGTTTAGTTTTGGTGAACTCAAAGGAGGAAGCTAAAACAGAAGCGAAAAGCGAGAAGCGAGAAGCGAAAAACATCTCCAAAGTTTTACCGATCTTTGCCGCATTTCCTCCGGGCTATGCGGCAAAGTCATTTTACAGTCAGGAATGCTTCCGAAAACAACCTGAAAGGAATCTCTCTTGAGATCCCAAAAAACAAACTGGTTGTAGTAACCGGTGTTTCAGGTTCGGGAAAATCATCCCTTGTTTTTGATGTGATTTTCCGGGAAGCAGAGCGCAGGTATCTCGCCACATTTACTACTTACGCCCGCCAGTTCCTGCAAAAGACCCGTAAATCCCTGGTTGAAGAGGTTACCGGGCTTTCCCCTGCCATTGCCATCGATCAGCATGCCATCACCCGAAACCCGCGATCAACTGTTGGAACTCTTACTGAAATCTATGATTATCTGAGGTTGCTGTATGCACGGGTTGGCGAATCCCACCCCTTTCTCCCCTCCCCAACAAGGGAGAGGAGAAAGCCCCCTTGCGAGCAAAGCGAAGCAAACGGGGGTTTGGGAGCAGGCGCTAAACTTTCCCGCTCCCTGTTCTCCTTCAACTCTCCGGAAGGTGCTTGCCCTGTCTGCAAAGGATTGGGCGTGGAGGACAGGCTGGACCCGGAAATGATGATCCGGGATCCCCGGAAATCAATCCGCGAAGGCGCCATGGTCATCACTGCCCCCAACGGATATATCATCTATTCGCAGGTCACGCTGGAAGTGCTGAACCAGGTATGCCAGGCTGAAGGATTTTCCATCGACATCCCGTGGCAGGATCTCACACCTTATCAGCAACATGTGGTCCTGTATGGCAGTGATAAGCTGGAGGTCCCCTATGGAAAACACCCTCTTGAATCTAGGATGCGGTGGAGCGGCATCACGGCGAAGCCTCGTGAGATAGGATTCTACAAAGGAATTATCCCGGTGATGGAAACCATCCTGAAACGGGAAAGGAATAAAAACATTCTCCGCTTTGTACGAACCTCCCGCTGTACTGAATGCCATGGTAAAAGACTGAATCCGAAAGCCCTCGGCGTTAAAGCAGATGGAAAATCCATTGCCGACCTGGCATCCCTTCAGCTGGATGAACTTCGTCAGACGTTGATGCAGATGAATTTCCAGGCTGCTACAGCGGAGATCGCGCTGCCTGTGATTGAAAAAATCACAGGTAGGATCAGCATCCTGGAAGATCTTGGGCTGGGATACCTGACTCTTGAACGGGAATCCACCACGCTTTCGGCAGGAGAAGCCCAGAGGATCCGCCTGGCCGTCCAGGTAGGGATGGAACTGCAAGGATTGCTCTACATCCTGGATGAGCCCTCAATAGGACTTCATCCCACCGACACGGAGAGAATCATCAGGGCGCTGAAAACCATTCGAGACAAGGGGAATTCAGTGATCGTAGTGGAACATGAAGAGGAATTTATCCGCCACGCCGACTGGCTGATCGATCTGGGTCCCGGTGCAGGCTCCGACGGCGGAGAGGTGCTGATCAACTGTCCGGTCTCTGAACTCAGGAACCTTCCACCGGAGACAGTCAGCAGGAGTCTGACCCTACAGTATCTTTTCAGGAAGCAGTCTTCTGTCCACAGTCCGCAGCCTGTATCACCTCATCCGCATCTCACCGTTTCCGGTGCTTCCCTGCACAACCTGAAGAACATTGATGTCACCTTTCATCTTCGTGCATTGAATGTTGTTACAGGTATTTCGGGTGCAGGAAAATCTTCGCTGGTGAACGAGGTTGTCGGGAAAAGGGTACCGGGGACTTTTGCTGAGATTCAAGGATGGGGCAGCATTGATAAGGTGATCGCCATAGACCAGTCGCCTATCGGGAAGTCATCACGCAGCAATCCTGCCACCTATACCGGGTTGTTTGATCCGGTCAGGGACCTGTTTGCATCCCTGCCAGCATCACTGGAACGTGGATACACTAAAAGCAGGTTTTCTTTCAATACGGCCGGGGGAAGATGCGAAACCTGCCAGGGAGCAGGGTTTCACCAGACGGGCATGCATTTTCTCGGAATGGTTGAAGTGATCTGTCCTGCCTGCCAGGGTCTGCAATTCGATTCTGACACATTGCTGGTAACATACCACGGGAAAAATATCGCAGAAGTTCTCCTTCTCACCATCACTGATGCCATCTCATTTTTTCACGACCAGCCATCGATCAGGAGGTACCTGTCAACACTGGATGCCCTCGGAATGGGTTACCTGCATCTCGGGCAGCGTTCCTCCACGCTGAGCGGCGGTGAAGCCCAACGTGTGAAACTGGCTGCGGCACTCTCAAGGCCAGCTTCTGCCCACACCCTTTACCTGCTGGACGAACCAACAACAGGGTTGCATCCGGCCGATGTGACCAAGCTCCTGGAATCGCTGAAGGAGTTAGTGAAACAGGGCCATACCGTGATTGTCATAGAACATCATCCGGCACTCATTCTGGCGGCCGATCATGTAACGGACCTGGGCCCGGGCAGCGGGAAAAATGGAGGAAATGTTGTTGCAGCCGGAACACCGGAAGATGTGATGAAAACCCAGGCCTCAGTGACCGGAAGGGCACTGGTGGAATACCTGTCAGTGGGAAGTGGGAAGTGGGAAGTGGGAAACGGGGAGTCGGCAAAATTAAATTCGGAATTCGGAATTCGGAATTCGGAGATCTCTTTCACTGGGGTCACCACCAACAACCTCAAGCATGTGGACTGCAAGATCCCCCATAATAAGATCACTGTGATCACGGGAGTGTCGGGCAGCGGAAAATCATCGCTTGCATTTGACACCTTCTATGCCGAAGGGAGGAACCGTTTCCTCGAAAGTTTCTCAGCCTATGCCCGGTCGCAGATGGGTATCAGGGAGATGCCGGACTTTGAAGAGGTCACCGGCCTTACACCCACGTTTGCAGTTGATCAGAAGGATCCGGGAAACAATCCCAGATCCACCGTTGGAACCTATACCGGGATCTATGAAATCCTACGACTGCTGTTTTCGAGATTCGGGAGCAGGGATCCAGAGGCCCTTATTCCCCTGAAGGGGACTTTCTCGCTCCCCTTATGGGGAGGGCTGGAGAAGGGTCATTCACTATCCGGGATCCGGCATCAAGTATCAGATATCTCAGATCCCTTATCCCGGATCCCGAATCCCTTACTAAGTTCTCTTTTCTCCTTCAACGAGAAGCAGGGCGCCTGCCCGCGATGTGACGGCCTGGGATCTGTGCTGGTTTGCTCCCCGTCAAAACTGGTTACACACCCACACAAGTCCCTGGTTGCAGGAGCACTCGATGGCACCAAAACGGGCCGTTTCTATGGCGAGCCATTCGGTCAGTACGTGTCAACCCTGAAAATTGCCGGGTTGAGGCATGGTATCGATTTTGCCAGACCATGGTCAGACCTCTCAACCCAGGAAAGGGAAATAGCCATGCAAGGAACCGGTAATGAGATCTATAATGTTGTATGGAAATTCAAGCGGAAAGAGCGAACCGGCGAACATCATTTCAAAGGCAGGTGGGCCGGGTTCGCATCCCTGGTTAACCAGGAATATATCCGGAAACATGCCGACCAACGCGGTGAGGAGATGAAAGCCGTGATGGAGGAAAAATGCTGTCCGCAATGCGAGGGGAAGCGGTTGAACGGGGAAGCGCTTTCATACAGGATCGGCGAAATGGATATTGCCGATATCTCTTCGTTGCCGATCGGTCAACTCTCCGCATTCCTGAAGCGACTAGCAGATGGATCACCGGTGGCATCACAGAGTGCCATGAACCTGATCACGGACGAGATCCTTGAAAGACTCGGGATACTGGCAGGCATGGGTCTTGAATACATCACGTTAAGCAGACCTGTCGACGGTCTTTCCGGCGGTGAATTCCAGCGCCTCAAACTGGCAGGCCAGATGGGTTCCGGGCTGACCGGTATTACCTATGTCCTTGACGAACCCACAGCGGGTCTTCACCCCGCCGATACTGTGAAATTAATGGACCGGCTTAACCTACTCAGGGATGCGGGGAATACCCTCGTGATGGTGGAACATGACCCGGATGTGATCAGGCAGGCCGACCTGGTGATCGATATGGGACCAGGAGCGGGAAAAGAGGGAGGAGAGATCATCGCTGTCGGTAGTCCGGAGGAACTGAAAGCTGATCCGCATTCAGTATCGGGAAAATACCTGCGGCAAAACCAGCTGCGGATCACATCCCGCAACAGGTTTCAACGGGGGATGAACCCTGATCCGGCACCCCATATCTCGATTGAAGACGCCTTTATTCACAATCTGGATCACCTCTCGGTTTCCATTCCAACAAAAGGAATCGTTGCAGTTACCGGCGTTTCAGGCAGCGGAAAATCCACACTTCTGGAGGAAGTAGTTTACGGGTCCTGGTATCAGAAAGGGTCACGGGGATGCAGGGAGATCACAGGGTTGGAACATTTCGATGCGGTCATACCTGTCCGACAGAAAAGACATTTCAATGAAAGTCGGGGTACCCCTGTCACATTTTCAGGGATCTTTGATCCCATCAGGGATCTCTTTGCGAGGCGTCCGGAAGCGAAAAAGGCCGGGTTGAAAAAGAGCCATTTCTCTTTCCTCTCCTCCCAGGGAGGCTGCGACGCATGCAACGGATCAGGAGAGATCAGGATCAGCATGGATTTCATGGCCGACGTAAAGATCATTTGTGAATCATGCAAAGGAACCAGGTACCAGGACCAGGTACTGGGTATCATGATTGATGAAAGAAATATTGCCGATATCCTGAAGATGACATTCCTTGAAGCCGATGATTTCTTTACCGGATGTGAAGCGGATCCGGGAGTCTGTAAGACAATCCGTTCCATGGTGCACCCTCTTTCCCTGATCGGACTGGGATACCTGATCCTGGGACAACCGCTTGAATCGCTGTCGGGAGGCGAAGCACAGCGTCTGACCCTCGCCAGGGAACTGATCCATCCTGGAAAAGGGACTTCCCTGTTCCTCTTTGACGAACCATCCACGGGCCTCCATCCTGAAGACATCCCGGCCTTGCTGGTTCTGCTTGACAATCTTGTGGATCAGGGCCATTCGGTGATCCTGATTGAACACAATCCCAGGATGATCCTGCATGCCGACTGGATCATCGACCTTGGTCCGGGCGCCGGAAACGAAGGAGGACGGCTGGTAGTATCAGGCCCTCCCGGATCGGTTCTCCGGCATCCTCACTCCCTTACAGGGAGGTATCTCTCTGAAAACCTGGTCTGAATAATGCACTTGTCCACCTGACGGCGTCTGTCATTCAACATTGATCGTCTTGCTTTTACTGGTGCTGCAGCTACTGTGGTCTGTCCCCGACAATGTGATATTGGCTTTCACCGCATAGGCTCCCGCCGAATCGTAACGGTGTACAACACTGGTTCCGCTTTTCGTTTCAGTGGTTCCGTCGTCAAATTCCCACAGCACGGATACGTCAAAGATCCCTCCATAAGTGATTGACAATGTGATTTCACGGGAATCGTTCGGATTGGGAGTGTATGAGATCGTTGTAAAAAGTAGTTCCACCACGCAATCGATCGCCTCATCGGTTGCTTTTTTACATGAAAGGGAGAGAACTAGGGCACCTATTATAAGAAATATTACCTTTTTCATGATGGTCAAGTTTTTGTTTCAGGGAATAAATTTACACAAATTCAGTTATCTTTGCAACCTGCGCAAATTTTTTAAAAATATAATATCCTGATTTACAATATCTTATAATTTTACAAAAATTTCAAAGCCAATATTTACCTGATGATAAGAAAAGTTCTGATTGCCAACAGGGGTGAAATTGCGGTACGTGTAATGCGTTCCTGCCGGGAGATGGGGATTGTTTCCGTTGCGGTTTATTCCGATGCAGACGAAGCTTCGATGCACGTCAGGTATGCCGATGAGGCTTACTACATTGGCGGAGCCCCTTCATCGGAAAGTTACCTGAACAAGGAGAAGATCCTTGAGGTTGCCAGGCGGTGCAATGCAGATGCGATACATCCCGGGTATGGATTTCTCTCAGAAAATGCTGATTTCTCTCAACGCTGCCTGGATTCCGGCTTTATTTTCATCGGGCCGGGCCCTGATGCTATCCGGTCGATGGGCGACAAGATCACTGCCCGCAAAAATATGATTTCTGCGGGCGTTCCCGTGGTGCCGGGCACGACAGAGCCTATCAGCGACGATGCAAAAGCCATGGAGGTGATCCGTGAGATCGGTTTGCCTGTGATGATCAAGGCTTCAGCCGGCGGAGGAGGCAAAGGGATGAGGCTGGTAAGGGAGGAGTCGGAGATAGTGAGTTCTATCCGGATGGCACGGTCGGAAGCCTCCACAGCATTCGGGGATGACTCCGTATATATAGAAAAATTCATTGAATCCCCTCATCATATAGAGTTCCAGGTACTGGCCGACAATCACGGGAATGTGATCCACCTGTTTGAAAGGGAGTGCTCTGTACAACGCCGTCATCAGAAGATCGTGGAGGAGACACCTTCGCCCCTCATCACGCCGGATGTAAGAAAAGCGATGGGCGAAGCTGCGGTTGCCGCCACCAAAGCCGTAAACTACAGCGGTGCGGGCACCATTGAATTCATTGTTGATAATGACCAGAACTATTTTTTCCTGGAGATGAACACCCGGCTCCAGGTGGAACATCCCATCACTGAGCGTGTGGTTGGCGTCGACCTGGTGAAGGAGATGATCAGGATTGCCCAGGGAGATGTCCTCTGGCTGAAGCAGGAAGATCTCAAGCAGGATGGTCATGCCATCGAATGCCGGATCTATGCTGAAGATCCTGATAACAACTTCATGCCTAGCCCAGGGCGCATAGCCCACATCACGGAACCCAAAGGTCTTGGTGTGAGATGCGACGGCTACATTTATGAAGGGTATGAGATCCCGATCTATTACGACCCGATGATCTCGAAGCTGATCTGCTGGTCAAGGACCCGGGAAAAGGCTATCGCCAGGATGAAAAGGGCTCTTTACGAATACAAGATCACCGGTGTGAAAACAAACATCCGCTTCCTGGAAAGGATCATGGATTGTCCTGCCTTCAAAGAGGGAAATTACAACACACAGTTCATTGAAAAGAACCAGAAGTGCCTTGTGGGACCATTGGAAAATGACCCGATGAATGAAGACAGGGCCATTATGGTGATTTTCACCGACTACCTGAGCAAACTGGATAAATTTGAGACCAAAGTGGTCGCCAGGGAGGGAACTGCCGACTGGAAGGTTACCGGCCGCAAGAAGAACCTCTACAATTGATCATGGCATCTTTCAACACCCAATGTTAAACTATCGCCTATGCATGCACTTGAAGTAAGACTGGACGACCGGACAGCCAACGTGAGTCTCCTGGAAAGGGATGGGAACAGGTTTCTGATCGCTGTTGACGACAAAAAATACGATGCCCGGATCATTATGGTGGAACGTGGCGTTTACCTGCTGCTGATGAACGGGAAATCCTATAATATTGAACTGATCGAAGCAGGCGGCCCTAAACGGTATTATATCAATACCTACCGTTACTCCTATGATGCGGAGATTATTGATGCTGAAACCCGCTATCAGAAAAGCCGTCATTCCGACCATGGCGACGATGACTCTGTCATTTCAAGTCCTATGCCGGGGAAGGTAGTGAGGATCCTGGTGCAGGAAGGAGACCGGGTGAATGCCGGCGATACGGTGATCGTTGTTTCTGCTATGAAGATGGAAAGCGAGTTCAAGGTAAAGAAAGACAGGCTGATCAAGGCAGTCAAAGTGAAGGTGGGAGATACGGTTGATGCCCATCAGCCCCTCGTTATAATTGAATAATTAAATCCTGAAAAGATGATGACTCTGGAAGATAAGCTTAACCGGTTTGATGAAAAGAACAAACTTGCTGAACTTGGAGGTGGTCAGGACCGCATTGACAAGCAACATGCAAAAGGCAGGCTTACGGCCCGCGAAAGGATCCTGCTGCTGCTTGATCCCGGCACGTTTGTGGAAAAGGATAAATTTCTGACCCACAGGTGCCATGATTTTGGAATGGAAGAGCAGAAAGTCCTGGGTGATGGTGTGGTTTCCGGATACGGCAAGATCGACGGACGCATCGTTTTCGTTTTCGCACAGGATTTCACGGTGTTCGGAGGGACACTGAGCCGCGCCAACGCCGATAAGATCATCAAGATCATGGACCTGGCACTTCACATGGGGGCGCCTGTCATCGGTCTGAATGATTCAGGGGGTGCCAGGATCCAGGAGGGAGTTGAAAGCCTTGCGGGATATGCCGACATCTTTTACAGGAACACGAAATGCTCCGGTGTGGTTCCCCAGATCTCTGCTATCCTGGGCCCCTGTGCCGGCGGCGCTGTCTATTCCCCGGCTCTCACGGACTTTATCTGCATGGTGAAAGATACAAGTTATATGTTTGTCACAGGGCCTGATGTGATCAAGACAGTGACCCACGAAGAGGTTACGATGAACGACCTCGGCGGGGCCATGACCCACAACTCCAAAAGCGGGGTGGCGCACCTGGTGGCTGAAAATGACGAACAGGCGATGATCATGCTCAGGGAACTGATGAGCTTCCTCCCCTCGAACAATATGGAGGAGGCGCCCATCAAGCCATGTACCGATGATATCCGCCGCGCTGATGAGAAACTCTGCACCCTGGTACCGGATGATCCCAACAAGCCCTACGACATGAAGGAACTCATCACAACCGTGGTTGACCACAACAATTTCTTTGAGATCCAGCCTCACTTTGCCATGAATATGGTGATCGGGTTCGGGCGCCTGGACGGCCGTTCGGTAGGGATAGTAGCCAACCAGCCGGCTCACCTTGCCGGAGTGCTCGACATCCAATCCTCCATGAAGGGAGCAAGGTTTATCCGTTTCTGTGATGCCTTCAACATCCCGGTGGTTACCTTCGTCGATGTTCCCGGATTCCTTCCGGGTACGACCCAGGAGTGGGGAGGGATCATCAAACACGGGGCAAAATTGCTTTACGCATACTGCGAAGCCACCGTCCCCAGAATCACCGTAATCACCCGGAAGGCTTATGGCGGAGCATACGATGTGATGTCAAGCAAGCACATCGGCGGAGATGTGAATTTCGCCTATCCCACCGCCGAGATCGCAGTGATGGGTCCCGAAGGAGCCGTCAACATCCTGTACAAGAAAGACAACCTGAGTGCAGAAGCCCGTCAGAAAGCGGTGGATGATTACAAGAATACTTTCGCCAGCCCCTATAAAGCAGCTGCTTTGGGGTATGTTGACGAGATCATTCATCCGAAAGACACCCGTTTCCGCCTCATACAGGCGCTGGAGATGACTCAGACCAAAACAAAATCAGGGCCGCCAAGGAAGCATGGGAATATCCCGTTGTAATTTATTTTTCGTAAATAGTTGGTTGAAGAGGAATTAGTTTGTATCTTTGCATCGATTTTGAACGTAACGATTTGAGGGGACCACAAGTCCCCTCTTTTATTGGAGACCAGGAAACGTCGGTGCAATGCCATGAACATGATAAACAAGATCGAGGAGATCATCAGTGAATGCTTCAGCGGAAGCGACAAATTTCTGGTTGATGTGTCCGTAAAGCCGGGTAACAGGATTGCCGTGTTTATCGACGGCGAACGTGGCATCACTATTGAAGACTGCAGGGACCTGACCCGGTTTATTGAATCGAAACTTGACCGGGATGAGGAAGATTACGAACTGACCGTCTCTTCGACGGGAGCTGATTCGCCGATGAAAATCCCCAGGCAGTTTCTGAAACATGTCGGCCGGCAACTGGAGGTGATCACAACAGGCGGAGCCACCATTAAGGGAAAGCTGGTAAACACAGATGCGGATGCTATCGAGCTGGAGCACATCCAGGGCAAAAAAGAGAAAAAACAATCAAATACACTGTTAAAATTTAACGAGATAAAACAGGGGAAGGTTGTGCTTGCGTTTAAATAATGTGAAAACAAATGAACTATCCTGCCCCCCAACCCCCTAAAGGGGGAGCAAGTCCCCTTCAGGGGATTTAGGGGCAAATAAATTACAACTAAAATGGAACAACTTAATTTAGTCGAAACCTTCTCTGAATTCAAGGAATTCAAGAATATTGACAGGGAAACGATGATGATCATCCTGGAGGATGTCTTCAAGCATATGCTGACCAAACAGTTTGGCTCGGCCGACAACTTCGATATCATCGTAAACATCGACAAGGGGGACCTTGAGATCTGGAGGAACCGTATCATCGTGGAAGACGGGGAAGTGGAGGATGAGAACATCCAGGTGCCTCTCTCCGAAGCCATCAAAATTGAACCCGACTTTGAAGTGGGGGAAGAGCTTTCGGAAGAGATCAAACTGTTGAGCTTCGGACGCAGGGAGATCCTCTCGATCCGGCAGAACCTGATCTCCAAGATCCAGGAATACGAAAAGAACAACATCTTCCTGAAATACAAGGAGAAGATCGGTGAGATCATCACCGGGGAGGTATACCAGGTGTGGAAAAAGGAGATCCTGGTGCTGGACGACGAAGGCATTGAACTGATCCTGCCCAAGTCGGAACAGATCCCGTCAGACTTTTACCGCAAAGGGGATTCTATCCGGTGCGTGGTTTCCAAAGTGGAGATGAAGAACAACACGCCGTACATCATCCTTTCCAGGACATCGGAAACGTTCCTGGAACGTCTTTTTGAAGCAGAGGTTCCGGAGGTCTACGACGGGCTGATCAGCATCCGCAAGATCGTCAGGGTACCGGGTGAACGTGCCAAGATCGCCGTAGAATCCTACGATGACCGGATCGATCCGGTTGGCGCCTGCGTGGGGATGAAAGGCTCCCGCATACACGGGATCGTGAGGGAGCTGAAAAATGAGAACATTGACGTAATCAACTTCACCAATAACCCGTCCCTCTTTATCCAGCGGGCACTGAGCCCCGCCAAGGTAAGTTCCATCGTGATCGATGAACCGAACAAAAAAGCGGATGTATTCATGAAGCCCGACCAGGTTTCACTGGCCATCGGTAAAGGAGGGTACAACATCAAACTGGCAGGAAAGCTGAGCGGATATGAAATAGACGTGTACAGGGATACCGATTTTGACAACGAAGATGTTGACCTGCAGGAGTTTTCAGACGAAATTGATCAATGGATCATCGATGAGATGAAAGCGATCGGTTGCGATACAGCCAAGAGTGTTCTTGACCTCGATGTGGAGGAACTGGTGAAACGGACAGACCTTGAGGAAGAGACTGTCAATGAAGTAATTCGCATATTAACCGCGGAGTTTGAATAAAAAGTCATAATTTTACGCCCGATTTGAAGGGCGGAGAGTGAACTGAGTTATATGAGTGAAGGTAAACCATCTGTAAGGTTAAGCAAGGCAGCGCGGGAATTTAACATTGGGATTGCCACGGTCCTGGATTTCCTGAATAAAAAAGGATTTAAGCTGGATCGGGATCCTAATGCGAAATTGTCGCCGGAAATGTATAACCTGTTGATGGGAGAATTTGCTTCTGAAAAACATGTCAAGGAAGAAGCCAAGAAGATCGGGCTTCATTTCAGCGGCAACGAAACCATCACCATCAAAGACAAGCGCGACATTGTTGATGACCTGGATAAGGAGCTTGACGACCTGATTATTAAAAATGTTTCACTGGGTCAGGACACCAAGATCTCATCCATCAGCAAGAAAGAGGAACCAGGAAAGGAGAGGGAAGTTCCGTCTGTTCCGAAGCCTAAAGCCAAAGAGGCACGACCTGCTGAAGTTGCCAGGGAACCTGAGAAGGTTGCCAAACCGTTAGTAGTACAGGAGGATGCCAGTGCAGGTGCGCCAGCAAAAGAAGAGGCTCCGGAGCCCGAAAAAACTGAGGTTCCTGCAGAACAACCTGTTGCAGGAGAGCCGGTCTCAACCCTGAAGATCCTGGGCAAGATGGATCTCCCCGAAAAGGATAGCATGGGCAGGAAAAAAGAGAAAGAGAAAGAGAAACAGAAAGAAAAAGAAAAAGAGAAAGAGAAAGAGAAACAAAAGGATAAGGGAAAAGAGAAAGATAAGGAGAAAGAGAAGCCTGCTAAAAAAGAGGTAATTCCGGAACAGGTTGTCGTCGAAGAGACTGTGGTTGCCATGGAGACGGAGCCGCAGCCTGCTGAAGAGGCACCTGTGATTGAGCCTCCCCCGTTGCCTCCCCCTCCGCCGAAAAAAGAGCAGCCCGATAACTTCCTCGCCACAGAAAGGATTAAGCTGGAAGGCCCGACCATCCTTGGTTCCATGATCCTTCCGGAACCCAAAAAAGCGGAAAAGAAACAACCTGTGGCATCGTCCTCCGACGACTCCACTAAGTCGAAAAAGAAAAAACGTAAACGGATCAAACGCCAGCCCGGCGAACCGGGAGCAAACATCCAGGCTGAGGCGCCAAAAGGCAGAGGCAGGGATAAGAAATCCTTACGGGATATTCAGAAACCCGAGATCTCTGAAGAGGATATCGAACGCCAGATCAAAGAGACCCTGAGCCGCCTCAGCCCGACCGGCAAATCGAAAGCATCGAAATACCGCCGGCAGAAGCGGGAAGCCGCCAGCCTCCATTTTCATGAAGAGCAAGAGCGTATTGCAGAAGGGAAACGGATCATCCAGGTGACCGAATTCGTAACAGCCAATGAGCTGGCGACAATGATTAACGTACCGGTAACGGAAGTCATCTCCACCTGCATGACACTCGGGATGTTCGTCTCGATAAATCAGCGGCTTGACGCAGAAACCCTTAGTCTGGTTGCTGAAGAGTTTGGGTACAAAGTGGAATTTGTAAGTGTTGAAGTGCAGGAAGCTATTGACCTTGCCGACGACAGCGACGACAGCGACAACCGTGTATTCAGACCGCCTATTGCAACGGTAATGGGCCATGTGGACCATGGAAAGACCAAACTCCTCGACTACATCCGGAGTGCCAACGTGGTAGCCGGTGAAGCCGGGGGTATCACCCAGCATATCGGCGCGTACGAAGTGCTTCTTGAGAACGGGAAAGCCATCACATTCCTTGACACCCCCGGCCACGAAGCGTTTACGGCCATGCGTGCCCGCGGTGCCAAAGTCACCGATGTAGCCATTATCGTCATCGCAGCTGATGAAACGGTGATGCCTCAAACCAAAGAAGCTATCAACCACGCCCAGGCTGCCGGAGTTCCGATCGTGTTTGCCATCAATAAAATGGACAAGCCAAATGCCAATGCCGAAAAAATCAGAGAAGAGCTTTCGAAGATGAATATTCTCGTGGAAGAATGGGGAGGGAAATACCAGACCCAGGAGATCTCTGCCAAGGAAGGAACAAATGTCAACCTGTTGCTGGAGAAAGTGTTGCTGGAGTCAGAGATGCTCGACCTGAAAGCAAATCCTGATAAAATGGCTACCGGTACCGTAATCGAATCTTCCCTCGACAAAGGCCGGGGGTATGTAGTAAAACTGCTTGTTCAGAACGGAACCCTGCGGGTAGGTGATATCGTACTGGCCGGATCCACCTACGGGAAAGTCAAAGCCATGTACAACGAACGCAACCAGGCTATCAAATCAGCAGGACCTTCGACGCCACTCCTGATGCTTGGTTTAAGCGGGGCCCCACAGGCAGGCGACGGATTCAACGTGATGACCGATGAGCGGGAAGCCAAATCCATCAGCAACAAAAGGCTCCAGCTGCAGCGGGAACAGGGTATACGCACCCAAAAACACATCACGCTCGATGAAATTGGCAGACGGATCGCCATTGGTGACTTCAAGGAACTTAACATCATCGTTAAGGCTGACGTTGACGGTTCAGTGGAAGCCCTAGCCGATTCGTTGATAAAACTCTCCACCGAAAATGTTGTCGTCAACGTGATACATAAATCCGTTGGACAGATCACGGAGTCAGACGTCCTGCTGGCTTCGGCCTCCAACGCGATCATCGTCGGCTTCCAGGTTCGTCCTTCCGTTTCTGCCCGCAAACTGGCGGAGCAGGAACAGATTGATATCCGGCTTTACTCCATCATCTACCAGGCTATCGAAGAGATCAAGGGAGCCATTGAAGGGATGCTCGCTCCAGAGATCGAAGAGAAGATCCTGTGTAATGTGGAGGTCCGCGAAGTCTTCAGGATCACCAAAGTGGGAACCATCGCAGGTTGTCTCGTCCTCGACGGAAAGATCACACGGAATACAAAAGTCCGCATCATCCGTGACGGAATTGTGGTCTACACCGGACACCTTGCCTCACTCAAACGATTCAAGGATGACGTGAAAGAGGTCAACAGCGGGTACGAATGCGGACTGAACATTGAAAGCTTCAATGACATCAAGGCTGGCGACATCATTGAGGGTTACGAGATCATCGAAACAAAGCGGAAGCTTTAATCACCCCTGATAAAAACGGTTTGGGTCCTGTCGGGGCCCAGGGAAATGATATCAACCGGTAACCCGGTTGCCTGCTCAATATATGCAGTATAGTCTTTAAGCATTTGAGGAAGTCCGTCAAATCCCCCGCAAGTGCCGGGAGAGGTGTTCCACCCTGGGAGGGTGTCATATACCGGTTGAATATTCCTTTCGTTCATATTAAACGGCAGCTTGTTTGTCACGATGCCATCCTGCCCGTATTCTCTACAGACCCTTATCTCCTCCATGTCGTTCATCACATCGGCTTTCATCATGATCAGCCGGTTCACCCCGTTCAGCATGATGGCGTAGTTGAGCGCGGGAAGGTCTAGCCATCCGCACCGGCGCGGCCGGCCTGTCGTGCTGCCAAATTCATGGCCCGCTTCACGGAGGTGATCTCCTGTGGCATCATGCAGTTCAGTAGGGAATGGCCCTCCTCCCACACGGGTGCAGTATGCCTTGAATACGCCATAAACACTTCCGATCCGGTTTGGGGGAATGCCCAGTCCGGCACACGCTCCTGCCGTGATCGTATTGGAAGAGGTGACATAGGGGAACGAACCGAAATCAATATCGAGGAGGGTCCCCTGGGCGCCTTCGGCCAACACCGACTTCCCTCCTGTAATGCATTCATTCAGGTAATATTCGCTGTCGATGAGGGTGTATTCCTTCAGCCGGCCGATCCCTTCCAGCCACCTTTCTTCGTATTCATCAAAAGGCAACCCGTCAATACGATAACTGATATAATCAAACCGGTACTGACGAACGGTCTCTAGGTGTCTCTCCTTGAGCCCGGCATAACAGCAATTGAATGCCGCATCGGAAAGATTACCCACCCTCAGCCCTGAGCGGCTGTATTTGTCGGTGTATGCCGGTCCGATACCTTTCAGCGTTGATCCAATCTTTTCTTCTCCTTTCGATGCTTCATAGGCCGCATCCAGCAACCTGTGGGAAGGAAGGATCAGGTGGGCACGGCGCGAAATGAACAGGTTGTCAACAGGTTTCAGGTTGGCGGCATGCAACGCGTCAATCTCTTTGAAAAGAATATACGGATCAATGATCACTCCGTTTCCGATGACATTCTGCTTGTCGGGGTGGAAGATGCCGGATGGTATGGTGTGAAGAATGAACTTCTTTCCGTCAAACTCGATGGTATGACCGGCGTTCGGGCCACCCTGAAAACGGGCAATCACATCGTAGCGGGGGGTAAATACATCGACTATCTTGCCTTTCCCTTCATCTCCCCATTGCAGTCCAAGAATAACATCAACCTTCATCAATTGGGGAGTTTATTTCTGCTCTCTTGTATTTCCGTAAAAGGTAAGTGAATAGTGGGTGATATCAACGTTGAACAGATCCTTTACATGCGCCTTTATCTCTTCGACCCGTGGATCGTAGAATTCGAGGACCTCCCCTGATTCATTGAAGATGAAGTGATCATGCTGGATCATCATATTGGTTTTTTCAAACTGGGCATAGTTGGTGCCGAACTGATGCTTGGTAACCAGGCCGCAGTCGAGAAGCAATTCTATCGTGTTGTACAGTGTAGCCCGGCTGACCCTGTATTTGTGGTTCTTCATCCGGATGTACAATGTCTCTATATCAAAATGGCCGTCTGTTGCAAAGATCTCCTTCAAAATGGTAAAGCGTTCGGGTGTCTTCCGATGACCATGTCGCTCCAGGTATTCCGTGAAAAGTTTCCGAATATTTTCGAATGAATCTTCAGTTGTCTTTTTCATCACCAATGAAATTTCCGATAAAGGTACAAAAATAACTCTATTTAGACATGTTTCAAATAATTTTTTTAATCAACGCGTGTAACGCTGTTTATCCCTTCTAACTCCCTGAGATTCATCAAGACCCTGTTCAGAGTGCCTACATCCTCGACAAAGAGCCTGATCTCTCCTTCGGAATAGCCCTCTTCGGCTTTCAGGGTGAATGATTTTACATTGAGGTTCAGCTCGGCAGAAACAACACGGGAGATATCGGTGAGCAACCCCATCCGGTCAATTCCGGTAAGTTTTATCGCTGTGACAAATGAGATGGACTCCCGGTTAGCCCAGTTCACTTTAACCATCTTGTTCCCGAAACTTGACATCAGTTCAATCGCCCGCGGACAGTTTGTTCGATGGATCTGGATCGGGAGTTGCTCCGAAGCAACCAACCCTATTACATCATCTCCCGGGATGGGATTGCAGCACAGGGCCACTTCAAACCCGTGGTCCGACTGGGCGCTTTTCGTTCCTGAGGACAAAGAAGACGGGGCTTTCTTGGGATCTTTCTCAGCCGCCGGAATCACCACTTCAGTGGGTTTTGCCTTTGTGACGGGCTTGGTGAGAAAGGTAAGCCAGCCACTCTTCATACTGGTTGCTGCAAATGCTTTCACATCCTTAAATCCTATCTTCTCCTGGGATGCAGCAAAGTACAGATCTGTAAGCGAGGTAAAATTGTTCGCCACCTGAAAATGCCTGATATTGTCAGCCGTCGCTTCTATGTTTGACTTTTCAAACCAGCGAACGAGATTTTCCTCACCCTGTACCTGGAACTTTCGTTTGTATTCCTTCACGCTTTGCTTGATGTTACTCTTCGCCCGCGTTGTAACCACGTAACCGAGCCACTCATCCCTGGGGGATTGCCTGGATGAAGTGATGATCTCGATCTGCTGACCGTTTTTCAGCTTTGCATTGATAGGAACCAGTTTTTTATCCACTTTGGCGCCGATGCATGTGTTTCCTATTTCGGAATGGATCGCATAAGCAAAATCGAGCACGGAACTGTTTGCCGGAAGCGTGCGTAATTCTCCCTGAGGTGTGAAAACCGAGATCTCATCCAGGAAAAAGTAGCCTTTGATGTCATCGATGAAAGCCAGGGCATTGTCGCCCGGTGAATCCAGCATCTCCTTGATGCGGTCAAGCCAGTGATCAAGCTGACTGCTGACCTTGATGGTGTCTTTGTATTTCCAGTGTGCTGCATACCCTTTCTCTGCGATCTCATCCATCCGTTTCGAGCGGATCTGGATCTCGACCCACTGGCCGGTATGGCTCATAACAGTAGTGTGCAGCGCTTCATATCCGTTCGCCTTTGGAATCGATATCCAGTCGCGCAGCCGTTCCATATTTGGCCGGTAAATGTCGGTTATGATTGAGTACGCTGTCCAGCAATCCGCTTTTTCCGTCTCCAGCGGAGAATCCAGGATGATGCGGATGGCAAACACATCGAAGATCTCTTCAAAGGGCACCTCCTTGTGTTTCATTTTCTCCCAGATAGAGGCGATGGACTTTTCACGGCCCGAGATGCTGAACCTGCAGCCTTGTGCGGTCATGGTCTCACGGATCGGCTGGATGAATTTGTTGATGAAACGGATCCGTTCTTTTTCCGATTCCTTTAACTTGTTTGAGATCGCCTCAAAAATCTCCGGATCGGTATACTTCATCGCCAGGTCTTCCATCTCAGTTTTGATGGCATGCAGGCCAAGCCGGTGTGCCAGGGGTGCATAGAGGTAAATCGTCTCAGAGGCCACTTTCAGGCGTTTCTCCTCCCTGAGAGCATCGAGTGTCCTGAGGTTATGGAGCCTGTCGGCCAGTTTGATGAGGATCACACGGACATCATCAGAAAGGGTCAGCAGGATCTTCCGGAAGTTCTCCGCCTGGATGGAGGAGGTCTTCTGGTCAAAGATCCCTTTGATCTTTGTCAGGCCATCAATGATTGAGGCTATTTTATCACCGAAAAGTCCGCGGATGTCTTCCAGGGTGAACTCGGTGTCTTCCACCACATCATGGAGTAGTGCGCAAACGATGGAGGTCATTCCGAGGCCGATCTCCCTGGCACAGATGATAGACACTTCTAGCGGATGGTAGATGTAGGGCTCCCCGCTCTGGCGTCTCATGTCCTTGTGCGCATCAACGGCCATGTTGAATGCCTTCCGCACCATCTTACGGTCTTCCTCCTTTTTGGGGAGCCAGACCTTCATCAGGTAACGGTAACGGCGGAGGATCTCTTTTTTCTCTACTTCCGAATCAAACTGGTACATATCAGGACTCTGATTCTGTCAGGATTGCAAAATTAGTGAATTTTAGAATGGGAAAATTAGTACTTTTGATCAGCATTTCCTGATCTCTTCAGCAACGATGTCTGTCCGCTTCTGCCAACGGCTCCTGATTCTTTTTTTTCCGCTGATAGCATACCCCGTGTCGCTGATCGCCACACACCAGCGTGCCGCCGAGATCACATACCGGCATCTTGCTGGCCTCACCTATGAAATCACCCTCATATCTTACACCTACACGCCAAGTCCTGCAAATGCCTACCGCGACTACCTTACTATCCACTGGGGGGATGGTACCGCAAGCGAGATCCCGCGGGTGGAGATCAAATACCTTCCCAACGACATATCGTTTAACAAGTACGTAGGGCAGCATACCTTCGCCGGGCCGTCCACCTACACTATCTCCTGCGAAGATCCCAACCGGAACGGAGGCATCCTGAACATCCCCAATTCGATCAATATCCCGCTGTTTATCTATTCAGAACTGGTGATCAGCCCTTTCCTGGGAGGGTACAACAACTCTCCTGTCCTGCTGCTCCCGCCCATCGATAATGCCTGCGTCAACCAGACATTCCTTCACAACCCCGGAGCGTATGATGTGGACGGGGACAGCCTCTCATACAGGCTTGTTACCTGCCTGGGAGCCATGGGTCTCCCAATCCCGGGATACACCCTTCCGCCTGCTTCAGACTCTCTCGTGCTGAATCCCGTTACAGGCGATCTGTTCTGGGTAACACCACCACAACAGGGAGAGTACAACATCGCCATCCTTATAGAAGAATGGCGCGACGGCGCAAAAATAGGAAGCGTACTCCGTGATATGCAGATCATCGTGATCGCCTGCGACAACAAACCTCCTGTTATAGAACCCCTGAAAGACACCTGCGTGGAAGCGGGGCAAACACTGACATTTCCGGTAACGGCATATGATCCCGACTCTAATATCGTAACGCTCACAGCTACAGGAGGTCCGTTTCTGATGCCCGAACACCATGCCGTGATGACCCCGAACCCTGCCTCCGATACTGCCAGGGTCACTGCTACATTCAGCTGGCCAACAGTTTGCGATCATGTGAAAATCAACCCCTACCAGGTCTTTTTCAAAGCGCAGGACAACAGCAAGCCGGTCAGCCTTACCGACATCCAGTCCATGAAGATCAGGGTAGTGGGACCCGCCCCGCAGAACCTGACGGCAACACCTCTCGGAACCTCCATGACACTCAACTGGGATAGTTATTCCTGTGAAAATGCTTCCGGATTTTACATCTACCGGAAAGCCGACTCCTCGGGATTTGTTCCATCCTACTGCGAAACAGGCGTTCCTCCCAATCTTGGTTATACCAGGATAGCCACACTTGATGATCTTACCCAGACCAACTATCTCGACAACAACAACGGACAGGGGCTCTTCCAGGGAGTGAAATATTGCTACCTTGTCACTGCCTGGTATCCCGACAAGGCGGAGGGGTATGCTTCCAATGAAGCCTGCGCAACCCTTAAAAAGGACGTTCCTGTTATCACCAATGTCAGCATCCGTGTGACCGATCCCGTGAACGGCTCCCTTTACCTGGCATGGTCAAAGCCAACAGAGGTGGATACCATCCAGGCACCCGGACCCTATTCTTATGTGATCACCCGGGCAAGGTCAGACCAGCCCGGCCAGTTTACATCGATCCAGACCTTTAATGACCTGAATGACACCATCTTTACCGACACCATCCTGAACACGGAAAATCATTCATTTATATACCGGATCGATTTTTATAACAAGACCCCGGGGATGGAGTTCCTGATAGGCTCCTCCCAGCCGGCCGAGTCCATGTTCCTTGAGATCACCCCCACCGACAAAAAACTTATCCTGGAATGGAACGTTGCAGTACCATGGAACAACTTGAACTACGCGGTGTTCAGGTACAATCCCCAGCAGGCCCAGTTCGACTCAAGTGGTTCTTCACCCGTACCTTTTTACACAGACAAAGGACTCGCCAACGGAGTAAGATATTGTTATTACATCCGGAGCCGGGGCAAGTATTCAGCGGGAGGTTTCGTGGACCCGATCCTCAACCTTTCCCAGATCACCTGTGCCGTTCCGGTTGATGACCTGCCTCCCTGCTCCCCGGTCCTTTCGGTCCGTACCGACTGTGAGACAGTCACAAACCACCTTTCCTGGTACAACCCGGATGATACATGTACCTACGATATCGTTAAGTACTACATATGGTATGCGCCTGATAAGAGCCAGGATCCTGAGATCATCGACTCCCTTTCCGGCATCTACGACACCACATACGGGCACAAACCACCCCTTTCGATCGTAGGTTGTTACGCCGTCACAGCCGTCGACTCGGCAGGCAACGAGAGTGATCTCAGCAATATTGTGTGCATCAATAATTCTGCCTGTCCGGTTTACCGTCTCCCCTATGCCTTTACCCCCAACGGGGATACGCATAACGACCTGTTTGAGCCCTTTCCCTACACCTCTGTAGAGAGCATTAACCTGAACCTGTTCGACCGTTGGGGGAAAGAGGTGTTCAGTACCCATGAGCCAGATATTGACTGGGACGGCAGGGACCAGGTAACGGGCCAGCCATGCAGCGACGGAGTCTACTTTTACGTGTGCGACGTGTTCGAGATCACACTTTCAGGTATCGTCAAGCGAACCCTGAGGGGATCGGTGACGATTTTAAGGTAGACGCGGCGCGCCACGTCTTTACATTTGCTATCTTTGCGCCGTGAAAAATATCCGCAACTTTTGCATCATAGCCCATATCGATCACGGGAAGAGTACGCTGGCCGACAGGTTGCTGGAGAGGACCCGGACGATCCAGGAACGTGACTACCAGGACCAGGTGCTGGATAACATGGACCTGGAGCGGGAGCGCGGCATCACCATCAAGAGCCATGCCATCCAGATGAAGTACCAACAGGATGGAGAAGACTACATCCTGAACCTGATCGATACGCCCGGGCATGTTGATTTCTCCTATGAGGTTTCGCGTGCAATCGCAGCCTGCGAAGGGGCTCTGCTCGTTGTGGATGCCACCCAGGGCATCCAGGCACAGACCATCTCCAACCTCTATATGGCGGTAGATTATGACCTTCATATCATCCCCGTGCTCAACAAGATCGACATGGAAAATGCGATGATCGAGGAGGTGAAAGACCAGATTGTGGAGACCCTCGGATGCGCCCGCGAGGAAATTATCGAAGCCAGCGCTAAATTCGGATTCGGGATCGATCAGATCCTGGAAGACATCATCCAGAAGATCCCTCCCCCGGAAGGCGACACTGAGGCTCCGTTGCAAGCTCTGATCTTTGATTCCTTTTTCAACTCTTACCGTGGCATCATCGCCTATTACAGGATTTTCAACGGCACTCTCCGGAAAGGTGACAAGGTAAAGTTTGTCAACGCCGGCAGACAGTATGAAGCCGACGAGGTTGGGGTGCTGGGACTGAGGCCCGAACCCAGGCAGGTCCTTTTTGCAGGTGACGTCGGGTACATCATCTCCGGGATCAAAACATCCAAAGAGGTGCAGGTCGGGGATACGATCACGCATGTGGCCCGGCCATGCGACAAGGCGATTGACGGATTTGAGATGGTAAAACCGATGGTGTTTGCAGGGATCTATCCCGTGGATGCCGATGATTATGAAGAACTTCGCGACTCGCTCGAAAAGCTGAGGCTTAATGACGCTTCCCTCTCGTTTGAGCCTGAATCGTCAGTAGCGCTGGGCTTCGGATTCAGGTGCGGATTTCTCGGACTTCTTCATATGGAGATCGTTCAGGAAAGACTCGACAGGGAGTTCGACATGGATGTGATCACCACGGTACCGAACGTTTCATACAGGATATTCACCAACAAGGGTGAGGTGATCGAGGTCCATAACCCATCAGGACTTCCCGATCCAACACTCATCGACCACATCGAGGAGCCTTATATCTCTGCAAATATCCTCACCCGTTCCGAATACGTAGGGGCCATCATGCGCCTCTGCATCGATAAACGTGGCACCCTGAAAAACCAGGTATACCTCACCACCGACCGCACCGAACTCACCGTGGAACTGCCCCTGGGGGAGATCGTTTTCGACTTTTACGACAAACTTAAAAGCATCTCCAAAGGGTATGCCTCATTCGATTATTACCAGTCGGGATTCAAGGAGGCGCAATTGGTCAAACTCGACATCCTGCTCAACGGCGAGCCGGTTGACGCACTTTCCACCCTGATCCACAGGGATCACGCCTATGACTTCGGCCGGAGATTCTGCATAAAACTTAAAGAGTTCATACCCCGCCAGCAATACGATGTTGCCATCCAGGCAGCGATCGGCGCCAAGATCATCGCACGCGAAACTGTGAAAGCCCTGCGCAAGGACGTAACGGCCAAATGTTACGGAGGAGATATCACCCGCAAACGAAAACTCCTGGAGAAACAGAAGAAAGGCAAGAAACGAATGCGCCAGGTCGGGAATGTTGAAGTCCCCCAGAAAGCATTCCTGGCTGTGCTCAAACTCGACAGCTAGATACTGGATCCTGGATGCCGGATACCGGATAATTTTGATGACAAGTAAAATGGCATTGAATGGAATATTTCTTTATTTCCGTGTAACTTTGACTCTGCAATTTCGTCTTATTGACTTAACCAAAATCAAAGCCGAAAATGAAAAAAATGAAATTAATTCTGACATACGCCTTGTCAGCAGCGATAATCTTTATTTTACCGACTAAATCAAAAGGCCAGGATGATGAAGATCACGGGCACAGGCATAAACATGACCATTCGGAACTTATTTTAAGCGGAGTCAGGATCCAGAATATGGGCGAAGACTCCGTAATTATTTACATTAACAAAAAAGACCACAAGTTTGACTATGGCGGCACCAACTGGGGTACATTTCCCTTTTACTGCAAAAAAGGGAAGTACAACGGTCACTGGGCTGGTGTTGATTTTGGCTGGAACGGGTACGTCAACAAAGATTTCAACATGGATTTCGGTCCCGGGAACCAGTGGCTCGACATGAATACGGCCCGGTCGCTCATGGTCAACCTGAATCCCTTCGAACTGAACGTCAATATCGCCAAAAACAAATTCGGATTTACCTCCGGATTGGGTTTTTCGTTGCAGAATTATTTTTTCACCGGTTCCTATACGCTGATCGGCGATTCCTCGGCGCTCATGGCTTACAACACGATCGACGACAAAGGGAGACCGGTGGAGATGAAAGTAAACAAGCTCTTTGTTTCCTACATGACCTTGCCGTTGCTGTTTGAATACCAGACGAACCCCGGCCACAGGATCAACAGTTTCCACTTCACTTTTGGCGTGATCGGGGGACTGCGCCTGCAGACCTACCAGAAACAGCGTCTTTACCAGTGGCAGGACACCTATTACCTGGCTGACGACAAGGGGCAAAAGGTTGCTTCATTCTATGCCGACGATCCGGTGATCAGGAATCACGGCCCATACCACCTGAACCCTTTCAAACTGGATGCTTCGGTACGGGTTGGCTGGTCTTACCTGAACCTCTTCGCCACCTATTCACTGACCCCTATGTACGCGAAGAACAAAGGCCCGGTGCTGTATCCCTGGAGTGTCGGGATTACGCTGGTGGGGTGGTAACTGCCGCAGATGCCCCATGGGGCATATCTAGAAAAAAAATCGTTCCTGGAAATTCACCAGGAACATTTTTTTTGTAGCGCGGGTAACGGCGGTATAAAGCCAGCGAAGGTATTCGGTATTCAGCATCTGTTCCGTAAGGTAACCCTGATCGATAAATACGGTATCCCACTGGCCTCCCTGCGTTTTGTGGCACGTCAGTGCATAGGCAAATTTGACCTGGAGTGCGTTGAAATGGGGGCTGGCTTTCACTTTTTCAACCCTGGCGCGGCGGTTTTTTAACTCTGAATAGTCCTCCATGATGGTCTGGAAAAGCCTGTTGTTCTCGGGTTGCGGCAAGGCAGCTGACTCGGAACCGAGGGTGTCGAGGATGATCTTGACATCCAGATCCGGCTCGTCGGGATAGTCGATAAAGCGGATGGTGAGGTCGGCAAAGCGGAAGCCATACAGCTCTTCATATTTCCGGATGCGGGTGATCTCCACGATGTCGCCGTTGGCGATGAATCCGGCGGAGGACTCCAGCGGAAGCCAGAAATAGTTGTTTTTCACCACCATCAGGTAATCGCCGGTGGTGATCTCTCCGTCGAGGAAGAGGATCCTCCGCCGGATCTCCCGGTTGAAGATGTTGGCACGCTTGTTGGACCGGCAGATGACCACGTTGTTTTCCCGCTCTGCCCCGGAATAGGCCTGGTTGAGGGCTTCTTCCAGCTCATTGCCGGTAAGGCGGAGGATGTCGGGGAACGATCCCAGCCGGAACAGGGGTAGTTTCAACTCCTTCTTTGTGATCTCCTCCCGGATGTGTGTGGCGTTGACCAGGATGCCCGACTCCTGCGACTGCCTTACCACCTCCAGCAGCTCAAACGAGTCAATCTCCAGGTCGTAAGCGTTCTTCAGAAAAGCGGCATCGAGAGCCGGACTGTAGTCGAGCCCGACAGGTGGCAGCTGAGCGGCATCACCAATAAACAGAAGCCGGCAGTTCTCCCCCGACTGAACATAGGCGAAGAGGTCGTCGAGCAGGTTGCGGGAGGCAACCAGCTGTCCTTCCACCGGCATGGCATGCTGGATCATGGAAGCTTCGTCGACGATGAAGAGGGTGTGACGGTGCAGGTTCTTCTGAAGCTTCATCTCGATCTGCCCCTCCTTGTTGGTCCAGGCAATGTAGATCTTCCGGTGGATCGTGTGTGCCTGCTTCCCGGTATAGCCGGCCATCACTTTCGCGGCCCTTCCGGTGGGAGCCATCAGCACGGTTCGCTTCCCCAGGGCAGGAAGGACATTCACGAGCGCCTTCACTACAGTGGTCTTGCCAGTGCCTGCATATCCTTTTAACAGGAACAGGGCGTTGGATTTCTTCCACGAGATGGTAAGGAAAACAGCTAGCTCACCCATCAGCTGCTCCTGCCCTGCCGTGGTGGAATGGGGAAACTCATGCAGCAGCATGGATCTGACCCGGTTTACATCCATGAGCCAGGCCTATTCGTAACGAAGTGATTCGATGGGATCGAGGTTGGCGGCTTTCTGCGAAGGGTAGATCCCGGATATGAGAGCCACCCCGAAACAGACAAGAACCCCCATGATGATCCATACCCACGGGATGATAAAGGCGCTTCCGATAGCCAGGGAGATCACATTCCCGATGAGGATCCCGAGGACGATGCCCAGGGCGCCACCCAGCTGTCCGATCACGATGGCTTCAACCAGGAACTGGTTGCGGATGAGCCGTTTGGTTGCCCCGATAGCCTTCCGGATGCCGATCTCCCGGGTCCGTTCCGTCACAGATACAAGCATGATGTTCATCAACCCGATGGCAGCCCCCATCAGGGTGATCAGGCCGATGAATGTAGCTGCAATCGTAACATAGCGGATGTTGTCGATCAGCATCTTGGCGATCTCATCGCTTTTGGTGACCTCGAACGACTCCTCCAGGCCGACAGGCACCTGCCGGATGCTGCGGAGCAGCCCGGTGGCTTCTCCCACCCCGGCTTCCATCTGCTCCTGGTTGGTGACCATCACACTGATGTTGTACGACATATTGGGGCGTGGGAAGTAAGTCCTGACGTTGTTGAGAGGGATGAAGCAACTCCTGTCGCCGCTGAACCCCATACTGGATCCTTTCTCTTTCAGCACCCCAACAACGCGGTACTTCCCGGAGCCGACGGAGATGATCTGTCCGACAGGATCCTCCTTGTTCTTGAAGATGTTCTTCGCTATTTCGGGACCGATGATGACAACACTTGTGCCATAATTGATGTCATCCTGGGTAAAATTCCGTCCGTTGGCGATCTCATCCCCAGAGGTGAAGATATAGTTCTCATCCACCCCGATAACCCGGGTATTCGGATTGGTCTTGTTGGATCCGAACTTCACGGTGGCAATGCCTGTCGCATAAGTGTAGACCGAAGTGAATGCCGGAAAATTAAACCGCTCCTTGAATTCCATCGCCTGGTCGAGGGTGATGGGTTCAAACCTCTTCTGTTTGTTCTGCTGCCCGCCGATATGAACATTGAGAGAGCGGTTGCGGATGGTGAATGTGTTCGATCCCATCATGGAAAAATTGGCGGTAAGGAAATACTTGATGGAATCTGTCGCAGTAAGGATCCCAACAAGAGCCATGATCCCGAATGCGATGATGAGAATGGTGAGGATGCTTCGCAGGAGGTGGCTCCTGATAGAATCGAGGGAGACCTTGATATTCTCTATGACAAGTGTTTGTTTCATCGGACTGCAGGTTTTCAGGTTTTCTCCCCGAAGGCCAGGTCTCCGGCGTCTCCCAGCCCGGGAACAAGGAATAGTTGAGCGGTGAGCTCTTCATCGACATTTCCCACCCAGATGGTGACATTTTTCTTTGGCAGGGATTTTTTCAGGTTGTTCACCCCCTCCATGCTGGCCAGGATCGTGGCGATGTGAACGTGTGACGGTTTTCCCCTGGTGAGGAGTTCCTTATAAGTATGAAGCATGGATGAACCCGACGCGACCATCGTGTCGCAGATGATCAACACCTTTCCGTCAATAGATGTCGACGAGGCATACTCGATGCTCATGCTGAAGGTGCCGTCTTTGTGGGCCATCCGGTAGGCAGACACAAAAGCATTTGCCGACCGGTCGTAAAAGTTCAGGAAACCCTGGTGAAAAGGCAGGCCTGCCCGCAGGATCGTGGCCAGCACCGGGTACTGTGTCAGAACAGGAACACTGGCGATGCCAAGAGTGGTAGCAACCTCCTTCTCTTTGTAAGCCAGCTCCTTGCTGATTTCATAAGCGAAGATCTCGCCGATACGTTCGAGGTTGTTACGGAAACGGAGGCTATCGCGTTGAATCTCGGCATCACGGATCTCTGCCATAAACTGGTTCAGCAGGGAATCCGACTGGCCAAGAAGCCGTATCATGGAAGAAGAATTCATATATACATCATTTCAAACAAAGATAATAAATTTCAGATTCTACCGAACAGTTTATAAAATGGGATGCGCGATATTCTGATAAACGGGTAGGTCGTCTCTTTCGCTCCGAAACTTTTGTAAAAACGACCCAGGCCGGGATCGTTCCCTCCTTCAAAATCGAGCAGAGCCATCTGGCCGGCATGGTCCCTGATAAACGTGTCGAGGAGCAGGAACATTGCTCCATTGCTTCTCGTATTGAAGTCGGAAGCGGCAAGCAGCAGGATGTACCGGGAGCGGTCTTTCAGGAAAAAGGCGGCTGCATCTGCCACACCTTCCCTGTTCCCGGCACCCATCACGAAACCCGTCGCTTCCCGCAGGCTGTGATGGATGATTTTTTCAATGGCGATATAGTTCCGGTACGACAATTTCCCCTCCTGTTCACCGAAATTGTTCCTGAAGAGCGAGATCAGTTCATCGGATGTAATCTTTCGTTGTACTGCCACGTTCTCTTCCAGGGCTTTCCGGATGTTGCGCCGGGTGTTCTGCGAGTACCGGCTGCTCAGCTGGTCGTATGGGAGAACCAGTTCCAGTTCATGGTTGACTCGGGAAGTCACATCAAACTTGGAAGCATCCACCTTGTTGTATCCATTCAGATGGATCTCCACCAACCGGAACTTCCCCGGTATGGCTTGGAGAAACCGGGTGACCAGCTCCTGCGACAGGAGACCGGTGGTAAAGAGGCCGAGTTGCTGCGTAAAAAAAGGCTGAGCCAGGTAAGATATACCTGCTTTTCTTTTCCGTGTAAGGGGGAAGACACTCCGGTAGTCGTCCTCCACCAGGGCATCCCAGCCAGGGGACACCAGGTCGAGGTACCAGGAAAATCCGTAAACAAGGGAGTTGACCGATTCCCGGATACAGCGGTCCCAAAGCGCTTTGTCAATCTGGTTGTGGAGCAGATAGTGGATCATGTTCGGGTTCCGGGTTTCGGGTTTCAGGTAAGGTTCATCTCATTCGTAATTCGAAAATCGTAGTTCCCAGTTTTATATAGCTGCTTCGTTTACCACTTCCTCGTAAAGGCGTTTCCAGCCTTTCCATCTCCCTGTGTCCGAGAGGCTTTCGTTGTGCCAGAGGCTGACAAATTCACCATTGTACAAACGAACCTGACTGATGATTTGTTTTATCTGTAGCAGGCTTTCTGCGGGTGTAAGACGCAGGTAATCCTTGAAAGTGACATCCATCACCTGTACTGGATGGATGCGCAGGGTGGTCTCTTCGTTTCCGGCCAGGTCAAAAAAGTTGAAAGGATGCGCTATCCCAGCGCGAAAACCCGGATTCGACGCGAATCCCATCGAATATTCATCAGTTATCCCTAACCTGCCCAGTTGCCGGAACGGTTCGGGAAGTCTGAACTTCAGAAAATGCTGGCGGCTGCAGGTGATCTCCTTTCCTGCGGCCTGTGACAGTCCCTTGATCTCGGCTTCCAGCCGGGGTAAATGTTCCGATGCGGAGATGGAGGGATGCACCCCCAATGCTGACCATCCTGAAAGGGATTGCACCAGGTCCCGCATTCCTTTACCTTTGACCGTGATGTTGTTGTCGTTGCCCCCGTAATCGGCAAACAGCATAAAACATTTTGTGGAGAGCTGATGCCGTTCATGGATGCTGCGGATAAAAGAGAACGTATCGAACGGATCGTCTGACAATCCTGCCAGCGCCCGGAACCGGCCCAGCACCTCGCCTGGCCGCCCGTGCACCAGGGAACGACCGATGCCTCCCATAGTCCTGAAGAGGGAGCGGTTGCGATAAGCGTATGCGTGGTCGATATCGATCGTGGGGAGATACCGGTAAGGCTCATAGTGCGTCATCAGCGACGCGTACTTCCGGCTCAGCCGTTCCATGAAGAGCTTCAGCCAGATATTTACTACCGGTGTGCCGAGGAACCCTTCCCGGTAAGCCATGCTGGAAGTGGCCGGGAATCTTCCGTATTTGTCAGATTCGAATGGCAGATACTCCTCGTACCTTGAAACCAGGTAGAAAGCCGCGGCCAGGATGTCGAACGGAAAAACCGTATCTCCGCCGGCCGATCCGGGGAGGGCCGGTGCAGCGGATTCAAAAAGGATGGGAATATCCCGGTAGCGGCGGACGGCAACTTCATGCGGAAAGATCTTCTTTTCAAACAAGAGTCCCGAAGACTCCACGAAAAAGCCATCCCCGGGATCTTCCCTGCAATAGGCAATCTTGGGGCCGGAGAAAGAGAGATACTCCTCTTTTGACATGGTAAATGTGACGTTCAGTCCCGAGATCTCTTCAAAAAGAAGCCGGACAATATATTGCAGGCGGGACGGGACAGAAGAGGTAAAAAACATCAGCACGGCATATCGGGTTGGATGAGCCAAATTACACAAAAATCAAAAACTTTCGTACTTTTGAGTGCCTGATTTACCGAATTCACACACATGCAAGACTTCATCGTATCAGCCCGGAAATACCGTCCGCAAACCTTTGATACGGTAGTGGGGCAACCCTCCATTACCAGCACCCTGAAAAATGCCATCAGGCATAACCAGCTGGCCCAGGCGTTCCTGTTCTGTGGCCCTAGGGGCGTCGGGAAAACCACCTGTGCCAGGATCCTGGCAAAGACCATCAACTGCGAAAACCTCTCTCCGCGTACAGAAGCCTGCGACGCCTGTCCCTCCTGCATCTCCTTCAATGAGAATGCCTCTTTCAACATCTATGAGCTTGACGGCGCTTCCAACAATTCGGTCGACGACATCCGCAGCCTGGTCGACCAGGTGAGGATCCCTCCGCAGATGGGCATCTACAAAGTATACATCATCGATGAGGTTCACATGCTCTCCGCCTCTGCCTTCAACGCTTTCCTCAAGACACTGGAAGAGCCCCCGGCGTATGCCAAGTTCATCCTGGCCACCACGGAGAAGCACAAGATCCTGCCTACGATCCTGTCCAGGTGCCAGATCTTTGATTTCCGCCGGATCACGGTGGATGACATTGCCGGCCAGCTCAAGTATGTCGCTGAACAGGAGCATATTGCCGTCAGCGAAGACACCTTGCATGTCATTGCACAGAAGGCCGACGGAGCCATGCGCGACGCTCTGTCGATCTTCGACCAGCTGGTGAGTTTTGCCGGCCAGGAACTCACCTATGCCACTGTGCTGGAGAACCTGAATGTCCTTGATTATGAGTACTATTTTGACATCACGGATAAGATCCTTGACCATGATATTCCGGGGGTGTTGCTGATCCTCAACGAGATCCTGGAGAAAGGCTTTGACGGCCAGCATTTCCTGACAGGCTACGGGGAACATATCCGTAACCTCCTTGTCTGCAAGGATCCGTCTACGGTGAAACTGCTTGAGGTGGCCCCGAATATCCGCCAGCAGTACCTGCAGCAGTCGGCCGACTGCTCTGCCGGGCTGCTGCTGAACATCCTCGATCTCAGCAACCGGTGCGACCTTAACTACAGGATCAGCAACAACAAACGGCTCCACCTGGAGCTGACCATGATGCAGATGTGTGCATACGAAAAAGGTGACGCCGGATCCCGGATGCCGGATGCCGGAGAGAAAAAACAGGATACCGGATCCCGGATGCCGGATGCCGGAAGAACTTCACCACTGCCCCAGGGCAACAAGGCACCAGAGCAGCAAGACACCAAGGTAACACAATCACCAGCGCACCACGGCACCATGGCACCATCTGCACTAGCTCAGAACGGACTCTTGATACCGGGAACGATCTCCATCAAAGCGCCGCTGAAACCTGAACCAAAAACCATGGAAGCAGAGGACGGGGATCAGTACAAGCCTGCCAATCCTTTCACGGAGGAGGAGCTGATGACGCACTGGAAAACGTTTGCCGCAGGACTGCAAACCGACCTGCCTCACCTGGCCACAACCCTGACTTCCAGGGAGCCGAAGCTGGGCGAAGGGTGGCGGATCGATTTTGAGGTGGACAACCGGATCATCGCGGATGAGTTCAACCAGAGACGCGGGGAGCTGCTGGATTTTCTCAGGAAAGGCCTCAACAATCACCAGATCACTGTCCATACCAGCGTACAGGAAAATCACCTTGAATTAAAACCTTATACCGATAAGGAAAAGTTCGAAAAGATGGCGGCAAAAAACCCAGCCCTTCATAAACTCAAAGAGCAACTGGACCTGGATATCGAATACTGATGAAAAGGATCTTCTGCATAGGCGAGACCGTGCTTGACATTATCTTCCGCGACAACCAGCCTGTTGCTGCCCGTCCGGGAGGATCGATGCTTAACACGGCTGTTTCGCTGGGGCGGAAAGGCACCAACCCGGTCTTCATCAGCGATTTCGGGCGGGATACCGCCGGCGACCTGATCATGGGCTTCCTGGCCGGGAACGGGGTCGACACCCGGTACACCGAACGGTTTGACCAGGGCCAGACAGCCATCGCACTGGCTTTCCTGGATGAAAAGAGAAATGCCAGCTATGCCTTTTACCGCAACTTCCCTGAAGTTCGCAACCTGGCAAACATGCCCGAAGCCTGCGACGGCGACATCGTGCTGTTCGGCTCCTTTTATGCCATCTCGCATGAAGTCAGGAAACCGCTCTGGGACTTTCTCCAGGAAGCCAGGTCGAACGGAGCATTCCTGGTGTACGACCCGAACTTCAGGAAGCCTTACCTGCATATACTTCCCGAGTTCCGCCCGTGGATCCTGGAAAACATCCAAATTGCACAGCTCACAAGGGGATCGGCCGCCGACTTCATGCATATCTTCGAAGTGGGAGATTCCGCAGGCGCTTACAAAGAGATCACCTCGCACGGAGGAGATACCCTGGTGTACACGAAAAGCGGTGAAGGGGTGGAGGTGCTCACACCGGAGCTTCAGTTAAAAATGGCAGTTCCCGATATCTGCCCGGTGAGTACCATTGGTGCGGGAGATGCTTTCAACGCCGGGTTGATCTGGTCTTTGTCAGAAATTCCGGAAGCACATCCCCTGCCTCTTTCCAGGGAGCAATGGATAGAGATCATGCGGCTGGCCGTGGACTTTTCCACAGATGTATGTCTGAGTCTTGATAATTATATATCCTATGAATTTGCTCAAAAAGTAAGTCATGTTTAGATGGTTGTCAAAAGCAATCCTGAGGCTCTTCGGATGGAACACCAACGGAGCCCTGCCTGATGGCATCAAAAAAGCGGTAGTGGTTTCGGCGCCCCACACCAGTTACTGGGATTTTGTTGTGGGTCGGCTTACCTTCTGGGCCATCCGCATCAACATCAGGTTCCTGATAAAAAAAGAGAGTTTTGTCTTTCCGCTCGGATGGCTGATGGAGAGAATTGGCGGGCTGCCCGTCGACCGGGGGAAATTCAAAAGCAACATGGTGAGCCAGGTGGTCCAGATGTTCAGGGAACATGACGAGCTGGTGGTCGTGATCACTCCCGAAGGAACCAGGAGACGCGTGGAGCACTGGAAAAAAGGCTTCTACCTAATTGCCATGGAGGCGGGAGTACCGCTTGCCCTCTCTTTCATTGATTACAGAACCAGGACCGGTGGCGTTGGTCCGGTATTTCATCCCAGCGGTGACTACGAGAAAGACATGATATTCATCCAGGATTTCTACCGGGATAAGACACCCTGTCATCCCGAACGGTTTAACCTTACAAAAAAGAGCCCATCATGAAAGCACAAAAAGTACCACGCGCACAGATTAACCAGTTTCTGGATGCGAAAAAAATGGCTGTTGCCGGGGTTTCACGAGACCCGAAAAAATTCGGTTACCAGGTTTTCACAGTGATGAAAGAACACGGATATGAACTCTATCCCATCAACCCTTATGCGGACAGGATTGACGACATCCAGGCTTTTTCATCCATCGGTGAGTTGCCCGAAGAGGTCAAACACCTTCTGATCCTGAGACCGAAAGCGGAGACGGAAAAGTTCGTCATGGAAGCGATCGCTCACGGGATAGACCACATCTGGATCCAGCAGATGTCGGATACCCCGGAAGCCGTGAAGATTGCAACGGAAGCGGGGATTCGCCTGATCACAAGGCAGTGCATCTTCATGTGGGTTGAGCCGGTAAAAGGGGTACATAAGTTCCACCGGTCCATCAAGAAGTTGTTCGGACTTCTTCCCAGTTAAAAGCTCCTGCCATCTAATCATTACCTTTGCGACAGATAAACTCATTTATAAAGGCATTGAACCAGCGATTTGTTCTCACCCTTCTTGTTGCGCTCCTGTTCATGGGTGCATGCAATGTGACCAAACACCTTTCTGAGGGGGAGTACCTGCTGATGAGCAATAAAATTTCGGTTGATACCAAGAAGATCTCCACGGATGAACTTTCAGGCTACTACCAGCAGGAGCCGAACAAAAAGTTCCTGGGGATCTTCAGACCCGGCATTTCTCTGTACAACTGGGGTACCAAAGGGAAAGATTCGAAGTTCAAGAGATGGCTGCGCACCAAAGTCGGGTCGGCACCCGTGATCCTCGATACATCCATGGTCAAGATCACCAGGAAACAGATGGGGCTATACCTGAACAACATAGGCTATTTCAACTCAGAGCTCTCCGATACGATCACGAACAAAAAGAAAAAAGCAAAGGTGGTTTACCGGATCAAAACCACACAGCCTTACACTATCCGGAAGCTCAACTGGTCTATCACTGACCTTGAACTGGCATCCTTTGTATTTCTAGACACCTCCAAATGCCTGGTGACCAGGAAAAGCAACTACAACGCATACACCCTCGATTCGGAACGGACCAGGATCACAAAAGACCTTGTCAACAGGGGTTACTACCGGTTCACCTCCAATTATATCATATTCCAGGTCGACAGTTTGCTCGACTCCCGCCAGATGGACATCACCATTGAGATCCTCAACCCGGTGGTGCCGTCGCTGGAAGACTTCGGGATTGTGATGGAGACGACGCACCGGCGTTACAAAGTACACCGTATTTATATTTTTCCCCAGTTTGATAACCAGCTGAAAGACACGGTGACTTACGACACGGTAGTAAAAACATACGAAACACCCTACAAAGGAAAGAACTCCATCACCTACTATTTTCTTTACCGCGACAAGATCAAGCTCCGGCAGCAGACGATTGCGCAGAACATCCTGATCGAGCCTGACAGCTGGTACAACACCAAAGACATCGAGCAGACCTATTCCCGGTTATCAGGGCTGCAGAATTTCAGGTTCATCAACATCAATTATGAGGATGCGGACCTTGACATGGACGAACTCGGGGGGTGGCCTTACCAGCTCGACAGCCACATCAAGCTATCCAGGTCGTCGGCGCAATCCCTGAGCTGGAGCACGGATGGCACTAACTCGGCCGGCGCCCTGGGCGTAGCCGGCAACATCGGGTACATGAACCGAAACATCTTCAAAGGGGCTCAGATATTCAAGCTGACGCTGAGCGCTTCCACCCAGATGCAGGCCGGAGGGGGCCAGGGAGGGCTTTTCAACACCATCGAGTTCGGGGCCAACGCCAGCATCACCTTCCCGCAGTTCCTCATCCCGATCAGGCAGGAAAAACTGCCTAAGTCGTTCAAGCCGAAAACCACCCTGAGCATTGGGTACAATTTCCAGCAGAAACAGGATCCTGACTATAGCAGGCATATCGCGAATGCATCGTTCGGATATACCTGGATCCAGAATCCCACTCTTTCACACACGCTGAACCCGGTTGAAGTGCTACTGGTCAAAGTGTTTCCAAGCCCCGAATTCACAGCGGAGTTGGATTCGCTCGAAGACCAGCGGTTCAAAAACCAGTACACCGACCATATGATCGCCGGGCTGAAATACACCCTGACATTCAGCAACCAAAACGTTTCAAAACACCGGAATTTTTTCTACATCCGTTCCAATTTCGAGACCGCCGGAAACCTGATCTACGGCATCGACAAGATCTTTAATGCCCCGAAGAATGAGCAAGGGCAATACACCCTGTTCAACATCCAGTATTCACAGTTCATCAGGCCAGATCTCGACTTCCGATTCTACAACCAGTTTGGGAAAGGCTATTCCGTTGTGTACCGGTTTTACGGGGGGATCGGGTTCTCTTACGGCAATTCCACCGTGCTGCCATTTGAAAAGGCCTTTCTGGCAGGGGGCGCCAACGACATGCGGGGCTGGCGGATGGGAGACCTCGGTCCGGGATCGTTCCACAACGACACCCTCAGCCAGAATTTCGGGCAGCTAGGTGACATGCAACTGCAGTTCCAGGTCGAATACCGTTTCCCGATCTACAGTTTTTTCAAGGGAGCCCTGTTTACCGATATCGGAAACGTGTGGCTGCTGAAACCGTCGCCCGACCTTCCCGGGGGCACCTTTTATTTCGATTCCTTCATGTGGCAGATGGGGATAGACGTGGGCATCGGATTCAGACTGGATTTCGACTTTTTCATCTTCCGCATCGACCCGGCCATACCTATCCGGATGCCGTCAATGCCGAGCAAGAACAAATGGTATTTCAGCAAACTGCAGCTGCAGGATCTCATCTGGAACTTCGGGATCGGATATCCTTTCTAAGGAATATTTCTCCTGGTTGGAGGGCGACCAGATCAACGGTAAAAACTTGGTCAACCGCATGAAGTCGAGTCGAACCTCAGGGAACCTCCGCTCCCTTGTTTGTTGTTTTACATATAATTCAAAAATGTACAATTATCGAACTCATTATACTGAATTGTGGCTTCTTAAAGGAAGGATTTTTGATTATCTTTATCCGATTGTTTTGTAGGGCGGAGATTATCAATGAAGTTACCCATGCAAAAAAGACTGTTTCTGCTCAGCTCTTTATTTACAATTCTACTGCATGAAATCACTTTAACTTTTGCCGGGAATCATTCTGTAGTAAACTTTGTCAGGGTCAATTCCGGTAATCCGGCTACCATTCGTGAAATCTTTATTCCTGAATCCGATCATTATTTCATTCTTACCGATAAAATTTACGTTTGGAACGACACCATATGGGAAAAAGCTGATCTTACTGTAAAAGAGGATATCAGTCTTTTTTTCCCAATTGCAACGGATGATTATTGGTTTACTGTCAACACCGAATTAAACACTTCTGATTTATACCGTTTTACTCAAAACAGGATTGAAAAGATAAGATCTCCGTTTTCAAATGAGATCCTTGCAATCCACTTTGAAAACAAGAATTTTGGAATATTTGCCGGATGGGGGGAATTATCTGTTTTTGAAAATAATGAGTTTATTACAATCACACCACCTCCGGCCTCCAGAGGTATCCATAAAGTGTATGGTAGAAATAAAAACAGTATCTGGCTGTTAAGTGATGCCGGCGAACTATTCCATTTTAATAACAAACTCTATGACCGGATCCTTTCTGGGACAAGGATTAAGGATTTTTTCATCTCGGATAATGGCGTTGTAATAATATTGACTGAGGCTGCGATTTATAAAACAGGCAATCATCAATCGGTAAAAATCATTGAAAATGAGTTGATCTCTAAGGCGAACAAGATCGTCTCCATAGATCAAAATAACATTTGGGCAATCGGTGACAGCGGATTAATCCTGAATATTTAAAACGGCGTGATGAAAAAGATAGACCTCCGGTTGAACGAAAACCTGAGAGACCTTTCTGTGACAAAGGAAAACGAGATATGGATTTGCGGAGACCAGGGATTGATTCTATATTCAGGGAAAAAACAATTTCCTCCGTGCCCTGAGAATGTAGATGGTTTCACGAAAGTTGATCTTTATGAATATGGTGGTTATGCCCATGATGAATATGGCGTTGCCATTGCTGATTTTAATTCCGACAACAAAAATGATATATATGCTGTCTGTATATTTAACCAGGACAGAATGTATATTAATTACTTGAATTCAGACAGGAAGGATTTTATAAGCCAGGGATTCAAGGATGAAGCGGTAAACAGAGGTGCAACCGGCTTCACGAAATCCCTTAGACTTGCTATGACTTCTGAACTCCACTTGGGGGTGGCTGTTTCTGACATTGATAACGATGGGGACCAGGACATTTACCTGTGTTCGCTGAATGGGAATAACAAGCTTTTGATAAACAGTGGCAAAGGCTATTTCAGGGATGTCTCAGATCAAAAAGACCGTGCCTGCGAAGATCTGAAAAGATCAAACACAGCAGCATTTGCAGATGCAGATAATGACGGGGATCTCGACCTTTTTGTGACCAGTGAAAATGCATCCAACAAGTTTTATCTCAACGATGGTTCCGGGCATTTTAAAGATGTGACTGCATCGGCAGGCCTGGCATCCACAAAAGGGGGAATGTGTGCCTCATTTGCTGATATCGACAACGATGGCCTTCCCGATTTATGCGTTTCATTCTGGTTTTCGGTTAATAAAATCTATCGCAATGAAAGCCATGGCCGGATCGTTAAATTTCAGGACATCACTTCGCAAACGGATCTGGCTAAAGCAGAACCATCAAAAAGCAATGCCGTTGCATTTGCTGACATCAATAATGATGGTTGCATCGATCTTTGTATCACAAACCGGAACTCTCCCAATAAAATATACCTCAATGATGGCAAAGGTATTTTCAGAGATGTAACCGGAAAGTATCTTCCGGATAAAATACTTCTTTGCAATGGTGCTGTATTCGCAGATTTCGACCTTGATGGATACTAGGATTTATATTTGTCCAATGTCGGGGAAAATATATTCTATAAAAACATAGGTGGTAAGTCTTTTACTGATGCCACTGCATTTTTCGGAGTAGAGCAAAGCGGTTACAGCACGGGATGTTCGGTTGGAGACATTGACAATGATGGAGATCCTGACTTATATGTGGCCAACTACACAGGCGGAAACAGTTCCTTGTTTATGAATAACAAGGAAGAAAGAAATTCGGTCACTTTCATTCTTCACGGAAAAAAATCCAACCGGGATGCGATTGGTGCAAAGGTTTTTCTTTACTCGGTTGATCCATCTACCGGGATCAAAATGATTAAAGGATACCGGGAGATTAACGGTGGATCGGGTTACGGATCTACTTCAGCAAAAGAGATTATCTTTGGTATCACCCGCTGTGAAAAATATTCGGCGACAGTTATTTTCCCGGCCTTTGGTAAAAGAGTTGAAATTTCCGAAGTCCATCCTGGAGACCGCATTCACATTGATGAAGAATTACGGTTTGAAGGTACTGTTTCCCTGGCACTTAAAGCAATAAACCGATTCTTTATTGACAATGAAAAACGGCTTGAATCGTTCAAATTCCTTGTTATCATTGGATTAATATCACTTTCCATTTATTTCCAGCGAACACGGGCTGTCATCCCGGTCAAACCGTTGATTTTCATTTACAGTTTCATCTTCCTTTCATTCCTTATTATAAACAGGACACTTGTGTATGAACCCTTTGCCATCTCATTTACTATTCAATCCGGCGTTGTATTAACTTTTTTGTTGACGTTACACCTGTTTTCGGAGCGGATCCTATGGAAACGAAATGCACAGCGGGAAAAGCAGGAGGTACGAGAAAGCATTTCACGTGATCTCCATGATGACCTGGCCTCAACGCTCGGCAGTATTTCAATTTATGGTAACATGTTGAAAAAAACCGGCTCATCTCAGACGTTGGACCATCAGAAAATCTCAGGAAAGATTGCTGAACTCTCTCAGTCCGCACTTCAGTCAATCACCGATATAATATGGATGTCGACGCCAAAGCACGATTCGTTGAAAAGCCTTTTATCCAAAACCAGGAATTATTATTTTGAATTATTCCATGACAATAATATCAGGTTATTAGTAGAAATTGAAATGACTGGAGACGATATTGTTTTATCAGATAAGTCAAGGCACAATATTTTTTTAATCCTGAAGGAAATTGCAAATAACATCATACGGCATTCACAAGCAGACCGTGTCGAGTTGAGAGCCAATATCAGCGGAGGTTATTGTTTGATCGAAGTTTCTGATAATGGATCCGGTTTTGATCCCGAAATCTTGCTTGAGAATAAAAATCAGGGAAATGGGTTGACGAATATCCGGCGAAGGGCCAAAGAATCAGCAATCCAGCTAACCATAGATACCGTTAACGGTGTTGGAACGAGTATTTCCATGAAATTTAAAATAGCACAATCAGGTCATTGATTGGATGACGAGTAACTTTTAACTTGCGTACAATTTTTCCAGATGAATATTTCTGTCGGCATAGTGGAGGATCACAAGGACTACAGGGAGAGCCTGACTTATCTCCTTGCATCTGATGGAAACTTCAATGTTGAATGGAGTTATGATTCTGCTGAAGTGGCATTGGAACTTAGCGCCCCGGTCGATGTGATCCTTTTAGACATCAACCTTCCTAAAATGTCAGGAATCGATGCTATCACACACTTTAAAGAAAAGTACCCCCATGTAAGGATCATCATGCTCACCATTCTGGAAGATGATAACAATATTGTCAGATCCATCCAGAATGGCGCTGATGGTTATGTCCTAAAAAAAACGAATCCGCTAAAAATAATGGAAGCCATACGACAGGTGTACGAAGGGGGATCCCCGCTCACTCCGTCAGTTGCGAAGCAATTACTGAACATTTTTAAAGGCAATGCAAATCCTCCGGAATCTGATTATCATCTGACAACCCGTGAAAAAGAAATTTTAAACATGATTGTCCGTGGCATGGGTACCGAGGACATTGCAGGTAAACTCTTCATCAGTGCTGATACTGTACGCAACCACTTCCGGCACATTTACGAAAAACTCCAGGTCCATTCCAAAGCACAGGTTGTAGCCAAGGCCATCCGGGAAAGGCTCGCCTGACTTCTTCATCCTTATGGTGAAATGATAAAATGATCCATTCATGTCATTGACAATTTGCGTTAAACGATTCATTTTTGAGTATTTGATCTTAAAGCCAATCCCAGGGTATAGTACTCCCCAAAATTAGGACAGTGGTAAATGTGACACCGGTTTCCACGTTACAGGTTGCAACCGGAATTCCAACCACGGGACTGTCGGATGGATTGCACTCATTTCATATCCGTTTCAGGGATAACATGCAAAGTTCAGTTCCTCGTTGAGCCGGTATTTTCACAAAGTCCCGGCAGTGATCCCCGGTGGAACCAATGTTGTGGCTTATGAATATTGGTAAGACAACGACTTGGGAGGAAAAGTCATACAACCGTTGACTCCCCTGGGAACTGTTCACGTAATTGCCGGTATACCCGCTGTTTCGCTCTCCGACGGATCTCATGCATTCCACATCCGATTCAAGGATGATCAAAATACCTGGAGCAGTGCAATGAGTCAGTTTTTCCTTAAAATTCCAACCGGTTCTTCCCCTGATAATAATATTATTGCTTACGAATACTGGTTCGATACCAACCATGCGGGAAAAACATTTCAGACTGTTGCACCCCAAAGCTGTATACAACTTATTACGAACATACAGGCATCCTCTCTGACAAATGGTCTGCACCTGTTTCACATTCGTTTTAAAGATGACCGGAACTCGTGGAGCAGTGTAATAAAGGATACATTTAATTTTACGGGGCCAATGGTAAACAGGAGTATTTCCTCTCATACAGTAATTAACGGGGAAAATACCTGTATTGATGCTTTGCAAATCCTGACCGTGGGAGGTAATGGCACTGGGTTTATCGTTCAGGGAGGAGGTATTGTCAATATGGTTGCTGGTTTGAAAATCAATTTTTTGCCTAATACCATAGTTCAACCAGGTGGGTACCTTCATGCCTATATCTCACCTGGAAGTCCTTACTGCCTTCCCCCATCCTCTGAACCGGAATTTAAGGAAGATGCCACTCCTGAGGTTGTTTTGACTAAAAATTCTGCTCTGGTCATCTATCCCAACCCAACAAATGGCATTTTTACTGAATAGCTTACCGTAATTCAGGAATATTCGACAGCAATTCTGAAAATCTATACTATGATGGGCCAGCAGATTCACAAATCCACGATCGGACATGGCAGATCGACGAATATTTCGCTTATAAATCATTGCCCGGGAATCTATCTGGTTAAGGTTATTCATCGAAATGAGATTTTTATTGGAAAGGTAATCAAGCAGTAACGGCTATTATAATTAGTTGGTACAAAAAAGATCGCTGTATGTATTTAATATACAGCGATCTTGATTTTAATAGTGAAATCTGCCCAGGACAATCGAGTAGGTGGCTTGTGATCGGTTTACACAAGTTTACCACCGCAGAGAGGTACTTTTGAATAGTCGAGTTACTAATGCGATCTAAACAATAATCAAGTCTTCCGTCTGTTTCAACCCTGTTTTAACCAACCAAATAAAAAAGCCTCACACGATCATGTAAGGCTTTGATTTTCAGTTGTGGGAGCAACAGGATTCGAACCTGTGACCCTCTGCTTGTAAGGCAGATGCTCTGAACCGGCTGAGCTATGCTCCCGAAACGAGGCGACAAAAGTAGAGCTTTTTTTTGAATTGCGAATGATTATTTACGAAGTAAAGTAAGAAGAACGACATATGAGTCCTGATTTACGTATCTTTGGATATGTCTAAAAAAATCATTGCCATGAACTTTTTTCTGTGGTGCTTTACCGGTGTTTTTCTTATCGGTTATAGCTTTACGGCTTGCCAGGATTCAAAAGATGGAGCATCCGCAAATGACTCTCTGATCAGAACAGTTGTAAATGGATCCTTTGATATAAAACTGGAAGCATGTATTACTTGCGGGTACGACTGGTTTCCGGAGCCATTGGATACTTCAGCGATCAAACTGCTGGACAAATCGAGTCAACCGAACAATCCGGATCCGAACATGGTTGGTGGAAATGCCATCGTGACATGGCGATTCGTCGCTCTTAAACCGGGAAACTATATTTTGGTATTCAACTACAAGCGTCCCTGGATGGAAGAAATCCAGAATACGGAGAAGATCCGGGTAATCGTTGCAAAACAAAACGCGACACAGGCTGGCACCACAAATTTAAAGATCATGGTTCCTGAAAATGATAGTGTGTATAGGACTGCCATGACCCGCTACGCCCAGGAAGGAGGAGAGAATCCCCTGGTAAGAGTGAGGTTCGTGAAAAAAGAGGTCGTTGTTCCATCTGTCACGGACATCATAAGAGCCAGCGCCCAGGCTGCTGCTGAACACATTTACCCGGCTTTCGCTTCGGCCGGCAGTCCCGGCGTGGACTCGGTTGTTTACCTGAAAGTACAGAATGATACCGCCTATATTCTCCTTGGAATGGACATCGACGGATGGGCAGGAGTGTCGGTGGCGACGGCAATCGTTCATCCGGTGGTTGAAAAGACACTGCTGCAGTTCCCTGAAATAAGGCATGTTGTTTTTGGGAAAATACCCGGATGAAGGGACTTACGAAGTACGATTTACGAATGCACTATTTCCCAACTTTCAATTTCTCCGGGAATGATGCAAAACAGGGGATGGGGATCAAATGCCGTTTCTTTGGATAACCGGGTATATCTTACCGGATCCCTTGTTTTCAGCTTCTTCAGCAGATGCTGTGTTTCATAGTCCAGTTGTCCCTGCGTAACAGGAATTGAAACCGGCTGGCCGAGGACGGTGAATTTATCCCTGCTGAAATGATACCCTCGCCTGAGGGCTTCCCCGTAAACTTCCTCCAGGTACAAATTGATGCAGAGAAAGTGATTCTCCGACTGTTTAAACCGTGTGAGTTGTGGGTGATTTGTGTACCCTTTGGTTTTTCCTTCCAGTACGTGTTTCGCCAGGAGGGTTTCGCGCCACAGCGCTACCAGCCCTTTTGTATCGAGGTACCGGGGGTGGAGTGACCAGATCCGCATTGCGTAGAAATTTCCTTTAAAGATAGCGAAATTACTTCTCACCCCGACACTTTCCCAACAAGGGGACTACCCCTCCCCTCGCGCCTTCCCAACAAGGAAGTGGGAAATGGAAGTCAGAAGTCAGAAGTAATTCCTCAAACAATACTCGAGAAGCTGATTCTGCCGCGGGTTGGGGTTGTCACTTCAGTCTGCAGTTCGCAGTTCGCAGTCTGCAGTTAGTTGTCCGAAGATTTTGCCATTTAACATTTCACATTTTGCAAACTGTCAGGGATTCCGGCTTTCTTTTCGGGATTCATTTAAACCCAAATGCCTTCAGTGAATGTAATGTTCAACAATCATCCCCGACCAGCTCTCCATCTCCTCATAGTAGTTCGCCAGATGTTGTTGTTCAATCCAATTGGCGGTCATCTTATCCGGTTCATTCACATAAACCTCTTTGCCAGATACCCGGATATGAAACAACAGCCCGATATGCACCTGGCCAACCGGGATGGTGTCGTCGTTGAGAAATCCAATAAACTCGCTCTTCTCAATCCGGCATCCGGGCCCTAACCGAACCTCTTCAAAAAACTCCCGGCTCAATTCATCCATCAGATAGTCAACGCCGTGACCGTTCATGTGACACGGATTCATATGGCCTCCCACACCCAGGGAGTATTTGTTGTGCAGCCGCTTCTCAGCCTGCCGGGAACTTCGTTTAAATAGATAAAATGACCCGCCGGTGGAAATGATGGCATAGGTGATCAGCTGCTGAAACGTGGGATCATCTTCCAGTTCGGCTCTGCGACGGAACCGGCCATGCGCAACAATCCGTTTCAGGTCATCGCTATGTCCGGGTATCAACCCTTTCTCCCGATAGGGCAATATATCCCAAACCTCAGCGGTGGGTATTGCAAAAACGAGTTCATCCAAATTAACTTCCGGTTAACTTATCTGTCTGCCTAAACAGCCATGCTCCTGCGTATCGGCGGATGCGGATCATAGTTCTCCACCACAAAATCGTCGATGGACAACTGGTCAAAGGGTTTTCTGGCAACGTGCAAGGTGGGCATCGGCTTTGGCTCCCGCGACATCTGCTCAAGGATGGCAGTCACATGATCGTACTTCTCTTCGTTGCCGTCGCCCGGAGCAGTTTTGTTGATCCACTCTACAACCTCCAGATACTCATCCCGCTGCGATACACTCCTGATGCGCTGCTGCACCTCCCTGAAATTCTCTTTGTGCCATTGCGTTCGTTTGCCGATCCCAGCGTAAAAATGCGAATCCCCGAAGGTATGAATAAAAGTTTTCGGGACCATACCTGCCTCCTGGGCTATCACATGGGTAAGCGCGGCATAGCTGGAAATATTGAACGGAACACCCAAAAACTGGTCGCAGCTTCTCTGGTACAGCTGCAGCTCCAGTTCGCCCTCTTCGTTGGCAGTGGCCTGGTACAACACATGACACGGGGGCAACGACATCTTCGGCGTATCTCCCGGGTTCCACGAATCAACAATATGCTTTTTCCCGGTGGGTTTTTTTTTCAGTCCGTTGATCATCTTTCCCAGCTGATCGATCTCCACAAACATGTTTTTATCGTGATCAAAATACTCCCATCGCCTCCACTGTTTCCCATAGATTGGTCCGGCATCTCCCCAACGGGCGGCAAAATCTGCATCCTCCCTGATCCGCTGGCCATACTCCTGCATCGCCTTGTCCCAGTCGGCCGAATATTTCACAATATTTTCGGGAAAGATCCCCTCCTTCTGCATCCCCGGAAGATTGTCCTGAAAGGCATCGGGCCTCCACACCGGGCAGTTGTTGTCTTCCAAGTACTTGATGTTTGTATCGCCCCGCAGGAACCAGATGGTTTCATGAAACACCGACCGGGTGGCCATCTTTTTAGTGGTGAGCAGCGGATACCCCTGCCTGAGGTCATATTCATTCTGATACCCGAATAACGAGATAATTCCAGAACCTTTACTACCCCCTTTGAAGTTTGACCGGGGAGAGGTGAGTATCGCTTTTGAATGATCCAGATATTGTTGTGCCATTGCTCTTGCTTTTGCAGATTAGTGCTGATTTACAGGAATCCAAAAATAGGTTTAATTTTCTTTCCATCCCGGAAGCCGTCGTTACTATCACGTGCGAATTATTAACAATGCCTGTGAATAACGCCTGGTTAGCTATCCAGGTTCCCTGTTCTTTCACTGATACTTTCGGAGTGGATCCGCCAGTGTAGCCATCCTGAAACTCTACTTCAGAAGATCAACCAGTTTTGAAAAGAGTTGTGCGGTTGCGATGGCGTCGCCCAGTGCCGTATGCCTCCCGTCGACCCTGATCTCAAAGAGGGCAAAGGCCTCATCCGATGAAATGGCCCGGTGTTTCAGCCGGCCCGACAGGTACAAATAGTTAAGGATTGATGAGGTGTCTATCATCCGGTGGGAGAAATAGCTGCTGAACTCTTTATTGTTCTGAGAGAAGAAGCGGACGAGGAAGTTCACGTCGAAGTGCACATTGTGGCCTGCCAGGGTAATTTTCCGTTGATGGGGAAACTGGTTGTTGATAAATCGAAGAAGTTCCTCCATAGCCATCTGGGGGGAGAGCGCTTGATGCCGGTGCCTCTCCAGGACGATCCCGTTGATGGACAACGCCTCAGCCGTAGCAGAGAGTTTTCCGTCATTCACTAGCAACTCAACGGCCTCGCCAATCTTCCCGTTCTCCCACACTACCATTCCCAGCGACAACAGCGAATGCCTCGCCGGGTCCAGTCCGCCGGTCTCGGTATCAACAAACAACAACCGCTCTTTCATCATCCTGATTCAACGTGATTGGTCAGCACAAAAATCCGAAATTACAATTTTCTCACCAATTGACCAGCTCAGTTTCTCATCGTCTCACTATCTCTCCAAATTAATCCGCGTAGCGTTGGGAGTTTTGGTTAAGAGATTGCTTCAGCACGCCGTGTCATCGAGAGGAGTAGCTACTGCGAGCGTAGCGAAGCAGGTTGCGACGAAGCATCCTCCTTGCTACAATCGTCTGTAATACCAACAGTGAAGTAATTCCGAAACGGCTTGTGTCTCCTCAGCAAATGCAGGTTCTGCGGATTGATCACTTTCAGGTTATCAACCTGATAAGCCGACACAAAACTAGTTGGAATGTTAGCTGTCTACATCGGCGAACACCACAATCGGGCATCCGGAAAGCAGTCAGTGCAGACCCTGACATGTTTTCTACCTTGCATCGATCCCCTCCTCCAGCTGCGGAGAGATGTCTGTCTGGTGGTGAACCAGTTTCCACTTCCCCTCTTCCATGTGAAAGATGTTTGTAGCCCGGTGGCTCACCTTCACAGGTTTGCCGTCGGCGCTCATGTTTTCGCCCTCCTCAATGCACACGGTGAATCCCATTTCAGTTCCTGCAAAGACATGAAGGTCTTTGCAAACGATTTTGCCTCCCAGCTTCATAGCTGCTTCCTTCTGAAACTTTTCACTTACATCGCTCCAGCCTGTTTGCCTGCCACCGAAAGGGCCCATATTCGTGACCTGTTCCGAATGCGACCAGATGGCAATCATCGGCTCCAGGTTGCCTGTAAACATGGCGTTGAGGGCAGCGTACAGGGAATCGTTTGCAGCCTTCAGTTGTTGTTCGGTTTTTATGTACATTTCGTCTGAAACCGAAATCAGTGTTTTATGTTGTTCTTTTGTTTTCATTTGTCCGCAGGATGTTAATAGGATGGAAACACTGGTAAGCACTCCCAACACGATGATTGTCTGATGCTTTCTCAATTAAGGCTCTCTTTTTAATGAACACCAAAGGTATTGGATTAATTTGAATTCATTCCAAATAAAAATTAAATCAATCCCTTACTGCACTTCCTCAACTCCCGGATGATCAATCTGCAGGCTGCAGTCCTCAGTCTGCAAATGTATTCGCATTTCGCAGTTCACATTTCGCAACCTATTTTTACCTATTTTTGGTTTTTATGTGGTAATAATTTTGATTTAATTGGTCACATAGAATATCCATTATTATCGTTCCCGGGTTGCATGAACGATGTTTGTATGGATATTTCATATACAAGAAACGAATAGTAAACCAGTCGTAAGATGAACCAATGGTACGAACGGCTTTTTGCCAACTATGCCGAAACTTATGAGAATGAGGTCTTTACCCGGGGTACCCTGGGGGAGTGCGATTTTATTGAACAGGAGATCGGATTCAACAGACAGGCCCGGATCCTTGACATCGGCTGCGGCACGGGCCGTCACTCGGTGGAACTGGCCAAACGGGGGTACAATGTGGTTGGCATTGATCTGTCAGAATCGATGTTGAAGAGAGCCCGACAGAACGCATCCGGGGCTGGAGTTGAGGTGGATTTTCATTGCCAGGATGCCAGAAACCTCTCATTTGACCGGGAGTTTGACCTTGTGATCATGCTCTGCGAAGGAGGGTTTCCGCTGATGGAGACCGATGAGATGAACTTTGCAATCCTGGAAGGAGCATCACGGGCGCTCAAAGCCGGAGGGAAATTCATCTTCACCACGCTTAACGGTCTGTTCCCCCTGTTTCACTCAGTGAAGGATTTCCTGGATCAGGCCGTGCAGGAGGGCCAGGCCGCCTATCGGAATCACAACTTCGACCTGATGACCTTCAGGGAATATAACCAGACGAGCCTCACCGATGATGACGGGAATACGATAGATCTTGCATGCAACGAACGCTACTATGTTCCCAGTGAGATTACCTGGCTACTGAAATCCCTTGGATTCGGCCCCATCGATATTTTCGGGGCCAGGCTGGGAGAGTTTAGCCGCAGCCACACCCTCACTACCGAGGATTTTGAGATGCTGTTTATCGGAATAAAACAATAACAGGCCATCTTCCTTCAATCGTCTGTCCGGTCCATCAATGCCTGATATACCTGCACCGGTCCCATACGATCGTGTCAATCTTGTCAATCCCTGGTCCGAGAAAAGGAAAGAATTCCCCGGGTTCCTGCTCGAAGCCAACCGACATGGAGGAGTCGCTCAGGATCCGGTAATTGTAGAATTCGGTATAGGAGAAGGGTATAGTCGTAAAATCCTGGGAATTGAAGACCTCTCCCGACCGGTAAACGGTGAGTTCACTGTAGGTGTTAAGCATCAGGTATCCGGAAAAGATCTTCCCCTCGATGGTGCTAACCGGGAGGGGTGTCCAGACAGGGTTTCCATTGATCGTATTGACAGACACATCGCTTAACTGGTAATAGCCGGCAAAAGAAGTGCAGACCTCGCAGGGGATCCGTGCAGGATCTTCGTACCATGTTGGTTTAACCAGCTCTTTTTTATCGCATGAGGTGAAGGCTGTGCTGATGAGTACAAGCATCAGCCAGATCAGGCTCATGAAGCGAAGGGGCGATCCGGTGAAGCGCATGGCGGAGAATTTGGATTGCAAGATACAGAATCTGATCCAGTGCACAAAAAAAACGGATGCGGGTTAGTTTCCGCATCCGTAGCCGGTCTTAAACGGGTCATTTAGTTCGTATTTTCGATGGCGGAGTGTTTGCACCGGAAGACTCCCTGGTTGGCTGCTTCACAGTGGTCGTCGGAACAGCGGATGTTGTCCGGACCTGGCGGGCCGGTTCAGCTGCAGGAAGTGTGGACCGCGTGTTACTCCGGGCATCGGATTCCTTACGGATTGGTTCAACACGGGTTGAGGTGGTCCTCTCCGTTTCTTTTCTGACTGGTTCCACACTGGTAGAGGTTGTCCGTTGCTTTGGGGGAGAATATTTCACCGTGTTGGTATTTTCCCTGGCATCCCTGGTGGTGATCCGGCCGGGATCCACTGTTCTGGAAGAGGAGCTGACCTGATTGACGGTGCGAGAGTTTGCCAAGGGTGTGGATTCCCGTGTTTTCTCAACCACCGGACGGTACACGGCAACTTTGTTGTCCTTCACCCTCAGGTTCTCAGGGGTTTCGGCATCCACCACCGTACGGCGCTGCACCTTTGTACGGGTATGCTTTTCCACTTCCGCTACCCTGGGTCCGTAGTTCCAGGTCCAGTTGGTGTGGTCATCAGGTTTTCCGTTGTACACATTGGTGATATATGTGATATTGTTGACCCTTATTGTTGGACGATACACGTATGTATGCCAGTTGTGGACTCCGAAGTGCCGGAAAGGAACGAATGTCCACCAGAAGTCGGGAGGGTGCCAGTCGTAATAGATGCCGGTATACATGTTTGGTCCCATCGGCGCCCAGGCCCAGCAGTTCTCGTAATACCCCCAGGTGACCCATGAGGGCGCCCATTCGTAGCCGGGAAGCCACATCCAGCCGAAGTAATCGTCATAAAACCAACGGCCGTAGTGGAACGTGGCCCATCCCCACCGGTAATCGGAGACCCAGGTCCAGCCCAGGTCTGTGTATACCCAGTTCCCCCTTGTGGCATAAGGCCTGAACTCTTCGTAATAATCAAGGTACGGCCGCCAGGCGTATCCGTACCGGGGGGTGTTGATCCATTCACCGTAAGGGGCAAGTTCGTGGTAAAAAGTCTGGATGGAGATGGATGCATTGTTGTAATATGGATTGTGCCCTTCTACACAAACCGATGCAGCCATCATGAACCCCAGCGCAACAATGATCTTTTTCATGGCAGTAGTTGTTAAACGTTTGGTTGATAATTCATTTTCAATGAACGATTGGCGCCAACCGGATATTAAACAGCAAACTCTGTGCCGTAATTGATCATCACGGGACTGATCCATCAGGTATGATCCAGAAATAATGAGGAATTTAACCTTCAACGGGGAGTAACAGGTCCGAAACTTTTCCGGCAAGGAGAGCGGATACGATCACCGACAATCGCTTCACGGGCCGAGGCACTGTATAGCATATCACCGGCAATACCCATTCGAGCAGGGCCATGTAATAGGGAAACGGATCGGGATCGCCTCCTGCTGCTTCCAGCGCATATTGTCTCATTTTACGGGCCAGTGCCACGTTTTTATTCATTTTTTCCGTATGCCGGCCGGAGTAGATCTCTCCGGGTAGGTCGGTCAGGTGGCTGCCTTCATAAAACCGTGTCACGAAATGTAGGTAGTCGGTGAAGTCGGCATCCCCTTCCAGCGGAGCGTTGTCGACCAGGAAAATGGCTTCCAGCCTGGCGAAGTCGGAAATGACAGACCGTGGCCTGGTCTCGCTGAAATCGATCAGGTAGACATTCATTGCCTCATCGAGCAGGATGTTCTGCATGTTCAGGTCGCCGTGGCAGATCCCCGAGAAATATTCCATGCCCCTGTACGCACGCCGTGGGTACTCGTTCTTCAGAAACCAGAATGGATTCACAAGGCTGACGTCCAACTCCTCCACGTGGATCTGTTCTGTTTTCGGGCTGATGGAGAACAGCTCTTCAGCAGTTTTGAAGATATGAGGAAAGAAGGTCAGCGTGGGATCATGATCGCGGAACGGATAGATGGTCTTCCGTACAGGCTGACCGTACCAGGGTTTAAGTATCTGCTGAAAAATCTTGTCGAACACCGGTTCTAGGAAGCCGGTATCCTGTTCATGGTAGTAATGGGTGAGCCATCTCAGCTGGCTGGCCTCTCCGCCAATGCCGACAAAATTGTAACGGATCGCCATCACATCCCCGTATTGCGCCGATCCGAGCACCATAGCACAATTGTTAAAGATGTATGGAGATGCGTACTTGCGACTTCTCTCCGATTCGCGGGAGATCAGGTCACTGTGGGCTATCTTCATCACCGAAGGATGCATTTTCCGGCCTTCCCGGTCGAATGAGGTCACGTGAAAGGTTTGAGCCGAGTACCCGCCGTGAAGCGGATCAATCACCAGGCGGGAGCAGTCGGGATAAAGCTGCCGTGCCAGGAATGGCCGCGGGGATTCAAACTTCGTCTCCTCCATCAACTCGATAGCCGGAGTACGTGTCCTTTCATCGTCGAAACGTATGGCATGAAACAACCATGCAACAGGATTCTGCAGCATAGCCTCCTGATCGACAGGTTCTACCGAGATAATGTTCTCAAATGTCAGGAGCCGTTCAAGCAGCTCCCTGAGCGGGGTCGACGGAGTGACAGCTTCGTGCTGTGCCAGGCAGATCGTGATCCCGGTGAGGGAACCGGTTCCGGTGTGTTCAACCAGTTTCCCAAACAAGGCAAGTCCGGTCGACCTGACTAATTCAACCAAAGCTTCATTCACTCCAATGACCATTGCTACCGAAGGATTCCCGGGGTCCTGGTTGATCACCACCGCGAAGACGACCGATCCGGCAGTTAAGCCGATCTCCTGAATTTCTCTTGTTGCCCGTGAAAGTGACCGGAGCGGGAACCTGCCAGGTGTTGTAACATGGAGAGAGCCGGTAGGGTGGCTGCCAAACGACAGCGACTCCCACACCTTCAGACCAGTCCTTCCGGGATCTGAGATGATGCGGCAGTCGGATGCCATGGAATCATTCGCCGGAAAGAATCCGGAACATTTCTCCACCGACACGAAAAAATCCGGGCTTTCCGGTTCACCGACAGAGCTCCAGGCAAAGGAGGCGAAGCCGATCGCAAAACCCAACTCCTTAAAGCTCAGCACCCCGCCATCGTGGTCACAGGTTCCTGAAAGCGGTTCCTCAGTAGCAGTCAGGTATTCCAACTGATGCCCCTGAAGGGTGGCTTCGCTCATGCCCCGCCTCGTTTTAAGACCCGCTGCAGCGACCTCCAACGCTTTTTCAAGCGAAGGTTCAAGGCGCAGGACCCGGGTAAGTGAAGCAATCTCCAGAACCCGCAACACCTCCGGCACCACTCCTGCCAGGATGAGGTCATCGCCCTGTCCCTGTAGCTGTCTGCTGGTTTTAAGAAGGATTCGTATCCCGGCACTGGACAAATAGCTACATTCAGTAAGGTCGAGGATGATCAGCCCTGGTTGGCGGGCCAGATGAAGAATAGCGTGGTCAAGTTCTCCGCAGGTGGCCACATCCAGCCTGCCGGAGAAGCGGATGCATCGTATATTTTCCTCTGAATTTACCACCAATGTCAAATTACTCCGTTCCATTCAGCAAATTTTCCATGAAGGCATATAAAATACCATGGTTCCCGGTCATTGAATGAGAAATTTCTGTGTGGCCTTGGCACCGGCACAATCCAGGGAACAAATGTAAATCCCCGGCGGAATGGTCCCCAGGTTCAACGGAATGTAGTGCCTGCCAGGCTGGATGTCTACGATGGTCTCTCCCAGAACATTCCTACCTGAGATATCAACAACCTGAATCTTTACTGTCCCGGGATTATCCATATAAATCGCTGCCACGGCGTCATCTTTTGCAGGGATGGGAAAGATCCGGACAGAAACAGGTTTTTCCGTCTTCACGCCAGAGCTGACAGGGACCTTTTTTTTAACAATCTGCCCGTTATATCCAACGGCGTAGCCTGTTTTACCAACCAGAACGACATCATTGAATCCTTTTCCGTTTCCGTTCACCACTGCAGGCTCCCATGTGAAACCGCCATCTACCGTTTCCAGGAATATCCATGTATTGGTAGTTCCGCCTACCGTGACACCCTGTTCTTCTCCGTTAAAATCTATCGCATTCAGTGCTGCGCTGACAAATGTGGAGAGCCAGGCATGGGTTGACCAGTTGATCTCCTGCGTGATAAAACCCTGATCGTCCCAAACGCGTCCAACTACAAATCCATTCTCTTTGGTAAAAAAATACCCGTCAAAAGCTTGTCCCTCATTGCTGACGCTCCCTACTTTGGGATAGAAGTTCCACTGGTCAAATGATGCTCCTGAATCATCTGTATACCCAAGCAAAGGCTGAAAGATTGAATTTTCGCCGAAAGCCACCCCAAAATCGCCACCGGTCATATGCACTTTGTAAAAATCGCTCATATACCCGCCCATGCCAACAGACCATGTTTCCCCGAAATCCGCAGTCCACAGCATTGCCAGCGTAGCTCCGGATATCAGTCCTTTGCCGCTTGTCCTGTCGATGGATATTCCGTTAAGCGATATGGAAGAACCCAGGGGTATCTCTTCCCAGGTTTCGCCGCCGTCGTCAGATCTGATCACAACACCGGCTTTTCCCACCGCCATCACCCGGGTTTCCGATACGTACCGGACGGTATTTAAATCCGTAGAAACTCCCGCGTCGACCGTCTCCCAAACCTCACCACCATCCGTTGTTCTCAGGATAAGACCTTGCTGACCGACAACCATTCCGGTATCCTGAGTGATGAAATCGACACCATTCAGCTGAAGGGTTGTCCCGCTGTTAGACAGTTCCCATGGTATCTGCCCATGTAAAAGGGCTTGGCTGAAGACAAAAACAATGGACGTTATCAGGGTGTGGGTTTTTATTTTCATATGTCAAGAATTTTGATTTCAAGGTCACATGGATATCCATTATTATCACTCCCGGTTTTTACGAAAGATGTTTGTATGGATATTTCATCGGTTGAAATTTAAATCTGAAGTACGAAGTTAATATGAAAAAATGTAATTCCCCTTAGCATAACGAACTATACCTTTAACAGCAGAAAAAACAAGTGAACAGGATTACTACAGGAGATCTCACCGTCTCTCATTAATTTTTCCCGCATCTTTTTTCCGGCGTTCATCCCCTCAAATCCGGTGTTCACCGAAAACCCTTCATTTAATTATCAAAGGATGTAACATCTTTGCATCACAATAGTCTTATTACCAAAACAATAAAAAAATGAAAAGCATAAAAAATGCAATCACAATGAAAGCAACCCTGATTTTAACCATAGCATTCGGTATTCAAATTTCCAGCCTGGTAGCAAGCAATATCAGCGATGAAATCACCTTCGTTAATGCTGATCCCCACTTTTGTCTGGAATGTCCCATCCTGAGCCCCAAAGTACCTCTGGAAGCACCGTTCAGTGAGATGACCGAATATTTCACTATCCTGAACCTGATGCCGCAGGTTCCTCTGGAAGCTCCGTATGAAAGTGATCTGGAAGTAACACTTGTGGCTAATTCATTTGCTCCGGTATTCCCGCTGAGAGCAGATTTTGAAGACAACCTGAACGGCTTCTTGAAAGACGATGGTACCCTGGCCCCTGTTCCTCCCATGACAGCAGAATTCAGCGACACTCTATAACCCCTATATATCTCCCCTGTTTTTGAAAGCCGCCCTGGTTTTGGGGCGGTTTTTTTTGTATCTTGCGGCTGCGTTAAACAAGACTGAATATGGCGAAAGGCAGTAAAGGCATCATAGCACTAAGGATCCTGTTGGGCTTCCTCATCCTGATCATTGCTCTCACCATCGCAACGTTCTTCTGGATTCGTGCCACCGAGAACGAGAAGATCTCAGAAGCGCTCAACTACCTGAGAATCAAAGACAACAACCTGGTGATGATGGAGAAGAGTTTCCAGAAACTCTACGCGGCAGACAACGACTTTTGGATGTACACCCTTACATATGAAACCGAATATGCACAACAGTACTCAAAAGATATCAATGAGCTGCTGGCGATCCTTGATTCGCTCAGTTACAGGCTGGCAACCGACTCCAGCGAGCTGCTCTTTGTGGAGGATGCGAGTGAAACCATCATTGAAAAAGAGGACCTTTCCGTTCATTTCATCCGGCTGAAACGGCTTAGCGACTCGCTTCTTCATGTTGCTGTGGCAATGGATTCGGTGCAGAATGGGATGATGCCGACGGCGACCCTGACTATCCGAAGATATTACCCCAACCTCCAGGCAATGGGCATCGACACACTGAGTGTGACATCCACAACTGAGCGTGAAAAAAAGGGTTTTTTCAAAAAGATGAAAGAGTTCTTTGTCGGGAACCAGGAGAAGACCACCACCGAGAAGAAGGTTACGGTTGGTCCGGCGGAGGGGATTGAGGGGGAGGGGATTGACAGCGTCCTGACGGTTGAAGAGGTGAGCCAGGTGATCGCCGGGCAGACCAATCTCTATTATCAGAAACAGCTGCGGTTGCAGAAACGGGTCAGGGAGGCGCTTGAATCGCAGGAGAAGGAGCTGATCCTGACGAATAAAAAGCTGATGGGGGAGTTTGAGGAGATCCTGAAGCTCCTTAATGAGCATGTTGAGAGTAAAAATAGTAAGGTTCACGGCAACGCCATTGCATCCATCAACCGTTCGACCTGGATCCTTGGTCTCACAGGCGTTGTCAGCCTGGGTATCGTGCTGATTCTGCTGGTCCTGATCATTGTTACGATCAGCCAGATGATCCGCTACCAGAAACAGATCATTGCAGCTCGCGTTAAAGCAGAGCAGGATGCTGTTGAGAAGAGCCGGTTCCTGGCATACATGAGCCACGAGCTGAGGACCCCGCTGACGTCTATCGTGGGATTCACAGAGCAGCTGACACACACTCCGCTCGATTCTACGCAGGAGAATTATCTCAGCTCCATGAGAGCTTCTTCGGAGATGTTGCTTACTACCGTCAACGACATCCTCGATCTGTCAAAGCTGGATTCGGGAAAGATGAAATTCTTCATTGCCCCGTTCAACCCGGCTTCAGTGATTGAACAGGTACTTAACAGCCTGCGGCCGGCGGCAGAAAATAAAGATCTTGGGATCAACTTCAAAAACCTTGTCGGTGAAAGAACGGTTTTATCCGGGGATGAGATGCGCCTGAAACAGGTTCTCATAAACCTTCTCAACAACGCGGTGAAATATACGGAGAATGGAGAGATCACATTAACACTTAGCATGAAACCGTGCGGCCCTAAACAGTGCCTGCAGGTTGGCATCGCCGACACAGGCATCGGCATTCAAAAAGAACACCTGGGGGATGTATTCAGTGAGTTCAGCCAGGTGCATGAACAATCGGCCAAAAAGTGGATCATAGGAACCGGTTTGGGATTACCTATCTGCAAAAAGATCGTCGAACAGCAGGATGGAAAGATATGGGCAGAGAGTGAACCTGGCAGAGGCTCCGTTTTCTCATTCATCATTCCTTACCAGTTAAGCAAAGAAGCTCCCGGAGAGATCCCGTCGCCGGACCTGGGCATTGACACTTCCATCTTCAAGGGGAAACGGTTCCTGCTGGTGGACGATACGGCGATCAACCTGGTCCTTCTTGAATCCATCTTTGGCAAGTGGAATGCTTGGATTGACACTGCCATAAACGGGAAAGAGGCGCTCGAAAAGATCGCCAACCACCACTACGACATGGTGATTTCCGATGTGAACATGCCTGAGATTGACGGTATAGAGATGACCAAACGGATCAGGCGAGACGTTGCTTCGGACTCTTCAAAGGTACCTGTAATCATCCTTACCGCCAACATCCTGCAGGATGAAGTTGAGAAGTTTCAGCGGGCTGGTGTGACCGATTACCTGATGAAACCGTTCCTGATGGGAGACCTGTACCGTGTGGTAAGAAAACACCTGGCATGACAGAACACCGGCTTACTCCTTCGAGCTGACATCCTGTACCGCAACCAACTGATCGTAGAGGCCTGCAAGCTGGCGCCAATAGACGAAAATGGTATACTGGTTCTCGGTCTCCCAGTGATTTCCTTCAAAAAATGTGGCATCACCCACTCCGGATCCATCAGGTCTGAACACATACTGGTAGCCGTAATAGCCCTGCTTGAGATACAGCGAGCAGGTATACCGCCTTGTTTTAGGATCGTATACCATCTCATTGGGAGGCGCCATGCGGTAATCGGCCAGGGCGCCCATCACGTAGAATTTCCCTCCCGGGATCAGGCTACCGGAAGGAATGGAAAAATGGACCCAGGCATAATCAGCTTCAACAGCGCTGTTTTCGGCATGCTCGTCATTCTCGATCAGCTTCCTGCCGTTGATATCCTGGTAGAGGACATAGGGCTTTTTTGCCCGGCTCATATCATCAAGAAGGTAAACATGGTATTCCCGGTCCCAGTCAATCAGCCTGATGTTGTCGGTCTGGTACCTGAGGCTTTTGATATCCAGGGAGCGAAATTCGTTACCCCCGGGGAAGGTGAGGGAAGGATCCATGGTAAAATCGAGTTCTGAACCCCTGATAAACCGTGGTTTGGGATACCTGATGGCATTGTCCCAGCGTTCGTTCTGCATGATCACGATTTTTATTTCCTGTGTGGGGTTTGACAAAACGAAGCCAGGTATGCTCAAGGTGAAATCGATCTGCTGGCCTGTATAACTTTCCAATGGTGCTTCCGACCTTACAACACGTGCAGCAACGGCTAGAGAGTTTGGTTCCACCACCATAAACCGGCGGGTGAAGACAGGAGACTCCGGGTTGTCTGTGAAAACGATCAGCAGGTAGTTCCCTGAGATCCTTGGTTTGATGTTTGATGATGGAAATGATGCCGAATAATGGATATATTCAACTGTTGTGTTATACGAGTACTCGAATTTCTCGATGATATCATCCTGCATCCCGTCAATGTAGTCGGAAACCAGCAAACCATCAGTGGTTTCCCAGTCGGCCGAGCAATGGCGGATCGTAAAGCGGTAGGTCCTTAGGGATACATTCAGATCGTCAAACGACAGTTTCAGTCCGTCCCCGTAATTCAGGGTCATAATCGGCATCGCCATTTCGAATCCCTCTTTGTGGAGCAGTACCGTATTGATCTTCGGATCGTAAACGCGGTTGTCGTTGGGGAAATCCCAGGCG
>Ga0172371_10000385_pt1 | contig 67669 bp, 75 predicted proteins | sample Lak12m_FD_114543 | JGI IMG/M metagenome (GOLD analysis project Ga0172371, IMG submission 114543) | Freshwater microbial communities from Kabuno Bay, South-Kivu, Congo - kab_022012_12m | ecosystem: Environmental > Aquatic > Freshwater > Lake | place: Democratic Republic of the Congo: South-Kivu... | reverse complement strand
GCCCCACAGCTCATTAAACGACTTAACCCCGGAAGAATTTATCCGGCAGGAACAGGAGAAAATAGACGCTCTAAAAACGGTAAATCTCTAATTCCCAGTGGTACAATCAACGGGGAAAGGTCAACAGCATACATTTATTTTCTGAGCTTTTCCAAGCTGAACGATTTATCGGAGCAAATTCAAGTTCAAAATCAAACTCTTCATCAGTAATACCGGCTTGCTTACCATACTCAAGAACTTTTTCTTTTACTTTTGAGCTTATATCTCCCTTGGCATTGCCCACCTCTTTTAAAGAAGTTAATAGTTCTGGGCAAACAGCTTCCGCAGATATTTGCTTATACAGCTCTATATCAAAATTTGTAATTCCCTTCTCTATTTCACTAATACTGTCTTTGCCAAAAGACATCTTCAGGATATCAGTTACATCTAATTCCTTATTTGAATCAAATTTAACCCATTCAATATATAAGTCTAATATCTTTCGTATGTTTTCGGAGATAAGAGAATCAAACTCATCTGTGACTAAAATATTGTCGAGCGTGCTTTTTGTATTATACAGTTTATTCTCAAGGGTTTCGCGGGAAGATTTATCTGGTCTGAAAAAATCGTATTCATCCAAAAGCGCATTGATAGAATACATAGACATATCTACCTCTTTGAGCTTTTCGTCTTTTATTTCGTATTTTTTCCCTGCCATAACCTATATATGGCAGAACGACTATTTAAACTTTTCGATATTGTAGTATCTATATAGTAGTGACAAAAGATATGACTAAAAGAAAAGCGGAGGGATATTGTTTTCGAATCAAATAGATAGGGGCGGGTTGATATTAGGGTGCGAGAAATGTGCCTCCATACCACAGATCTCTCTGGTTTCTTCTACGTTCTAGGTCAGCAAAGTGAGCATCATTACTTTTCTTTCTTTCTTCAGCCTGTCTTCTTTGAGATTCTCGATAATCATCTGGATCATTTCGGCTATTGTAAAGATTGTATGGATCTGGCATTTTAACTTTCGGTGGCTCTATCTTGTAAGAAAGCCCGCAATAACATCGGCAATCAACCTTCCCGCATCTATGACATATACTAAAGGAAGGGGTTGAATAAGGCTCAATCTCTCCACATTTACACACCATGAAGGACATGCCACATTTCTCACAAAAACCATTATGATTCATAACTTTCCCCCTTTTTAGTAATCGCTATTCTACAACTAAATTATACTTCTACTTATTGTGCTGTCAACGATTCTCATTGTTTCCAATCTTCCAGTGCAACCCTTATAAATCCAGCCTAACTCCTCTATCTCGTCAACAATAACCATCCGCGAATTACCTAAGAACTCTCGACGAAAGGGGGTGATTTTATGGAATTCTGTCCAGACTGTGGAAACCAGCTTCTGCATCAGGAAGGGTGCGTGCTTTGTCCAGCCTGCGGCTATTCAGCTTGCAGCTGCGCCTTATGCCAGGGTTAGTAAAGAAAGGACCTATATGTGGAATGCACCGTCAGAAAACGAGCTTTCCGGTATCCCTGCCTTTTACTCAACTGAAAACACGCCGCTGAAAGAAAAAATCATTCACATGCATTTTTTTATCGGCGGCTGTGACTGGTATGCTGTTGAGTATGATCCCACTGAAAAGCGTTTCTTTGGGTTTGCCATACTCAATAGCGACTTTGAGATGGCTGAATGGGGCTACTTTAGCCTTGAGGAGCTGCTTGAATTAAAAGTAAGCTTTGTCGAGGTTGATAGGGACCTTCATTTTAAGCCTACAAGGGCGCAGGACATTGACAACATCAGGCGCGCACAGGGATGGTAAAAGCCGTCGGGCAGGGCTTCATGCTGCCCGGTTTCACTATTCTAGACAATGGGACGTGCCTAATTTCCATTGACGGGGCTTCCCCTCTCTTATAGAATTAGCTTGCCATTAAAATATAGTTATCTTATGAACTTTAGCCAAATATCCCGAAGAATAAACATAGCAATCCATAAATTCTACAAATATGATAGGCAGCTTTTAGAGTTAGAAGTGTCGGAATGGGCTATCGCACATAGGATTGCGGTCTATTTGGAAAGATTATACTGCGGCTGGCATATTGATTGTGAATATAACAGAGTCGGAACTATGAATAGAACAAAACACGATAATGCGGGTAATCCCACTCGCCCAGACATCACCATTCATCATCGTACAAAGACGGAAATACGAGATAATTTGCTTATAATAGAAATAAAAATATGGGATTCCACTGTGGATTTTAAAAAATTAAAAGAATTTACTTCAGCCCCTACTGATAACCGCAAATTCCAATACCAGTACGGCTTAGCATTATCATTCATGCCAAAGCCCAATTTAAACTGGTTTCAAAAGGGACGCCCCATCACACCGTCAGTGTAAACCACTTAAATCCAGCGTCACTCCTTTCCAATAAAAACGAAAGGAGGCGTCATGGCTTACACACCAGAATTAAGCTATGAGAACAGCTGCGCTCTTCGAAGGATTGCATGGTTTCTAAAAAAGCCGATGCCCTCGACAATGGAATGGTGCTTTACTGAACTGGCAAAGCATCTTCCTGCAGAGGAAATCTGCAAAGCCTGCAAAGATCCTTCAAGGTGCCGGGACTGCGCTTTCAAGTCAGCAAGGGGAGCATAGCTCCCCTTCTTTCTAGTCACGCATGACGGAGGAAAAAATGGCAAAAGAAAAACAGATAGAAATAGAGAAAAAAGTATTTGAGGAAAAGCATCCGGTGCTTGAGAGAAGCATCTCTAAAAGTAAAGACGGCAACTGGCTGATTTTGAAGACAATCAGAACAGACATTTTGCATGTAAACTACATGCAAAAGATTCTTGAGGCAACTAAAAATGCCTGAGAACCTCGAAACAAAATGCAGAAAGGCAGTGCTGTCTATTGCAGATAATGTAAAAGACATAAACCAAAAGCTAACGCATTTCCTTGAGAACTACCGTGAAGATTATTACAAGGGAATGTACTGCGACAGGATAAATTAGTTTTTTATAGCCTATTGAAAAATAGGCTATTTATTTCTCTAAAGTGCAATGTCCTCTCAGTGCAAAGCTTATATCCTTCTTAACTAAATTAATTTTATGGACAACCGCGAGGCAATAATAAAAAAAATGCTATATAGCTTAAACGAGCAGAAAAGATCCTTCGGGCAGATTAAACTTGTAATCAATACCACCGTAACAGACATATACAGGATAGATTCTTATATCGAGCAAATATCGTCGATAATCAGGGAATTAAACAGGCTTTTTGTTGAGCACGAGAGAATGAAAAGCCTGCCGCAAACAGAAAAACAGCAAAGCCCTTACATTAAACTCATCAACGACATCTCAACGGAGTTGCATTACCTAAATGCAACTTATGATGCAATGGACGACACGTTAAGAGAATTGCAGGCGGCAGGAAAAATTCAGTGCAAAATCAGTGGAAGATTTTTGGCATTAAAAAAAGAAATTAGTTCTGCGATTAAGAAGGCTGAAGAGATTTTAAGATAACGCAAAATCTATTCTGAACTATACAAATATATTTATAGTTGCTCGTTTTTTATTAATTTTAGACGGTGGCGCATTATATAGAAAGCGGATTGCGTCTTTCCCGCACTTCTATTTTAGTTTAATGCGCCATGCAAAGTTTAATAAACGTACCTACGTACAGGTGAAAACATGGCAGAAGAAGATATATATGGGAATATGAAAAAATATGAGCGGTTTAAAAGCCGCATGGACTCTTTATTAGTGCCTTCGGATAAAAATCCACGGAAGGGAGTGAAGCGTTATTTCTGCATAAATCCTGAAAACCTTGAGCATATAAAGAAACTTCTCTTGCATTTTGAAGCAAGAGACCTCTCATATATTCGAAGAATCAGGCTTATACAATCAATGAAATTCTGCGTCCATCACTTAAAAAAGAATATGCTGGCCTGCTCGCGGGAAGATATCAATGGGATAATGGCTGCAATGCATTCAGCCTACAAAAGCCCAAAAAGCAAGGAAACCTTCATCATAGACTTGAAGTTTATCTGGAGAACACTCTTCCCGGAAAAAGACGAAAAAGAAAGAATAGATGAAACACTTGTCCCCTATCCTGTAAGGCACCTGTCCGCAAGAACAGACAAGAGCAGGCAGAAGCTTCGGCAGGACAAATTAAGCTGGGATGAGTTTGAAAAGCTCGTCGATTATTTCAGCAGTGAGCCACGAATGCAGGCATATCTCACACTAGCCCTTGAAAGCCTTGCAAGGCCGCAGGAGCTTCTCTATCTGAGAATTAAAGACGTAGAGCTTCACGATAACTATGCAAGAATATATCTAAGCGAGCACGGAAAGGAAGGCGTTGGATTATTGCAGTGCATAGACAGCTATCCCTATTTGTTAAAGTGGCTTGATGCACACCCGTTAAAAAAAGACAAAACCTCGTTTCTTTTCATTAATACAGGTTATACAAATAAGCACAAACAGTTAAAGCCAGTTAACGTAAATAAGTTGATAAGAATTGCGTGCAAATCTCTAAATATAGATAAGCCCATCACCTGCTACAGCCTTAAAAGAAATGGTGTCACAATCAGAAGGCTTAGAGGAGAAAGTGACATGGAGATCCAGCATGTTGCACGCTGGACTAGTACAAAGCAACTTAAGACTTACGATCTTAGCACGCAAGACGAGGCATTTAAGCTTGCCTTAGAAAAACGAGGCATCATTAACTCTGATAAGCCGTTAGCAGAATCCACAAAAACAAAAGTATGTGCTTTCTGCAATGAGCAGGCAGGCTTTAGCGAAATGTTCTGTCCTAGATGTAAGAGACCGCTTGATAGAAGCATAATCGTCGAGGAAAAGAATAAAGACGACGAAATTGCGGCACTGAAAAGATCGTTAACAGACTTTCAGTCCTTAAAAGAGCAGATAAAAAACGATATCCTCAATGACATCACAGGTAATAAACCGCAATTTAAATCATTTAATAATCCGTGAGCTTATAGGGAATCTCTCATTAAGCATGTCCTCAAATATCCTAGTGAGAGTATTGCCTCTTGTAATCTCCTCTTTGATTGCGCGATAATGCCAGGGATGCACTCTAAAAGCGATATTAACCTTTGCCATACGCCACGCTCTTCTTATACATAGGATCATAAACCCCTTCAATAGCAAGAAACAGCTTTCGCTTCTCCTCTGAAACATAATGCAGATTAGCACGGATAAAAGTATCTATGTTTTCATATCCCATTTCTTTTATCTTTTGCTTTATGTTATCCAAATCCATCCTAACCAAATCCTTTTTTTATTACGCCTTCAATTTTACGCTTGTTTTGTTTTAAGGTGTTTTGATGCCCGTTATTTTCAACCGCGGTTTTCGCAGGCTTAATTCGATTTAAAATCGTTTGAATGCCTGCTTCAAGTGAACTGTATTCCTGGACAATGCCAGCAACCTCTCTTGGGAACAATCCTTTAGTCTCCATATCGCCCCCAATTACAAGACGGGAATCTCTGTTCAATCGGCACTCAGAAGTCTCAAAAGAAAGTTTAATCCGTCTACCCATCAACTCATCAAGCGGGCATTTCACAGCACTGCAACTATCAAAGTATTTGCATCGCTGCATCCGCAAAACATTCCCGCGGCTCTCGAACTTTTGTATTTCCATCTACTCAGAAGTAGTTGCGTCACACAATAAATGTTTTACACTGAGCTAGTAGTTTTGATTTAGTATCGTCTCAATCATCTGCACAACATCAAAATGCCCTCTTCCCCTTTGTGTCAGCGTACCTTCCTTCTCTAGCTCGACGCAGTCTTTTTTAATCCTCTCAATGAGGGCTTTTATTTTCGTTATTTTTTCGTCCATAGAATCACCCAATGCCCTCTTTTTGCAGAGCAGGAATTCTTTGTCATTATTAAACCTTTTGCGGTATGTTACTAATACACTGATTGCTTAGTGTAAAGTTTAAATTGGAATATGTTTGAATTTTTTAAATGGATGACTGTGAATTATTTTTCTGGATTGTAAGAGGTGCCCAAAGAGTGGCAATCCTAAGAGCATTCAGCGCGCCTATGACACCAAGCCAGCTTAGAAAAAGCTGCCTATCTTACAACAAAAAAGTCTCACTCAATAACACAAGCGATGTAATAAGAAAATTTGAAGCAAAAGGAATCGCTGTATGCCTTGCCCCAAACAACAAAATTGACAGAATCTACAGCCTTACAGATATAGGGGAAGAAATAAGGCAAATTCTGCTCAAAGTTTTCGAGCACTACAATCATCACATACAATAATCTTCTTTTCATCCTGGCTTCGTCTCGCGCTCACCCCTTCACTTAAATCTTTCCCCAAAATCGCAATTTTGGGTCGCCTAAAAACAGGCTAAAGATTTAATGTGAGGTTCGCTATTTGAGCCTCAGCCCGACGACGACTAAGCAAACACCTTGCCTACGGAGGTGTTTGCCATGAACGCAACACAAAAAATTAATGAAATATTAGAAAAAATGGACCAATCTCACTCGGGCGGTGAATATACTGTCAGGGCAGATGGTGTCCAGGTTTGCCAGTGCATGTATTGCAAGGCTCAGAGATATTTAAAGCAGAAAGAAGAAGAAATGGTTATCCATTCCCTTCTGTCTTCTGTTTTTTAATTCTTTTCTTTAATTCCCTTGCGTACTTGCCGCCTCCCTTCGGTCGGCGGACGTGTCTGTAACGTGGTTCCCAACTTGGTTCCTTATGGAATCAGATAAATGATTAAATAGTATTGATTTTATTGGATTCTGCGCGCGCTGATGCTTACTAATACCCTCAAGAAAACACCCTGCCCAAAAATGGGCAGGGGTGATGAAAAAGGAAGTGCGGTTATACTATTTGTCTTTCTTTGAACTTTCTGCTTTTATAAGCCTTAGCGCATAAACATAGTCGTCAACAAAACTTTTGTTTCTCTGCATTTCTGCCTCGGCTGTAAGCCTTACCTTTGGCTTTCTTTTGAACTTCTCCGAAATCTCTGCTGTAAGCAAATCGAGCGTCTTATCGTACACTTCAAGGGGATTTCCTGACACCTTGTCTGCAAAGTCACGCACGGAACCCTGCCCGTACCATGTATAGGTCTGTTTAAACCCGTCCAGATTCTCGTCGAGAATAAGCCACTCATGGTCATTGTCTTTTTTGTTCTTGTATATGGAAAGGCAGTCACCCTCTCCGACGTAATAATCCACAAGATTAGGCATATATGAGAGAGGGAAAAGCTCGCGCGCTGTCCCGTCAGTATATGCAACCGTGTAAGACTCTGCGCCCAAAATGAATATTTTTTCATAGCGCACAGTGATGCCGTCAGTATAAGGAATTTCGCCTGCGCTAAATCCGATGCTATTGTCATAACGCGGATCTCTTAGGTATTCTGCAACATCCGTTGCCTTTGCCCGTGTTTCTCTTTTGTACTGTTCCCACGACGTGAAATTTGAAGGCAGTGTCGCACATCCCGAGAGAGCTATTGCTAAAGTGAAAAGAAATAGTGTGTTAATACGCATAGGCTTTAGAAGTACACCGCCATTCCGAATAAGCCGCGATTCGTGATAAGGCTGTTATTGGACATATCCTTAGTCGCATTTAAGTTATACTCGATAAAGAAAGACGTGTTCTCTTTAACAAACCACTTCACTCCGATCATGCCACCGTATGAAAGCTTGGTTGACCTTAATGTTCTTTCATTGGGCTGGTATGTCGCTGTTCTTGTTGCGCCAAGCTGGCCGCCGACATAAGGCACAATATCTGTCTCAGTGAAGAAGTGGTATTTTAAGAATCCTCCACCTGTAAGCTGGCTGCTTCCTGCATTACTGTTCATGGATAAATCGCCGTTTGTCGATACACCAAACTCTAATGCATCTGTAAGAAATGTTCCATAGCTACCGCCAAGATTAAACTGCGTTCCCGCATTTATATGCCTGCCTGAATAAGTGTAGCCGTCAATTTGTGTAACACTGCCGCTAACTGCAACTTCCTGATTACCCTGTTTTACTTTTGCGAATGAAAGTGCGCATGAAAGAATAACTGCTAACAAAAGAATGCCTGAAAGAAGCTTTTTCATTTTATTTCTCCTTATCTTTTACAGCTACTAAAAATAACGCCCTGAAAACTTTCTCACCTCCTATCTGATTTTTTCAAGTGGTTTTGGTTCAGTTATATTTTGCTGTTTCATTGCAGCAGAAAATGCTGAATTATTTCTCATTGCGTTCCATGCGTTTAACTGTTTTGCATTTAATGAATCAATTCGCGAGTTGTAAGCCATTACTGCATCATCGGTACTTTTTGCATTGCTTATCTCGCCAATAAAGCTCATTGCATCCTTAACGTATCCCATGACAGCAGAATTCATTTCATTGCTTAGAGATACTGCTGATAGCTGTGAGCGGTTTACCTGAACAGAAGAAAAACATGCTAATGAAATATCCTGAAGTTTCTTCTGCTGTGCAAATGTTCCAATATCGCTTCTGTCCCACGCTGCAAGCTGTCCATGCATTCTTGAAGCAATGATTCTGTTTCTGAATCGTGATGTGTCTTTTTCTATGCTTTCTTTAATCCTGCTAAGATTTTCAGACGTGCTTTTTATTTCAAGGGCAATGCTTTTCGCCTGCTCAGCCAATAGATAATCTGCAAGCTTTTCTCTTAGCTGGATATCTGTTGCCGAATTAATCTCTTTTGCTATTGTTCCTGCAAGATTCAAAATATCTCCTCCGACACTCGACGGTAAATCGCTGTGTATTGACGGACTGGCTCCCTGCACTGGCATTTTCATTTCAAAGCCAAACACTTCCTGATACTGTCCATTCAGCGTTACTTTCTTAACTCCCATATTGGCCTTGTTGTTGGGATCAAAACCCACAAGAAGGATTTCTCCGTCGGCAGGTAGTCCAGTTATCTGCCATGATCCAAAGTCTTCGCCTTTGCCAGCAATACTTTTTGCTGTGCCAAGAATAGTTTTTCCGTCAGGACTTAAAACAAAGATATACGCTCCTGCCATCGGAGAATTGATGTTGCCATCCCAGAATCTGCCGTGTAATGCGCTTGCTTTCTTTGATTTTGAATTTGCACTAATTGTGCCAGATGAAGTCTGTGCTCCAATCTGAGTCGCGGTAAAAGTTAAAGCAAGAAGGAATAAAAGTTTTCGCTTACACATATATCAACTATGGGTATAAAGATTTTCAAGCGCCTGTTTCACATCATCCTTAATCAGCCCGATATAAACCTCTGTCGTGCGGACAGACGAATGCCCCAACTGTTCTTTAACAAGCTTTATATTACCGCTTGCCCTAAGAAGAAATGTGGCGTATGTATGCCGAAGGCAATGGATGGAGTAATGTTCCGGCAATGATGATTTTCTGATACAGCCGCTGAACTGTTTTTGCAATGCTCTCTTTGTTAAGGGCATATTTCCCGACGAGGTTAAGAGAAAATCTTCATCCCTGTTAAAAAGATTAAACTTCTCTCTTAAGCTAAGGTATTCAATGCACTCCTGTTTTAATTTTGAGCCAATCCAGACGATTCTTTTCTTGTCTCCCTTGCCATGACGGACAATAATTGACGAGTGCTCATCGCTTATCTGGATATCTTTGACCTGTAGTGCGGACATTTCACTCACCCTAAGGCCTGCAAAAAGCCCAAGCTCGACCATAAACCAGTTTCTCACAAGAAAGAATATGCCTTCTTTAACGCCTTTGTCCTTTGAAATGCGGCAAGAGTTGCGGAGTGTTCTTATCTCGTGCTCTGTTAATACCTTCTCCTCGCTGATGATCCACGTAAACGATTTACGCGGTTCACGGTTCGTAGGTTTGATGAACTCTTGAAAAAAGAACATAGGACAGGAACAGCGTCGGGAGTATATAAATCAAGCGGTTTCTGAAGCAGGCAGAAATATTGTGAGTTCCTTATTTACTGATTCTCGTTTAAAACTAAGGGAAGAAATTAACAGATTAGTTTCTCGACGGAATTATTGCGGATTTACAATGAGAAATCTGACATTCGGCAGGGATAGAAAACAAAAAAAGTTCACCTTTCCTACGAAAAGTGAACTTTCAGATGTAAGTTTAGCAAAAAAAGAAATAATGTCAAGAATGAATTTCCATTCGACAAATTAATCAAGCGGAATATTACAGCTCTATTAAAGAAGCTTATTTTATTTTTACCGCAGTAACCTCAATCTCAACACAGCAACCATCTTTAACAAAATTCGACACCTCTACAAGCGTACTTGCAGGACGACTATTCTTAAACACATCATCTCGGATTTTCGATACAATTTTAGAATCAGCGATATTTTTAACAAAAATTTGAGCTTTTACAACATGGTCCATAGTCATTTTTGCTCCCTTTAAAATTTCAGAAATTCTTGAAAAAACAATCTCAGTTTGAGCCTTAACGTCATTAGGTGCAACAACATTGCCATCTATATCCTGAGGAAGCTGTCCAGTAACAAATAACAGATCCGCATTGCCCAAGGGAATAAGAACTCCTTGACTATAAGACTTCGTTGGAACTCTTAAAGATTCAGGGTTTATGTGTTTAATTACATCCATATTAATTCTCCTTATTCAATACTAGCGTTATTTTTAAAAATGTTTTGATTTTTAATGACTAACGAGACGTAAATATTAATGACTTAAATTCCCTTCGTCAAATCTATGCCTATAAGAGTGCAGTCATTTAGATGTATTATGGAAATATAAATTTTATTCTTATTCATTTATATTCTTGATCATATTCTGTTCGGATAATCGTATGACTTCTTTTTCTTGCTTATACCTCAAAGATAGTATGATTCTATAATGTCGGTATAACCCGACAAATAATATTATCAAGGGTATATTATAAAGAGATAAGTTAATATTTTTATCTACTATTGAAATTAGTAATATATAAACGAACGCAAATAATATTGCAGCTGAAAAATGCCCTGTGAAATGAAGTAGCGCTGCATGGCGTTCTATCTGGTCTTGTAGTGAGTCTCCTACATTAGAACATGCTTCTCTATACGTTGAGCGATGCCTTGCCCAAGCATCCTGCCATTTTTGTTGCGGATAATCTGTTAACAAATCATTCGGAGTATATGAAAAAAACCAATTAAATTCAATCAGATGAAAGAAAATACCTGAAAGGCAATGTCCGCAAGCATAAGATAGACCCATAATAAGAAGATAGAAAACACCCTTTTCTGGTATTTTTTTCAATATATCCAGCAAAGCGATATTAGAAATAATTGACACAAAGTGAACCATACAAAGCAATACAATACTGCCGGGAATAACATACCCTAAAAAATCCCTTAGTAAAAATCCATTGTATATTTGCCCAATTATATTTGCCTTTGAGTCTGACATTATCGATATTCTTTTTTTCAATAAATTAGCATAAAAATAATGTTAGGTCAAACCCCACTTTGACAGATAATCACTTAGGCTTTTGCCCATTTGTTATTTGCCGACCACATGTTGGTTTTACTGATATCGGCTTTGGCTTTCTTTGTTCCCCTGCCGTAATTATTTCCCCGCTTGTAGGCTTTTGTGTTGGCTCAGGCTTTGAATTATTTGTATTTCTTTCTTGGGCACTCATCTAAACACCTCCTTTAAATAAAATATATTTGCTCACTACAATAACTTCGATGAATAGAAATATAATTGCGATAACAAACATTACAAAACCACTTTTTAACATCTCGCCTTTCTTCTCATTAACCTCAAAGTTATTTCTATATACTTGCCACATATGTGCTGTTAAAAACCTTCTATACTCATTCTCGTCTTTTCCTATAATGTCCTTATTAAAAACATCCTCTTCGTTTATTGCCCTAAAATCACTCCTCGCCCTCGAAGCTCTCACTGAATAAAACCAAGAAAGCACTCCAAATATAAACGTGGCTAAATAGAAATAAGTCATTACAACTAACCATTGAGGCTCACATATGTTACGCAAAAAAGAACTTCCTAAGCCAAACGTCAAAGTAATGAAAACTCCCGTCGTAGCGGTTAAGCTGTAAGCTTTCCCATCAAGATCTGTTCTTCTTTTTTCTTCGCTTTTAATAAGGTCGTAGTAAATGGAATATGCTGTATTAATGACTTCCTTATTGTCGATACGCAGTCTTTCCATAACCTCGTCAAGTGTTAGGGGCTTTTTTCTCTGCAATGGCCTACAACATCTTGAAATCAGCCGAACAGAAGGGAGAGAATACACTAAAACGGCAATGCATGAAGCTAAAATAACAAGAAGATAGTTAAAAATGAGCCCATGAAAAACATTGTGGAAAAGGATTGCTATCATGGCGAGAAGAGAGATTCCACTAACCATTATAGCAATTGAAAAAGTATTGGTTCTCTTATAAGTGGATAACATCATAACAATTGTTTTGTTATCTTATCTATGCTTATTATCCGACTCATTACTAATAAATCTGCGCTACCCTTTAATTTCAATCTTAAAGTCTGGGATCTCCTTATCAGAACATTTAAATTGAACACCAAGGCCAGTCATTGTATTAACCGTTTCATTTTTTACGTTTTTACTTGGCTTGATAGACACCTCCGATGCGTCTCCATACCTATCGTAAATGATATAAATGGTTCCTCCATCGCTAGAAATTGATTTTTTTATATCCCACGGGAAGTTTTTTCTCTTTATAATCTTTCCATCGCTGGCAGACACAAACGCAAATTTATAATTATGGTAATCATGGAGTGCCTGCTTGATACCAATTACAAGAATGATGATTGCAGATACCATTGCAATAATTTTAACGCCTCTTGCTTCTTGAAACTGTGGCGGCAAGAAACTATAGACAACGTTATAAATCAGTATTAGTATCCACAAAATTAATCCTGTCAGAATTACACTCATCATCATGCTCTTTTCAGGAAATTTTATACAGTTATCTTATTACTTCCCAATATCCGCCCTTGTCAGGGCCGATCCTTTTGATAAATCCTTTTCCCTTGAGTTTTCTTATATTGTCTTTTATTTTTCTCTCAGAAATACCAACTGCTTTTGATAAATCCCCTGCTGTAACATGCGCATTCTTTCTCATTTCAGCTAAAATCAGCTCCTGATTTTCAGTGACCTTTTCAGTGACTTTTACAGTGACCTCATCTGTTCCCTTTCCGCTGTCCTGCACGCTTATGGAAACAACAGGGCGGTAAAATGTCACCTGAAAGCTTGTTTTCCTTTTTTCGAATGTCACCTTAACGTTATCCGCATGACATTCGTCATAGATTTTCTTAAGGCCTGAACCCCAATGCTCTATCTCTTTAGATTTGTAAAGAACTTCGGCTATCAGAGGATTGCGAAGGACTGATTCGTGTTTACCCTTGATAAAATCCTGCGGCTCTAACCCTTCTGGAAACTTTCCTGGGTTTGATATCTCTATTCTGTTCTTAAAAATTGCGATGTAATTGCTTTCCGGTGCGCCATAGTCCCGATGGCAGAATGAGTTGATTATTGACTCACGCAGTGCCCGTATCGGGATTTCAGGGATTTCTTTGCGCTGAAGACCCGGAATTTCAACTCGCCAGTTCATCTTTTCTTTTAAATACTGTCCGCTCTTTTCTATCAGATCAAAAATAGTACCTTCATACATCTGGATATCAAGAAAAGTTGATTTGTCATTACCTGCAAATACTGCAAGCTGTACTCGTAAAGAATTCTTGTTGCAAAACAATACTTCCGCTGCTTTAAGGAGTTTTCCACTCTTAATCAGCCCAAGCCTTTTTAAAATGCTTTCTTTGTTGTCAAAAGAAAAGCTGATTCTTCCGGCAAGATTTGCTTTTTCAATATACTGGCTTAATAAGCCTTCATTAATATCCTTTAGTTTGTCTGCCGAAGGCTGTATTTCCCATCTCCACTTATCCTCATTCTTTTGCAGGAATATTTTACCAAGCTCTCTTGCTGAAAGCTGCCGATTCTCATCACCGACTCTCATGAATGCCCTGCCAAAAGCAAAATACGGCGCTTCTGTTCCTTCAAACGTCACTATGACACAAGCTTTGCCGCTGATTTTTTCTTCTTTGATTTTCGGATAAATCTTCGGCTCAATATTCTCACCGATAGAATGGCTAATTTCTCGAATGGTTTTATCACTCACCGACTGCCCGACAACGGTCCCATCATTTTTAATGCCAAAATAAATTTTGCCCTTGCCGTGCTTATTAAGCATTGCAGAGATGGCAGTAATTGCTTCTTTCAATTCAGACGTCGATTTCTTCAGTTCAAGTGTTTCTGTTTCTTTAAGACTCATGCTTTTTACCAAATTTGTTATTGCTTAAATATTTAACTATACAAAAAATTCATTGCTTAAATAACAAATATATTTTTCACAACGCATTGTTTTCATTTTTTTCTATCACCCTCAACGCAAAAACCTTCCCGTTTCTAAAGTGCACAAATATCGACACTTTGGCAAGATTATACCACCAATATTCATTTCTTTTAAGACGCCTTTACACTCTTATGAAGAAATCCAAATGGGACCTTCATATTTCTACCTTTATTTAATATCTCTTTAATTTTCCCAATATTATAAGCCGGCTTCCTGGGCACATCACTAAACTGCTCGTCGTTCAGATACTTCTTAAAATACCTCTTCGCTGCAATATCTATTCTTACCGCACCTGCCCACATGAGCATATCAATCTCGATGTCATGAAAACTATCCAAGTCTGTGCGCAGGTCTGCTATCATTTTGTCTATCTCATCAGGAAAAATGTCATAGACGGGCATCTTATCTGAAACATCTTCACTCAATTTCCCAAAGTCCTCATACTTCTTCCCTTCAAGATGGCTTCTGACAGGTTCTCCGAGAATCAGTATTGTTCCGGGAGTCTTTTCAGCATCCGGTTTTTTTGTGGCATCATACAAAATCCTTCTCCGTAAAGAAATAATTTGATCAAGGGCTGTATTAATAATTCTTGAGGTATTTTCCAATATATTTGGGTTAAGATTAGGTGTCCATTGAGGCATATATTGTCCTGCATCAATAATCACGAAAGGGATTCTTTCGTTCTTTTCCTGCAATATATTCTCTGAGCCCAAATTATCATATACGCCACCATCTGACAGAAAGACTTGCGCAGGAGGATTCTGATTCCGTCGTTTATCTGGTTCCCACCAGTTAAAATAGAAATTTCGTTCTCCAAGAGCTAACCTATATGGAGTAAATACAGGGGGAAAAGCAGCTGAACATGCTACAGCAAAAGCAACTTTGATATCATTATCTTCTGTAACGCCTATGAGATTCCCTCCAAAATCAGTTTGCTTGAACCTAAATCTCTTGCCAGTATTTAAGCATGTGGCATTTGCACACCATTCAGGATAAGAAACCAAAGACTTCATCAGCTTATTTTTAAAGAATAGCGACTTGAGAAGAAATAAATAATTTGCGCTGAAAAGCTTGGTCGGCCGAATGTAAAATATAAGAAAGATACTCGCAGGTAAAGTTATGAACAAAGGAATCTTAAAATATGATGCGGCAATCAGATATACAATACCAACAAGTCCAATAAAAGCAAAAATAGGCAAGGTTATCTGCTCTCTAAATCTGCTCTGTCCCAATTTCTTTAATGGCTCAGTCACTCTCTGATCGAAATCTTTGATATCTTTAAAAGGGCCTTTTTCTAAAGCAACCATAATCACACCCGCTGTTATGCTCCCGCCGGAAACCGAATCAATCCTGCAAACTTTTTCCCACAGTCCAAGCTCGACAAGCCTTCTGGCTACACCTAGTGAATAGAAAGTTGCCCTAAAACCACCGCCGGAGAAAGCAAGTCTTAATTTACCATTTTCCATATATCTCTCCTTTTTGCATCAGGACATAGCCCCTATATAGATTGCATAGTTTCCACAATCTCCGGCTATAATCATTATTGCTGGCACTCCATCAGCCCGTCTCATATCTGTAAGTAGAGCAAATGCTTTTTTATCATCTCCACTCGGACTGCATGAATTGCCAGGATGAGAATGCCATTCTCCAACATACTCTAGCCTTCCCAATGTCGCTTCTTCTATTTCTTTCATTCTCTGGGTTAATCCCTGGCATCCTCGAATATACACCGTAGGCCATTCCTTGCTATCGGGAGGAGACGGCAGCATATCAACAATATAGGCGATTTTTCTTTGCATGTCAAAAGAACCAATCAATACCCCTCCAGTTTCATTAGGCAATCGTTTATCACGGGCTGTAAAGATTCTGCTTAGTAACAATTCATCTATATATAGAATCCAACCGCTCGTCTTAATTTCAGTCATTCTTATAGGTGAGAATGAATGGCATTTAACACTCAAGTTACTAGCATTAGCTCTCCAAATGCTAATCTGTGCGGTCTCATTATTGCAAGCTAATCTAAAAGCTCTGCTGTCTATTGCTGAATGCAATGCCACAAGCTCTTGCGATAAAGAAAAGTTAATATCCCTGCATGAATTTGCATACCTGATTCTTTTCTTAGAAACTGCTAAATGTCCCTTTAAAACTTTTTCATTGATAAGAAATCTATAATATTGCATCTCTAAACAATCCAATGGTATTTCGCGTTTTGAATCTTCTGCCAATAGAACAGAATCAAATCCTGATGGGGTAAGAAATAGCGCGACTCGCCTGGAAGATGACGGCAAGTCACGAGTGATAAAACGCATTGCCGCAACAGATGCCGTACAGTCCAAAATAATATCTGCCCCAAACAAAGCCTTCTTCATTTCTTCGCTATAATTAGAAAGATTTAGTATGTCTTTAATCTCATAGTTTGCCACTTCTTCACCGTTAACTATTTGATTCGCAGTCCACGCTAAACATGCGGCTTTAGCGAGACCTATGGCACGAAAATCTAGTACATGACGTGCGAGGTTATGAGGCAAAAATATATCATTATCTACTACCGTCCATTTTCCAAAGCCTGTTCTTACTAAATTCAGAAAAACTTGCGAGCCAAGAGAGCCTCCACCTATAATACAAATTTTCTGATCATCTTGAGGCACAATCCCATTCTGCACAGCAGCCATTGCTTTAGAGAATGAATACATTGTCGTGCATGTCTCAAGAGCTATATTTTCACCTCTCATATTTTCGTCAACTGAAAGAAGTCTACCTAAAGAACCATTAGTCATTCTCCACACACCTAACTCAATCCCAGCTGTTTGTATCTGGACATTAGACAAAAAAGTCCAAATATCAGTAGCTTCAATCTTTCCATCCTTGCGCCGTGTTTTCGGAAAAGCAATTATTAGTATAAGATATTTATCCTTTATGCCATCAAGACTGCCTTCGGATTGCCATTTCTGCAAAACGGCTCTTAAGCTATTAAGCAAATCGAACCCTATGGCAGAAGTAATCTCATGTAGCTCAAGTAAGCTTTTTGGCTTTCTATTGATCACCCCATGAACTTGTGGAGGACATTGAAATACAACAGAAATGAATTTCGCCTTTTCCCTTTCCTCTTGATGATCTGCCTTATACGCGATAAAAGTCCATATATTGTTAGAAGCTTCTTTCAAATGAATCTCAAGATTCGGAGGATTCTCTGGATTAAAGGACTCAAACAAATCAAATGGGATTACAATCTGCTTTCTTGGCTCCAAAAATAATGGTTCCAAAGGCTGATCTTCACCATGCAGTTTACCTCTTGCCGTATCTGCAAACCATTGTCTAATTCGTTCAATAAACCTCACCGGGGTGAGATGAAGTTTTACTTCGCTGAAAAGCTGGTCATAAAGGCAAAGGCTTGTTGGAGATTTATCTTCATCAAGAGTTGTGTGAGGAACCTTTGGGAAGTTATCTCGCAGTGAAAGAACCAATGGCATTAATTCATCCTGAGGATCAAATACAGCTGCTATTCTTTCATGTTTTTCAATAGGATACACATTATTCTTCTGCCCAAGCTCTACTTCAACATCAAAGACTACAGCCTCAAAACCAGTTTCAAGAGATCTGCACTCAACGAGTTTTACAAAGGGCAGAGAACCCAACTGTATGACAAAAGCAATCTCTTTTGCCCTATAAATAGTCAACTCATCAATCTTAATAAGTCTCGAAGATAGCGGTAATCCTATATATGCCATTATTAACCAGCTCTTGGTGCTTGGCGACCTATAATATTATATCCACCACCAGTAATTTCTTTTTTTCGAGTTGCGCCACAACCATCAATCGTTATAACTAAAGGCTGAGGATTCGATTTTTTTGGATGTTCCATTGTTACAACAAACTCGCCATTAATTGCTGCCGCTCTCTTCTTATAGTAGCTTGCTGCCTGCCGATGTGGAGGTTGATCCGTATCCTCAGACGGAATGATATCACTTGATGATACAAGCAAGCCGTTCTCGCCGCCCTGCTCAAAAAGAAACTTTACTTCTTTTGCAGGATCAGTTTCATCTTTCCCCTTTTCTTCATTTAAAGCAGTATAACTGCAATGATGCGGAATTTTCATAACATCCCAACCCAGACGCTCCGTTCTTTTATGATATTGCGTTATATTTACAATATCTGTTAATACATCGTATGTGGCATCCGAGCTTAAAAATAACCTTGTATCGACGCTATTGTAATTAAAGATTGCCTGCATTATAAGACATGCCTCATTACGGTCAAAGAGCTCAGCTTCCTGCCTTACTGCAAACGGAGAATGAGCAAAAAATTCTACGCCATCGGACAATTTATCAAAACCCGGAACTATCTGCCCCGCATCAGTAATCAGATGCCTTCTCGCATCTAGACTAATTCCTTCATTTTCACACCACTCTTTAAGACGTTCTGGCCGCGAGAAAACTCTTATGCCTGCTCCATTCTTTAGGCGATATCTTGCCTCTGTCCTCAAAATAGCCGCTTCTCCTTCCAGCCCTTCTTCAATAATTAATGCAGCCGGAACCCAAAGTTCATTAATCTCAAACCTCTCACCTTCTTGATATTTCTTCGCATGATTAAGGTAAAAGAACTCGGAAAAACCATGAATATGGTCATCATCAACATGCGTAAAAGCAACCACATCATAATAATCCTTATTGTCCTTCTTCAAGTCAGACTTTAGGGTAGCCGCAAGATCTACCCGTAAATCATTTTCATCATCAGGATCTTTGCAACTCGCGTAATCAAATAGAATCTTTTTCTTGCTCTCTAAATCAATCAAGCAACAGTCTGCGTTTCCAATCGGGAAAAATGTCAGTTTGTGCATAAAACCTCCTAATCTTTAAAACCTCTCCAAATCTATCCTTCAACAAGAACATTATTTTCTTCACCCGTGCATCTCACTCTAACCCCATGCTTAATTAGGCATGCCTTTAAATTAAAATCAGGATGCTCTTTATCTCCAACAGCAGAAACAAAACACACATCGGGCTTAATTATTTCTAGAATCCCCCTGCTAAGATTTTGTCTTGCTCCATGATGCGGCACTTTTAACCAATAGTTTTTTTCTAGCTGACTCTTTATTTTAGTAAAAGCCCTCATTCCTGCATCGCCCGTAAAAAGATACTTTCTTTCATTCGCCGTGATTTGAAAGATTAAGCTAGATTCGTTCTCCGCGCTATCTGGGCCATCTTTCCCTATTACATCGCAATCTCTAGCTGATGAAGCGTATTCCTGTGCTGGAGGCGAATAAGGACTGCGAAACTTCATTAATTGTTCATAATAAAATCTCTCAGTAGGCCCCAAGATTTTTATACTCCAACTTAAACAGAACTGATTAAAATCCGTATTGGGACTATCAGAAAAAGGTTCAATAATATTGTTCTTCAAACCATACTTGTCTGCCACTGTCATAAATTTCTCGGCATCCAGAATTGAAGAACAAATCAATTCCCTTCTTTCACACAAACTCCAAGTCTTTTGATCTACAAGTATTTTCGAAGCTAAAAGGCTGTCGCGAGCCTCCGGAAGATGCATCCATATCTGCTTAACACTTTCGTGATATTTCTCAAGAATATCGCCTAATCCACCAATATGATCTCTATCTAAATGGCTACAGATAAGAAGATCTGGCTTAATACCTTCTTTTTCAAAATAATCAATTATTTCATGGTTGTGATTCTTGCCATTTCCTCCGTCTATCAATAAAGTCAGTGCCTCTTTATTCTTTGCTAATTGCACAACAATTGCATCAGCATTTCCAACATTTAGCATATGAATTCTTATATTCATACTTTCACCTCAAGCTATTGGAATACTTTTAGGCGTGCACATATCAAGCGCTAAATGGCTTGAATATGACAGGAAAAAGCTGTCAACCTTCTTCCGAGTCTCGTCATCAAAACGGAAAAAGTCATAGATGTCTTTTCTAAATATAAGAAGTAAAGTGAAGAAACCCGCACTGTGGAAAAACGCTCTATGGTTTGGCGAAACAGCAGGCTCTAAAATATCTGGCAAAAGCCCTACTATTACTCCCCCAAAGAAACAAGTAACAGTTCTTTAGGTTTGATCTCTTCTTCCCTGATCATTTTCACGCCGACATATAAACCAACCGCGCTTAATCCACCAACTAAAGCATGTACTTTTCCATTAGCCATATAAAAGTCTCCTTTATTCCCGCACACATCATTCTTATCCCTGATCATCCAACTGTTAAAAGAAATTACCTATAATTAACCCAAAGCAACGAAAGAACAACCGGGTAACGTCCTAGCTTTAATGATTGTTCTCGTATTTTCTCAACCCTATAACGATTTTCGCTCTCTATCCACATTTCAAATGGCACGACCTCGCCATCTTCGGGAACAACCCCTCCATTCAAACATTGCCATGCCAAACTTTCCTTGTGAATCTGCTGTCTTTTCTCAAACCAAAGCTCATTGCAGTTGTCGCTCCTCTGCCACCAAGTGACTTTCCCATTCTCAGAAAATACGACAGCACATGATTGTTCAGTTTCCTGCACGTATTTCACTACAGCCGAAGTTAAGCTTGTTTGAAATTCATCAGCCAACACCTTAACTAGTCTTATATTGGGCATTACGTCTTTGCATCTCGGTCTATACAATTTCGTAGGCATTAATAGTTCTGATGCAAAAATACTCGCTTCCAACTCAACCGGGTCTGAGCCATATCCTTTTATCGCAGCCTCGGAGTATAAATCGAGCTGCGAAATATCCGGATGAAGCTCCCAATGGCCCAGCTCGTGCGCAATCGCAAAGCGTTTTCTTCCTACCTCTGGAATATCCTCTCGGATACGTATGATTCCCTTATTGCCTTTGCGTATTAATCTTGCCTCAGCACCGTCAAGCGCTCCTTCCACAACAAGAACTCCTCTTGCCATCGCGATATCCTCAAGAATGATCTCATCTGGCTTTGAAAAAGAATATTCCTGCGTAATGCGATACGCTGTGGCTTTCGCCTTAATTTCATTAGCTTGCGTTATCTTCATTTCTTCTCGTTAATTGAATCTAATAGCATAAAATCTTCCAGTAAAGACTCCAAATCTGCATCACTTGCCTCCTCAAACTTGCGGCAGTAAGCAGATGCTTGTTCTCCTGTGAGATTAAAGATCCCTTGAATCTTAGCAATTAATTCTTCCCTTGTTAAAGCAGCCTCTTTGGCTAAATCAGATATCTTTGATTTTAAATGAGCCAGCAATTCCTTTCGTTTCTCAGAGGCTCTGGCTAATTCCTCTCCGGCTTTAATCTTCTTGAATAGATTCGGCACTTCTTTGATGAGCTTTTCAGTATCAATACCCTCCTCTTTTAATTCGGCAACTATTTCATGCAGTGGCATTGACTGAATCTCTTGCTCGTCCTCTTGGACAAAGATATTCAAATCTTTAAGAATCTCAGACGCATTCTGAGGTGATTGGTCTCTACTCATCTTAATCACTCCCTTTCATAAGCATTGAGCTCTGAATTCTTTTTTGATACTCCCGTAGACGCCTTCCCATCCGTTTTTTCAAGTTATAGATTTCTTGAACCCCTACCTTCATTTTATCCGCCATTTCCTTCGGCTTTGTAATCCCCTCCATAATACATTCAACAATACCAATCAAGGGCTTATCATCCGCAAGAAAGTCAATCAGCCCATATACATACTCCTCATCTTCTTTTCTCCTTTCCTCAGCAATCAACGCACCGTCAGGAGAATTGCTAAAATCCGGAATTTGCTGAATAGGATCTTCATCGAACTCCGAGTTGATATTCAACGAAACAACTGTACGATTCTCCTTCCCCTCAAACACGTGGCTTATCTCGCTTTTTACAATACCTAACAACACCACTAATAAATCAGGATAAGATTGAGAATCCCATTGTCGATCCCCGGAATACACTTTAGCGATGGCATCCATAGCAAAGTCTTCGGCTGTCTTACCGTTTACAACTTTACGCCCACGATCACCACATACGGTTCCTTGAGATATTCTGCTGCGGGCGTATTTAATAAGCCTTGGGATGGTATCGCTCCAGTTATGTGCCTCTAATAACGTCCTGACTTCATTTGAAGGAACTGCCATTTTCTGCCTTTCGGTTCAGGGTGAACAACAAGCCCTTAATAATATCTGCCGGGAAGTTTGCTAAATTTGCCATATATTTTGAAAAATCTTTTAAAAGCCCTAAAAACACAAAAACCTTCGCCGTTAAGCGAAGGTTTTAATTCTTTTTATGTGGCAGTTCCCCCCTTCGAAACGTACCACCCAACTTGTCAGTATCTTTATAACGTAAAAAGAAGCGCTGGTCAAGGCTTTCTTTCCCTCTCAGTCGCCTAAGATTTTGCTCCTTTATTTTACATCCCTCTTTTAATTTCTTCAATGCCAAAGCCATATAGCCTTTCTATATAATAAACATAAAAAGACGCGGGCAAGAATTCCTGCTCCTTGGTAGTCTTGCCCAGACCGCCCCGAGTCTTACCTTGTAGAACCTCCTATGCACTTCGCGCAATTGTCATACCGCTCTCTGTGCGCTTGGTCCAGAGTGTCGGGCGTAAACCCGACGCCATGACCTGCTCGCAGAAATTCATCGATCTGACACCCATTAGGACGCCGGTCTTCTTTAGTCAAATCATGGACCTCCATTTTGCTCGAACTGCTGTTTCCCAGAAACCTTTTCCCTGCACGATCCCGTGTCGGATAGCTCCTTTATTACCTCCTGTTTTTAGTGCCGTATGGCGACTGGTTTGTTGGTTTAAGCGAAATCCCCGCTTCGGATGCTTTGGCATAGACCCCATCTACAGGTCTACCGAGCTTTAAACCGATAACCCGCGTAGGTGTATTTTCTGCTACCATTTTTCGCAAATCCTTAACATCTTCTCTCGTCCAATGCTTACCCGCATTTCTTTCATACTTAGACATAGATTCCTCCTTTTTTAACATGAACCCAAAACACTGCTTATTATTACACTGTAATAAATGTAATAATTCCCAAAATTTTTTTATCCCGTTGCTAACACATTCTCGTATTTAACCCCCCTTTCTCCTTCCACGCGGATTCGCTGGATTAGGCGTTTCTTTCCAAGCTCTACGACCCTATTACTGCATGCCTGTAGCGATATTCCCAAGCGAGGGGCTAAGTCCCCCGCAGAAACGGCTCTCAGATTACCGATCAATTCTGCTGTCTTCCTGAGTTCATCGCTGAGTGTCCCTAAAATACTCCAATGACGGTTTCCTGCCCCACGCAACCGCAGTAATACAAGGCCGCGTTTATTAAGTGCATTTTCTAGATCTACACACAGCTCATCTTTGTCTATACGCACTGCAAGGTATTTCTCTCCGTGCTCACCGGCGACGAGTCGGGATAATGGAATTGCTATGGTTTCATCCGCAAAAGAATGGGACATGACTTCAATATCTGCAAAATCAATAATCAGTGTTTCCATTTCTTGTATCCTCCGCAGCGCATCCTCAATATCAGGAGCTACCTGATGACCTTCTGTTCGAAGTCCGACACGCGCGCCTAACTTATGTTTTCGAAGAATGTCTATAAACTTAATCTCAGGCATACTATTCTTTCAACTCTGTAAAAGAGGAACATTTATATCAATCTGCGTCCCCGGAAATAATACATATTGATCCACTCGCTGCTGATCATTGGCAGCAATCGTTACTGCTACGTCTCCGGACCGTACTTTTAACCATCCATCAAGCTTCTGGATAGCTGCAACAACAGACATTAATCCTCCGCCTCTCCCAATATCCGCATGCCGTGAATATCCAGAAATCGCCGCTTTAATAGCTTCGGTGTGGTCATATCGGCTTTCGGGATACTTGGGATTACTTGTCAAACTTTTACGAATCCCCACGCCAAGATCGCCGATAGACAAACACAGTTTCTTTTTATATCTCTGTAGTGCCGCTAAGCCATGGCTTACTGCAAAAAAATCTCCGGGATTGGCGTGTTCTGATATGTTCTGCAATGTTTCAAAAAGAACCTTATCGATGGTATCCATAATATCGCTGTTAATACTTTTATGCGCCTTAAGACTTGTTGAGAAACAATCAATAATTGCTCGCGCCTGATTTTCTTCATCTAAAGACCGTAATTCTACCAGAGTACTTGTCGGATTGCGTTCTCTATGTTGCAAGTGTTCAATAGATTCATTAAATGTACAATATCCCTTTAGTTCGTTAAAGACATTGGCTCGCTCCAAATACCCTTGCACATCTTCACTCTGAGGAATCATCATTTGAATTGAGCGTTTCTCGAATGTCAAATGCCGAGCCAAAAGTACAAGGCGAATGATTCCGGAAACTTCTACGAAAGTGCATTTTGTTAAATCAATAGTATTTGAACTACCAGCGCATGTGTCCTTAATGATTTGTTCTGCGCTTAAAGCGTTTAGCTCCATAATCACTCCTCATGATAATACATTGTAATGAATGTACTATTAATTGTCAAGACTTTTTCTGGTCCTCTCGGAACCGTTTGTGACCAAATTGTGACTATAAGAGGGACAGAAATCGATAAAAATCTACAAAAATGTAGAACCAATCAAGGATGCATAAACCATTCATCCTCTTCATCTTCCTCGTTTTTATTGGGGTTTTCTTCTTCGGCGGGTTCATCTCCGTAGCCAGATGCGCTATCCAATTGCGCTACGGGCGCTTGTGTTTCTCCTTCAATAATAAAAGAGCGACTCAATTGTCCCCTTCGGGGATAACGTAATCTAAGCTTTATCTGCGCCGCTGCTTGAAAAATCAAAGATTCCGTTACGCTACGGGCGCTAATTTTTTTGCCCCGATGTTCTTATCGAACATCGGCATAACCAACTCTATATTTTTTCTCTCGCTTCGCTTAGAAAAACTAAGAGTTGCTAACGCTACGGGCGCTTATACACAGATTATCGCAGATAAAGAACATACACACAGATACTCACAGATAAAAACGGATAAAAGTTCCTCATCTCAGCATTCGCTCTATATATCGAAAGGACAGTTTACCACTATTTTGAGATTTTGCAAATTGTGACCAAATTGTGATTATAAAAGTTTCCGGGGTAGAAAATCCCGATCAGTTACCCCTCAGTGGTCTCGCTCGAATCAACCGAAGACTTTATAACTTCACGCTCTTTCGCGGAGAGCGATAATACATATCTCTCGCTGTCAAAATCCTTATACAGTAGCAGCCTTACTCCTGTAAAGAATGCCGAGCTCTTCGCATCTTGGGATTGTTTTGACCAGACAACCTCCCCAATAATATGCAAAAGCGACAATACCCCATTGCCGGAGATTTGCAGCGAAAGTTTCTCCCCTTCCATGAACTGTTTAGGTGATTGAAAACAGACACCCAAAAGGCAAACGTTCTTTATTTGGGCGTTGATAAAGCTGTGCGCGCCGATAAACGAGCGAACAATCACACTCGCTTCAAGACTGTATCTGGGACATTTTCTCCGCTCCTGTGCCTGCATATTCATAGAGCAATCTATCCTGATTAAATTTATTATTTAGGCTTCCTTATCGAGAAATCGGTTAATTCGAGAGAGTATGTTTCTTGTCCAATCGAGTCATATTGGGTTTCTTTAACCAACCCGACACCGGGAGCAAAATACGATACAACCTTCATCTTTTTGTCCGCTTTTCCATCAGGCGTTGTTATATACTGCTGCGTTACAATATTTTTTAAACAACGGGTGAAATTCCCTGCCGGCACCTCGACTGTTTCAAAAGATTTTCCGCATTGAATGTCGCGCATTCTTTCGTCCATATCTCTTAATCCTTCCCCGGGGACTAAGAAAGCAAGAAAATCGTGAACCAAAATGGTCTCGCCAAGGTCGTACGCCCGCACAGTCTCAAATACCCCGTATTCATTGTAGCGCCAATAGACATCTCCTTTTTGTTGCAGCGAATATTTACGATCATCTATCGCCCCATCTGAAACTCTGACCTTGAAAGCGTCGTGCTCTTGGTCATAATCGAATATGGCATACGTTTCTATTCCTGATCTTGCATTCGAACAAAAGCCGGAATTCCATATTTTCGATCCTTCTCTATGAGGCCCGTAAGGGGATGGCGATTTTTCTACGCTTGCCTGAAGAGAAAACAGCGGTTTGAGCCCCTCCCGGATTGTACACCGATAAGACCATGAATTGCCGATAGCGAGTGGAAAATATTCTTTTCGCAAACCCTTAAGCTGAGATTCGGCAAGCTGTTTAGCATTGGAAGAGGCTGATTTGTCTTGCGTATCGTTTTTACTATTTACCGGTTGATTGTCACATCCTTCCGTGAAAACAATCAAACCCATAAAAAGGACTGCTGATAAAAAAATTGATATTTTTGTATTCATAGATATTCCTTTGTTCTCACTATTAAAACCTCTATGTTCAATGGTTATAATTTTACTAATATTCTACACCCCTCCCGCAAAACCATCAACCCGCATTTTGTGGTCAAACTGTGACTATAAAAGGGACCTGATTTGGATAAAAACGCACAAAAAAGAGACAAAAAAGGATACCTATGTCATTACCCTCTTTTATCTTCTTCTTTATTGCCTTTTTTCTTCTCCGGAAGGCTGATTTTCTTGGAAAAGATTTCGATCCGTCTTTTATTCAACTCCTCAAGCAGCGACGGATTGAAAAAGTAGCACCAGACAAGATTCCGTATTCGCACCAATTCGTCGACGTGAACACGATTATTATCTGCTACCGGCATCTTTTTACCGGTCTTTTTTTCTTTGTGAACGATGTTTGAGACATAATCGACCACATCTTGAACTGTTATAAGCCCATTGAAAACATCCTGAGAGATTACAATCTTAAAAATCGCCTCCAGCTCAATCCTCAGTATCATCATATCTACGGAATCCATCCCGATATCCACGTATAGCGACATACACGATCGCACAGGATTCCCCTTATTATGATATTCACGAATAAGCGCAACGACCCTTCTTTCCAGTATCGCCATGGATATATATTTTAGCAGTATGCTATATATTCGGTTCAAAAAAATAGCCGACGGGTTTACTGAAAAACAGCGCCAATACAGCGATTTCATTCGCGTCGGGAACTGCTTTGCCATTTTCCCAATACGAAAGCTGTTGCCGCGACAATCGCAATCCAATCTTATCGAGATCGAAAAGCATAGCTTCCTGAGAAATACCAAGTTTATTTCTGCACTCTTTGAGCCGTTCCGGCAAAAACATGGCGACACCACGTCTAATTTACTTTATCGCTAAGCTAATGTCAAGAACCTTTTACAGTTTTTTCATTGCAGTAACCGATTAACTTCATTAAGATACAAGTATGCGCTTCGGAGAGTTATTAAAAACGCTCAGGGAAAGATCCGGTTTAAAAAGAGCTGCCTTGGCACGGCTGTTATCGGTGACCTTGCCGTATATCACCAATATCGAAAAAGGGAAGCAAAAGCCGCCGACGATAGAGCGGATCGAGCAGATCGCGAATGCCTTATCGCTGACAAAACCCGACAAAGAAAAACTCTTTCATTATGCGGCAGAGGAACGTATTCCTCAGAAGGAAAGAAATCTACTCCAAAGAGGCAAACCTGTCGGCATCAGGGAGCCGGACGCCGGTTACGCCCCGGAAGGTGTTCAACGGCTTCCGATTATATCCTGGACCCAGCTGTGCAAATCCGACTGCGTTGAGAAATCTTCAGCGGCTTGCACCTCGAATGAGCATCTTTATCTCTATTGTTCCGGCGAACATCTGTTTACCCTTCGGGTTCAGAATAATTCAATGGAGCCGGAATTTCGAGAGGGAGAAATCATACTGGTCATGCCTCACGTCCCGGTCAATAACGGAGATTATGTTATTGCCATCGACACAAAGGAACGCCGGGCAATGTTAAAACAGTATAAACAATATGGTAGCAAAAAGATACTCCAGCCGCTTAATCCAAAATATCAGGATATCGAGCTCAATCTTCCCGACAGATATGTTATCGTCGGAAAGGTGATACAAAAGATCAAGTATTATTGAATCTTTTCATAAACAGAGGGCGGAATCCTTCTATAAGGAAACCATGCGGGATGATATAGAACAAATACTCGACCCGAACGAAAAAATACTCTGGCGGGGAAAGCCGAAATTCACCGCGTATATTTTAAAGTCGCTCCCCGCAAGTTTTTTCGGCATGTTCTGGTGCGCTTTTCTCATCCCTTTTTACTGGGCGATCTTTACCGGCAAAACCCCGGCATTCGTTTGGCTGGTGATCGGGCCGCACACGGCCGTCGGCTTAGGATTGCTGACCGCGCCGATCTGGCAGAGCTTTATCTATCCATATATAGAGTATGCCATCACGTCAAAACGCATTGTGTATAAGTCGGGCTTTTTTGCCAGGAACTTCGACACGGTTGATTATGTACATCTCAGCGATGTTTCGGTCAACATCGGTTTTATCGGGACCCTGACAAATACCGGTGACATCAACTTTGTTTCCGGCATGGGAATGTTCGTTCCTAAAACCGGCCGCGGGTCGTTACGCGGAATAGAAAACCCCTACGATGTCTTTAAGCTATTAAAGCAGACCTATTTCGATATTAAGACGGATGTCGAATTCCCGAACAAATACCGCCCGATGACCAATCCGGGATATTCGACGGAGTATCAGACTCCCCCGGAATAACTTGTTCAATACTCTTTAATCTTTATCGTCTGGGATCCTGAATATGCCAAAGGATCGGTCCCCATCGATTTCAACCACCGGAATAAATCTTGCTCAAGTTCGTAGGCTTTTCTACGCTCTGTTTCAATAAGATTGCGCTGCTCGGCAGGATCCTCTTTCAAATAGTACAGCTCCTTATTCCCGTTCTCTAATGAATAGATGAATTTCCAGCCGTCCGGGGTGCGGATCGAACGCTTATGGACATATAAACGGTAATCGGTTTCCGAAAACGCGGTTAAATCTACATGTTTGCCTTGGATCAAAGGAATCAGGCTTATCCCTCTCATCTGCTTTTGCAACGGCGGTCCAGGTTTGATCTGTAACAACTCTAAAATCGTCGGCATAATATCTATCCCGCGCACCTGGTCCCCGATCTTTGTGCCGCCGGGCGTTCCCGGAAGGTACACGACCAGGGGAACGTGGACCAGTTCTTCGTATAATGAAAACCCGTGGTCAAAACGTTTGTGTTCATAGAATTCAGTACCGTGGTCAGCCGTAATGATAATAATCGTTTTATCCAACAACCCTACGTTTTTTAATTCTTCGATAAATTCCCGGAATCGCGCGTCGGCATCGTTGATCTTCTCGTCATATAAAGCTCTCCAGAACCGCACATCTTCATTGCTCAGATGAATGCTTCCCTTTTCCAAACCCTCTTCCCGGAATTTTCCTTGTTCTTCTTTCCCGCCTTTTAACGGCCCGCTGTATTTAAAATCGACAAACCGCCGGGTGTACCCGTTCGGCGGATCGTACTGTCCATGGGAATCGTATCCGTGCAGAAACATAAAAAACTTTTTGTCTTTATTCTGCCGGAGCCACTCCACCGCCGGCGGGACGCTGTGGTCCATTCCGGCAAACTTCCTATCGTCTACGTACGTGTCCATTCCTTTGCCGAAACCAAAACGCGCGCTCACTCCCGCGTCGCCGGTAAAACCGCCGGTCATATACCCGTTTTCTTTCAGTATCTGCGCTAACGTGATGACTTCCGGGGACAATTTCGCTAATTCCGTAAGGACCTTCTCCTTTTCCGTATAGGTCGAGTATTTATTGACCACTTTGTGTTCCGAAGGGTACATCGACGTAAACCAGCTCATACTTGCAGGAACGGTCCAGCTTGACTGTGATATCGCGTTGGTAAAAAGATATCCTTTTTTCGCGAAGGAATCTATCGTGGGGGTCGTTTTTCTAAAATACCCCAGACAGCTGGTATGTGCTGCTTGAAGAGCATCAAATGAAACCAGGATCACATTGTAGCCGGAAAAATCCGGCAGCGGTTCCTTTTGCTCCGTGGCATTGACGGCGCGCGCGCTTAAAAAAATGAGATACATACATACAAGCCCAGAGACGAATCTGACTCCGGTCTTAGGCGTACTCATCAGGCACCTCCCTTTTAACTGCGTTTTAACAATACTCATCTCTACCAATACCCTGTCTTTCGTATGTTCTCCTGAGTCTGCTTGTCGATGGTTGAAGGAAAATCCGAAAATTCGTTGCTATACGACGGGGCTTTGTTTTTCCACGCCACCAGATCCTCCCGCATGCGTGTTACAACCTCCGGATGATCGGAAAATACGTTATGGTTTTCGCCGGGGTCGTCTTTCAAATCATATAATTCGCCTCCCTGCGTGTCTTCCCGCGGCTTTTGTATATATTTCCACCGAGAACTCCGAACCGCATAGGAACCGTCGATAGACTGACTGACGATATATCCTCGTTGAAAACTTTGGCTGCCGGGACGCAGAAGAGAAAGCAAGCTGACTCCCTGTGACTGATACGGAATGGGGATCCCCAGTAAATCCAAAATCGTCGGCATAATATCAGTACTCTGAACGAGCGCCCCTATCCTTGAAGGTCTGTCCTGCCCCGGGATGTAGACAATCAACGGGACGCGAATCGATTCGTCGTACAAAAAGACCCCGTGGTCCAGATACCCGTGCTCCCGTAATTCATCTCCGTGATCTGCGGTGATGATTACTATTGTTTTTCGCCGAAGGCCCCTTCTCGTAAGTTCCTCCAGTAATGTTCCGACGAGTTGGCTGTCCAACACATCTACGGCACTATCCAGCAACGTTAAAAAAGATTCAAAAAGACTTTCGTCGCTGCCTTCCACAGATTTGATTATTCGATCCCAAAAGAAACCTTGAAGTTTATGACGTTTTTCAACCCGCTGCTCTTTCATTTTATTGCGCAAACCCTGAAGTTCATCGAGCCCTTTCGGCTGAAAGTTATTCGTTCCGTCCTGCGGTTCCAACAATTCCGCCGCCTTCATCTCTTCCACGGTTGATAACACTCTTTCTCTAAACCACGCCTCAAAGAATGCCGGCGGCCGGACCCCGAGGCGATTGGCCAGCCGGAATTGAGGATAATGCTTCACATGCGTTACATAGGTATGGATCGTAACAAAGAACGGGCCCGGTTTTTTTCTGCGGATCCATTCGACAACGCCTTTAAATGTTATTTTTTCGATAAATCGTATTTTTCCCTTTTTCTGCGGGATGTTTTTACGCTCTGCCCCATGATATTCAAACCCACGCATAATACTTCTATTCGCTCCGGTGTGCGGATCTTCGATAGAGCCGAACCACGCGGTCGAGTATCCATACAGGCGCGCTATTTCAGCAAGCGTGTAGAGCCTGTCCGGGATACTGTCTTTAAACACGTGCCGAACGCCATGCGAGACCGGATAGGTCGACGTAAAAACGGAAGCGGTACTGGCCAATGGTCAGGGGCATTGGGCAAAAAGCATTTTCAAAAACGAAGCTTTCACGCGCCAAAGCATCTATCGACGGAGATGTTTTCTTTTGGGGATTATAACATCCTAAATAATCCGGCCGTAATGAATCCGCGATTATAAGGACAACATTATATCCTTGATACTTTCCGGGATGCGTTTCGCCAAACATCGGAATTGGCAATCCCGCATGGGCTGTGAACAAACCAATAAAAAGAAAAAGCGCTTTCAATCGGTGTATCATTGTAGCGACGGATTTCTTTTTATTCTATTGTATATCTCTTGCGCGAGCAACTCGTTTCCCAGATTATTCGGATGCCAAAGGTCGCGATCGTCTTCCTTTCCCGCCGTAACGCCGTAGGGCTTATCCCCTCCCCAGCATGTTAATACAGGGCAATCCGGCTTTGTAGCCTCCATCCAAGACTGTCGTATTAATGAATCTCCCCGAGTTAACCCTTCGCTTTTGCTCAGGACACGCCGGCTTCGCCGGCAGGCCCGGGGTTTCTGTCGGGTGTTAAAAAAAAGAACGGAAGTAAACTCTGAAGGATATTTCTGAAAAAATACAGAGGCCGGCGACAAAGAGGACGAACAATGCTCTTGTCCTTTTCGCAAGCAAAGGATGGGCTATTCTATTTTAGGAAATACCGGTTCCGACTGGTTAAAAATATCTGCGCGGGGCGGGAATTGAACCCGCACGCCCGAAGGCATACGCCCCTCAAACGTATGCGTCTGCCAGTTCCGCCACCCGCGCGAAATAAAAATGCTCAAAGATTATAACAAAGAGTCTTGCTTAACACAATGCAGTTTTGTCTATCGCAAGAGAATAGAACCATCTTGCGTAAGAAAAGACCGGACCTGCGCATGGATCTTATCGACCTCGTCATTGCTCAAAGTCCTGTCATTTGATTGATACCGGAACCGTACGGTGTAACCGCGCAACCCCGGCCCTATCTTCTCTCCTGTATAGGTATCGACGACTTCGAGGCCGCAAAGGAATCCCGGAGCAGCCGCCTGTATCTTTTGCCTGATATAATCAAACGTCTGCGGTAAACGCAGCGCCAAACTGATGTCCCGGACGACCTCCGGAAACCGGCTGAATTCTTTGTATTTTCTTTGTGAAAGCCGTGCCGCAAACAATGCCGGGACGGAAAGATCCGCGACAAAAACGCGTTTCTTGCTATCGATCTTCTCAAGGACTTTCCCGGAAAAAATGCCCACATATCCGGCTGCCCCGCCGCGGACCTGAAACTGTAATCCTTCCGATAAAAACGGCTTTTGCACGGAAGAAAATACAGCTGGCTCGCCGCAAAAAGCCTGTATCAGGCTTTCCACGATCTGTTTAACCGTGTAAAAAGAGACGTCTTCCTGCTCGACATAATACAGCCCCAATCTCGTTTCTTCCTTATATGTACCGCTTTGCCGCATATAGCTGTCGCCGATCTCAAAAAACCGCAGATGCCGCGCATTGTTGCGCAGATTATGACCGATAACGTCTAATGCCGTCAGATACAACGCCGGTCTCAGATAGCGTTCATCTTTCTTCAAAGGATTGACGATCTCGACCAGGGATTCTTGGGCCTCGACCAAAGAAACCAGCGCATCATTAAGAAAACAATAGGTAATGATCTCATTCAACCGCTGGCCGCGCAAGAAAACCCTCAGCGTATTCTTGAAATCGAAAAAAGCTTCTTCCGGGCCTTGAGCGCGCAACGGAGCATCGTGTGTTTTCAAAGGGATGTTATCGTAGCCGTATAAACGGACGATCTCTTCGTAAACGTCGACTTCCCGGACAATATCTTTCCTGAAAAACGGAGCCGTTATGTCCAGGACATCATTTGCTTTCTGTTCAACAACGCACTGCTGCGCTTCCAATAAGCCCTGTATTTGATATTTGTCGATCTGGGTACCCACATACGCGTTCATCTTCGGGACTGAAATGCTGATACGCGTTTTCGCATCTTCAGGCGGCGTTCCGCAGACCGCGCTTCCGACAATGCGGGCGCCTGCGTGCGAAACCATCGTATCAACAGCCTCGTCCTGTGCCGCGAATAAATACCGCGCGACGGTCTCCCGCTCAAAACGGTATGAAGACTCGGTTGAAACACCCGCGCGGCGGCGGCTGGTACGCACAACGCCTTTAGCAAAAAGCGCCGCCTCCAAAAAAACGCGCGTCGTCGTCTCAGTGATCTCGGTCTGTCTCCCGCCGATGACCCCGGCTAAAGCAACAACCTTAACATCATCGGCTATGACTAAGGAATACTCATCAAGTACCCGTTCTTTATTGTCGATCCCCAACAGCTTTTCTCCGCGGCGGGCCCTGCGCACCTGAATATTCCCCTTCAGTTTATCCAGATCAAACGCATGCAACGGATGCCCCCACTTCAACATACTATAATTGGTCGTGTCAACGACGGTGTTGATCGATAGGAAACCATTGCGCGTCAGGCATTCCCGGATTTTTGAACTCGACGGTTTGACTGAAACACCCTCAAGTATCACACCCCGGTAAAACGGGCAATCACGCGTATTCTCGATAGTAACCGTCATTTTCTGCGCCGGAGGAAGCGCTTTGACCGGCGGTAGCGCAGTATGGGATTTTTGATGCAGGAGCGCCGCTACTTCATGACTAAGGCCGATAATCGACAATAAATCCGCCCGGTTCGACGTTATTTCCACGTCAAACAGGGTATCGCCGCCGGATTCAGTCATAGAGGAAATCTGAATCCCCGCCATAGTCAAACGGTCGGCTAATTCCTGCGCAGATATAGGAATAGCGATATATTCCTTTAGAAAATTAAGATTAAATTTCATAAAACTGTTTTAAAAACCGCTCATCATTCTCGAACAGGAGCCGAATATCCGGAATCCCCAGCTTTAACAGAGCGATCCGTTCCACTCCCATCCCGAACGCGAATCCCTGATACCGCGTAGGGTCTACGTTGCAGCTGGATAATACGTGCGGATGGATCATCCCGCACCCCAAAACTTCCAGCCACCCTTTTCGTGAACACAAAGAACACCCTTTACCCTTACAGACGATACAAGAAATATCTACCTCGGCGGAAGGCTCGGTAAAAGGGAAAAACGACGGCCGGAAACGCAAAGCGACATCCGAGCCAAAAGTCTTCTGGGCAAAATGATACAGGATCCCTTTCAGATGCGAAAAGTTTATCGCCGTATCGACCGCAAACCCTTCGATCTGGTGAAAAACATAGGAATGAGACGCGTCTACGGCATCCGGCCGGTAGACTTTTCCGGGAACGATAAACGCGAACGGCGGTTTATGCTTTTGCATGACCCGTATTTGTGACGGTGACGTATGGCTTCTTAACAGGTATTTACCGCGCGGGCCTTCGGGCAGTTGCAAAAAGAATGTGTCAAAATCTTCCCGGGAAGGATGGTCCTTGGCAATATTCAACGCTTCAAAGTTATGATACTCGTCTTCGATCTCGTTGCCCTCATATATCATGAAACGCAACTCTTTAAATACAGCGCAAATAGACGCGATCATCGCAGACACCGGATGAATGCTTCCGTTCGGCTGGACCGGGAAAGGGATGGTCGGATCAAAAGAAGAACCCCCGGCGGACGCTCCCGCATTTTCCTGCTTCTTCGCCAGTAAGTCGGCTATCGTCCGCTTGGCGTCATTGAGCAACTTCCCGACTTCCGCGCGCTCCTGCCCGGAAAGCGCGCGCATCGCCGAAGACACTTCGGACAAAAAAGATTTTCTTCCTAACAGTTCTATGCGCAACTGCTCAAGATCTTCGCTTCCGCCAGCGAGTGCTATGCGTTTCTGGGCTTCCTGTGTAAACTTGATCAGTCGTTCTTTCATTCCCGTATGCACCCAAACAACCTCCCACGCAGCCGCGCTTTCCGTACGGGCTGCTTTCCCCGGACGGAAAACGAGTGGCGTCACGATACTCGTTAGTTTTTTGCTGCTTCTACGATCTTCGCGAAAACCTGAGGATACTGTGCTGCGATATCCGCAAGAATATCCCGTGACAGCAAAATCTGTTTCTTTTTCAGAGCGGCAATAAAATCGTTGTACCGCATATCGTGCTGCCGCGTCGCCGCGCTAATACGCGTGATCCATAACGAACGGAACGCGCGTTTGCGTGCTTTGCGGTCACGATACGAATAACGAAGCGCACGGTTTACCGTTTCTTTCGCTCTTCGAAATCTTTTTGACCGCTCTCCGCGAAATCCTTTGGCTAATTTCAGCAGCCTCTTCTTTCTTTTTTTGGCTGCTACCGACGAACTTACACGTGCCATAATTTTTCTCCTTTCACCACTAAAAGCCCTGTGGGGCGACGACCCGTCATCAGGTACCCTTTTGTAAGGGCGTTATTTTGAATAACGGGAAAACTCTCTTCGTTTACTGCGCGTACTTTTTATCCATACGGAAGCATCCGCTTAATCTCTTTGGTATCCGCCGGAGAGATCAGGGTCGCATGCCGCAGTTTTCTTTTACGGCGGGAATTTTTTGACGACATCAAATGCCGCGTTCCCGATTTATGCCGCAATATTTTTCCGGTTCCGGTTATCTTTACTCGTTTGGCAATTGATTTCTTTGTTTTAAGTTTCTTCTTTCCCATGGGTATTTTATTCTCCTTCTACAATACTTCTCTTTTATTTCGCGGGAGTCAGTACCAACAAAAACATCCGGCCGAGCATTTGCGCCGGTTTATCAATCTTGCCGGTCCCTTCGACTTCTTTGACGATACGATCAATGATCTTCATCCCGATTTCCTGATGTTCCATTTCCCGTCCGCGAAACATCAGCCGGAGCCGCACCTTATGTCCTTTTTCCAGGAATGCCTTCACCTGCTTGAATTTTACCTGATAATCGTGTTCTTCAATATGCGGACGGAACCGGACCTCTTTTAATTGAGCGCCCTTTTGATGTTTCCGTGCCTCGCGCTCTTTCTTTTCTTGATCATAACGGAATTTAGCGAAATCCATGACGCGGCACACCGGAGGTTCTATTCCCGGGGCCACTTCGACCAAATCAAGTTCTGCTTCACGCGCCCTGCGAAAGGCCTCCTCCCGGGAAACAACACCGATCTGTTCTCCTTCAGGACCGATCAATCTCATTTGTTTTGCAAAAATTCGTTCGTTCACTCTTAGATTCTTGATATTTCCACCTCCTTTTTCACCCGGTCAATAAATGCATCTATCGCCAGTGTCCCGACGTTTTCTTTATGGCGTTTTCTCACCGATACGGTTTGTGCCGCCTGTTCTTTTTCGCCGATGACCACGGTATACGGGACTTTTTCTTTTTCGGCGTCCCGGATCTTCTTCGATAAGGTATCGTCACGGTCATCAAGCACCGCGCGAATATCCGCGGCGACAAGCCGATCGCGCACCGCGCGCGCAAACGGTTCGACCGCGCTGTTGATGGTCGCAACTTTCACCTGCACAGGCGACAACCACAAGGGGAAATCTCCTTTATAATGCTCGATCAGCGTTGCCATGAACCGCTCCAGGCTGCCTAAGAGTACCCGGTGCAGCATGATCGGTGTTTTTCTGGTATTATCCTTGTCGACATAATTCAGAGAAAAACGCTGCGGCAACGCATAATCCAGCTGTACCGTCGCGCACTGCCATTTTCTTCCGAGAATATCCTTTAATTTGAAATCGATCTTCGGCCCATAAAACGCGCCCTCTCCGGCACTAATGCTGAACGCGATATTTTTTTTCTGTAAGACTTCCTGCAAAATACGCTCCGCCGCATCCCATTGAGAGATCTCTCCGATAAAACTCTGCGGCCGGGTACTGATCTCCGCTTCAAATTCCGTGAATCCAAACTTGTGCAGCGTAAAGATAATGAAATCCACGACCCCGCTGATCTCGGACTGCAGGTCTTTTTCCGCACAAAAAATATGCGCATCATCCTGAGTAAACCCGCGCACGCGCAATAATCCGTGGAGAACGCCGCTCTTTTCGTAGCGATAGACCGTGCCCAACTCAAAAAAGCGCAGCGGCAGGTCTTTATGACTCCTTGTCTTCGATTTATAAATAAGGATATGCCCCGGGCAATTCATCGGCTTGAGAACAAACTGCTGGTCTTCAGTCTGCACGCTGTACATGTATTCTTTATAAAAATCCCAGTGCCCGCTGGTCTTCCATAATTGCGTGTCCATAATATGCGGGGTCACGACCATCTGATACCCTCTGCGAAGATGCTCATCGACCTCCCAATTTTGGATCACATGCCGCAAGAATGCGCCGTGAGGATGATAAAAAACCAAACCCGCTCCGGCTTCGTCCTGATAAATATCGAACAACCCTAATGTTTTTCCTAATACCCGGTGATCGCGTTCTTTTGCTTCTTCGATCTTCTTCAGATGCGCCTGCAGGTCTTCTTTTGAATCAAAAGCCGTACCGTAAATACGCTGCATTACCGCATTCGACTGATCGCCTTTCCAGTAGGCTGCGGACACCGAAAGTAATTTGAAGGCCTTAATGGCTTTCGTCGAATCGATATGCGGCCCCCTGCATAAATCCGTAAACGTTCCGGTATGATAGAGGGATACGGTTTGATCCGGCAGGTCCTGGATCAACTCTGCCTTAAACCGCTCTCCTTTGCCGCTAAAGTATTTGACGGCATCCGGCTTATCCATCATCTCCTTCGTAAAAGGGTGAGCGGCATTCACTACTTCGCGCATCGCCTGTTCCAAAATCGGCAGGTCTTCGTGCGTGAAGATCCTACCGTGAAAATCATAGTAAAATCCGTCCTCGATCGCCGGGCCGATCCCCAACTGTACTTCCGGATACAGCTTTTTTACGGCGGCTGCCAATACATGCGCGCAACTATGTCGTAACGTCTCGAGATTATTCAACGAGATCTCCTTCGTCATCTAAAAAAGCCTGCTCATCCAAAAGCCCTTCGCGCTGGAATTTTATAAAAAACTTAGGGTAGACCCGCATGGTCGGGCGCAAGTTTCCAACGATCGTCCCGTCCGCAGCGACCTTTTTTACCTTATAGGTAAAAAGATCCTGGGTAACGATCTCCCCGCGTTCGACTTCCCGAACTTCGGCAATATGCGTCACATGCCGGCTCCCGTCGGGAAGCATTTCCTGTTGAACGACGATATCAAGCGTGTTGGCGATCATCCGCCGGATATCCGGCACGCTCAATTGAACTCCCGACATAAGGATCATTGTTTCAATACGCGCAAGGACTTCCGCGGGAGAATTCCCGTGCACGACCGCGAACGTTCCGCGATGCCCCGTGGACATCGCTTGAATAAAGTCGATACATTCTTCACCGCGCACCTCGCCGATGATAATACGGTTCGGCCGCATACGCAACGCGTTCTTCACGAGGTCCCGTATCGTTACGGCCCCTTTATCGCGTTCATCGGAAAACTGCGTCTCAAGTGAAACGATGTTCGGATGGTGCATTTTTAATTCCGCAGCATCCTCGATCGTTACCACGCGCTCATTCGGATCGATATGATACGACAACATCTCCATCGTCACGGTCTTTCCCACGCCGGTCGCGCCGGAAAAAAGTATATTCAACCTTCCCTTGACCGCTGCTAATAAAAACTTCGCCGCCTTGGACGTTAGCGTATTATTTTTAACGAGGTCATCCATAGACTGTATGTCCTGGGTGAATTTTCTGATCGTTATCGACGGCCCGTTCACGGCGACCGGCGGGATGACCGCATTGACACGCGAACCGTCTTTCAAACAAACATCTCCCAGCGGCCGTTCACGCGTCAGTTTTTTATTTTTTTGCGCAAACATCGACTGTATCAATTCAATGACCTCTTCATCGCTGTTAAAGGTCATATCTTGCTTGATCTTTCTGCCTTTTTTCTCTAAAAAAACCGCGCTCGGCCCGTTGATCATTATTTCCGTCGCTTCCGGGTCGTTTAACAACGCCTGCAATTTTTGAAAATGGTCCATACATTCTCCTTTGTTTCGTCGTCGCCATGCGTAATGCGGAAGACCGACGATACCTACGCAACACGCACTCTGTCAGACGCGCGACGTTTTCATACAATGCCCGGTGTAGGACTCGAACCTACGGCCTTTACCATGTCAAGGTAACGCTCTAACCAAACTGAGCTAACCGGGCAATCGTGCATAGTCAAAAAACAAATATCAAACTTCAAACGTTCGACATTTGAATTTTGATATTTTACAACTGCCGGGGGAGGGATTCGAACCCTCACGCCCCTTACGGAACATGGGATTTTAAGTCCCAGGCGTCTGCCATTCCGCCACCCCGGCAGCACGTAAAGCTTGTCGTTCATCATAAGGCGGCGAGCGGATTTGAACCGCTGCATAATGGTTTTGCAGACCACTGCCTTACCGCTTGGCTACGCCGCCGCATAAAATGAACAAAATAATTCACAGGCTGCGGCATTCGAAGGTACCGCGCTATGATTATTGGATCTTGGTCAAACTTACCTTATAGCTAACTTTTCCTGCGGCGATCTCCTGGAATACGACCTCGATCGGCTTCGTATTGCCGGGCATCTCAACCAGCGGTTTTTGCCCCTCCGCAACGTCAAGCGCCCGCTTAGCCGCACAAATGACCAGCTTAAAGATCGAGCCCTCTGTATTTTTCAAGAGATCTTCTAACGGTACATATGTCTTCACGATCCACACCTCCTCAGGTCTTCTGCGGTCAGTATACACTCTAAAGCGTATACTGCCTCGGATAAAGTATCATTAATTATACAATAATCGTATTTTTTTGCTACGGTTATTTCTTGCCGGGCCAGGCTCAATCGCCGCCGCAATTCCTGCGCGGTCTCGGTCGTTCGCGCGCGTAACCGCTGTTCCAGTTCCCGCATGGACGGCGGTAAAATAAAAATCAGGACCGCGCGCGCAGGATACTCGTTCCGGATTTGCAGAGCTCCTTTGACATCGATACACAACAACAGATGCTTTTTCTGCAGCTGCGCGCGCCGCACAACCGCACGCGGCGTCCCATATGAATGTTGCAACACCGGCATCCATTCAAGAAAAAAACCTTTTTTCACCAGCGCCCGAAACCGGCCCTTGGTCACGAAGAAATAGTCTTTCCCCTCTTTCTCGGCCCGCCGCTTCGATCGCGTCGTATACGACACTGTCTTGAGAACCTTCTCGCGAAATATTCTTTTTTTCAGCGCTTTCTGAATGATCGTCGTCTTTCCGGAACCCGACGGCCCGGATACGATGAATATTTTAGATTGCTTCGGGCTACGCATCTATTCTATGTTCTGCACCTGCTCGCGAATGCTTTCCAGGTCGACTTTCATCTGAATTGCATAGAGGCACAAGTTTTTATCCTTCAATTTAGCAAGCAGCGTGTTGAGTTCACGCAAAATTTCCTGCGAAAGGAAATCGAGAAATTTTCCCTTCTTAAGCACTTCCTGAGAAAAGATCAGCCGGTCGAGCTTTTCGATGTAAAATTTAATGAGCGCGAGTTCCTCTTCAACATTCGCGCTCGAAGGAGCCGGCGCCTGGGTCAGCGTTTTCTGTACGGCAATGATTTTATTCAACCGTGCATCCAGCGAAGCGTTCAGTTTTCGAAGGATATGCGCGATGCTCCTGCCCTGCTGTACTTTAAAATCCAAAAAATGCGCCAGCGCTTGAGTGCACGCGCGCAGAAACAACGTTTGTGATTTTTTATTCGGACGGGCATCGACTTCCTTTTTAAACACTTGGGTCTGCCCGGCGATGGTAATAATATCCGTGATCTTTAATGGAACGGGCGGCAATTTAAGTTCCTGTTCCAACCGGCGGATTTTTCGATAGACGTGTTCATACTCCTGTTTATGTTTGGTGAATTTTTCGTCCGTTTTAAAAAAAACATCTATGCGCCCCCGCTTGACTTTATCTTCGATCAATACGCGGACATTTTCCTCCAGCTCCACGAATTCTTCGGGAAAATTATGAAAAAGCACTTCCAGTGATTTACTGTTCACCCCGCGGAGAAAAATATGATAATTCCCCTGCGAAAGCCGGGCTTCCGCTTTACCAAAACCGGTCATACTTCGTATTCTCATGACTATTCCTTCCACACTTTTTTCTTGAGCGAAGAAAATACTTTTTCTTCGGTAGGATATAAATCGTTGACGATCTCCGCCGGCTCAAACCACAATTTTATCTCCCGCTCGGCGTCGGTCGTATTCGACGATGTATGGATCGCGTTTTCAAACAACCCCGATGTCAAAATCCGTCCATAGGCGCCGCGGATCGTCGTTGGGTCTGCTTCCTCAGGATTGGTAGCCCCGCATATTTTCCTGACCTTTTCAATCGCGCCGTCGCCAAAATAAACCACCGCCATTACCCGCTCCACCTTATGGATCTTTCCCCGGATGTAGTCTATTAATTCATTGAAAAAAGGCTTATCTTTCAAGTGCGCGTAGTGTTTTTCCGCGAGGTCGCGGGAAACCTTGACGATCTTTGTTCCGATTATCGCCAACTTAGTTTCCGAGAGCCTCGTCAAAATATTTCCGGTAAGCGATTTTTTCAGCCCATCCGGTTTAATCAATACTAATGTCGCTTCATTCATACACTAACCGCTCCTTTCGTCTTTCTCTTTCCGTTTACGCTATGGATTTTATCCGCAACGCGACGCGCTCGAGATCTTCTTCCGAATAGTATTCAATAATGATCTTCCCTTTATTGTTTTTGTCGACCAGGTAAACTTTCGTACCCAGTTTTTGTTGGAAGAGCTGTTCGATCTCCTGCATGAACACACTCTTGTGCGCAGCGGCGTGGTGCGCGCGTTTTTTTCCTTTTTGCATGCGCACTTCGTCTTCGACCGTCCGTACGGTCATTTCTTCGCTCATGATCCGGTAGAAAAGCGCCAGTTGTTCCTGCTCCTGCTCTAAACTCAGTATGGTCCGCGCCTGTCCTTTACTAATGATACCGGTGCGCAATGCTTCTTTGATCTCATGCGGCAGCTTTAAAAGCCGCATCGCGTTTGAAATCGTGCTTTTATCTTTACCCAAGGAATCCGCGATTTCCTGCAGGCTCAGGTTAAAATCGTCCGTTAATTTCTTGTAGCTGTATGCCTCTTCCAAAGGATTAAGGTTTTGCCGCTGGAGATTTTCGACAATCGCCATGACAAAACTCTCCTGGTCGGATATGTTATCCTTAATAACGGCCGGTATTTTATTCCATCCAAGCCGCTTGACGGCTTCGAACCGTCTGCCGCCGGCGATGATCTCAAACTTACTTTCTTTACGCCGGATAACGATCGGCTGCAAAATACCGTTCGACTTGATCGAATGCATGAGCTCTTCCATTTCTTCCGGAGTAAATTGCTGGCGCGGTTGAAAAACATTCGGCACAATGTCCCCTAAGGGCACGTGCACGTATTCAGCCTGAGACTCGGTTATCCGGTCGGGAATTATTGAGTCTAATCCTCTACCGAGCACACTTTTCCTCTCCATGATACACTCCTTGTATTTTTTCGTTTAATATTTCCTCGGTGAGATTAAAATATGCGCGCGCTCCACTACAGACAGCGTCGTACAAATAAATAGGCTTCCCGAAACTTGGGGCTTCAGCCAATTTAATATTACGCGGAATAACCGTATTGAATACTTTATCCGGAAAAACTCTTTTTACTTCTGTTATGACTTGCAATGTTAATCGGGTGCGAAAATCTGCCATAGTAAATAAAATACCCATCAAATCCAAATTATTATTTATTCTGCTTCTTATTAATTTTATTACACTTACAATGTTTGATAGTCCCTCAAGTGCGAAATATTCACACTGCATTGGAATAATTATCCATCGAGCCGCCGCTAATATGTTCACGGTTAAAATACCTAACGACGGCGGCGCATCAATTATCACATATTCAAAAGATGCGGCAATATCTTCTATCGTTTTCCTCAATTTAAATTCTCTGTCCGCTTCAGAAATAAGCTCTATCTCAGCTCCTGTTAAATTTAACGACGATGGGATCAAAAATAAGTTTTTGATTTGCGTCTGCAATAAAACATCTTCTGCCCGTAATGCGTTTGTCAGGACCTCATATACACTCTTTGAATTGTTTTTATACTCACAGCCAATACCGGTAGTCGCGTTCCCTTGGGGATCCATATCTACGAGCAATGTCTTTTTTCCAGACAAAGCTAAGAAAGCTGCAACATTTAAAGCAGTTGTCGTTTTGCCTGTTCCGCCTTTTTGATTACAAAATCCGATTATTTCCGGCGCCATATTTTTGTTTTCACGTGAAAATAGGCCTCTCGTTATAATACCAAGAGTCTATTTCTTTTTCAATACCGAATATTGGTACGCAAACATCATAAGGCTGTTCGTCAACCAATATAGCACCAAGGCTGAGGAAAATTTGTAAAAAACGAATCCCATCACAATGGGTAAAACAATCATCATCATTTTTTGTTGTTCCGCTTGTGATGAATTTGTCTGCGTCATCGTAACCTTCTGCTGCAAAAACATTACAACAGTCATAAGAATCGGTAGCAAATTAAAATATTCTCCCAAACCAAAAGGCAAAACAACGGGTAGCTTAAAAAATCTATCCGGTAAGGATAAGTCGTTAATCCACAGAAATGAAGCCCCATTGATCTCTATAAATCTATTTAATACCTGGAAGAAGCCAAAAAACACCGGAATCTGCAATAACCACGGCAAACATCCGGATAACGGATTTATCTTGTGAATCTTATATAAATCCATTATTTCCTGGTTCAATTTTTGCGGATTATCTTTATATTTTGCACGTAATTTTTCTACATCGCCTTGGACTTTTTGCATTTCACGCATCGACTGCGTACTTTTTTTGGTCAAAGGCAGCATCAATATGTTTATTAAAATTGTTATCAAAATAATACTAAAGCCCCAATTTCTTGTCATCGCATGCGCAAAATTTAAAAAATGCATTAAAATTACCGAAATTGGATGAAAAAAGCCATAGTGAATTATCTCTGGTATTCCATACTTCTCCAAAAGTTTTTGCTTTTGAGGGCCTATATATATTGTATACGTAGTTTCCGGCAGACTCTGCGCAATAGAAACATCATATGAATCGTTATTTTCGCGAGCAATCTCGACCTGGAGATCATTATTCGCTATAAGAGCAAAGCAATCAAAAACCTCCCGACTACTGAAGAAGCGTAATTGAGACAACTTCAATGGCGCTGTCACCTTATGCAAAGGGATTCGCGTTGTTACGTATTCTTTTTTATATACAAATTCTTGATAACGTGATTTGTCTTGATCCGGACTCTTTTTCACGTGAAAACTGAGTCTTCGCTGATCAACAAAATCGCTATAAAATGTAATTGAACACGTCAATAGATAGTCAGCGTTTACTGAAATCTTTTTTGTAATCAGTTTCTTGCTGTCTTGATATCCATTTATCTCTATGTATGCATCGGTTCCGATTATATTGTAGTGCACACCAGATAGTGATATCGGACTGTCAAATAAATCTTCAACCAATACAAACGATCGATAGGGAATCAAATATACCTTCTTTATCACACCGGTGCTGCCGGATATATAAAATTTGTAATTATTGACGGTTTTCTCAATCAATTGATCATCTTTTTCATTTTGTGGAGTTTTTTCCACTGTTTTCACTTTGTCGATAGGCGTCGGCGCAGCTGTATCTGCCTTTTCAGAGTGAATCGTTGTCACATTACCAAGGTTGTTCGTTGGATTTTTTGGAACAGTTCTGGACAATATTATATTGTAACTTATTAAAATTACGATTGATAGAGATATTGCTAATAATGTTCTTTTTTCCATAGGTATTATACGGGATCGTACCCTCCTTTAGTAAACGGATTACAACGTAAAACTCTACGACAAATTTTTACCACAGCCTTATGAACTGGTTCTTTCTCTAAAACCTCCAGCGCATATACTGAACAATGGGGATAAAATTTACACGTTGAAATTATGAAAAAGGGTGCGATAAGCTGATAGCCGCGGATCAATATCCGTAATGTCCGTTTCATTCCCTATGCGGTGATCAGTTTTTTTCTGCCTTTTTTCCGTCTTCGGGACAGCACATCTCTGCCAGAAGGGGAGGACATTCTTTTTCTAAAGCCGTGCTTACGTTTCCCTTTGATGATGGTGGGCGTTGTTAAATGTTTCTTCATGATTTTACGAATTGTAACACAACTAAGTTTCCTGTCAATAGAAATGTGGCAAAACTAAGTTTTTCTTTCTCGCAGGGAACCCGAAGGCTATAATTGTTATTGACAAGAGTCCGTTTAAAAATATACTGAAGGCATCTAGACAGCCTGTGGATAACTTGTGAAGCCTGTGCATACAGCCCGGACCGGTAAAAACACATGTGGAATAAACTCGTCCCCGTACTTCGCGAAAAAATCGGTGAAAAAAATTTCGATATCTGGTTCGCATCGATAAAAGTATCCGCGACACCGGACAAAATCATCCTTGAAGTGCCTAACGCACTTTATAAAGAGTGGATCGAGACCAACTACGCAGAGATCATCAAGGATGCTATATTTAAAGAGTATGCCGTACACATCGCTTTGGAATTATCCATTAACAGCGGGATGTTCAACAAAGAGATCCGTGAAAAGTTCAAAAAGATCGAAGCAAAATTCACGACCCAGCCGGACCATCTGAATTTAAACCCGCGTTATACCTTCGAGAATTTTATTGTCGGCCCGTCAAATAAGATGCCGTACAGCACCAGTTTGGCGGTCGCTCAAAATCCCGGCGGAAAATATAATCCTCTTTTTATTTGCGGCGGCGTCGGATTAGGAAAAACCCATTTGATGCAGGCAATCGCTCACTATGTGACAAAAAATACTTTGGAGAAGGTCGTATATACCCCGTATGAACATTTCTTAAATGAGTTAATCACGGCGATTCAAAAAAAGGGTATGGAACAGTTCAAGCGTAAGTACAGGAACGTCGGCTTTTTACTTATCGATGATATACAGTTCATCGCAAAAAATGATTTTGCTCAGGACGAGTTTTTCAATACGTTCAATACGTTGTACGATAACCACAAACAGATCATCATTTCGTCGGACCGCTATCCGCATCAAATACCCAAGGTCGAACAGCGCCTGGTCTCCCGTTTTAGCTGGGGACTTGTCGTTGATATACAGCCGCCGGACCTGGAAACGCGCATCGCGATCCTTAAAAAGAAGTTAGAGCAGGAGCCGGTTAAAATCGACGACGCGACGATCCGCTTTCTTGCGGAATCGATAACCAATAATATCCGCGAACTTGAAGGCGCTTTGATCCGCGTGATAGCCTACGCCCTTTTTGAGAACAAACCCATTACGCCCGTGACGGTGCGCGAGATTTTAAAGGATATCCTTAAAGAACACAAGGAATCGGTCACGCCGGAAAAAATAATCGAAAAAGTGAGCCATTTTTATTCTTTAGAACCCGCCATATTGAAATCGAAGAAACGGAGTAAAATGATCGTCCTTCCCAAACAGATCTGCATGTATCTCATACGCGAGTACACGGAGCTGTCTTATCCCGAGATAGGGTTGTTGTTGGGGGCTAAGCATCACACGACGATATTGCATGCATATAAGAAGATAAAGCAAAGCGCACAGGATGATAAGAAGGTCGCAGAAGTTATCAACAGTATTATGCACACAATAAAAGAAGAATAAATATTTACAGTAAACTGATTATTTTGTACAATAAGCTCGGTTATTCACAGAATTCACAGACACTACAACAAAGGAGACTATGAATTGTATTATAAATAAAGTAGTATTAGTACGGGTTGTGAATAGTTTGGCGGGAGCTGTAAATCCAAAAAGCAGTTTCTCGGTATTGTCCGGGATATTAATAGAAGTTAAAAAAAATAAAATTATCATTGTCGGGACGGATTTAGAATTAACGACGATCATAACCGTCAATCCGCAATCGATAACCGGAGAAGGCAAAGTCGTCGTCCCGTTCAGAGAATTTTTTTCCATCGTTAAAGAATTTCCTTCCGATGAAATAGAATTATTTGCGGACGGGACCACTATTCATCTGAAAAGCCCTCACTTTGAATGTAAATTAAATTGCTATAAACCGGACGATTTTCCGAAGATCGCGTCGTTGAAAGATAAGCAGGTCGTTATTGTCGCAGCCGAGAAATTAAGAATGATCCTTGAAAAAACGGCGTTTTGCGTGTACCGGGAAGAAGGAAATTACGTGCTCAGCGGCGTCCTTTTTGAATTAGAAAAAGAGACATTGAAAACGGTAGCGACGGACGGGAAAAGGCTGGCAGTCGCGCATACGACGATCAAAGAAGACCAATATGCGAGCAAAGGGAAGAAACAGTTCATCCTGCCGGCGAAATCCGTGGCGGAACTCCTGAAGAACCTGCAGGAGGAAGATGTATACATTACGATCGATAAGAACCAGATCGGTTTTGAAATGGGCGAGACACAATTAATATCTGGCGTAATCGAGGGCGAATTCCCGGAGTATAGCCAATATATCCCGGACACGGGAAAAAGTTGCGTCACCATCAACAGGAACGTTTTATTTTCTATGTTGAAAAGGGCCGCTGTTTTATCCACGCCGGAGTACCAGGCCGTGTATTTTCAGCTGCAGAAAGATTCGTTTGTTATTACCAAGACGACACCGCAAATCGGGGAAATAAAAGAAGAGACGAAAGATATGACGTATAAAGGCGATGCGATGGTCATCAGCTTTAATCCCGCGTACATGCTGGAAGTTTTGAAAGTGATACCGGATGAAACGATTGCGATAGAATTTTTCTCTCCCGAAAAGCCCGCGGTGATCCGAAAAGAAAACTATATCTACTTAGTATTACCCGTTAAGATCGCCTAGCGGCACCGGAACCCAGCGTATGAAAGTCATAAAAGTCGGACAGATAGTGGAGGAGCTTGTAAAAAAAATCAAGACGCAGGAGTGTTATCAGACACACATCAGGACTTTTTTGCAGCAAGAGAAAAGAGACCCGGAATCGGTCGCGATAGAAAAACAGGATAAAAACATTTTTTTATATACCAAAGACCCGCAAATGGTGTATTATATGCAGGTAAAAAAACAGCAATTATTAGAGTACGTAAGAAAGCAGGCCCCGAAGGAAGAGATTGAAAATATAATCGTTCGGTTAGGAAACCATGGCAGAAAATAAAGTATACGACGCAAAAACAATACAGGTCCTAGAGGGCATAGAAGCGGTACGTAAACGGCCGGCGATGTATATCGGCGATACGGCGTTTAACGGTTTGCATCATCTCGTCTATGAGGTCGTGGATAACTCGATAGACGAAGCCATGGGTGGCTATTGCGATACCATAAAAGTAGTCATTCATATGGACAACAGCGTCAGCGTCGATGATAACGGACGCGGGATACCCGTGGACATCCACGATACGCAAAAAAAACCCGCGGTTGAAGTCGTCTTAACGACCCTGCATGCCGGCGGTAAATTCGATCACCGGGTATATAAAGTATCTGGCGGCCTGCACGGCGTCGGGGTCAGCGTTGTCAACGCGCTTTCCGAATGGCTTGACGTGGAGATCCGGCGCGAAGGGAACGTTTACTATCAGCGGTATGAACGCGGCAGGACCGCGACGAAGTTGAAAGTCATCGGTAAGGCCAAACATACGGGCACGAAAGTAACGTTTAAGCCGGACAAAGAGATTTTTGAAGTCACGGAGTTTTCTTATGATGTCCTCGCGCAGCGGTTGCGCGAATTGGCGTTTTTGAATCCGGGCGTCGAAATCGACTTAATGGACGAGCGTTCGCAGAAAGAAAGTGTTTTTAAATTCACCGGCGGATTGATCACGTTCGTCGAGTATTTAAATAAAAATAAAGAGCCGGTACATAAAAAGATCGTCCATTTTCAAAAAGAGAAAGAAGCGACGATCATCGAAGGCGCGTTCCAGTATAATGACGGTTTTAAAGAAACGCTGTTTTCTTTCGCGAACAACATCAATACCATCGAAGGCGGCACGCATTTGACCGGATTTAAAACCGCGTTGACGCGCGCGATCAATCAGTACGCCAAAAACAAGAACCTGTTGAAAGATATTACCGGCGTCACCGGTGAAGATGTCCGCGAAGGGTTGACCGCGGTCATCAGCGTAAAGATCCCTAATCCGCAATTCGAGGGCCAGACGAAAACAAAACTGGGAAATTCGGAAGTCGAAGGGTACACGTATTCGGTCGTCTTCGAAGTACTCTCGGCTTTTTTTGAAGAAAACCCGCCGATCGCCAATAAGATCGTCGATAAAACATTATTGGCGGCAAAAGCGAGGGAAGCCGCCAGGAAAGCGCGGGACCTGACCCGCAGAAAAGGGGCATTGGACGGAGCAAATCTGCCCGGGAAACTCGCGGATTGTTCAGAAAAAGACCCGCAACATTGCGAATTGTTTATTGTCGAAGGAGATTCAGCCGGCGGAAGCGCGAAGCAGGCGCGCGACCGGAATTATCAGGCGATCCTGCCGATCAAAGGGAAAATCATCAACACCGAAAAAGCCCGGTTGGAAAAAGTACTGAACAATGACGAAGTCCGTACGATCCTCACCGCGCTCGGTACGGGAATCGGGGAAGAATTTGATAAAGGACGGTTACGGTATCACAAGATCATTATTATGGCCGATGCCGATGTCGATGGTTCTCATATCCGCACGCTCATCCTGACATTTTTCTACCGGCAGGTCCCTAAGCTTATTGAAGAGGGCAATATCTACGTCGCTCAACCGCCCCTTTTTAAATTGAAAAGAAGAACGACCGAGGAATATATCCATACCGAAGAAGAGATGAACCGGATCATTCTTGATTTGGGGACCGAGGTCCTGAAATTCGGTATTCAGAAAGACAAAAAAACGCCGGAATGGTTTTCTGCCGCGGAATTTAAGAAAGTCATGCAGTTGCTGATAGAACTGGAGAAATTACTCAGTGCTTTGCAGCGAAAAGGGATCAGCAAGGAAGCATTCTTATCGGCTATCGAGGAAAAGAAAAAAAGGTACCCGGTGTTTAAGATCCATCACGACGGCAAAGATATTTTTCTGTACGACGAGGAAGAACGCGCAACATATAAAGAATTAGATGAATCGCTGATCATCGATTTATACGAAGCGCACCGTATTAAAGAAATCGACGAGGAGCTGCATAAAACCGGTCTGTCCGTACGACAGTACGTGCTCAAAGAGAAAAGTGAGCAGCTGATTTTGGAAGCGGAAGATGAAAAGAAACAGGTGTGCGCGCATTTAAAAGAAGTTTTAGCGAAGGTTCAGGACCTGGTCAATGAAGACGTCAATATCCAGCGATATAAAGGGTTGGGCGAGATGAATCCCCAGCAATTATGGGAGAGCACGATGGACCCGGAAAAGCGGTCGTTGTTGAAGATCACGCTGGAAGATGCCGTTGAGGCGGATTCCATTTTTACGATATTGATGGGAGACATGGTTGAACCGCGGCGCGAATTTATTCAGAACAACGCGCACCTGGTGAAGAACTTGGATATTTAACCACAGATGAGCACAGATAAGAACATTCAGAACACACAGATGATCACGGATATTTTCTGTGGTCATCCGCGGATCTAAATCTGTGATAATCTGCGTATAAATCATGAAAGAGAACATTCAAGAACGGATAGTAACACGGTATCTTGAAGAGGAGATGAAGGAGTCCTATCTCTCGTACGCGATGAGCGTCATCGTCGGCAGGGCTCTTCCGGACGTCCGCGATGGATTGAAACCGGTGCATCGCCGGATTTTATATACGATGCAGCAATTGAATGTGCGCTACAACCAGTCATTTAAAAAGAGCGCGCGTATTGTCGGTGAAGTCCTCGGTAAATACCATCCGCATGGCGATTCCGCGGTCTACGATTCATTGGTGCGCATGGCCCAGGATTTTTCCCTGCGCTATCCGCTCATTCAAGGGCAGGGTAACTTCGGGTCGATCGACGGAGATCCACCGGCCGCGATGCGGTATACGGAAGTCCGGTTGTCCCGTATCGCCGATTACATCCTGCAGGACATTGAAAAGGATACCGTCAACTTTACGCCGAATTTTGATAATTCATTGCAAGAACCGGAAATCCTGCCGTCCATTCTGCCGAATCTTTTAATAAACGGTTCCAGCGGTATTGCCGTCGGCATGGCGACGAACATTCCGCCGCATAATTTAGAAGAGGTCATCGAAGGGCTTATTCTCTATCTGGATAATCCGGATTGCACCATCAAAGATTTATTTAAAGTCATTAAAGGCCCGGATTTCCCGACCGCGGGGATAATCTGCGGCCGCACGGAGATCCTGAAAGCATACACCGAGGGCAGGGGTAAGATAACCTTGCGCGCGAAAGCCAACATCGAGCACAATAAAAATAAAGAACAGATCATTATCACCGAAATTCCCTATCAGCTGAACAAGAGTACGCTGATCGAGACGATAGCCGAATTAATCACATCGAAGAAAATAGAAGGCGTTTCGGATTTGCGAGATGAGTCGGATAAAGACGGCGTGCGGATCGTCATCGAACTGAAGAAAGAAGCGCAGTCGCAGATAATCCTGAACCAGTTATATAAATTGACTCCGTTGGAGACGACGTTCGGGATCATTTTTCTCGCGCTGGTCAACCGCAAGCCGCAGATCCTTAATCTGAAACAGATCTTGTTTCATCATATCCAGTATCGCAAGGAAGTCATTGTCCGGCGGACGACGTTTGAATTGAACAAAGCAAAACGGCGCGCCCATATCTTAGAAGGATTGAAGATCGCGATCAAACACCTGGATGAGATCATCGCGATCATTAAGAAGTCGCAGGAACCGAAGGAAGCGAAAGAAAAACTGATACAGAAGTTCGGGCTGTCCGATCTTCAGGCCCAGGCGATCTTGGAAATGCAATTGCAGCGGTTGTGCGGGCTGGAACGAAAGAAGATCGACGACGAATACGAAGAGTTGTTAAAAAAGATCGAATATTTTAAATCGATCCTGGCTTCGGAAAAGAAGCAGGAAGAATTGATCAAAGAAGAACTTCTGGATTTAAAAGAAAAGTTTTCCGATGACCGACTGACCGAGATCGTTTCGGAAACAGAGGAGATCGAGATCGAGGACCTTATCACCGAAGAAGAGGTCGTGGTGACTATTAGCGTCGAAGGGTATATTAAAAGGCAGCCATTGTCGGCGTACCGTAAACAGAAACGCGGCGGCAAAGGAGTGACGGCGTCCGGTACCAAGGAAGAAGACTTGATCGAACACCTGTTTGTCGCGTCCAGTAAAGATACCCTGTTGTTTTTTACGAGTATGGGAAAAGTCTTTGCGTTGAAAGCCTATCAGATACCGCTGGGGTCGCGGATCGCCAAAGGCCGCGCGGTCATCAATGTTTTGAATCTGGACGCGCAGGAAAAGATCAGCGCGGTCCTTTCGGTAAAAGAGTCCGACGCACAAAAGTCCATTGTCATGGTTACCAAGAACGGCTTGGCAAAACGGTGCAGCCTGTCTTTGTTCGATACTATCCGAAAATCCGGCATCATCGCGATCAATCTGGAAGAAAAAGACATCCTTGAGTGCGCGCTTTTAGCGCAGGAAAACGATGAAGTGATCGTCGCGACACAGGAAGGCCAGACTATCCGTTTTAACGTGGATGAATTACGTACGATGGGCCGGAACACGATCGGCGTGCGCGGCATTAATCTGGATAAAGGCGATACGGTCATCGGGACGATCTTAGTCGACAGCATCATAAAAAAAGACGACCCGACGATCCTGACGGTCACGGAAAAAGGATTTGCCAAGCGGACGCATATCAGCGATTACCGGATCCAATCGCGCGGAGGGAAGGGGATCATTAATATAAAGTCCACCGATAAGATCGGCAAGTCGGTGAATATTTGCCTGGTTAAAGATGAAGACGAAATCGTTTGTATCAGTGAAAAAGGGGTGTTGATCCGCTGTAAGGCGCAAGACATCCGTGAAACCGGCCGGTCAACGCAGGGCGTTAAGCTCATGAATGTCGGCGACGCGGATAAGGTCGCCTCTGTTGCTAAGATAATGGGCGAATGAAGCTCCCGCGCTCATTTACAGATACCAGCGAAATTGCTTCGACGCCGGACATCTAACTCTGCTTCGCCTTTCACCGGCAACCCGTTAATTGGGATTCACAGTAATGCCGGTGCGCCGTTTTAGAGAAAAAGAACGTCTTCGCAAAGGTGCGTGGCCCCCGGCGAAGAAGAATAAGCCCGGTTTTTCCCGCCAAAAGTAAAGATTGCATTCCTGAAAAGAATTATTATAATATAGAAACACTTTTGTTCTTTCACGTCAGTCCCCATCGTCTAGCCTGGTTCAGGACATCGCCCTTTCACGGCGACGGCGCCGGTTCAAATCCGGCTGGGGACGCGTATCTTGACGTTGACTCTATCCGAAAAAAATCAGAAAAAGGACCACGATGGAAAGCGAATCAAAAAAGATCAAAGTTCCCCAGCGACGGCCTTTCGGGATCACCTTGGTCGGGTACATGTATGTGCTATTGTTCGGCGTCCAGGGTTTGTTGGGCGTGGCCCGGATCATGTATAAAAGCGCCGCGCGGGAGGAACTGCGCGCATTCCTGCAGAAAATGAATTTTCAGTTGACCGCCGAACAGTTTATGTCGGCGATAACGCTCGTATTGGTCATCCAGGGAACGTTTTCTTTGGTCCATCTTATCCTGGGAGTAGGGATCCTTTTTCGCCAAGCCTGGTCACGCAGCATTTTGATCTACCTTATTTTCGGCTCGGTGCTTATCGCTTTGTTGTTGGCGTTGGCCCGGCCGGCACTTGCTCCGTATACGTTTATTTCATTACTGTATCCGGCATTCGTATTCTGGTACTTTACGAAGCCGGAAATCAAAGAATGGTTTTCCCGGTAGGATAAACATATGTGTGGAATCATCGGTTATATCGGTAAAGAAAAATCTCCGCTGTTTTTGGTAAACAGCCTGGAAAGGCTCGAGTACCGCGGATATGATTCGTGCGGGATCGCGTTTCTGAACCCGAAAACGCACCGGATCGAAGTGCGCAAAGACCGCGGGAAGATACAGCAATTAAAAGACCTGGTCAAAGATGAGAAAAAACACATTTCCGTGGGTATCGCGCATACCCGCTGGGCTACGCATGGTATGCCGACAAAACAGAATGCTCATCCGCATTTGGATTGTACCGGGACGATTGCCGTCGTCCATAACGGGATCATTGAGAACTATCAGGAGATCAAAGAAGAATTGATCCGTAAGAAACACCGGTTTGTCTCGCAGACCGACACGGAAGTGATCGTGCATCTGATCGAGGAGTTCTATTTGAAGCAAAATTGGCCGCTGGAAAAAGCCGTGCAGGAAACCGCAAAGGCGCTCAAAGGCAGTTTCTCGGTCGTGGTGCTGATCGAAGAAAAACATTTGCTTCTGGGTATTCGAAAAAATTCACCGCTGGTCGTAGGGTTGACTCCGGAGGGGGCTTTTTTTGCTTCGGATGTCGTCGCTTTGGCCGGCTCGGTGCAAAAAGTAATATATCTGGAGGAAGAAACGATCACGAAACTATCTCCGGAAGGGATATCCGTAACTAACTTTTGCGGACAAAAAATGTTGCCGCGGATAATGCCTTTGCACATGAAAGCTGAAGAGGCGGCAAAGGGCAAGTTCAAGCATTTCATGCATAAGGAAATATATGAGCAGCCGGAAGTGATAGAACGGCTGATCGGCCTTTACGTAAAGCACCACGAAATCCATTTTAAAGATATCCATATCCCGGAGAACTTCCTGCGTCGCCTGAAGAATATCTATATCGTCGGGTGCGGGACTGCCTACCATGCCGGTTTGGGCGGGAAGTATTTGTTGGAGCGGTTTACAGACCTTAAAGTGGAAACAGACGTGTCGTCTGAATTCCGCTACCGGAAGCTCAATTTGACGAAGGACGATCTCGTCGTCGCTATCTCACAGTCCGGCGAGACTGCTGACACGCTGGCCGCGGTAAAAGTATGCAAAAAGAGCGGAGCGCGGGTGATCAGCATCTGCAATACGCTGGCATCCAGTTTAAGCCGGGAATCCGACGGGCTTATTCATACACAATGCGGCCCGGAGATTAGCGTTGCCTCGACGAAAGCGTATACCGCCCAGTTGTGCTGCATGTTACTTTTCGCGCTGTATATGAGCGCCCTGAAGAAAACATTGTCGCCGACGCAATTACAAGTGTTGTTAGCGGATGTGAAGAAAGTCCCTCAGTATCAACGGCAGGTTTTCGCACGGGAAAAAGATATCCGGCGGGTAGCCAAACGGTTTTCCCGGTTCGGCTGTTTTTTATATTTGGGAAGGAACTTACATTTCCCGACCGCCCTGGAGGGAGCGTTGAAACTCAAGGAAATCTCGTATATTCCCGCTGAAGGATATGCGGCCGGAGAGATGAAACACGGGCCGATCGCTTTGATCGATGAATATCGCGCGGTCGTCTGTATCGCGCCCAAGGATTCGTTGTATGAAAAAATGGTTTCTAATATTGAAGAGATCCGTGCCCGCAAAGGCAAGATCTTGGCCGTTACCGATGAGGTAAACGGGCTCATTACGGAATTAGCCGACAGTGTCATTGTCGTTCCCCAGGCGCGCGAAGAGTTGTATCCTTTATTTATTCCGGTCGTTCTGCAGCTTTTAGCATATTATGTCGCGATTAAATTGCATCATGATATCGACCAACCGCGAAATCTTGCCAAATCCGTGACGGTAGAATAATGTTATATCTGGTGGCGACGCCGATCGGCAATCGGGAGGATATTACCGTTCGGGCGCTGAAGACTCTCCGGCAGGTGGACATCATTTTCGCCGAAGATACGCGTAAAACCCGTGTTTTTCTGGACCTTTTTCATATCAAGAAGCCGATCGATAGTTACTTTGAACAAAACCAGAAAGAAAAAGCCGCGAAGATCGTACAGTTGATCCAGCACGGCAAGAAAATCGCGTTGGTCACCGAAGCCGGTACCCCGTCGATCTCCGACCCGGGTTTTTATGCGGTCCGGGAGTGTATCCGGCACAACCTTGAGGTCGAGATCATCCCCGGGGTGTCTGCGGTAACCGCAGCCATGGCGGTCAGCGGGCTTGCTCCGGACCGGTTCTTTTTTGCGGGTTTTCTTCCGCGTAAACCCGGCAAGCGGGCAAATGCTTTGCAGGAACTTTTGGCGATAAACGCGACGGTCGTGCTGTTTGAATCTCCGCAACGCATGAAGCAGTTATTGAACGAGTTAGTTGCGCTTGTCCCTGAGCGTAAGATAGTCATTGCCAAAGAAATGACTAAAATCCATCAGCAGGTCATCCGGCGGCTTCATGTCCGCGACGCCTGTGAGGAGTTGGCCGAAGGCAGCTTTAAGGGCGAATATACGGTGTTGATCGAAGGAAATACCCGGAAGCTGCGCCTGCAGGACCCTGCCGGCGATGAAGAAGCGGACGAATGACTTTACTCTTGATTTTTTTTAAAAGGAAGATATAATATGCGCGCTATAAGCATGCGACGCGTAACGAAAATAAATAACCTTGAAAGGGGACCTGTTTCATGAATATTTACGATGTTGAAAAAATGTTGGCCACCGAGTATAAGAAAGAGCCGGAATCCTTTACGGCGGGATCGATAGTAAAGGTCCATTATAAGATCAAAGAACGGGAAAAAGAGAGGATCCATCCGATCGACGGTGTCGTGTTGAAGCAGCAGGGGACCGGGTTTAAAAAGACGTTTACTATTCGGCGGATCTCGTATGGAAGCGGAATGGAAATAACATTTCCGCTCTATTCGCCGCATATAGAGAAAATAGAGATCGTTAAACCTCCGAAAAAAAGAGCACGCCGCGCACGCTTGTATTTCATGCGCAATCGCCTGGGAAAAGAAGCCACAGCCGCATAAGCATTGAACGAGATTCCATCCGTTCTTCAACAGCGGTTACAATCATTTCCGTACATTGTCGGGATCGATGAGGCTGGGCGGGGTCCGTTATGCGGGCCGGTTATCAGCAGTTGCGTCTATCTGAAGACTCCCCTTCCGGTTAAAGATTCGAAACAACTTTCCGCGCTCCAGCGCAGGCATCTGTTCAGTCAAATACAAGAATGCGGGATGTATTCAGTCGGAGCGGCTTCAGCGGAAGAAATCGACCGGATAAATATTCTGCAGGCGACGATCCGTTCTTTTGACCGCGCGATAGCCGCGTTTAAGAAAAAGTACACGCTTCCCTGGGATAAAACTCTGTTTATCATCGACGGCCGGTTTGTCAGGCTGTCCGCGTCTATACAGTATGTGTGCGTAGAGAAAGCGGATAAATCGATACTGCAAGTAAGCGCGGCATCTATTGTCGCCAAAGTCACGCGCGATTATCTTACGGAATTGGCGCATTTACTCTATCCGGAATACGGATTTAATCTGCACCGGGGATACGGGACTGAAAATCATATGCGCGTGATTAAAAATAGGGGGACCATTCCTTTGCACCGGAAAAGCTTTGTTCGTTTAGCAGACGACCATGAATAAAGGATCGCGGTACGAACAAGCCGCGGCCAGCTTTTTGCGGCGGCAGGGGTTTCGCATCATACACAGAAACTACCGTACCCGCTGGGGTGAAATCGATATCATCGCGGAGAAAAAAGGAACCGTACATTTTATTGAAGTAAAGGGCCGCACGAAAAACGCGTGGTTTTCTCCGGAGGAAGCCGTACGGAGAACACAACTCCGGCGGATTTACCGGTGCGCGCAAGCGTACTGTGCAGAGCACGGCCTTGAAGATACCGCGATGTGCATGAGTCTGGTAGGCGTCAGAGACGCTGCGGACGGCTTACAGAGCCAGCTTTTGGAAAATATCTACGAGCCGGAAGAATTTTAACTTTCATTATCGACGGTTCATTCAAAATCTGGGATAATACCTCTGTTTCGAACAGAGGGTCGGGCAGAAAATAGAATCAGAAAGAGGAACGGGTCCGAGGTATGAGCGCCGTCCATACACAACACGAGGTTTTCCATCAAGCGTTGCAGCCGTATCTTCAACGTCTGAGGGGCCCAGGCGCCTATGGCGGAGGGAGTGCGGCCGCGGCTGTCGGAGCGGTCGGTGCGGCTCTGGCAATGAAAGCTGTCGATTATTCCGCCGGCAAGAACGAAAAAGGCGCTGGCGCGCCGCTGCATCAGCACCGGCGGATTGTTCAGCGTTTGCAGGCGCGATTGCTCGCGAGCGTTGATTCCGACGCTGCCTTGTTCCGCGCATATCTGAAGGCTCCGGGGCCACGGGAAAAAGAACGTGCCTTGAAAAGATCCTCCTGTGAGATCCGGCTGGTATTACAGCTTTGTAACGCGGTTATCGAAAGCATTCGTGCCGTGTATCGGAAGATCAGCCCGCAGATATATAGCGATGTCCTCATCGCATTTGTTTTATGCGAATCCGCCTGCGCGGCAAGCTGTATAAATCTTCGCACGAATAACGCTCTGCAGAAAAAAAAGTCTTTTCGGATACCCGTGCTACCCTGGGAAAAGAAACTTCGGCAGAATAAACGGCTTTTTGCAAAAATGAGAAAGGGTTTTTGACCGTGGAGCGGATCCTTAAAGGCGAATTGTTTGCGGCGGAAATCAAAGACCGGATCCGCGGGGAGATCGGTGTCTTTCAAAAGAAATACAAGATGACCCCGGCACTCTGCGTGATCCAATTGACCAAGGATCCTTGTTTTTCGGTGTATCAATCCGCGCAAAAAAAATGCGCCGAGAGTCTCGGGATCACCGTTACCTGTGAAGACCTCTCGTCGTTCCCGCTGGACCGACAGAAGAAAAAGATCCGCGCCTTGAGCCGGAACAGGAAGGTCCAGGGAATGATCGTTCAGATGCCGATCCCGGACAAGACCGTTCAAAGGGAAATACTGAGTTGCGTCGCGCCGGAAAAAGACATCGAAGGCGTCACTCCCTATAATCAAGGGCTGCTTTTTTCAGGACAAGAACAGTTTGTTTCGCCGACTGCCTTGGCGGGATTCCGTATGGTGCAGTCGTTAGCGTTGCCGTTGAAAGGGAAAGAAGTCGTTATCGTCGGGCACTCGGCATTGGTCGGGAAACCCTTGGCGATGTTATTTTTAAAAGAATTGGCAACTGTTACGCTCTGTCATATCGGGACGTATGAGCGGGAAACGTTGAGTGAGCACATCCAGCGCGCCGAGATTCTTTGTGTGGCTGTCGGCAAAGCGCATTTGATACAGGGAGAATGGATAAAAAAAGGAGCGGTCGTTATCGATATCGGGATCAATAAGTCCGCTCAAGGGATCACCGGCGATGTCGATTTTTTAAAAGCGCAGGAAAGAGCCGCGTATATTACGCCGGTTCCCGGAGGCGTCGGGCCTTTTACCACGGCGATTGTTTTTGAGAATCTAATGAAAGCCGTCCGGCTGCAACACGGAGGATCGAGATGACCTTTAAGGAAAAGATCGAGGCAGATCAGTTTGTGGTGACTTTGGAAGTCGAGCCGCCGAAAGGCGTTTCGATTCAGGACAGGGTGACGGCGATCCAGCCGTTTCGGGGCAAGATCGACGCCTATAATGCGACCGAGTTGCAAGGGTCGGTGATGCGGATGAGTTCTTTGGGGATGTGCGCGCTCCTGGAGCGGGAAGGATACCCGACTATTTTACAGGTAACCGCTCGCGATAAGAACCGCCTTGCGCTGCAATCCGAGTTATTGTCCGCGTATGCTTTGGGAATACGCACGATTCTTGCGTTGACCGGAGATCATCCGACCGTGGGAGACCATCCGGATGCCAAACCGGTCTTTGACCTCGATTCAGTATTGATCGCGCAAGCCGCGCAGATGCTGAACGAAGGAAAAGATATGGCCGGCAACAGCCTTAAAAATAAGCCGGATTTTTTTATCGGCGCCGCGGCTAATCCTTTTGCCACGCCGTTGGAACTGGAGTTGCTGAAGATGAAGAAGAAAGTTGCGGCGGGTGTCCGTTTTTTTCAGACGCAGCCGGTATTTGAGCCGGACATTTTTAAACGGTTTGTGCAGCAGGCGCACGCGGTCGTCCCGCAGGCAAAGATCATCGCCGGGCTGATGTTTATCAAATCCGAAAAGATGGCCCAATATATTAATGAGAATATCGCCGGCATTCATATCCCCGAACGTATTATCCAGCGTGTCCGGGACGCCAAGGATAAAAAACAAGAAGCTATCGCGTTGACCGCGGAGATCGCCCAGCAGATCAAAACATCGGCATCCGGCTTTCACTTGATGCCGATGGGGTGGGAGCCGCAGGCTTTAGAGCTGTTGCCTAAAATTATCTTAGGGTAGAGAGGCACGATGAAAAAAGTCCTTATTATTGGAGCCGGGTATGCCGGCAGAAGTATCGCCCAGCGGTTGAAAGCGCATGCCGCGGTGACGATCGTCGAGGAAAAAGAACGAGTGTGGAACCGCGAGCTCTTTTTTCCCTGGCTGGCAAAAAAAGCCACGGATAAAGAATTCATTATAGATCCCGCGCGTTTTTGCGCCCAGGAGAAGCTGCCGTATGTCGCGGCAAGAGTCGAAAAGATCTATCCGCTCAAAAAGGAGATCGGGCTGTCGACGAAAGAACGCCTCGGGTATGACGATTTGATAATCGCGGCCGGGTCGACTGCGGTAAAAAAACACGAGTGCGGGGGAGACGCTAAGCAGGGGGTTTTTTACCTGGGACAAGGCGACCCTAAAGAGTTAAGCCGGCTCTTGAATGAGGCGACGTATGTTGTCGTGGAGGCGCGTACCTATCTGGGGATCACCGCGGCGGCGATTCTGCAACGCACGCTACCGGAAAAAGAGACCAAGGTCGTTTTGACGAACCCGACGTTGCGGGCTGTTTGGGAGCAACACTTTCCGGATGACCGGCTGCAGGCGTATGACGATGAGATAAACGAGTGTATCGGAGAAGGGATGGTCAAGGCCGTCCGCATAAAGAATAATAAAGTGCTGGCCGCGGATATCGTTTTATTCGATAACGGGCTCTTTCCTCAGACACAACAGTTTGAACAATCCGGACTTTTTACTTTTCAGCAGAATGCGTTGGCGGTGAATGATTCATTGTCGACGCCGCTGGAACATATTTGGGCGTTGGGAGATGTCATTAATGCGCAGTTGAGCGATGATACGATACTTTTGCGCGGAACCGGCGGGATCGGCCGGCAAGCCGACCGGCTCGCGCACGCGCTTATTCCCGAAGAAGGGAGTCTCAATCAGCTTCCTCCTCAGCCCTTGAGTGAAGAGGAGATGCTGCGGTATATCAAAGAGACAATTCTTACCGCTTTACCATAACGAAAGTATTCTGAGCAGAACCCCCTCAAAGGGGATGAATGCGTTAACCGGACCCCGTGGAATCCAAAGGATTCCCGTCCCGAGAGATTCGCACCGAGGAATTTCTTTAAAATTCCCAAGAAAGAGAAGTATGCAGTACGACATAGATTACGAACAGGCTTTGAACGCGCTGCAGTTGCGCGTTGTGCGCGAAGGAGACGGCTATGCGTTAGTGTTGGCCGGCGCCGGCAGCGGGAAAACGCGCGTATTGGTGTACCGCCTGGCCTATCTCATTCAACAGGGGATTCCCGCGCAGAATATCGTGCTGATTACCTTTACGAATAAAGCTTCGCATGAGATGCTTTCGCGAGCCGCGCACTTAGTCGGCCGCGACCACCATGGCTTATGGGGAGGAACGTTTCATCATATTGCCAATCGGATCCTGCGCAGAGAAGCGACGCATATCGGGTTTTCTCCGGATTTTACCATTCTCGACCGGGAGGATGCCAAAGACGCGGTCAACGAATGCATAAAAAAAGTCGTTTTGACCAAAGACCCGGCGTTTCCCAAGAAAGAGGTGATCTGCCAGCTGATCGGATTGGCGGTCAATTCCCAGCAGGCTATCGGGTCTGTCGTCCAACAACGATATGAGTACCTGCAGGATTTTATTCCGGCCTTTGAAAAGATAGGGCAATTGTACCGGGAAAAAAAGATGAAAGCGAACCTCATGGATTTTGACGATCTGTTGTATTATTGGCACCAGGCATTATTACTTCAGCCGATACAGGAAAAATACGCCCAGCTGTTCCGGTATGTCCTTGTGGATGAACATCAGGACACGAACCACCTGCAGTTTGAGATCCTAAAACTGCTCTCGGGCGTCCATAAAAACTTACTGGTCGTCGGGGATGACGCGCAGTCGATTTATTCGTTCCGCGCCGCAGACATCAACAATATCCTTGGGTTTCCCAAGGTATTTCCCCGCGTGCGGATCTTTCCGTTGACCATCAATTATCGCAGCACGCCGGAGATCTTGTCTTTTGCCAATCAAAGCATTTCTCACAACAGCCGGCAGTTTCCGAAAGAGCTCAGCGCGGTCCGGGAATCATGGCGGAAACCGGAAGTAGTGAAGACCGACGATGTGTATCAGCAGGCAGAGTGGTGCCTTCAGAAAATGGGAACTTTGCTGCAGGAAGGTATTTCGTTTCAGCACATGGCGGTATTATTCCGCTCCCGCTATCAGGCGGTCGAGCTGGAAATGGCCCTGGTGAAAAGGGGGATCGCGTATATTGTGCGCGGCGGGGTCCGTTTTTTTGAACAGGCACATATTAAAGATGTACTGGCGTATTTGAAGATGCGCGGGAACCCCAAAGATGAAGTCTCTTTTAAGCGGGTCATGAAGATGCAAAAAGGGATCTCTTCCGGGTATGCTGAAAAGATCTGGCAGCAGATCAATGGCGGCGCATCGTATGAAGAGGTCAGCCGGTCTCTGCCGGCGCGCGCGCGCGAGGGGTTTGGCAGATTTTTAGGCGTTGTAAAGCAGATAGAAGCGTTGGATGATCCGGCGCAGATGATCGCCAATGTCGTCGATGCTTTCTACCGCGAATACGGGAAGCTGACGTTTGAAGATTATCAGGAACGCATGCTGGAATTGGAAGAACTGGTAAAAGTATCCGAAAAGTTCGATTCTCTCAAAAGTTTTCTGTCGGATTTGTCAGCCTATGAAGGCTTTAAAGGCGAACAGGTGACCGATCCGCACGCGCCACAAGAGGTGCTGGTCTTGTCGACGATCCATCAGGCTAAAGGGCTGGAGTGGGACACGGTCTTCATTATCGGGTGCGCCCAAGGGTCTTTTCCCAATCCGAAATGCGTAGAGGAAGACCTCTTGGAGGAAGAACGCCGCTTATTTTATGTCGCGGTGACCCGGGCAAAGAACCGGTTGTATATCCTCTATCCGGTATTGCGCTATACGGCTTCCGGCGGACTCTTCTTTGGCAAGGCTTCATTGTTCTTGGAGGAATTACCGGCGTCGGTTTATACGGCACAGGACTGTTCCGACAAATACAATTCTGCCCCGCAGTATTGACCGCCGGCGCTACGCGCATGCGCATTTTTGTCGTGCAGCGGAGCGCAAAAGAGTTATTGACAAAGCTACCGAAACTTTGATAATAAAGGATACAGTACGGCGGCATCTAAATTCTTGAGACGTGTGTGCTGTACAAGTGCATAAGGAGGAAGATATGTCTTCAGAAAATAAAGGGTCTGAACGGAGAAAGTATCCGCGTGCCTTAGGTAGTTTTGTCGTAAGTTACCGCATCCTTGAAGGCAATCAGTTGTCCGATTTAACGCAGACCAAAAACCTGAGCCAGGGCGGTTTTTTGATCACGACGAACCGGAAATTCGATAAAGATACGGCATTGTCGGTTTTTATTCGTTTACCGTTCTCTTCGGAGAAGATACATCTTACTGGACGGGTGGTCGATTCCCGGGAAGTGGTCCGCAACCTGATCTATGAGACGCGGCTGAGTTTTATCGACGTGGATGATTCAAAGAAACAGATCATCGACGCGACCGTAAACGAGTACTTAAACAAAGACCATAAAAAGAAATAGATCCTTCCCGTCAGCAGAAATCATATGAAAATAACTATCGGGATACTCGGCTTAGGGACTATCGGAAAAGCTGTTCTTGGCGCATGGAAAAAGAACGCTGCGTTTATTAAGGCAAAAACGGCGATCTCGATCAATGTCAAGAGCGTCTGCGATACGAACGCTTCTTTGCGCTCATCCGTGCAGGGGTCTCCCGTTGTTTTTACGAAGGACGCGCAGCAGATCATTCAGGATCCGGATATCGACCTGGTCGTTGAACTTATCGGCGGGGTCCATCCGGCAAAAGAGCTGATCTTGAACGCCTTGGCAAACGGTAAACACGTCGTTACCGCGAACAAAGCGTTATTGGCCGCTCACGGACCGGAGATATTTCAGGCGGCTTCGACGGCTGAGCGGGCCATCGGGTTCGAAGCATCCGTCGGCGGGGGGATCCCGCTGATGAGAAATATAATCCAAGGGCTTTCCGGCGCACGCGTCAAAGCCGTTTATGGGATATTGAACGGCACGACGAATTATATACTTGATAAGATGAGCACTGAGAATGCCGATTTTAAAGTAGTCCTTAGGCAGGCGCAGCAAGAAGGTTACGCCGAACGCAACCCGGCCCTGGACATTAAAGGATTCGATTCCCTGCATAAGATATCGGTATTGTCTCATGTCTGTTTTGGCCGCTCGATCGCGCCCGACGAACACGTGTATGTTGAAGGGATCGACCGTATTTCTCCGTTAGATGTTTCCTACGCGCAGGAATTGGGCTATGTCATCAAATTGCTGGCGATAGCCCGGCAGTATAATGACGTGTTGGCGGTCCGCGTGCATCCGGCATTGATCCCGAAGACCCATCTTCTCAGCAACGTGCACGGCGTCTATAATGCGATATATATCAAGACGGATCTCCAGGGCGTTTTGACCTTTTATGGATTGGGCGCCGGAGGCGATACGACGGCAGCGGCAGTGCTTTCCGATGTCGTGGATATCGCCAAGGGAAATGCGTATTACAAAGAAGTGCTGAACTTACAGCACGTGAACAAAGCCATGCCGTTGGTCGCCATTGAACGGTTACAGAGCAGTTATTATATCCGTATCGCCGTCAAAGATAAGCCGGGGGTGCTTTCCCGTATCGCGACGATATTGGCGGAATACAAGATCAGCATCGCTTCGGTTAATCAGAAACAGCGGTGCCAGGGGCAGTTCGTTCCGATCGTGATGGTCACTCACGAAGCGCAGGAAGCGTCGATACAGGCTGCGTTGAAAGAAATAGATAAGCTCGCGCTGGTAAAGCCTGCCTCACAAATTATTCGGATAGAGAAATTATCGTAATATGGACATTGCGGCATATCGAGGGATCATTCATCGTTATCGTTCCTATTTACCCGTTAGCGAATTGACGCCGATCATTACGCTCAATGAAGGAAACACTCCCTTATTGCCTGCGCCGTATCTTTCGCGGGTCATGGGGGAAAACGTGCGGGTTTTTTTGAAGTATGAAGGGCTTAATCCGACCGGGTCCTTTAAAGACCGCGGAATGACGATGGCGATTTCAAAGATCAAAGAAGAAAAAAAGGAAGCGGTCATCTGTGCGTCGACCGGCAATACGTCGGCATCGGCTGCAGCGTATGCCGCGCACGCGGGTTTGACCTGCGTTGTCGTGATCCCCGAAGGCGCGATCGCTTTGGGGAAATTATCGCAGGCATTGATCCACGGCGCGCGCGTGATCCCGATCCGGGGGAATTTTGACGACGCGTTGGAACTTGTCCGCGAAGCAACCGAGAAATATCCCATTGCCCTGGTCAATTCCATTAATCCGTTTCGCATCGAAGGCCAAAAATCAGGGGCTTTTGAGATCTGTGATACGCTGAAAACCGCGCCGGTATATTGCGCATTACCGGTCGGTAATGCCGGAAACATTACCGCGTACTGGAAAGGCTTTAAAGAGTATGCGCATAAAGGCATCATTCAATCCAAGCCGAAAATGTTAGGTTTTCAGGCGGCCGGGGCCGCTCCGATCGTAAAAGGGAAACGCGTAAAAAACCCCAAGACGATCGCTACGGCCATTAAGATCGGGAATCCGGCAAGCTGGCAGCTGGCTGAAGATGCGTTGCGAGAATCCGCGGGAGTCATTAACTCGGTGACGGATACCGAGATCCTCGCCGCCTATCGTTTGTTGGCGGCAAAAGAGGGGATCTTTGTCGAACCGGCCTCAGCGTCGTCGGTTGCCGGGATCCTAAAACTGAAAGCGCGAGGATATTTTGATGCTGATCAGGGGAAAGAGGTCTCTATTGTTTGTATTTTAACCGGGCACGGCCTCAAAGACCCGGATACGGCGATAAAACAGTTGAACGTTCCCAAAGCCGTCGCGCCGAAACTGGATTGTATTTTAAAAGCAGCACGATTGTAAATACGTCTTGCGCATTGCGTTGTGTGTATTGCGTTCATCTGCATTTTTCACGCAAGACGCAGCCCGCACGACGCAGGACGAAATAAAAAAATGAAATACATCATTATTGTCCCCGACGGCATGAGTGATTATCCTCAGTCGCTTTTGTCAGGCAAGACGCCGTTATCCGCGGCGAATACCCCGCATATGGACGCTTTGGCCAAAGAAGGCGTGCTGGGAAGAACGAAGACTGTGCCGGAAGGATATTCGCCGGCCAGCGATATCGCGAACCTGTCGCTTCTGGGGTATGATCCGGCTCTTTACTATACCGGCAGGGGGCCGCTCGAAGCCGCGCAGATGAATGTTCCGTATGGGGACCAGGATGTTGTATTCCGCTGCAATTTGATCACCGAGACTGAAAGTAAGCTGGCAGATTATAGCGCCAGCCATATTTCAACGAAAGAGGCGGAGGTCGTCATTCAGGAGTTAAACCGGCAGTTTGAAAAAGAGCCGGTCCAGTTTTATACCGGCACGAGCTACCGGCACATCATGATCGTCCGAAACGGACGGCAGAGCGGATACGAGAAACTCGAATGTACGCCGCCGCACGATATTATCGGCAAACCGTATAAGAAATATCTCCCGACAGGTAAAGCCGCGCAGTATCTTATCGATCTGATGGAGCGTTCCCGGACTTTTTTACCCGATCTGGAAGTCAATAAAGTGC
>Ga0172371_10000384_pt1 | contig 67678 bp, 60 predicted proteins | sample Lak12m_FD_114543 | JGI IMG/M metagenome (GOLD analysis project Ga0172371, IMG submission 114543) | Freshwater microbial communities from Kabuno Bay, South-Kivu, Congo - kab_022012_12m | ecosystem: Environmental > Aquatic > Freshwater > Lake | place: Democratic Republic of the Congo: South-Kivu... | reverse complement strand
ATACCAATGCGCCTTCTAACATGTGACATTGAAAGGGCCGGCAGGGACGCCGGCCCCTACTATGTTTGGTGGCGGCGGGCCTCCGTGCCCGCCATTTTCAGATGTATGAAAGCGCATTGGTATGACTGGGTGCTGTTGCCACGCCAGTCTTTCTTTTCAACGGTGGCGACGTGAGGTAAACTAGTGCATTCGTGGTGGAGTTGGATGGAGGCTCAATGAAAACGAGCGGCATAATTGTCGTCACAATAGTCTGCTGCCTTGTGCTGGGAGGGTTGATCATCGGGTGGTCCGTGTATCAGCGATCTGATATTAGTGAAGAATTGGGTCATGTCAGGGACCTTACCGATGACAATTTCGAGAAGGAAGTCGTGGAAGCTTCGAAAAGCAAACCGATTCTCGTGGATTTCTACGCCGACTGGTGCATGCCCTGCAAAATGCTTGACCCGTCTTTGAAGGAACTCGCACAGGAATTCAAAGGACGTGCGGTAATCGGCAAACTCAACACCGACAAGAACTTGATCGCCCGCCGATTCGGCATCCAACGAATCCCAGCGGTCTTCATTATCCGAAACCAGGAAATCAAGGACGTATTCTACGGGGTCGTTTCGACGGACCGTATGCGAAAAGCTTTGCGAGAGTTCGGAGCGTAAATATGGGATCACATCGATGAATGACACACTTCGAAACCTGCGAATCATCGTGCGAGGCGCCGGTGAAATGGCCACCGGTACCGCCTGCCGGCTCTATCGTTCGGGATTTACCAAGCTGCTCATGACTGACATCGCGGCCCCTCTTGCTGTTCGCCGCCCTGTGAGTTTCTGCGAAGCCGTTTGGGAGGGCAGCTGGGAGGTGGAAGGCATCCGGGCAGTAAAGATCACCCGGCCGGAAGAAGCATTGCAGCATTGGGATCAAGGCACAATTCCGGTGATCGTCGATCCGGAAAACTTGTCCCGCAATGTTATCAAGCCGCACGTAGTGGTAGACGCCATCCTTGCTAAAGTGAATCTCGGAACTTCGATCATCGACGCGGAACTTGTGGTGGCGCTCGGGCCGGGCTTTTACGCGGGCCAAGACGCACACTACGTGGTCGAGACCAACCGAGGACACAATCTCGGACGCCTCATCTTCGAAGGACTTGCCGCGCCCAACACAGGCACGCCGGGTGACATCGCCGGACAGACCACCACTCGTGTCTTGCGCGCACCTCGCGATGGTGTCTTTCGCGCGGAAGCGGCAATTGGAACGCCGGTAAAGCTGGGCCAGGTAGTGGGGAGTGTCGCGGATACTCCCGTCACGGCCGGTCTGGACGGGGTCCTCCGCGGGCTCATCCGTCCCGGTTTGAGCGTCGTTCGCGGCCTCAAGATCGGTGACGTGGATCCCCGTGGAGACGCCTCATATTGCTACACGATCTCCGAGAAGGCGCGGGCAATCGGCGGTGCGGTGCTCGAAGCGATTATGATGACCTTTAACAATAGACGTTGAACGCGCCGGCTTTTCCTGCGGAGGCGGCCACCGTCTTTGTGCAGTGGAAGGCTTTTTCAAATCGAAAATCCCCCCTAACCCCCCTTTAATAAAGGCGGGGACCATTCTTACCCCCCTTTCGTAAAGGGGGGCAGGGGGGATTTTTCCTGCACAGCACCGTTACCCGAAACGCAAACCAATTGACTGATGGCTTTTTCCGATGTGCCCGTTATGACGGTGATCTCGTACGCGGCGCGAGTAAAAATGATCGTGTTCCGGAGAGATCGGTTCATTTCTTGTGAACTTCGACGCAAATGCTCTTGCGCACTTGATTATCCTCGTTCCTTGGCCTGGCCGTAAATTGATTTCCAGCACCGGATGTTATGAGCTTCATCCAGAAATTGCCGCCGAGGGGAGCGGTTGCTGATTGAATTTTTTTGCATTTTGGGGTATAAACAGAAGAATGATCGAGTGAAACCCGGTTCGTTGAGTTCCACAATATTTGTTGTGAGGGATGGTGTTTTGATTAAGGGAGTTCTATCGACTGTTGTTCTCGCGCTCGTTGTTCTCTTCCATGCTGTAATTTCTGGGCATTCCGCCGGATCAGCCTACGCGCAAGATTCAGCCACCGTTGTTGCCGCTGAAAAAGGGACCGGTCGAGCGGCCACACCTCAGCGCCCGGCCGCGTCGCAGACCGCCGATGCAGCTGAGGACGAGGAATTTTTCGGACCGAGTCAACCGGTCGTTGGCGCGCCGAATCAGGCGCCAGTCGGCGCGGACACTGTGGTGATGCCCGACCTCAGCCAATTCACGCTTCTCTCCCGCGATCCTCTTGAACGTATTGAGTTGGAGAATATCAAGCCGCTCTACGAATCCCCGGCATTACCTGGGGAAGGCGTGTGGCAGTCGGCGGATTCGCCTAAGGACTCTCTCGGCAAACCTGTCATCTACACGACATTCTATCGACCCAGCCTCCAGTTTCCCAACGCCATCGTCTACATGATGGTGGTCGATATGAACAAACTCTTCATGCAGTACTATGTGGGATCGCAGGAGCCGGGAGCACGCCAAGCCAACTGCCAAGTGGAGCCGGGGCTCCGGACACACCTTGCGGCCATCACCAATGCCATGTGGATGCAGCGTCACGCAAAAGGAGCAGGCGCCATATTCAGGGGCAAGGTGCTCTACCCGATGGTAGATGGAATGGCAAGTCTCGTAGTGTACAAAGACGGATCGGTGGACATTCGCGACTGGGGGCCTGATATCCCGATCAATATGGTTAGGGACGCGCGCCAGTTGCGGCACCTCATTGTCAAGGACGGCATGGTTGTCCGGCATGTGCTGCGCAAGGGACGCCTCGAGGACGCGGAGATCGGGCTAGGCTTTCTCCTCGGTGGTGGAGGACGTGACTACGACGGTGACCACGCCTGGTATGTGGCTCACCGGAGCGCGTTCGGCGTGCGAAAAGACGGCAACCTCATCTTCGCGATCGGACATCACATCGGCACCAAAGACCTCGCCAAAGCACTCGTGTTGGGGGGATGCGTACGCGGGCTCCATGGAGACGCAAATCCGGCGAACATTGTCGGCAACCTGTACATGCGCGATGCCAATGGTAATCTTCTCAGAAAGGTGAAGCTTTCCCCCGAACAATCCAAGTACGCGTTGGAGCGATATGAGGGCGGTTATTCAAAGGATTTCTTCGGGTTCTTCTTCCGGTCCGCGGGTGAAGACAAAGGACGCGCCCTGACCAAGCGAGCGGTGCCCGAACGCACCCACCGATAACCAATGTCATGAAAGGTATTTACGTGCGCTGCGTCCGCTGCAGTTCTCCGGCAATTACGAGCGCGGTCCTGGCCGTACTGTTGGCATGTGCCGCAGCAGCCGCCTGGGTTGGCTCGGCTGGAGCACAGAGCACCGGTTTGGCTGGAATAGACGACGCGGACGCGCTCGTCCGGGCCGGCATTGCCAAGGCCAACGAAGGGCGGCCGGACGAGGCGCTGGATCTATTCAGCCGGAGCCTTCAACTTCGTCCGCGAAACGCAGCTGCATTTTACAATCGCGGCAAGGTATATCTCATTCAGAAGCGGTTCGATCTCGCGGTCCAAGACCTCGACCGCGCGCTGAAATTGGATCCGAAACTCTCAGGCGCATACGAAGCGCGAGGGACCACGCACAAACTTCGAGGGGACTTTGTGCGCGCGGTTAAGGATCTTTCAAGCGCAATCAAGATCGACCCGAACAACGAAACCGCTCTCATGCACCGCGCGTCGATCTTCTTTGACGCGGGCGAACCGGATAGGGCGCTGGAAGACTTAACTCAAGTCCTTCAAATCAATCCGGACATGCTCAAGGCACTGGGGAATCGGGCGGCAATTTACGAACAATTGGGCAGGTTCGATGACGCGGTTGAAGATCTCACGCACATCCTTGTGCTCGATACGGGCAACGTGCCGGCAATGATGCATCTGGGCACTATCTTCGCCAAGCGCGGCGATCCGAAGAAGGCGGGACGCTGGTTCCGGATCGCGCTTACTTTGGAGAGCGACGAAGCCGTCCGCAACCGTCTCAAGGCGGAACTCCAACGCATCGACCAAGGCCGCTCGCAGAATTAAAGCGCATATCCATTCGATTAACCGAGAGACCGATCGCTGTATCTCTGCGGTGACGGATCCCTTTTTCCCCGCGGGTAATATCCCCCGCGTAAGTGAATGCATACCGAAACGACGTCTTCATTCAGTTACGCGGGGAGGTTCCGCAAACCTCTTCATTGAGGTCTCTTTTCTAGCGAGCGGAGCAATCTCTACGCGGAGTACGAGCAGGGTGTCCTATGTCTCACGGAGTGCCCCAGGGTGGCCCCGACGTTACACGTCGGGGTTGCGAAGCAACAAGAGGTTCTTGTCCTCTCTCATATGGAGAAGTTACATGATGAGCGATTAAGACCTCTTACGCCTTCGGCGCTCCGACGTATAACGTCGGAGCCACCCCCCAGAGGATTCAGCTCATCTCCTGATTTCGATAGGTTGTTGCTTCTTGCCGTGAATAACTGAAGGGTTACCGAACGACGCCCTTTTCACTTGACTCGCGAGTCAACCACCTGTACATTTTCTCAGTTCTGGTCAACAACGCGCCTGGAATCTCCGGCCGTCTCCCGTAGCATCCAGGAAAGGAGGATCTTACGTGAAATCACTGGTCTGTTTGAAGCAGGTTCCCGATACGGAAACCCAGATCAAAGTCAACCCGGACGGGACCGGCATAGTAACCGACGGGATCAAGTACATTATCAACCCCTACGATGAATTCAGCGTCGAAGAGGGATTGCGCTTGAAAGAGAAGTTCAAGGCAGGTGAGGTACTAATCCTGTCAATCGGCCCGGATCGCGCCACCGAAGCCATCCGGACCGCCCTGGCCGTGGGGGCCGATAGGGGCATCCACGTCAAGGATCCCGCCCTGAATCAGGCTGACCCGTTCACTATTGCTCAGGTGCTCGCCGCGGCCGCCAAGCAGGGCGAGTTTGACGTTATTTTCTGCGGCCAACGCGCCATCGACGATGACTTTGGCGAAGTCGGCCCCATGCTTGCGGAACTGCTGGGATTGCCCCAGGTTACGTTCGTGACGAAAGTGACCGTCGCCGACGACAAGAAGAGCGCAATTGTAGAAAAAGATGTCGAAGGCGGGAAGGAAATCGTCGAGGTGCAGCTCCCGTGCGTGCTCACTTCTCAGAAAGGCCTTAATGAGCCTCGTTACGCGTCGTTGCCCGGCATCATGAAGGCTAAGAAGAAGCCCATCGATGTCAAGACCGCCGCGGACCTCGGTGTTTCTGTTGAGGCAAAGCTCGCGTCCACAGCGTACTCCATGCCGCCCGAACGTAGTGCGGGCAAGAAGTTTGAGGGACTCGAGCCCGCTGAGGCGGCAAAGATCGTCGTCCAGGCGCTCAGGAACGAGGCCAAGGTCATCTGATCGCGCGAAGCCGCGCACAAGGCTACCGATGTAGGAGAGCATCTCATGGCAAAAGTGATCATATATGGGGAAATCAAAGCAGGCAAACTCAAGAAGACCGCGTTTGAACTCGCCAGTGAAGGCCGAAAGCTCGCTGACGGCCTTGGTGGCGAACTCGCTGCTGTACTGATCGGATCGGGCGCGGAACAGTTCGCTCCCGACTTGGCACGCTATGGCGTTGATGTGGTCTATGTGGTGGAAGGCGCGGGGCTGGAGTCGTACAACTCGGAATACTACGCGCAGGCTCTGTGCCAAGTGGTCAAGGAAAAACAGCCGGAGATCGTCTTGTTGACCCACACCATGCAGGGCAAGGACCTGGCTCCGCGCGCCGCTGCCAAGCTCGGAGTTGCGAGCATCTCTGACTGCCTGTCCTTTGAATTGGACGGCGGAAAGCTCGTCGGCAAGCGGCCCATGTACGCCGGCAAGTGCTATGCTACTTGGACGGCGACCAGCACGCCTCAATTTGCGACCGCTCGACCCAACGTGCTCGAGACCAAAGAGACTCCGAAAGAGGGCAAGGTCGAAAAGATCGCTTTCGCGCCCGATACTGCCCGTCCGAGCTACACCACCAAGGAACTCAACCTTGACACTTCCGGGAAGGTGGACCTCACCGAAGCGGAAATCATCGTTTCCGGCGGCCGCGGCATGGGCGGATCGGACTATACACTCCTCGAGGAGATGGCGTCCATTTTCGGGCCGACCTGCACAGTCGGGGCTTCAAGGGCCGCGGTAGACGCGGGGTGGCGGCCGCATTCCGACCAGGTGGGCCAGACGGGCAAAACCGTCACGCCGAACCTCTACGTCGCATGCGGCATTTCCGGATCGATCCAGCACTTGGCGGGCATGGGCTCGTCCAAAGTGATCGTCGCCATTAACAAGGACACCGAGGCGCCGATCTTCACCAAGGCGGACTTCGGCATCGTCGGTGACCTTTTCAAAGTGGTCCCCGAGTTCAACAAGGAACTCAAAACGCTGCTCGCGGAGTAGCGAGCCCAGCAAAGCAGTAGTAGGGGCGGCTGCTCGGTCGTCCCTACAACGCATCCCTCCGCATCCTATCGATCAAAGCGCGCGCATAAACTCCACCAGATTCTTCTTCTCCTCCGGCGTGAGCTTCAGCTGCTGAATCATATTGAAGAATTCGACCGTGTCCTCGAGGGTCAACAGCCTTCCGTCGTGGAGATACGGCGGCGATTCCTTGATACCTCGAAGCGGGAATGTCTTGATCGGGCCGTCGGCTGACGCCATTCTTCCATTGATCATCTTCGGTTTGAAGAAACGCTCGGCCTTGAGGTTGTGCATCAAGTTGTCCGTGTAATAGGGCGCAGGGTGGCACACAGCGCACTTCCCCTTGCCGAAGAATATCTCCTGGCCTTTCATTTCCGCTTCGGTGGCCTTTGCCGGATCGAGCTTTCCATAGATATCCAGCTTGGGGGCGGGCGGGAAATCGAACAATTCCTGCATCTCGGCCATGAAATGGACCTGGCTTCCCCGTTCGAGGATGTTTACGCCCTTCTTGGTAGCGATGACCGGGTCTCCGTCGAAGTATGCGGCTCGTTGTTCGAATTCCGTGAAGTCTTCAACACTCTTGAGAGCTCGCTGGGAGCCAAATAACCGCTGAATGTTCACTCCTCGGAGCGGCGGCGTATCGAGGCGGTGGCGGAACTCCTGCGGCCGGATATCGCCGACGAGGTGAGTAGCCGCGTTGGTGTGGCCGTTAACGTGGCAATCAAAACATGTCACTCCGCGGCTGGGTTTTTCCGATCTGCGGTCGTTCGTTTGGTTGAACTGCTGCTGAGGGAACGGCGTGACCAGCAAGCGCAAACCTTCGAGCTGTTTGGGATTCAGGATTCCGTTGAACAGCTCGAAGAAGTTCTCGATAGTTATCAATTTGCCTTTGGACACGTCGCCCAGATCGGGCCGCGTGGTCAGGAAGACCGCAGGCGGGAACTCGGGAAGCAGGTGCTTGGGCAGGTCGAAGTCGAGATCGAATCGAGTGAGGTCCGCGCTTCCTGCTTCTTGATCTCGTCAATGTGTTGTTTGGGAAAAAGCATTCCCCCTTCAGGATGATTCGGGTGCGGCAATGGATAGAAGCCTGCGGGCCACAGGTCTTTTTCGCGGATTTCCTCCGATGATGACTGGGCGAGCTTTTCCCAAGTCATTCCCTGAGGAAGCTTGATGCGCACGCCCTCCTGGACAGGCTTTCCGCGAAACATGGTGACGCCCTTCGCCGGTTTGTCGCTCAAATCGTAGCGCGTCTCCAAGAGGTCCATTTGACGTTTCATGATCGCGGGTTTTTCCGCTATCATACGTTTCATGACTTCATCAAACGGCGCTTTCATTGGCTCCGGCGAAACGGGCGCATAACTGTCAGGCAGTTTTGTCTGCTGGCCGTGGATCACCCCCGCGGTAGCTATCACCAACGCAAGGCATACTGCTGCAATAAGCCAAATTTGTACGGATTTGCCGTTCATCATTCGCTCCCCCTTTTCCTGTAATTGGATGGTCGCCGATCAGGGGGGACTCCCTCACTTCGGACAACGCAGAGCCGCTAAACCTTCATTCGGGAGCCCTCTGATCGGCGGGTCGAACCGGTCAAAAATTCCGGCACCTGCTAAGTGCACGATTTCCTTATTTCGGTTGCGTATTTTGCCGTTGGAGATTGTTTCGTCGCTCCGCTCCTCGCAATGACACGTCCGAACTTGTCATTGCGAGCGAAGCGAAGCAATCCCCCTAGACCAGAATACGTCACCGCATTTACGCCATGGTGTACTAAGAAAGCACACTGGCGCATCACAGCCGGCGCGCGCTGTAAAACGTTATCAATTCCCGAGACAATTCCTATCTTAGAATGATTTCCGATTGAACCAATCGTGTCAAGAGTCAGGCCTTCTTGCCAAACTCTTCCGGTTTGCCTCCGAGGAGTATTTGCACAATCCGCTTGCTTGCGTGGCCATCGCCATAGGGGTTCACCGCCGTGGCCATGCGATGGTACTTCGTCGAATCTTCCAACAGAATCGAGGTCTCCGTGAAGATCCGGTGCTCATCGGTGCCGACAACCCTGACGGTGCCTGCTTCGACCGCCTCAGGCCTTTCGGTGACGCGACGGAGCACCAGCACGGGCTTGCCGAGGCTTGGCGCCTCTTCCTGAATGCCCCCTGAATCGGTGAGCACCAGGTAACAGCGGCGCATGAGGTTTACAAGGTCAATATAATCGACAGGCGGGATGAGCGTAACATTTGGCACGCCGGCGAGGAGTTCGTGAACCGGCTCGCTGATGTTTGGGTTGAGGTGTACCGGGTAGATCAGGTGCACATCATCGCGGTATTTCTCCGCAATGGCTTTCAGTGCCCGACAGATGGCCCCAATCGGTTCGCCGTAGCTTTCGCGTCGATGAGCGGTAACGAGGATAAGCCGCCGATCTTGCGGCACGTTGGCGAGGGGGCCGGCGCTCCAGTCGTATTCAAATTGGAGCGCTTCAAGAAGCGCATCGATCACGGTGTTGCCCGTCACGTGGATGGTGTTCGGGCTGAGGCCTTCTTTGAGGAGGTTCTGCCTTGCGGTCTCGGTGGGTGCAAGATGGAGGTCGCAGACTGCATCGACCACCGTGCGGTTGATCTCCTCCGGGAACGGGTGGAACTTGTCTCTTGACCTGAGCCCCGCTTCCACATGCGCGACCTTCACCCGTTCGTGGAACGCCGCGAGTCCCGCAGCCATTACCGTGGTGGTGTCTCCCTGAACCAGCACCCAGTCCGGTTTCAGTTCCGTCAGGAGTGGCTCCATACGCGTGAGAATGGTTGCTGCGAGTCGGCTGAGCGTCTGGCGGTGCTCCATCACATTGAGATCGAAGTCGGGGGTGATGCCGAACGCGGCGAGCACCTGATCGAGCATCTCTCGATGCTGCGCGGTGACGCACACACGCGACTCGATGAGTTCGGGGAATCGGGCGAGTTCTTTCACCACCGGCGCCATCTTGATAGCTTCCGGCCGCGTTCCCATGATGCTGAGCACCGACAGTCGAGGCATGATCATTCTCACCGAGACAATGTGCCGTTACCGCTTTTTCGGATTGTCTCGAGACGCGGGAGGACTTAGAAAGCCTGGCGCGACCGCACCCGGAACGCGTCTTCATCACCCTCACCCCGGCCCTCTCCCAGGGGGAGAGGGAGGCGTGCGGATCTGATTTCCGGTCCCCTCTCCCTTTGGGAGAGGGCTAGGGTGAGGGGCGATCGTGCTATGATAACACTCCCCTATGGGGCTTTGACACCGCTTTTTCGGCTGCGAGCGAGCATCGCCACCATGAAGACCAGTCCCACAGCAATCGCGAACCACAGCGTACAAACCCGGATCAGAATTACCGCGGGCAGCGCGCTGGTGTAGCTGATTCCCATTACCGCGAGGATCCCCACCATTCCCGCTTCCGTGCCGCCGATCCCGCCCGGCAGCATGGAAAGAGCGCCCACGAGCGTGGAGAGACAGTACACGAAATTAGCCTGCAACAACGACGACGGCAGGTGCAATGCGTCGAGGATGAGGTACATCGAGAGCGATTCCATGCCCCAAGCGACCACTGAAACCACGAGCCCGACGATGAACACCCGCGGCGTCATAAGTTCGCGTCCTGTCAACAGCACGCCGAGCACCTTTTCCGACGGCCACGCGAGCCATCTGACCCTGCCGGTGAATCGCAAGATGGGTCGGTAGACATTTTCCATGCAGAACACGAGCCCACCCGCAATTACCGCGGCCGCGCAGATGAGAAATACTCCGCTCCAGCTGCTGAACAGCATTACCGAGAACGAACCGAGCACCAATACGCCCCAGAGGTCCATGAGGCGCTCCACGAGCACGATCCCCACTGTTTTGGTGAACGGAATGCCGCGGTCATCCTTAAGGAACACCCCCTTTACCGCCTCACCCACTTTCCCCGGTGTGCCCGTCAGTGCAAACCCTGCAAGGAATACGGCCACCGAATATGATAACGGGATGCTCGGATCAGACTGCCGCACGTAATAGTAGAATCTCCAGCCCCGGAGCAGCCAACCGAACACCACGAGAGCGATCACTGTTCCCAAGGTGCTGAGCGGAAACTCCGTCAAAGCCGCCACCGTGGTTCGGTAATCGGTTATCAGGGTGGCTGCCGCGTACAATACCACTCCTGCGACGGTGAAGATCAGCAACGACCTGATTATGCGCGAGGATGTGAAGCGCCCGGCGGCCGCTTCGAGAGGGGCGGTTTTATTTGTATTTCCGGTTGAATAGTCTAAGGGATCACAGGTCTGTGGCTCAGGCATCAGGAGTGTTCTCGGTGGTTGATGGTCATGAGTGTCTCATGGTGGCACGCGTTGGAGATCGCGGGAAGCCTCAACCGTCACATGAATTGCCTGTGGTGTCCGTAGGGGCGGGGTTTATCCCCGCCCGTCAGCCAGGGAAGACGAGCGGGCGGGGATAAACCCCGCCCCTACATCACGTTCGAATCTTCAACCAAATTGATGACGGTATTGAGCTTTGTTCCGCTGTCTCTCCCGAATTCCTAGGCGCGTTATTGTAACAGAATCGCGCCGGGTTCTTATCGCTTGTTGTGAAGCCATGGTCAAGGGACGGCCTATCGGCGGCGAGACGGATAGTGGATGCATTGTGAGCTGAACGTTGCCCACGCATGATCGAGCTGTTGTTTCAGCATTTGCACGTAGTGAGTCATTTGCGCGTATTGCGGGTCCGATGGGTTCATCATTCGGTGTTGATTGTAGAATTGGTAGTACTGACGCCACTGCGCCTGCCAGTGTTTTTCCATTTCCAGGCACTGTCCGTATTGCGGGTTGGTAAGGTCGGGCCGAAAAGCATACTCCATCGGCTGCTCTTGCTGGGGAGCGGCCGGCGGTCCGGATTGCATAGGTTGCTGCGGCGGCATCATTGGCTGGGGGCCCGGCGGGGCCGGAGGCGCGGGCGGCATGGGAGGCGGACCGTATGGAGCCTGAGCCCAAGCCGCTGACAACAGCATTGCGCACGCCAACAGAATCACTCCACTGCGTCGAAAGAAACCCCTGACCATCGTTGCACCGCCACTTCTGGGAAATGGTTCATTCGCCGCCTTTTATGGTAGGGAAACACGCGTGTGGGGTCAAGTCCTGCGGCTGCCGGGACTTGCTCCGCGGTCCCCGCAATTTCTTAGTGGGGCGGGCCTCCGTGCCCGCCATTCCACTTCCCTGATAACAATTTCGTGTCAGGGATCTTTAATACCAGGTAATACAACGCGGTCAACACTACCAAGACGATCACGCCGGACCAGAGCACATCCGTTGGAAAGTGCCCTCCCTGTGCCATCCGTGCAACACCCATTACCGCGCCGTACGCCAAGCCTGAAACCAAAAACAGCAGCGCCGCCCCGGGATGTAGTGGGTGCACCGCCACTCCCGATGCAACAGCGAAGGCCATCGCGCAGTGCCCACAGGTGAAGGACTTCCCTCGGCCCAGTACGCCGGGCTGCGCGGGAGTCCGGAAGTCCCAGACGCCCCCGAACGCAGAGATTTCAGCCGGTCTCGGCCTGCCCCAGCAACCCTTGAATAGTCCGTTGACAAGGATGCCCGGGCCGATAATCACAGTGAGGATTACCACCAGGCAAGGCTTCCGGTATGCCTCGGCAACCCGTCCAAACCGCGATGCTGTAAAGATTGCGAGTGCAGCGGCAACAAGAATGAAAGTCGGAATTTCACCATAGTCGTAGAGCCAACTCCACGGAGCGCTCCGCCCGTATATCCATCCTTCGTTCGATCCGCCTTCACGGTAGAACGCAGCGGTCCATGACAGGTCCGCGTTGAACGCGTCCATGAGCACCGTACCGATGATTCCGGAGCCAAGGAGCCCGAAGATGATCAAGAGCCCCCGGCCGCGGGGCCGATGCCACCAGGAAGGTGTTGTGGACTGATTTTCCACGATGGAAATCTCCGGAGACGCGCGAGTGAATCAGACCAGTTCGCTTTCAAAGAAGTAACATTGGCAGTGTCCAAAATCCCCCCTGTCCCCCCTTTACGAAAGGGGGGGCTCTTATTCCCCCCTTAATAAAGGGGGGTTAGGGGGGATTTTTTCGTACGGAATCCCATTTGAGCGACTGGTGCCAATGCTACCTATATGACGGCGCACTGGTATCAGACGGTAACATATCGCCCGCAGTGGGTAAAAAACAATCCTCTTTCCGACACCTTCGCTCCGGTAATTTGCGCCCATGCGGACGCGTACAGGTGAACCTGGCCGCCATAGTGCGCCACCAGGTCGTCCAGGTGATCGGCCGCGCGTTTGTCCGTCTTGTAGTCAACGATTACCCATTCCTCGCCTTCGAGAAAGGCCAGGTCAATGACCCCTCGGAGAACAGTCGGCACAAGGCGTTCCTGTGAAGGGTCCGCGGGCAGCTCAATTTGGAATGGCGTCTCCACAAGCCTGTATGGGCTTTGTTGCGCGCGGTTCCAGATATCGGATGCCATTACCGCACGGACGGTCTCCAATGCTTCGTCGATGAGGTCTAGATCGAGGTCCTGTTCGTCGAGCGCGCGCTCCGCTGTGGTCTTGAGATCCGCCTCCACAGCCGACATCGCGACCTGGAGGATCGCGTGAATCGCAGAACCCCACGCCATGCCCTGTTCCGAACCGGTTCCGTGCATGGTTGCGCCGGCCAGGGCCAGGGCCTTCGCACCGGCGGTCGCGTAAGTGGGCTCACGTGCGTTCTTCCACCTACCCGCAACGAGTTCCGCCGCGCGAGCGGGTTCGTCATTGCCGATGACTGTAGGCGTCGGAGACACGCACACCGGTGGGCCGGGATCGGTAACAAGTGGAGCTGTTTTCAGCTGAGGCTCAAATGCCTTCCACGACCCTCTTCGGCCGCGCTGCGACACAATGAGGGACTGACCGGCTCTGGTGGCCGCGACATAGAGCAGCCGCTCCTCTTCCTTCTTTTGGAACGCCTTCTCACGCTCTTTCAACTCTCCCCAGCTTGCCGGTTGACCAATAACCGTCTGGTACCGCCCCCAATCGGTCTTTACAAGCATGTACCCCTTTGAGCACGGGCTGGACCGGTCGATGTGCAAGTCGGGATTGACGTTGCGCTCGCCCGTTGGGTCCGCGAGAAAGACGATCTGTGCTTCAAGGCCCTTAGCTTTGTGGAGGTTCATGATACGGAGCGGGCGCTCTTTAGGCGGAATTGCAGGGATGCTGTCATGGCCTTCTTGTAGAGCCCTCAGCGAATCAAGATACGCGATGAGGCGCTGTAACGACCAGTTGTCTCGCTCCGCGCTGCGGACAAGCTCAAGCGCCGTGAGCAGGCTTCCTGCACGCTCGTTGCCATCGGCCAAAGCAGAGCACGCGGCAGCGAGTCCAAGATCGCTCAAGAGTCGTTCGAGCGCGGCCATCACCGGCATTCGTAGAAACCATTTCGCATAGGTCCGCAGACGCGCGAACGCGTCCACGAACGCCGCCTTGTCAGTTGCATTCAGTGAAGCGGGGACCGCGGAGTGGTAGGAGAATTCCCCTCCCGTAACCTTATACTCGTAGAGAGCCGAGTCGCTGACACCAAAGAGTTCGCTGCGGAGCGCGGCCACGAGGGCAACCGGGTCATGCGGCCGCGTGACGGCTGCCAGGCAGACGCCGAGCAGTCTGAGCTCTTTCATGCGGTTGATGGTATCCCCGCCCGTGACCTGGTGAGGAATACCCATTTTCTGAACCTCGGCGCCATACACCGCGAGGCTCTTCTTGCGCCTGGTGATAATCATGAAGTCGCCCGGTGCAACGCCGAAGCCTTCCGCCACATTCGCGGCGGTCCGGTCGCGGCCGTCGATCGCGGCCCGAATCGTTCCTGCGATCGTAGGAGCTTCCCAGGAGCTTGCCTCGTCAGTGGAGATCGTTCCCGGAACCGAGATACGGTGCACCGGCACGCCATCATCCGCACCCGAGTCCGGCCGCGCTGTCAGCGGGACGTACACCGGCGATTCAGGAGTCTCGTGTGAAGGGAATTTTGATGCAAAGGTGTGGTTGACCCACTCGATAAGCGGTTTCGTCGATCTGAAGTTCGTCTGGAGTGTGAGCACCGTTCCGTGATTCTCGATGATACGCTTGACCTTGGTGTACGTCACGATGTCCGCACGCCTGAACCGGTAGATTGACTGTTTCGGGTCACCTACGACAAAGAGCGAACCAGGAACGGGCACGCACTCCTCCCAGTCGCGCTCATTCGGGTCGGTAGCCGTCAGGAACATCATTACTTGGGCTTGTACCGGGTCCGTGTCCTGGAATTCGTCAACCAGCAGGTGCGTGAAGCGCTTCCTGAGGTATTCCCTGATGTGAGGTTTGTCCCGCAGGAGGTCTGCGGCCTTCATGAGCAGGTCCTCATAGTTGAGCACACCCGCTTGCCTCCGGAGTTCGTCGTAGACCAATCGAGCCTGCCCGAGGGCCTTCATGCAAGCCGGGTAGCAGTGCGCCCTCCATTGATCGAGGAAGACATCCACTTTCTTCTTGAAGTCTTCCCACATGCGCGCTTCTTCCTTGGCTCTCCGCTCGCCCTCCGGCCATCGGTTCGAGTCGACCTCGTCCTTTTGCTTCACCGAAGTGAATTGCCTGAGCACGTCGATGGCATCGGGCCCGTCCAAGTGCCTGCGCTCGATCATTCGCTCGATTCGGCCGTACTTCCTCATCAACACGGACCAGTCGCCATAATTCGTAGGGAAATCCGGTCGGATCTTTTGGACGTAATCCGCCACGTTTCTCAAAAGCGTTCGTATCTCGGCGAAATCGGGCGGTTGCACAGCAGGCGCGGGCCAGTCGTCCACGTCGGGGTACGCGCAGTGGGTGAAGAAAGCGGAGCGGAGTTGCCGTGTCTCGATCTCCAAGGATGACAGCTCTGTGAGCATCGGATCGCCGGTCGAGTGCAGCTTCCCTGAATAAGAATCCCACGCTTGATTGCGCAGCAATCTGTCGGATGCTTCGTCCAACTCTTCGAATGCGGGGTCGATTCCCGCTTCGACGGGCCGCTCTCTCAGGAGCCGAGCGCAAAAGGAGTGGATAGTCCCCACAAAGCAGCTCTCGATGTGTTCGAGCGCGGTACGGAGCGGGTTGCGGACAGGATCGCCCGAATCTCGCAGCGCCTGTTCGAGGCCAAGCTGAAAACGCGAACGTATCTCAGCCGCAGCCTTACGGGTGAAGGTTACCGCGGCCATTCGCCGGATTCGGCTCGGGTCTTCGGCAACCAGCGCCACCATCCGCCTGATCATGGACGTGGTCTTGCCCGTGCCGGCCGCTGCCTCCACGAGCATCGTGGCGTCCAGCTGTCGCTCGATCAGGTCGCGTTGCGCTTTGTCTATGAGAGGGGCGCTATCCACGGCTTCTCAGGTTCCTTAGCGGATTTAGTGCGACATTGGCGCTGTTTTCGAGCTTGGCTCGGCTCGACGCGGCCATATCCGGCAAATCGCCACAGATGGTAGCGTAATCACAGTACTTGCAGTCCGTGTCGGGGTCGCCCGTGGGGAGGAACGCTCCCGTGGCCGCGACATTACAATGGTCCGTTACGACCTCGCCGAATTCCGCGAGTTCGGACGCAGAAAAGCTGAGCCGCAACCCGTGCTCTCGTGCCCCTGGAAAGTAGTACTCGAAACGGTCGACTTCGGCGGCAGGTGATACGCACTGTTTGAGCCGATCGCGTGCGACCGCATGATACAGTGCGTGCTGAACCACGCGGCCGTGGTGAAACGGGTCGGGGTCTTCGTACTTGACCGCTGAGCCGCTCTTGTAGTCGCAAATGACGTAATGCTGCGAAGAGTCGTCTCCTATTCGGTCTATGCGGTCGAATCGCGCACGAGCTCGGATTTCTTGTCCATCGGGCAGGGCCAAGCACGCAGGACTATTCGAGTCCAACGAAGTAGTTGCACCGTCGCCCCCCGCCGCGACGCTTGCTTCAAGGTATACGGGAGTTCGATCGGTCTGTACGGCCTCATCGCGAATGAAAACCTCAACGGAACTCAACAGCATATTCAGTTGGCGAAGGAACGCCGCTTCGGTCGGCGGTGGAGAAAGCTGTCTCCATGCATCAGCCTTGGTGCGGGCGATCTGCCGAATGGTATCCAGGTCTCTGTCCACCTGAGGCGGCCACGCGTTTCCCATGCACCACCGTACGAACGCGTACAGCGCGTCGTGAAGCAGGGTCCCGAAATCCATTGGCGAAAGCCACTGTTCCGGGTCTACCGCGATTTCTTCGGGTGGCTGGATATCAAGCACGTACCTGAAGAAATACCGACTCGGACACAATCCCAACATCTCCAGGCTCGTTGCGGAGACCGTCCTCCCACCGGGCTGCCGCGGATCCAGGCCGGGTCGCGGGTTAAGGAGGCGACCGTCGAATTCGGTGAACTCCGAACTCGATCGGTTTATCGCAGCCAGCTTCCCGCGCGCCAGGTGAGGAAAAAGGTGCTCGACGAGCGCTTCGGCCTCGTGAACGGCTTCATCGCCGCAGAGTCGCGAATACAGCCATTCGTTCAGGTCCAGTGCTTTGTCCGGTTGAGTCGTCCCGAAGGATGCGGGAGGACCGATCCGCTCCGTCAGTGTGCTGAAATCACCGGACCTGTCACCCGAGATAATCCTGAACGCGTTAAGTACCACCTGACTGGGAAAACTCTCTCGCGTATCCGATGGGTCCATGCACGTGTAACTCAGTGTCACGGACCCTCTCAGCCGCGCCAAAAGCCGGGCAAAGTTGTCCAGCTTGCGCTGGAGCCGCGCTTCCGCGGTGGGCATGTCGCGAGAGAGGCCCCGCCGTTCGGAGTCCAACACTACGGGGTCTTGCATCCCTGCGCCCGGAAATCGCCCCTCGTCGAGCCCGAGAATGAAAGTGTGCTTCCTCAGGGAATGTCCGCCGCCGTATATGCTCGACACGTGCATGCAACCGGGCCTCGGACCGCTGCCGAGCACGGTAATCTCGTCAGGCAAGTGCGATAACCACTCCCACGCGTCAAACGCGATCGCACCATCATCCACGGTCAGGTATCGTGCTGTGTCTTGAATAGCGTTCAGGATCGCTCGCCGCACGTAGTTGTCGAATTGGGTGACGCTCCGCGCGGAGCTTTCGACGAACCGCTCGGCAGACTTGAGTATGTCTTCCGCCGTGGCCTCAGATCCCGGTGTGAGATCGAGAAGGCCTGCCACAACTTCACGCGCAGCCCGCAAGGCTTCAAGCTGCCATCGCAGGTGAGTCATGCGCGACGATGGGTCCGCGGGTTCGTCACCCTCGAGATCGATCTGAGAGGTCACGACTCGCGTTTCCAACGCCGCCACTGCTTCATCGAGCTTCACCAGGTACCGGTCACGACCGAATCCGATCCCGACCGATCGCAGCGCTCCAGCGAGAGCCTCCAAGGGGCCCGTGTCCCGACCGTTAGTCGCCGGGGCGACGATCTCCTCCTGGAGCATCGCGGCCAAATGCGACTGGACGAAACCTCCGCGCACCCATTCAACCCAAGCGGATAGCGCCCTTCCCGGCCGAGCGTATCGGCACGGAATTCCTTCCTCAAAAGTGACGAAGAGGTCGTCAACATCCGCGTAATGAGGAGCCAACCGCACCGCGGTCTCAAAGATCAGCGGTACATAGGTGGCTGCATCCGTGTGGAGAATCTCCACTTCGTCGAGTGAGAGGCCTCGGGAGAGACAGCGGCGGAAGACCTCACGCACTTCGTTGATTTCACCGACGGCCCGGAAGATCTCGGCAGATGGGGCGGCTTCCACGATCGCCGGCGGTGCCGCGTCGGGTTCCCGCACCCAGCGGAGCAGCTCCGCGTTGCTATGTGGTAACGTTCGGCCATCCGGGTGTTCGTTGGGCTGGTCCACCGGAAGCTTGACCACCGTCCCTTGCGGGAACGCGTCGAGCAATCGCCGTTCCTTTGCGCTGCATTCCAGATCTTCAGGGATCAGGACAAGCATTCCTTCGTGTGCCCGCGTTCCTTCTGCCGCGAGCCGAACGATAGCGAGGTCGAGCGCTGCCGCGTAATCCACATATCCGAGGTTTTCAAGCGTAGAGAGGAACCCGTTCACGATCGCCGCGAATTCATCACCTTTAACAGGATGCTCGAATGCACGCGGGGCGATCTCGTCCGCACTCACGCCGGCGTTTCTCAAGTCCCGAATGGACGCGTACACGGTTCGGCAAAGCGCGGGCGTAATTGCCAACTGCGTGAGATATGCCGGCCCCTTATCTTTGAGTGAATTGAGCACCCGATCCACGACGATGGCCCCGCCTTGTGCGGACAAGAGGCGCAATCCGCGGCGCGTCAATTCGGGGTCGGCCAGTTCGAGCACGAGTCCTCGAAGTGTCACGGTCCGGACGTTGACCACTGCCCGGCCGGAGCGCGTGATCGCGTCGAGCCATGCTCGGCCGGCTCTTAGCGATGGAGCGACGAGCCTCTTCTCGTCAAGGAGACGCTCTTGGCATATGGAAGCAAGTGCGTGCGTGAGGCGGTTCACTCGGTGAACTCCCGTTTCCGATCTCCGCGCGGACAGGCTGGGACCTGCGGGAACGAAACTTTATCACCACGGCCGTACGATGTCAGTAGGTTTCGGTCTGCGTCGTTAATCATTGACTTATGCGGGGTTATGCCAGTTCAAGTTCAAACAAGTGACATCGGCTGCATCCAAAATCCCCCCTGTCCCCCCTTTACGAAAGGGGGGGACTCTTATTCCCCCCTTAATAAAGGGGGGTTAGGGGGGATTTTCTCGTACGGAATCCCATATGGGCGAGTGGCGCCAATGTTACCTAGCAGGGCAGCCCCGACGTTACACGTCGGGGTTGCGCAGCAACAAGAGGTCCATGTTCTTTCTCGCATGAGAAAAGTCTAATGAGGAGCGATCAAGACCTCTTACGCCTTCGGCGCTCCGACCCCGCGGGACGCGGGGCCGGAGCCACCCTCACAAGATGCTGTTGATTCCAGGACTTCGGACAGGTTGTTGCTCCGCCCCTTGAATAACTGAAGGATTACCTGCATGGGCAATCATTAACGTATGCGGTATTAGAGATCCCGGCGGGAATGTCATTCCGACCCCGCTGAAAGGCGGGGGAAGCAATCTCCCACGGTAGACAAAAGGAGATTGTCCCACGGGACGCGGGATTGTTTCACTCGTCGCAATTGTGAACGCTGGATAATTCTTGGAGGACCCTTTCAGGGTCACAAGAGATCGGTCTTAATCGCTTTGGCAGTTGCCTTGGACCGCGCATATCGCTCATAGAGCACGCAGTTCGCGCAGTTGCGCTGAACCTGGCGTTTGCGCGCCTCGCTGAGGCACTGCCACAGGTCCTCGTTCGCCAGCCAACAGAGTCGATTGCCTACAATGGACGCGACAGAGTCGGCAGAGTCAGAACCGCTGTCGGTGGTGCGACGATCCATGATGACCCCTCCCCCGCGCAGTGCAGGAATGAACCTGCCGGGCACCGTCGGCGGCTGACAAAAAAGGTAGAAAGACACGAATAATTCAAGATGCCTGCCGACGAGCCGCAAAAGAGCGCGTAAGCCGTTACCATTTCTCGGGGCCCCGCCTGAGCGCCGGTGTTCTGTTGGGCGGGGTCTTCCCCACATTTGACGAAAGCCGGTTACAAAAATACCGTGAACGCGTATAACTCACGTTCCATCCGATCGCCGTCTGCAGTGCCGCATATCACGAATTGGGGCGCAAGAGCAATAAGAAGCACCGCGAGCTCGGAAACGCACGAGATAGGGGAGCAGGATGGATTTGCACGAGTCAGTCGGCTTTTCCGATTCAATTATAACAATTTGTGCCGAATACAACAACTCTTGCTTTTGCCGCTGGAATCCGACCCTGCATTGCGCGATAATCCGCCCCGTCGAGAGGTTGGGAATGGAGCGGCTCTCTCGGCTCCATTTCTGGTGGGACGGCAAATCATCGTCGACACATTATTTGTGTCAGTCTGTTCATCACCACCGCAGACGGGAAGACCGGGCGGGACGAGACGGCGTTCAACACACAGGGCACGCCGGAGGTCTCTCCCTCCACACGATACGGGGGGTTCCGTGGGCGACCACCCTACATCCCGAAGTCAACTTCTTGCTGAATTGAGGACGTTGCGCAAACGCGTCGCGGATTTTGAACGCGTTGTGGAGAACCGCGGCGACCAGAGAGACTTTACCGAACGGGACGCCGCTTTTCGGCGCCTCTTCGAGCACAGCCGCGAAGCGATGTACATCACCGCGGTGGACGGTACCGTCCTCGAAGCAAACCAAGCTCTCCTCGATCTTTTCGGATACCGTGCCGACGAACTCATCGGAGGCGACGTGCGTTGGCTCTATGACGATCCGAACCAACGTGGCGCCTTTCAAGCGGAAATAGAAGCCAAGGGATCGTTGAAGGACTTCCCAATCAAGTTCCGCAAGAAAAACGGTACTGAAATCGATTGCTTGCTCACTTCCACCGTGCGCCGAGAAAACGGAGATCGCGTCGTCGGTTATGAGGGGATCATCAGGGACGTCTCCGAACAGCAGCTCGCCGAGCAGATGCTTCGCCAGACTACCGAATCGTTTCATGCACTCCTCGACGCGGCGCCGGATTCTGCTTTTCTCCTCGATCGTGACGGGAAATTTATCGCCTTGAACCGTGAGACCGCACGGCAACTCGGTTACCTTGTGGAGGATTTGCGCGGGAAGTCCTCTTTCGAAGTCATCGCCGCGAGCCTGGCAAAGAGCCGGAGGGACCGACTCGAGGAGGTGATCCGCGAGCGGCGACCACTGAGCTTTGAAGACGAGCACCACGGCCGATACTTCAGCATGCATCTCTGCCCCGTGCTGGATGAATCGGGCGACGTTTCGAGCGTTGCCGCGTATGCTCGGGAGATCACCGAGGCGAAACTTATTGAACAGCAGCTTTGGAAAGCCCACGGAGAGCTGGAAGCGCTCGTGGAGGAGCGGACCGCGGAACTGGTTCGGTCCAACCAGGCGCTCAGGGAGGGCATTGCGGAACGCAGGAAAGCCGAAAGCAATCTCGCGGCGGAGTTGAGGAAATTTCGCGTGCTCTACGCACTCGCTGTGCATTTGACCACGGAGCACAGTCTCGACGAAAACCTGTCGCTCGTGGTGGAACACAGCCGTAAGTTGCTCTCTGCGGACACGTCCTACATAGCTCTCCGCGACCCACGGGCGGACGACGTGTACATGCATACCCTTTCGGGCATCAACAGTGAGGCATTCAAGAGCATGAGGATTCCCTTCGGCAAAGGCCTGGGCGGAATCGTCGCCAAGACCGGCAAGGGCATCATCGTCAACGATTATTTTGAGGAAATGGAGCCGCTCCTTCACGACGTGGTGCGGGAAGAAGGCCTTGTTTCGGGGCTGGCCGTACCGATACAAAGCGGTCAGGTCAATCTTGGAGTGCTTTACGCGTTCAACCGTACTCGCACCGACTTCTCGGAGTCCGATCTCGAAACGCTCTCCTTGCTGGGAAACCTCGCGGCAGTTGAAATCACCCGCAAGCGCGCGCAACAGGAGTTGCGACAGGCGCAGGAATTCCTGGAATTACAGGTCGAGCAACGAACAGCACAGCTCAAGAAAGCCAATGCAAAACTGATATTGGAGATTACCGAGCGGGAAAAGGTGGAGGAAGCCCTTCGTCGCAACCGGCAGATGCTCGACAACATCCTAACGGCATCACCGCTCGGGATCAGCTACGTCAAAAAGGGCAGACTCAAGTGGACTAACCAGACCATGATCCTGATGTTCGGCTACCCAGAGCCTGTGGACTATATGGACAAGAACATGGCGGAGTTCTACACTTCGCAGGAAGAATACCAGCGCGTACGCGCGATTTTTCTTAAAGATCTAAAGGCGGGCAAACCTACCGAAGTCGAAGCCCTGTTCAAACGAGCCGACGGATCCAATTTTTACGGCCAATTAAGGATCAGGGCGCTCGATCCGTCCAATCCGGGCGATGGAACGATTTCGACCATCTCCGACATCTCGGACCGGAAAAGGGCCGAGGAAGCTCTCCGTCAATCGGAGGAAAAATACCGCACTATTATTGAGAACATCGAGGACCTTTATTACGAGGTGGATCTCGATGGTACCTTCACCTTCGTTAACGACGCGATTGCGCGGACGCTCGGTTATACCAAGGAAGAACTAATCGGGAGAAACTATCTGTCACGCTCGAACCCGACAGAGGCCTCCCGCACGTTCACAGTCTTCAACAAGGTATTCCGAACGGGCGAATCCGTCAGGGCGCACGAGATGTCAGTCGAGGCCAAGGACGGAACGCATCGGCATATGGAAGTGTCTGTCTCGGCCATCAGAGATACCGCGGGGAAAGTAACGGGCTTCCGAGGTATCTGTCGTGACGTGACCGACAGAAAGCGAGCGGCCGAGGAGTTGCTCAAGTTCGCGAAACTTGAGTCCATTGGCGTGCTCGCAGGAGGAATCGCTCACGACTTCAACAACATCCTCACGGCGATTCTCGGGAACATCTCGCTCGCCAGATTGTACGTGAAGCCCGACGACAAGGCTTTCCAACGCCTGAAAGAAGCCGAACGGGCGGGCGTACGCGCACGAGACCTGATCCAGCAATTACTCACGTTCTCCAAGGGAGGCTCCCCGATCAAGAGGATCGCCTCGATTCCGAACCTCGTCCGAGAAAGCTGCGAATTCGCGTTAAGGGGATCCAACGTGCGGTGCGAATTCGAGATAGCGGACGACGTCTGGGCCGCAGATGTAGACGAAGTGCAAATCAGTCAGGTGTTGGGCAACATCGTGATCAACGCGGACCAAGCCATGCCTCAGGGCGGGTCCATCCATGTTACCGCTCGCAACGTAGACGTGACGGCTCAGTCAGGACTACCGCTGCCACCAGGCAAATATATCCAGATCTCGATCAGCGATTATGGCGTCGGCATACCGGCCGAGATTCTTCCCAACATCTTCGATCCTTACTTTACCACCAAGTCGGAAGGCAGCGGCTTGGGGCTGGCCACTGCATATTCCATCATGAAGGGCCACGGCGGACGCCTGACCGTCGAGTCGGAAGTTGACAAGGGATCTATGTTTCACATCTATTTGCCGGCATCTCCCAAAAAGCTCAAGCCTCGGCAGGATTCCGAATACCAGGCGTTGAGCGGCTGTGGTCGCATCCTGGTGATGGATGACGAGCAACCGATTCGCGACCTTGCCGGCGAACTCCTGGAAATGCTCGGCTATGACGTGGTCACCGCGGCGGACGGCTCGCAGGCGGTCGAGCTTTACCGCCTCGAAAAGGACTCGGATCGCCCGTTTGACGTGATCATCCTTGACCTCACCGTACCCGGTGGAATGGGCGGACGCGAAGCAATCGAACAACTCCGCCGGCTAGACCCTGATATCAAGGCCATTGTCTCCAGCGGATATTCCAATGACCCCATCATGGCCGATTACGAGCGCTACGGCTTCAGTGGCGTCATTCCCAAACCCTACGGCGCGCAACAACTCAGCGAAGTCCTCAATTCGGTGATCTCACCGAAGAACGCCTGATACCAACTTTCATGCGCCGGTTTTCGGGTACAACGAACCATGAAAGTCCTCGGCTTCGGTCAACACTCCGTGGCTCCGCCTCGGAGATGGGTAGGAAGAGCGCACGTTGCGCCATCCTGCGGAGGGGAGACTCCATCTCCCCTCCGCGCCTCCCCATACGCACCTCCGATGGTAGGTGCCCATGGCGACGACTTTCACAGGAGTGTGCGTTCGAAGAAGCGACATCTACGGCGTCCAAAATCCCCCCTGTCCCCCCTTTGCGAAAGGGGGGGACCCGCATTCCCCTCTTTAATAAAGGGGGGTTAGGGGCATAGGCGTTAAGTTAAGCAGGATTCCAATAAGAACCCCCTCCCTGTCCCTCCCCGTCAACGGAGAGGGGACGCACTTCCCCCCGTTGACGGGGGGACCGAGGGGGGGAGAGACGTCAGCTAGCGAGGCTACGGGGACGGTGAGATTTACGTATCTGAGGCTTCCCTGCCTCTTATCTTAACGCCAATGGGGTTAGGGGGGATTTTGTTGTTCGGCATCAGGTGTCTGTGAGCCGTGCCATAATACCTATCAGAAAGCGCATTCGTATGACACACGGACCAATCATGCTCCCTAGATACGTCGGACGGCACGTGCACTACGGCTGGATGGTCATCTTTACCGGGCTGTTGGTAACCATCGGCGCGCACGGGTTCGGGCGGATGTCGTACACGCTCATCCTCCCGGCAATGCGGGATGGACTGCAATTCAGCTACGCGGAGCTCGGGCTGCTCGCTACGGGCAACTTCGTGGGGTACCTCACCATGGCGGTCATCGGTGGGTTGCTCGCTGCGAGGTTCGGAACTCGTGTGGTGATTTCCCTGGCACTACTGCTCATGGGAATTACCCTGATTCTGACGGGGCTTGCGGAAACCTTCGCGCATGCATTTGCGATGCGGCTGCTGACAGGGTTGGGGAACGGCGCGGCGTACGTTCCGGCCATGGCGCTCGGGTCCGTATGGTTTGCCGCACGCTTGCGGGGATTTGCCACGGGTATTGTCTCCGCGGGAATCGGGGGCGGCACTATGATCGCCGGTCTGCTCGTTCCCGTGATATTACAGGCCTACGGCGTCGAAGGGTGGCGTTTCGCGTGGTATTTCCTCGGTGGCGGCGTGCTCGCGATCGCCGGCATCGCAGCCTTCCTGCTTCGCAACAGTCCCGAAGAGCTGGACCTCCGTCAGGTTGGTGCCGATCCGGCCACCGAAGGACCGGTCCCGAAGGTGTCAGGAGCCGCGCCGCTCAACTGGGGCACCGTCTACAGGATGCCCCGAGTATGGTACCTCGGTCTTGTGTATTTCATGTACGGCTTCTCGTACATCATCTACATGACTTTTTTTGCCGCATATCTCGAGAAAGAAATGGGTTTGAGCAAGGCTGAAGCCGGGGCCATGTGGGCTCTGGTGGACGGGTTGAGTATCTTCTGCGGTGTGATATGGGGCACGGCCAGCGATAGGCTTGGACGTGCCGCGGGCGCTGCTCTTGCTTACTTGACGCTCGCCGTGGCGTACGGACTGATGGCCTTGTTACAGGTACGATTCGGGTTCTACCTGTCCGCGGTGGTCTTCGGACTCACAGCGTGGAGCATTCCCACCATCATGGCTGCCACTGCCGGCGATTACGTCGGCCCGCGGCTGGCGCCGGCGGGTCTCGGGTTCGTTACGCTCTTTTTCGGAGTGGGCCAGGCTCTCGGCCCCTGGCTCGGAGGTTGGCTCCGGGACGCTGTCGGATCGTTCACATGGCCTTTTCTCCTCGCGTGCGCAGTATCGATCGGCGGCGCGGTGTTGTCCCTCGGCCTCAAAAAGCAGAAATGATCGAAAGTCCAAATTCTTCCCGGCAATCTTTTCAATTTGCAAATCGTGCTTATACCAATGTTCAGCGAGAGAAGCGTTTTCACAAGCAAGCAGCGGACAATCGCCGAATGACGGTGTTTCCAGACGAGGAGAGATAGCGGCGGCCCTGCTTGCCGGAGCGTAAATTGATCAGAGACCAAGGCGCGAGGTGGCGGCCATGGAAGAGACAGAATCAGGACGGATAGAGGTGTCGGGAGAGTCCTTCGGCGAAGGCGAGACAGGAGGTCTTTCCTCGGGCGAGCGAACGAACTTGGGTTGTTACGAACAATGCATGAATGATGCGTACGACCTCAACAACGATGCGTTCTGCGCATCCGTGTGCGGCTTCGAAGTGTAATTGCCTGAGCCGGCACAACAGGATGATATACACGCAGGCCGGGACCATTTGCCCGGCCTGTTTTTGTATGGCTTTTGTACCAGTGCGCCTTCAGGCAAGTGACATCCTTGTTTTGGTGAGGCAGTCCCGCGCAGAACGCGGGATTATCTATTATCTTTGGACAGGCGGGACGCCTGTCCCACCAGTACTTATCCGAGATTGTCGCCTATTTGATCGCGCATTCGTATCAGGAGCAATCATGCCGGTCGCCAGCAGAGTTCATGTCGGAAATACACAGCGGAATCCCGACTGATACCAGCTCTCACAGCTAACAAGCCAGGTCGAGGAACCTCCTCAGCAATCTCGCGAGACCGTCCGAATCCCCGAGCCCTCGAATGCTGCCGAGTATGCCCAGCCCTTCCGTCTTCTCATGGACTGTGTCCTCGTCTTCATCCGATATGAGGATCGCTGACGTGGACCACGATATTCTGAGCAACGCGGATAGGAAATGGGCGCCTCGCATCCCGTTCACATCGTCATCGACGATTACCAGGGCCGGCGGATCTTGACTGCATCTGCTGAGAGCCTGCTGTGGGTCTGTGAATACGCAGGGAATTAGGCCTCGATCTGTGAGCATGTTTGCCAGCGCGCGGGCGCCGGTCGCATCGTTGACGACCACGAAAGCAGTGTATCCCATGGATGTCGCCGGCTTGGTCGTCCGAGAGCTATCGTTCATTGATGTCTCCTGAGACGCATGTTCCACCGCGAGCGACAGTTGTGTCTCTGAGTTTCTGTCTGACCGCCATGGATTCAAGACAACTTTTCGAGGGCGCCCCTCAGAGTGTTTACTGCAAGATCTGCACAGTGGGTGCTCTCAAGCGGGAGGCCGCCGAGAAAGCCGATCACATCGGCGCCGCTAACATGCATGGCTTCTGCGACGGTGCATCCTTTTACGAGGCACGTCAACGCACTCGAGCACGCAATGGTAGGTCCGCACCCGTTTGTAACGAAGCTTATCCGATCGATTCTGTCGAGATCGAGCCCAACGAACATTTCGATGGTGTCTCCGCATATCCCGCTCATGACGGCGTAAGAATCGGGGTCTTGAAGTTCGCCAGCGTTCCGGGGATAGAGGAAATGGTCGATCACAGTCTCGGAATACGTCTTTCTTGCGTCCGCAAGGATAAGTTCTTGAAGTTCATCAAAGATTTCATTCTCAGCCATTATATGCGTTTCTACCTCTACGAGAGCTGGTTTTTTGGACACGCCTCATTGCCCGCGCCTCGAGTATCCGTGACGTCGATGGCGTCTCGTCCTCAGTTCGCCATTTTGTACATGTGGCCGCGCAATTCCCAGGTCAGATTGCGGCTCTCGCTACTCTTCATAGTGGGGCCGGCTTCCGTGCCGGTCCTTGACTAATGGCCGGCAGCGACGCCGGCCCCACTAATCAGCCCAGATTACCTCAGACAATGTGCGTCACTGTAATCGCGAAAACGCGGCACTAAGGGGCCGTCCTGGAATAACCGTTGCACGCATTGGGGAAGAAGGCGTCGATATGGAAGAGCACTGCTGGGCAAGCCAGCAGTGGCACCCAGAATTCTGTCACACTTATTTGGGGACAGACCCTAAGGCGTCAACAGTGCGACTAAAGGCCACCAAGGACCGTGACCTCCTTCAATCCCCACTACCCGAAGCTGACCGCGTCTCCGTTGCCCACATACAGGTCGCTTTGCGAGCCGTCCTTGCCTGACCCTCGTACGACCGGATAGCCGAGTTCGATCATTTTTTGTACGGCAGGCAGCCCGGTGCAATGATTGGACGCGACCTTCGCGAAGCCGTACGAGCCGAGTTTCTCAATCCAGCCGCGGCCCTCGTCGCTGAGGGCTCCGAACGGCGCGATGTGAAGACCACCGTAAAGTGCGTGCAGCTTGCCCTTCGCGTTTAGGGTGTTCACTGCGTAGTCGGCGAGCGTTATCACGTTCTGGTGGCAGCATCCGGTACACAGCACGAGTCCCTTGTCTTTCACGTTGAAGTACAACGACTGCTCGCCGCGAATCTTGAGTATGATCGGCAGATCGAACCCGACAGATGCAACCCCGTCCATGAGTTTGGTCATCTTGCCGATCTCAAACTTGACCAATTCGCCTTTGTGATGAATAGGATTGTTCGCTTGAGCCTTCGGGAAGTCCGCTCCCCCGATGAACTGCAGAGCCGGCGGCTGGAACGTGCTCGGAATGATGATCTTGAGGTCGGGTTTGTGCTGGAGCGTCGCCGAGAGACCCCAGAAATGATCCAAATGCTCGTGGGTTACGTACAAGAAATCGATCTCGCCGTTCTTGAGCATCCGGTCGACACCCAGAGCCTTGAGACGCTGATTCATGTACTCCGGGTTCCATCCCGTGTCGATCAAGAATTTCTTCTTGGAGCCATCAAGGGCCTCCACCTCCACAAGCGTGGCGCTTCCTGCTCCGTTTGACGCTGTCCATTCGCTCGTCCACTGCTCCGCGACCTTCGGGCCTCCGGCCTTTTCCATGTCCGCAATGACTATCTTGGTGTCCCACCATCCGACCTCGGAGATGCACGTAAAGGTAACCTTCTTGCATTCTCCGATGGCCTTGAGGTCCGGTGCGTCCGCGCTTACGTGCGGCGCGAGTACCGCCGAGTCGAGAGCAATCACAGCGCCACCGACTACGGCAGTCTTCAGGAAATCCCGTCTGCTCACTCTCTCCATCTCGATCCTCCTCACCGGTGCGATTGAACCTGCCGGCGCAGGCCGCTTATCGCGTCGAACCGCAACAACTCCCCGGAACGCACCCCTCGCGAGAGGGATTGGAGCCGCAGCATTTGGAGCCCGATTCGCGGCTTGACGCTTGGTTGCTGACGGAAACCGCGTGTGCTGACATGAGCTTCTGCAGCTTGTCAGCCCCGCACGATTTGCACACGAGGTCATCCGAGTTCCTGCCGATACCGACGAGGTATTCGCCAACCTCGCCACAGTTGGAGCACTTGAATTCATGGATTGGCATGGGGTGTAGCTCACGAGTTCCCTGAACGCGGCGTATTGAGCAAACCTTCGAGATGCGACGCGCTCACGAAATTCTCCACCGTAATGTGGAGGGAGGTTATCGATTCCAGGGATTCTACCTTCTTCTTGACCGAATTGGCCAGGGCATACGCCATGGGACACTGGGGAGACGACGGCCGAAACACGAGCTCAACCGAGCCATTCGCCGCGACGCGAATATCGCGGATAAGCTCCATCCGCATGATGTTCAAACCCGTCTCCGGGTCTATCACCTGGGAGAGGGCCTCGCGTACCCGCTGTTCAAGCATAGTTGCGTCCGCCATTGTCTATCACTCATGACAGGATGCGTGCTTTCACGCGATCCCATATTCCTCGTATTGCATTGCCTGCGGCAGACGGGCCGTTTTCAACGACGGTACGCCGTTCGACCATCGCTTTGATCACCCCGGCGTCGTAAGGCACTCGCCCAACAACGCGAGCACCGAGGTTTCCGGCGGTTGTTTCGATGCGCTCCGTTATCGAAGGGTTGATGTCCCACTTATTGACCACCACCGAGACCGGGATACGGAAGCCGCACACCAGCTTGCAGGCTCGTTCGAGATCGTGGAGCCCGGACAAGCTCGGTTCGGTGACAACGAGCACATGATCCGCGCCCGTGACCGAAGAAATGACCGCGCAGCCCACGCCGGGAGCGCCGTCAACCAGAATGAGCGCTTTCCGTTCCTTGCCTGCGAGGACTTTAGCCTGGTTCCGGACCAACGCTACAAGCTTGCCCGAGTTTTCTTCGCCGGGGAAAAGTGTGGCGTGCACCATCGGTCCGAAACGAGTCTCCGAAACGTACCACGCGCCGCAGTGATTCTCTTCAAGCACGACTGCCTTCTCCGGACAGACATGGAAGCAAATGCCGCAGCCCTCGCATGAGATCCGATCGACCGTGTATCCGTCGCGGATCGCACCGAACCTGCACACCGTGGTACATACGCCGCAGCCGGAACACTTGGCTTCATCGATGCGCGCCTTGATTCCACCGCGGAACTCTTCCTCGCTCTTGATTTCCGGATGCACGAGGATATGCAGGTCCGCGGCATCCACATCGCAGTCAGCGAGCACCGGTTCCTCGGCGAGGCAAGCAAACGACGCTGCAAGCGAGGTCTTCCCGGTCCCTCCTTTGCCGCTGATGATTACAAGTTCGCGCACGATGCACGCCTCCATCCGGCGTCGGCCGTCACTCGCTGGATCTGCGCGAGAATCCTCAGAAAAGTCGCCCGGTGCAGGGGTTCGGATTCGATCAGAAGTCGGCCGTAAGAGTAGCCCTCCATAATCTGCCTGCTGTGGGGAATCTCCGCGAGAACGGGAATTCCTCTCGACGCGCAGAATGCTTTGACTTCGCTGTCACCGATATCCGAGCGGTTCAGGACGACGCCGAGCGGGATGCCGAGTCTCGCGATCGCGTCCACCGCAATACGTAGGTCGTGCAGGCCGAATGGAGTAGGCTCCGTCACCATGACGACAAAGTCGGCGCCGGACACGGCAGTAATCACGGGGCAGGACGCGCCGGGCGGAGCGTCGATGATGGCAACCTTTTCGGGGTTGATCTTCTCCTTGACCGCGCGGATAAGCGGCGGTGACATGGCTTCACCGATCCTCAAGCGGCCGTGCACGAAGTCAACCGGCCCGGCTGTCCCTGTTTCTACAACACCGAGTTCACGGAGCGTCTCCGTGATCGCCTTTTCCGGACAGAGCAGCGCGCAGCCGCCGCAGCCGTGGCACAACTCGGGAAATGTGAGCACCACGTCGCCGATTGCCACGATGGCGCTGAAACTACACACTTCGCCACAACGGCCGCAGACTGTGCAGCGTTCCTTGTCCACCACGGGCACTCGCACGCCGACCGGCAGCGACTTTTCGATCGAGGGTCTCATGAGGATGTGGCAATTCGGCTCTTCCACATCGCAATCCAAGAGCTGCGCTCTTGGACCGAGCACAGCGGCCAGACTCGTGGCGACGCTCGTCTTGCCGGTTCCTCCTTTTCCGCTTGCCACACCGACGATCATTGGGATGCGCTCCTCAGGGACGTCTTCGCAGCCTGATTGGTTATAGGGATTCTCGAAAGTTCTCGCGAGATGGGATCGCACTGCTGGACAAGCCAGCAGTGGCACCCCGAAGTCAATTCGTGATCGCTTTCGAGAACCGATATAGATTCATGCCCGGAACCCTTCGTACGCGGCGTGGCCTGCGAGTGGGTGCAATTTGCACCGTCGTCGCGTCCTCCTTAATGAACACTGTAAATGGAAAAGCACCGGCCGCGAGGAAGAGTCGAAGTCCCCGGGCCGGTCTTTCCCGCGGTAAAAGGAGGAATATCCATGCCGGAAAGGTTCCGGCTTCCAAGCAAGGGCCTGTCGTAAGGCCTCGAATGATCACCAGTGAGCCTCGACATTCGGCTTGTCCGCAAATTCCGCTTGACCGCTCACAACCTTTGCAGCGGCTTGACCCACGGTGCCTGACTGTTGCACCGCCACCTTGATTCCTGCCGCCTCCAGAACGGTGAAGGCATTGGGCCCGCAGTGCCCGGTCACGAGAACGTCCACCTTTCGGTCGGCCAGAATCTTGCCGGCCTGAATCCCCGCGCCTTTCAAAGCATTGAGATTGGCAGTGTTGTCCACCACCTCGGAGACCGCGCCCTTTTCATCGAGGATCAGAATGTATCGAGCTCGACCGAACCTCGGATCCACAGAAGAATTCACGTCCGTGCCGGTCGATGTTACAGCGATACGCATGAATGCCTCCCCTTCACTATCCACAGCTGCCGCCGCCACACACCTGGTCATCGTTGATCGGATTCAGGCGGCCACTGAGCAAATCCTTTATGGAAGCGCCTACCGTCTCACCGTACGGGTCATGGTAAACCTGGATGCCCACCTGTTTGAATCCCATGAGTGGCCTCAGCCCGATACCTCCGACGATGATGGCATTTGCGCCGCTTCTGTACAAGAGATTTACCGGGGCCTGGCACCCTCCCTGAAGGTGGGGCGGGTTCTGTAGCACGGACACTTCGCGGATTTCGCCGTCTTCAACCGCGACAAGCGTAAAAACTTCGCAATGCCCGAAATGTCCGGATCTCATTGCCTCCAGACCGCCGGGAGGCATGGATGGAATCGCTACCGTCTTAATCGGCATGAAATACTTCTCCTTTGGTTCGTTACTAAGTTCGCCTTTTTGTAAGTACGGTTGTGTGATTTGGTTGAAGGAGATTGCTCCGCTTCGCCCGCAATGACATGTCCGAATGTGTCATTGCGAGGAGCGAAGCGACGAAGCAATCTCCAGCGACAAAAGACCTCACCGTATTTATGAAATGATTCACCAAGATTCTCTTCCACCAACTCTTTGCCTGTGGCTCGAAAGCGGACAGGCAGATCGGCTACTTCTCTACGGCTTCCTGAACACGCAGCGCGACAGACCGAAACGCCGCTGAAGTCGGGGAATCGGGCGCTGCGAGGCACACCGGTCTGCCTTCATCTCCACCCGTGACGACCGTTGGATCGATAGGGATGGCTCCGAGAAAGGGAACCTGCAAGTCTCGAGACGATCTCTCGCCGCCACCCGTCTTGAAGAGGTCTATGCGCTCGCCACAATGGGGACACGTGAGCCCGCTCATGTTTTCGACCATTCCCAGAACGTTCATGTTCAGGGTGCGGCCGAATACCACAGACTTGCGCGAGTCCAGCAACGCGACGTCTTGCGGGGTGGTCACGACGAGAGCGCACAACGGTTCGCCGAGAAGCTGAGCAATGCTGAGCGGTTCGTCTCCGGTGCCCGGCGGAAGGTCAACGATCAGGTAATCCAGCTCTCCCCAGTCCACTTCGGAAAGGAATTGCTTGAACACCGTATGTTTCACCGGGCCTCGCCACACCACCGGCGTGTCCTCGTCCGGGAGCATGAACGCCATGGACATGACTTTGACATTCTCCGGCGTCGTGACAGGGACAGGGCCTCGTTCGCCGATGACCGGTCCCCGGCCGTTGAGCCCAAGCATCTTCGGGATGTTCGGACCATGAACGTCCGCGTCAAGTATCCCGACGGTTTTGCCCATTTGGCTCAGGGCAATGGCAAGATTGACAGAGACCGTCGTCTTGCCCACGCCGCCTTTTCCGCTCATCACCGCAACGCGATGCCTTATTTTGCCCAGCCGCAGTGTGAGAAGCTCGTCCATATGCCGCTCTTGAGCGTGAGCGTCACAAGTCGAAGTTGAGCCGCATGTCGCGCACGAACTGTCGGGTGCGCACTCATTTTCTTGTTCCATTACTTGCTCGTTGCTTTCAGAGTTTTGTAGGGATGGTCTGATCCTAATGCGTCATCAAACATGCAACAATCTCGGATCGGTCTTGGTGGGACAGGCATCTTGCCTGTCCGAACGTGACAGGCAAGATGCCTGTCCCACCAAAACATGGGAGTTGGTCCCTAGTTATATGGGGCCGCGGGCTTTGAACGAACCGACGTACCTGTACCCATGACGACGAGCCCGAATGGCCCGCGGCCCGAACGCCTGGAAATCATGGGGGTTATGAACTGTTGTCACGTTCTTCCAGGCGAAGCTTAAGTTCAGCGATTTCCTCCTTGAGGGCAGTAAGTTCCGACTGCAAGGCCTCGGTCTCCTGAGACGCGGCCGACGAAACTTCCGGCTGTGAGAACCGATTCCGCCTTCCAGCACCGCCAAGACACCGTCCTCGACCGTCTCCCCACGGGAGACCTCCACGGCCTACGCCGCGAACGGCTGCGGATTTGTCGGCAACAGACTCTTCTTGTGTCCCGGCACAAAAACCGCGACCTCGGCCCGTCCCAGGCCCCGCGCCGAGCGGCCCTTTCCGATTATATCCCGGCATCATTGCACTCCTTTTCGTCGGTAGTTGAGACGGCTTTCATGGCTTTCAACCGTCTGCGCGCCTCCTGTCGCCTTCTGCACCCGATCCGGCCGGGCATGGCGAATCGCGGATCCTCCAATCGACCTTCACGGAACGCAGCCATCACCTCGTTTACTTCTCCGGCCAACCACGGGATCAGCCGAATGCCCTCGGAAACGATGTGGCGTTCCATGTCGCAACTGATTCCGCCGCAGAGAACGCAATCGATTCCGAGGGCCTTGAGGCGTCCCGCACGTGCCATGCGAGGGAGCGACGACCAGTGTTCGATTCCGATCAATTCGTGGCCGTCAGCGCGTTGAGAGAAGATCGAGAGGCATTGGCAGCAGTCGAAGACCGGAGCAATTCTTCCCTCATATTCGGAAACCGCGACCTTGATGTTTCCCATGCGAATAAGAGAGAGCAAATTGAGTGCCAACAGGTCCGATTGGCGTATCTAGTTAATATTGAGGCTCTTTAAGAGGAGAGCTTATAACGGGTCGGCCAAAACAGTTGCAAGATGCACCTTTCTCGTGTATGGTAGGGTGCACAATGCAGCTGCACGCACGCGCCTTCCATAGGAACTCATGGCGACAATCACCTCAACGAAGCATGAAGACGCCGGTAGCGCCGGCATTCCCGGATCGAGTCCGGGGCAGGCTTTGCCGGTATTTTTCACAGCGTTTTCACAGGAACGCAGCGCAGCCTTCGGCCGCAACCGAGAGAGAATATCCACAGATTACGCAGACTAACGCAGATAATTAATGCAAGGCAGCTATGATTTCCACCCTCTCTTCTTCTATATTCTTTATTCTGCGTTCATCTGCGACATCTGCGGATAGATTTATGAAAAATCTTCGCGGCCCGACAAGAGTTTGAGACATAGTAGTACAGATGACACTCCAAGATCGCCTTACACCGGATGACATGCGGATGATCCTTGACTCCATCGCTGATGGCGTATTCACGGTGGACGAGCATTTTGTCATCACCTCGTTCAACCGAGCCGCACAGAAGATTACCGGCGTACCCGAAGCGGAAGCGCTCGGCAGGAAATGCTGTGAGGTGTTTCGCGCGGAAATCTGCGAAGCTGACTGCGCGCTCCGGATGACGCTCAACACCGGAACTCCCGTCATGAACCGTGCTGTCTACATCCTGCGGGCCGACGGTCGGCGGGTGCCCATAGGCATCAGCACCGCGGTCCTGAAGGATTCCGACGGAAACCCCGCGGGCGGCGTCGAGACATTTCGGGACCTGACGCTCGTGGAAGCGCTCCGGAGGCAGATGAAGAAGGGCTTCACTTTCGAGGACATGCTTTCCCAGAACGAGCGGATGCACGAAATCTTCACCATTCTCCCCGATGTAGCCGTAAGCGACAGCACGATCCTCATCGAGGGCGAAAGCGGCACCGGGAAAGAAGTATTGGCGCGGGCGATCCACAGCCTGTCGAGTCGCAGCAAGAAGCCGCTCGTGACCGTCAATTGCGGCGCGATCCCCGACACGCTGCTCGAATCAGAATTGTTCGGCTACAAGGCCGGCGCGTTCACTGATGCGAAGCGGGACAAACCCGGCAGATTTGCGCAGGCTGAAGGCGGAACGATCTTCCTTGACGAGATCGGCGACATCACACCGGCACTGCAAGTGAGACTGCTCAGGGTGCTGCAGGAGAAGAAATACCAGCCGCTAGGCGCGAGCCAGGAAGTGACCGCGAACGTCCGGGTGCTCGCCGCAACGAATAAAGACCTGAAATCTCTCGCAGACCAGGGGACGTTTCGAGAGGATCTCTTTTACCGGATCCAGGTGTTCAAGATCTGTCTCCCACCGCTGCGAGAACGCAAAGAGGACATTCCTCTCCTCGCTCAGCACTTCGTCGACCGGTTCAACCTGCTGAAAGGAAAAGACGTTACCGGCCTTTCCAACGAAGCGCTGGCCGCGATCATGGAGCACAACTGGCCCGGCAATGTCAGGGAGCTGGAGAACGCGGTCGAACACGCATTTATTCTCTGTCGTGGCGGTTTGATCGAAATGCATCACCTGCCCGGACCGCTGCGGGAGCAGGCCTCTCAATCACGTAGCACGTCCCCGTCAGGCACCCTGTCCGACGTGGAAGCCTCGGTGATCGGAGAAGCGCTCGCTCGAAATAGGGGGAGGAAACTCGCCACGGCTCGAGAACTCGGCATCCACAAGACGACACTGTGGCGCAAGATGAAACGATTGGGGCTGGAATAGAGGGGATCGTGCAATATCGTGGCGTTTGCACGACAGTGTTTTCCGCTAATCCCGGAAAAACGTTACCCGGACGGGGCGCGTCGTTCCCGCGAAAGCGGGAACCCAGAAAGGCAGCTGGATTCCTGCCTGCGCAGGAATGACGGAGAATATGATCCTGAATTCTGTATCAACTGAAAGCTCCCGTGTCAGTATCCACATATGCGCCTTATTATCATCTTGGCCAGCCGATCGGGCAGCCTCCTGGCCACAACCCAGTTGAATTTGAGATAAGGTGTCACTACCCAGTGGACCTTGCGACCGTGCGCGGCCTGCCATACAACCTGAGCCAGATCTTTCGGACACAACTTAACGCCAAGGGACTTCACAGCGCTTGATTCGTCGCCTTTCAGGAGCGGTGTGTCGACATAAGGCGTCAGAATGTCACACACGTGGATGCCGTGACGTTCCCATTCAATGTTGAGAGCCTCCGTAAACCCTCTCACCCAGAATTTCGTCGATGAATAGGTCGCATAATCGGGGGTCCCATAAAGGGCTGAAGCAGAAGCCATACTGATGACCGTGGCCGGCCTGGCGTTTTGAAGGTATGAAAACGCGTGGTACGTGCAATTGAGAACGCCTTCGGCATTCACCCTGGTCATGGCCTTGTGAGCCTCAAAGGGTATCGATTCGAACGCTCCTGTTTTCATCACCCCCGCGCAGTTGAAGAGCACGTCAAGCTTCCCCGCTGTACGTTCGGAATAATCCGCCAATGCAGCCTTCACCTGTTCCGCGTCCGTTACATCAAGTTTCCGGAAACACATCCGGTCAGTTTCCAGCGAATTGGCAGTCTTTTCCAGTTCCGATTCGTCGATGTCGTACAATCCCACGAACCAGCCCCTCTGCGCGAATTGGAGCGCTGTAGCCCTCCCGATCCCCGACGCTGCTCCGGTGATGAAAATGCACTTGGATTCCGGCATGGTATTCCTCCCAACTGCGAAGGCATTGATACTGAGCCGCGTTCAAACGAGGGACATCGGCAGCACCCAAAATCCCCCCTTTATTAAAGGGGGGTTAGGGGGGATTTTATTGTACGGAATCAGGATCTTGCGAGTCGTCCCAACGTCGCCTGTAGAAAATACAGTAGTATAAGATGTTCGAACTTGGCGACCTTGGATTTCACGTTAACGCTATCCCCGATCTTTTCCGACTGTGACTATCCCAGCAGGGATTCCACCCTCTCCACAACCTTCTCAGGTGCGGGCAACATGGAAACCTCCAGGTTTTTGGCGTACGGGATGGGGCTATCGTCAGCGCAGATTTTCACCGGCGCTTTCTTGAGCAAACGAAACCCCGCCAGGGCTACCCTGGAAATGACCTCAGAGCCCACGCTACCGCTGAAGATGGCCTCCTCCAACACGACCAGATGGCTTGTCTTGCGCACAGACTGGAGGATGGTCTCCGTATCCATGGGGTATAGTGTGGCCAGGTCGATGATCTCAGCTTGAATCCCCTTTTGCGCAAGGAGCTCCGACGCTTTGATCGCGATACCGACTCCGAGGGAATACGTGACGATCGTAACGTCGTCTCCCGCGAGGACTATTCGAGCCTTACCAATGGGCAAAATGAATTCCCCGACCGGAACCTTGCCTGACTCAGCGTAAAGGAGCTTGTGCTCAAATACGAGCACCGGGTTTTCGGAGCGAATTGCCGACTTCATCAGACCTTTGGCTGTCATCGCGTCCGAAACGGCCAACACAATGAGTCCCGGAATACCGAAAAAGAACCGCTCCATGGATTGCGAGTGTTGAGCCGCCATCCCGATCCCACTCCCAACAGGGGTGCGTATGGTAAGCGGCGCCGAAACCTTTCCGCCTGTCATGAAGCGTATCTTGGCGGCCTGGTTCAGTATGGGGTCCATGCAACAGGTGAGGAAATCCGCGAACAAAATCTCGCAGATCGGTCTACTTCCCGTCATGGCCGCGCCCACCGCGCCTCCCACGATTCCGTTCTCGCTTATGGGGGTGTCAATGATCCTTGAAGGACCGAACCTATCAATGAGACCGCCGGTGACATTGAAATACCCTCCGAGAGAGACATCTTCTCCCCACAAGAAGACCTTCGGATCTCTTTCCATCTCCTCCGCAATTGCTTGGTTGATAGCCTGAGAAACCGACATTTCGCACACTTCTTGGTTACCCAGGTCAAAGGCGCCTGAAAAGAGGCTCGGGTTTTCCGGCGCGTAAATGTGCTGCGTCAGGGCGGATTGGTCCGGAGAGGGCGAGTCGATCGCGAATTGCACAGCCTCCTTGATCTCTTGGGCAGCGTTGGCTCTGATCACATCCAGATCGTTCTGCCGGATCTCACCTTCAGCGAGGAGCGCTTGCTCCAGCTGCACGATAGGGTCCAGATCCTTATGCTTTGAGACCTCGTCCTTGTCTCGATACGCCTCGGGATCGCCTTCCATGTGACCGTGCCAGCGATACGTCATCAACTCCAAGAGCCTTGGCTTGCGATCTTTGCGCATGTTGCGGATAATTTCTTGCACGGTCGCTGACACGCGCCTCACGTCATTGCCGTCCACCCGATGGCTCTCAATCCGGTATGCGTGAGCCCTCTTGAACAGCTCAGGCTCGCCCGAGTGCCTTTCAACCGACGTGAATTCGCCGTAAAGGTTGTTCTCCACGACGACGAGCACAGGCAGGTCAAAGACCGAAATCATGTTCATGGCCTCATGGAACATCCCCTGATTGACCGACCCGTCCCCGGCAATGACCACCGATATGCCGTCCGACCGCTGCACGTTCTTGATCGAAAACCCCGCTCCCATGGCCAAGAGATAACCCGCGGCCACAATGCCGTTTGCGCCCAACACACCTTTCTTACCATCAGTCACGTGCATTGAACCGCCCAGGCCCCCGCAAAGACCGTTCGCCTTGCCGTAAAGCTCGGCCATCATACCCTTGATGTCCGCGCCCTTGGCAATGATGTGTCCATGTCCTCTGTGAGTTGTGTTGAGATAGTCCGTATCCTTGAGATTCAGGCACACACCGGCGGCAACAGCCTCCTGTCCTATCGAGAGGTGAATTGCCTCGGACGGGATCTCACCCGCTTTGAATGCTCGTGAGAGGTGATTCTCAAACGCCCTGATTCTGACCATAGTCCTGAGCAAATCGATTTCCGAGGGCTGAGGATCTATCTGTCGCGCGATTTCCTCTCTGCTCGCATCGGGTTTGCCGTCGGTCAGCGGAATCCGAAAGCCTGGTACCAAGCTCAAGTCGTAGGTGTCGGACTTCCGCCTCGACGAGAAGAGACGCGACAGCCATCGCCGTTTCTTGGTTCCTTGAGCGGTTTTGGTCAGCAGATCGTCTCTACCGAATTCCTTGAGAATCAGCGGGTAGAGCGCAAACGCAGGCTTCAGGGCGGGTATCAGCTTCAGTGCCTTCTGAACGGAGCCCTTGGCAACGATCTTTCGTGTGCCTATGGCCAAAGGAACATTGAGGTCCTGCATCCAGAATTTGTGGCTGGTATCTGACGCAAGGATCATCTCAACGTCAAAGGGAGCGTTCTCGCCAGGGTTCCATCGCAGCTCGGGAGAATCACCCGTGGAGTGTATGAACAGCTCCTGTTGAAGGTCGCTGAACCGAAATTTGACGATCAGCTTCTCGCCTTCCAAGCCCTGCATGATCTCGGGGGATGCGAATATCCTGGTCCAGAGGGCAGTGAGGATGTCCACGAGTTCCTGAGCGTTCCGATAAGTCGGCATGGTCATTTCCTTTCAGATCAGAAGACCTTCGTAACCCGTGATTTTCAATCTAAGAAGGAATTATGTGGCAGATCTGCCCCTTGTTTGCTGTGGCTTCCTATACGAATGCGCTGCCATATAGGTAATACCATTTCGCAGTTCAATATGTGACTTGCGAAATGGTATTAGAGGATTTCGTCGCCGATCGCCTTGACTCGCTTGACGGAGCTTCCTTGGTCTTGGAGGAAGTGCTTCAAGAACAACATGCGTGCGAAGAGGTCGTGTGTGGCACAGGTTGGCCGGATTCTAGTCTAGATACACAGACTATAGGAGCGTGCCCTGCGCCGGCCCCGGATCTTTATACTTACGCTCAGCCTTTTTGAAAGTTGTAACCAGCATCCGCGGGTAGCGGATCCCGGCTCCGTCTAGGAGTTCGGCGATAGTGACGATCTGAATCTTGGGGACGGTGTGTTCCTTTGCGAGATGTTCTGGGGTGTAGTAACCGGCAACCAGAGCCTCATCTTTCATTGGTTTGGTGGGAGTTTCCAAGGTAAGATAAGCCCCAATGACGGCTTTCTCTCTGTCAACTACGTGAATGAAGTCCCTGAGTTCCTTGAGCTGAGGCTTTCCGCTCTTCACCTGCACGACGATCTTCTTTGCTATGCCGCTCCCATCATCAAAGAAGTTGATATAGCCGTCAATTCCCGTATCTGCGCCTTTTTTCTTATCTTGTGCCGGGCGCGCATCTATCAGGCTGAGAGCCCACCACTCAAACTGAAAGCGATCTTGTTTCGCGAGGGCACGCGCGCTCGAAAGGTCTCTTGGCGCGCCAAGAACTTCGTACGGGGAAAGTTCCGGGCCAAAAGTATCATGAAGCCGATTCTTGATAAGGGCAACAGCGAGATGCGTGATGTCAATTCCAATCCAGCGCCGACGAAGTCGCTCGGCCACGTTGATTGTCGTTCCGCAGCCGCAGAAAGGGTCAAGGACAAGATCTCCCTCATTGCTGCCAGCGCCGATAATACGTTCCAGAAGCGATTCCGGCTTCTGTGTGGGATACCCAAGGCGCTCCTTTGCTTGTGAATTAATTGGTGGAATGTCATTCCATACTGATTCACAGGGGTTGCCATGCTGTTCATCAAGGTATCGCTTGAACCGTGCAACCTCTCCTTTCTGAGGGACTATCACTCTGCCTTCTTCCCATGCCTTCATCATACGTTCTTTGGTCCAACGCCAAACTCTGATGGTCCCGCTTTCAGGAGGAAACTCATAGGTCAAATTGGGTCGATTCGGGCTGGGATTGATTAGACTGGTCAACTGGTAGCGACGGCCTGTACCGGGTTCGACCTGGCGATAATGTGATTGTATGTATTTCTCGTCATGGGCCGTATAGACCATGTTGAATACGGCCGCCTCGGACTTGCCGTAGAAGAGAATCACATCGTGAGCGCTCGGGAACCTCCTCGAAACATTTGCTTTCGGCGCGGTCCGGGTCCATACAATCTCGTTTCTGAAGTTGCTCGGGTCAAATTCCGCATCCATCAAGAGCTTGAGATAATGGCTTGCGGTCGGGTCACAATGGAGAAAGATTCCCCCTGTCGGCTTCAAGACCCGATGGAGTTCGCCCAGTCTCACAGCCATCATGGTGAGATAGGCCATCATATCCTTCTGGCCGAGAAAGCCTCGCAGTGCCTGAAGCAAGTCTGCTATCTTCCGTGGCCCGTTGGTGACCATCTCACGATAGATCCTTTCGCTTTCTGCGCCCCAATGCCAGGTATCCTCGAAGGCGGTAATTTGGGAACGAGACACAGACCCGTTTGGCTCACCGAATAGTACATTGTATGTTGCTTGAGAATTGAACGGTGGGTCCAAGTAGATCAGATCAACCGATTCATCGCGAACATGCTCGCGCAAAATGTCGAGATTGTCCCCGAAATAGAGCTTATTTCGCCACCCTTTTTCTTCACTCTTCAATTCTCTTTACCTGCCGAGTACCCCGAGAAGATCTCAACCGTTTCGTTGAACCGTGAAAGTGTTCGGCCTCTCGATCCGTAGAAACGGCTCCATATTGACCAAGCATTCAAGAGTGTCAAGAAAAAGCTCTGTCTATGCTTCGGGCATTCAAAAATACTATGCAATAACGCGGTCTTCACACGCCCAGCGGCGCCTGCCAGGCCCTCTTGAGGTCCCAGATGTCCGCGTCCACCGCGATCGCGCCGTCGAGGCCGCGGGCAACAAGCCTGGGTTCGGATGTGACTTTGCCGACCTGATAGAGATTGAAGCCGATCATTGAGCGCTCGAATGCCGACCGGTTTTCCGGTCGTACGGTGATGAGCAACCGGCCAAGGCTCTCCGAGAAGAGTGCAGTGTCATCGCGCTCGAGGAGTTCCGGGCTCAGCGCGGCCAGGTCAACGGACGCCCCGAATCCGCCCGAGAAGGCGCTTTCGGCCAGTGCTACACCAAATCCGCCATCGGATAGGTCGTGGCATGACGCGATGAGCCGTTCGCGCATGGCTGCATGGACCGCCCGATACATACGGATGTTTTCCGCGGGGCTCTGCAGGGCCGGCGCCTTTTCGCCTACAAATCCGAGCATCGCGTAGTACTCGGAGCCGCCGGTTTCGTCGCGAGTCGCACCCAGAACATAGATCAGATCGCCGGGCTTTTTGAAGTCCGGGGTGACCGCGAGCCGAACGTCCGGCACGACGCCTATCGCGGTGAATAGCACCGTCGGCGGGATGGAGATCTTGGTGTCGCCGATGCTGTAGTCGTTCTTCATGCTGTCCTTACCGGAGATGCACGGAATGCCGTACGCGGTCGTCACGTCATACAGCGCTCGGCACGCTCGCACCAGCTGAGCGAGCTTGTATTCGCCGTCGGGTGTCTTCTCGCTCCGGACCGGGTCGCACCAGCAAAAATTGTCGAGGCCGGCCATGTGGCCGGGGTCGGCGCCCACGGAAATGATGTTCCGCACCGCCTCGTCCACACAAGCGGCCATCATCGCGTAGGTGTCCAATTCGGAATACCGCGGCACAATGCCGCATCCGACAGCGACTCCACGGTACCGGTCGAGGACCGGCCGCACGACCGCCGCGTCTCCAGGGCCATCGTTGTTCGCCCCAATGAGGGGCTTTACCACCGATCCGGCCTGAACCTCGTGGTCGTACTGGCGGACAAGCCGCTCCTTGGAACAGATGTTGTACCGGCCCATCATCTTCGTAAGTGTGGGTGTCAAATCCTTGGGGCACTCGAATACGGGCTTTTCGCGGGGCTGATCTTCCCACCGCGCTGAGAGGCGCATCTTCGGCAGCCCGTTGTGGAGGAACTCCAACGGCAGGATGCCTGCGGTTCGGCCCTTCCACACGACGCGAAAGATTCCATCGTCCGTGTACTCACCGAGGTCGGTGGCATCCACATCCATCGCGCGGGCGAGAGCGAGGAACTCCTCCAGTTTGTCCGGAGGGACAGCAACGGTCATGCGCTCCTGTGCTTCGGAGAGGAGTATCTCCCACGGCTGCAAACCCGGATACTTCAACGGCGCACGGTCGAGGTGCAAGGTGGCGCCGCCCGCTTCGCGGGCCATTTCCCCGACCGAGGAAGAGAGCCCGCCCGCTCCGTTATCCGTAATCGATGAATATAGCCCTCGATCGCGTGCGGCCAATAGAAAGTCGGTCATACGTTTCTGCGTGATGGGATCCCCGATTTGGACCGCTGTCACCGGAGAACCCTCGTGAAGCTCCTCCGAGGAAAACGTCGCGCCGTGGATGCCGTCCTTGCCGATGCGGCCGCCCGTCATGACGATCCGATCGCCGGGCCGGGCCTTCTTTTCGTACCCGGGCTTACCGCTGACCATCGCGGGCATGAGTCCGCCGGTTCCGCAGTACACCAGGGGTTTCCCGAGGTAACGCTCGTGAAAGACAACCGCTCCGTTGACCGTCGGGATACCGCTCTTGTTCCCGCCATGTTCGACGCCTTCTCGCACGCCTTCGAAAACGCGCCGCGGATGGAGCAGCCGAGGCGGGATAGTTCCCTCGAAATCAGGCGGAGCAAAGCAGAAGACATCGGTGTTGAAGACGAGCTTCGCTCCCAAGCCGGTTCCGAACGGATCGCGATTCACGCCGACGATTCCGGTGAGCGCACCGCCGTACGGATCGAGAGCAGACGGCGAATTGTGCGTTTCAACTTTCATCACCAGGTTCCACTGCTCGTCGAAGCGGATCACTCCCGCGTTGTCCTTGAACACCGACAGGCAGAAATCGCGATCGCCCAGATTCTTGCGGATCTCTTCCGTCGAAGCCTGCACGTAAGATTTGAACAGACTGTCGATCTCCTCGGTGCGGCCGTTTTCGCGGTAATCGATGATTGCGTTGAAAATCTTGTGCTTGCAGTGCTCCGACCATGTTTGGGCAAGGCACTCCAGCTCGCAGTCGGTGATCTCCGGGCCGAGGCCCTGCTCCTGGCGAAGCTTGAGGAATTCCGGGCTCTTGAAGTAGTCTCGAATGACCCTCATCTCTTCGAGGCTCAGCGCGAGCACGCCTTCTTTGCTGATGCGAACGAGCGATTCGTCGTCCACATCTAGATTGACTGTCGCCACGGCGCCCGCGGCGGTCGAGGTGACTCGAGGAACGGTTACGGTCGATCGATCGTCTGTGGGAGCGTACACGGCGCGGGTCTGAATGAGGTCATTGGCGAGCAGATCGCGGGCAATGCGATCAGCATCCTCCCTCGATATCGACCCGCGGACAAACGAGAGCGCGCGGGTGTACACTGCCTGACTTGACCCGAGAGAAATATCGAGCGTGCGTTCGATAGCCTCTTTGGCGGTCCTTCCCACATTGTCCGTGACACCCGGACGGAACCCCACCTCAATCAGCCAGTCAAAAGGCCGCTGGATTGGCGCGTCTACCGATACTTCTTGGATCACCGGGTCGAGGAAGACTTCTTCGGCGATCAGCTCCAGCTGCCGCGCGTCGAGGTCCGTGTCAATAACAAAGCCCTGAGCGGTGCGCACGTCTTCCACCTGCAGGCCGAGGTCGGAAGCGATCCGATTCTTGATCTTGCGACCCGCGGGGTCGGGAAGGTCCGTTCTTAGTGCTACTTCAATTCTGTGAGGCATAGGTCAGTCCTTAAACAATAGCCAAAGAATCGCTGATTTGCACGAGCGCTCTCCAGAAACTGGTAGCCGCCAGCCTCCGTGCCGGCGGACCATGAACAAATCTTGCCACACGGGAAACCATTTTGTATTAGTCCCGCAGGAAGACCCTCGCATCTACGGCGACAGCTCCCGCGCTCGAACAGATGATCGGGTTCACATCGATCTGGTCGATCTCGGGGAACCGGACCATCAGGTGAGCTACCCTAAGAATAGCATCTTTCAGCGCTTCCCGATCAATCGCCGGACGACCGCGCAAACCGCGGAGTATCTCCGAGCCCGGCATCTCGTCGATCATTTCCTCTACCTCGCGCAATGACACCGGCGCCATCCTCAGCGAGGTTTTTCCGAAAACCTCCACGAAGATCCCGCCGTAGCCGACGAGTACCACCGGCCCGAACTGCGGATCTCTCTTGCCGCCGATGATGAGTTCGTATCTGCCCGGGATTCGTGCAGCCATCTGCTGTACCAGCACGCCGTGCAGGTCCGGATCCACTTCCTCGCGGAAGGTTTTCATCATTTCAGCGGCTGCGTCGCGCGCCGCGGCCTTGTCGCGCAAGTTCAGCGCCACGCCGTCCTTATCGGACTTGTGCGATACGCCGGCAGAAATGACTTTTATGGCAAATGGGCCCTCGATGACGCCCAGCTCTTGCTCGAATCGATCTTCGGAGCGGATTACCGCGTATTCCGGGACGGTTAGCCCCAATGCGCGGATGATTTCCAGTGCTTCATGCAGAAGAGGCGATCGAGATTCTTTTCGGCAGCGCTGGACGAGCTCTGCAATTGCCGCGTTGTCCGGACTGGGTTGAGGTTCCGCGATTCCTGGGTCCGCTGCAATCGCGGCTTGATGCTGCTCGTACTTTATTGCGCGGTCGAGCGCTTCCACAGCGCGCTCGGGGCTGAGGAAGATGGGAAAATCGAATTCCTTGTGCAGGCGTGACATTTCCATATGCTCTGTGGATACGCACATAGCCACGGGCTTGTCGTACTTCTTACAGAGCGCGGCTACAGACTGCAGAAGTCGTCGCGAGGCCGCGCCTTCCGTGCCGGACGAGTAGGTGTGGAGGAACACGACGCCGTCGATGGTCTCTTGCTGGAGGGTGTCCTCGACGATTCGGATGTATACCTCGAAGTCGAACAGATCGCCCAGGTCCAGAGGATTGATAAGCTTGATTACGTCAGCGCGCAGGTGCTTGCGGATTTCGTCGAGAAACTCCTGACGGAACGGCGGCAGACTGAATCCGTACGTATGTGCCGCGTCTGCTCCCATGACCGCGTGGCCGCCCGAACGGGAAACGATAGCGAGGCGCTTCCCTTTCATTCTCGGCAACTGGAGCACCTTGACAAAATCCAGATAGCTTTGCATGTCGCGGAACCGAACGGCTCCCGCCTGTCGGAGCGCTGCGTCCACCACCTGATCGTCATTCGCGAGCGCTTCGGTATGCGACGCTGCGATCAGTCGACTCAGCGGGGCGACGTTCGCCTTGTGAACCACGATAGGTTTCGTGGACTTCCGAGCTATTTCGGCGAGTCGCCGCCCATCCGCGATGGACTCGAGATACACGCAAATCATAGTCGTATCGGGATCTTCGATGAAGTATTCCAGGAGGTCGTTCTCGTCCACGTTGAGCTTGTTGCCGATCGTCGTGAACGCGCTCAGACCTATCTGCTCGCTGTCGAGCATAAACAGCAGAGAAAGGTTCACTCCGCCGCTCTGTGCGATGATTCCTACGCCGCCGCGGCGGAAGACGTTCTTCATTGGCATGAACGGGGTGGCCAGCCCGTTGGACGCGTTGTACAGTCCGATGCAGTTGGGACCGATGAATCGAATATCGTACGTCAGCGCGATGCGCCGAAGTTCGTCACTCAAGCGCTTGCCCTCTTCGCCGAATTCTCCGAAGCCGCCTGTTTCAATGATGACGCGACGGATGCCTTTTCGCCCGCACCGTTCTAAGAGCCCGGGGACGGTCCTGGCAGGCGTGAGGATGATCGCCAAGTCGATGGGTTCGGCGATCTCGTCGATCGACGCGTGAATCCTGCGGCCGAGTATGATGCCCGGCTCGTGGCCGACGAGATGGATCACGCCGTCGTAGTTGAACTCGATCAGATTGCGCGCGATTTCCTTACCAAGGTTGAACCATCGCGTCGAGACACCGATTACCGCCACGGAAGACGGATGAAAGAACCCTCGCATGAATGCCTCTCGATCCCCGATGCGGATGAGCGTGAGGTTCTTGCCCACGCCGAGTGTACGTCCTGGAGAACACGGTCCGGAATGTTCAGCATACTCACCCGGAAGCTCTTTGCAAACGAATTTATGCGGTAAATCGTTCGATATTTCGGCAGAGATCTCAGGCTCCTTATATCAAGCAATATGGATCACCTTGCCACGATCCATTGGCGCTCGCATTGACCGCGAGTGTTCCACCGCTTATCCTGAGTGAAAATGTTGTTCGGAGGGGGCAGCGTGACCGCGGAAAGAAACATCGGTAGCCTTGAGCAATCCAGAAACACACGTGGACGCGGCAGCACACGAATTGCGGTGCTGCTCATACTTGCTGCGGTGGTAATTGCGGCGCTTTGGTTCCTCCCGCTTCGATCGTACGTCATCGCGGTGCTATCCTGGACGGAAGGGCTCGGCGCGTGGGGTCCCGTCGCATTGGCGGTGTTTTACGTGGTCGCGTGCGTTTTCTTTCTGCCGGGATCGGTGCTCACACTTGGCGCGGGGTTCCTCTTCCCGTTCTGGATCGGGCTGCTCGCCGCGTGGGTTGGCGCTAATCTGGGAGCCGCCGCGGCGTTTCTCATCGGCCGGACAGTCGCCCGGGATTGGGTGGCCCGCAAGGTCGAAACTTCTCCCAAATTTGCCGCGATCGACGAAGCTGTCGGCAAAGAAGGCTTCAAGATCGTGTTTCTACTCCGGCTGAGCCCCGCGTTTCCGTTCAATTTGCTCAATTATGCGCTCGGCCTGACGAAAGTCTCCTTTGGAGCCTATGCGGGAGCTTCCCTTATCGGGATGCTGCCCGGAGCGATGATGTACGTATATCTCGGGTCCGCCGCGCGCTCCCTGGCTGATGTGGCGGCAGGACAGGTGGAATCGGGCGCCGCGGGCCGGGTGTTCTTCTGGGTAGGTCTCGCCGCTACGATCGCGGTGGTGGTCCTGGTCACGAGAATAGCGGCCAAAAGCCTTGCTTCGGCTGAAGCCGGTCTCAAGGCCCAATCAACGGCAAATCCGGCGCCTGCGACAAGTGAGCCGATCGAACTCATCCCCGACGACGCACACAATCGCAGCCTCGCCGCAAACGTGCGGCCTTCCGGGTGGGTCAAGCCCAAGCCGGCCGATCGGTACAACCTCGTGGTGATCGGCGCTGGAACAGCGGGCCTTGTTACTGCCGCTGCAGCAGCCACGCTGGGCGCGAAAGTCGCACTGGTGGAACGGAACCTCCTGGGCGGAGATTGCCTAAACTACGGATGCGTGCCGTCGAAATCCCTTATCCGCTCATCCCGGGTGGCTGCGGAAGCCAGCAAAGCCTCGGATTACGGAATACAGGTTAACGAACCGGTCGTGGACTTCCCCGCGGTCATGGAACGCGTCCGGCGTATAAGGGCGCGGATCAGCGACCACGATTCTGCGGACCGGTTCACGAGCCTCGGTGCAGACGTATTCCTGGGGCACGGGTGTTTTGCCGGTCCGGATAACATCGAAGTGGACGGCAAGACCCTTCGGTTCAAGAAGGCGGTCATCGCAACCGGCACGCGACCCGTAGTGCCCAATACACCGGGCCTGCGCAATGCACGCCACTACACCAATGAGACGATCTTTTCGCTCACGGAGCTTCCGCGACGCCTCGCGGTGATCGGCGGGGGTCCCATCGGCTGTGAACTGGCCCAGGCGTTTCGCCGGCTCGGCAGTGACGTGGTTTTGCTACACAAGAATGCCCACATCCTCGACCGGGAGGATGCGGACGCTGCGGAAATAGTCCAGCAGCGCTTCCTCAAAGAAGGAATTCGACTCATCCTCAACAGCAGCCTCTTGGAGGTGACTTCGTCCGCAGGCGGCACATTGGTCAACTTCGAGGTTGGAGGCGTTCGGGATGCGGTCGAAGTGGATGCGATTCTCGTCGCAGTCGGGCGCGCGGCCAACGTGGATGATATGGGCCTCAATGCAGCCGGAGTGCAGTTTGATGCACGCAGCGGAATCATCGTGAGCGACACCCTGCGGACTTCCAATCCGCGGATCTATGCTGCAGGCGATGTCTGCATGAAATACAAGTTTACCCACGCGGCGGACGCAGCCGCGCGAATTGTCATTCAGAACGCGCTGTTCAAGGGCTCGCGAAAGGTAAGCAGCCTCACGATGCCCTGGTGCACGTACACCGACCCGGAAGTCGCTCATGTAGGGCTGTACGAGCGCGATGCAGCCGCACAAGGCATTGCCGTAGACACCTTCGTCCGTCATATGACCGACGTTGACCGCGCAGTGGCTGACAGCGAAGAGGAAGGCTTCGTCAAGGTTCATGTCAAGAAGGGGAGCGACCGCATAGTCGGGGCTACCATTGTCTCCGCGCACGCGGGCGAGATGATCGGCGAGCTCGTACTCGCCATCACAACGGGCACCGGCCTGAACAAGCTGTCGGGCGTGATCCATCCTTATCCGACACAGGCCGAGGCGATCAGACACGCAGCGGACGCGTACCGGCGCACCCGTCTCACACCCGCCGTCGCCAAGGTACTCGGGAAATGGCTGGATTGGACAAGGTGATAGGAATTCGATTGGTGTCCGAGTCCAAGAAACGGATAGATAATGATATGAACGCTGCTTGCGCAGTGTTCCGTGCTGTTATTCGGTGAGTATGTTGACAATTCTATCGACGACGAGGCGCATCTTCTCGGGCGCAATTTCTCCGATCTTCCTGAGGATGATCTTCGATTCTGTGGTCATCAGGAGGTTCGGCCTGATGAAACTGTCTCTGCGCAAGGTTCCGCCGATCAACTCGTCGGCGCGGAGGGTGATGGAATAGATGTCTCGACGCGAACTGCTGATGGGGCATAAAATGACGTCGTCACCGATGAGTTTTGCCACCACCAACGCCGGGCGAAGTTTAGATCCGCTGCGATCAGTGAAAAGAAAGTCAACGACTACGACACTTCCTCTGCCAGGTGCCGCCATGCTTCGTCCTCTTCAGGAGTATCAAGTTCGCGCTTCAAGACAGATTGTGAGAGGAGAACGCATTCCAGCGTGTCCGGCTTCAGTCGCCCACGCTCCCGGAGAAGGTCGAGAAAGTCCCTCACCGCGAGTAACTCGTCGTCGGACAGGTGATTGATCAGCATATGGATTTCGTCCCGATCGACCGTCTCGGAATTGAGCATTTGTTGTCCTCGATGCGTGAAAAGGTGATTCACAAAAGGAACGGATCGTGACTGCCGACGCATTCCCGACAAAGATCGTTAATCGCCCGGAAAACGAATCCTCGGAATCCGTGCCGAAGTATGATCTCCATTATGATGGCTTACTCTCCGGAGTGCTGTGTGTCAAGGATCGATCGGATGCAGCGGACGTTGACCATGTTGAGCCGGCGTCCGGGTCAACGACATGATTGGAGCCTGATAATACTAATCATTTTACTAAATTACGGGAGGTTCACATGGGAATTGGTTCATACTCGCCGGAAGGACGCTTTGTAGTAATTGAGGGAGAGCGTCACCGAATTTATGTCGATCCGGAGATTCCTTTTTGGTTCGTCCCGAGCCCGGCCGGAGATCAGGTGCTCAAGCTTCGCGGGGAGGGTAAATCTGTCGATCGCATCGCACGGGAGGTCGCGGATCGGTCAGGGCGGTCCTTCGCCGCGTGTATCGACGATGTGGAAGCACTTTTGAAGTCGGTGGAGTTGCCTCGTCCACCCGCGTACACGGGTCGCGCTGCACTGGAACTGGAACGGCTCAATGAACTCTGGTTCCACGTGACGGATGAATGCAACGCGCGGTGCGGTCATTGCCTCTTCGCGGATCATTTGGGATCGACAAAGTCTCTGTCCGCGGAACATGCGGCAAGGACGGTCCGGCAGGCGCTTCCGCTTGGTTTACGACTCGTTTGCTTCACCGGGGGCGAGCCGCTGGTTCATCCGGGCTTCATTGACATGATCAGCAGCGTTGTCCGCAATGATGAGCTTCGTATCGCGGTGCTCACCAACGGTACGTTCATCCCTGATGTTATCGATTCCCTGAAAGATCTTCCAACAGATCGGCTTCACTTTCAGGTAAGCATCGACGGGCCTGAATCAGTGAACGACCGGGTACGAGGAAGAGGCGCCTTTGCCGACGCCGTCGAGGGCCTGAAGCTGCTCGCGGCCGCGCACATCCCGGCAGCGCTTTCGATGACCGTCCACGCGGAGAATGTCTCGCACATGGTTGACGCGGTCGACCTGGCTCACGAGCTGGGCGTCGGCACGGTGCACTACTTGTGGCACTTCAGGCGAGGCTCCGGGAGGCGGATCGAAAGGGTTCCTACACAAACGCTTTTCGAACATTTCCTTGCCGCGGCCCAACGAGCGACCTCTCTTGGGGTGGCTATAGACAACCTCGAAGCGCTCGCAGCGCAGGTTTTTTCCCATCCCGGCGCTAAGTTCGACTTGGGCAATTCGGGATGGCAATCGTTGGCCGTCGGCCCTGACGGTTCGGTGTATCCGTCTCCCGCTCTCGTTCACCTGGATGCTTTTCGAGCGGGCCACCTTCATGAAGGCATTGAAAAGGTATGGCGTGACAGCCCGACTCTTGAACGCCTGCGACGGACCAGCTTGATTCAGGCGCCGGCAATGGCGTCGGACCCGTGGCGGTTCATTATTGGTGGCGGTGATCTTGACCACTGCTACGTCAATGGCGACAGCACGGCCGGCGGCCCGCTAAGAGACGACCCTTACCGGTCGTTTTACGGCCACGCGGCCCGAATGCTCATCGAAGCCGAGGCTGACGGACTGCCGTGCCCGGATCGCCCAGGGCTCATCCTGCGCATGGGTGAGGTCACTACCGAGTGCCCATCCGACCGAGACGTCAACTTCACCCACTGCAACTGCATCCTATCGCTGGGCGGAGGGCAAAGGCGCCTGATACGGGATTTCTACGCGGAAAAGGCGAAAACGCCCGACGAGATCATTTTCAATCCCGTGCTCTATCCGGAAGAGCGGATTTACTTCGTGCCGGTCGAAGCCCGTTCCCGAATGTACGGCTGCGGCAGCCCCGTCCTCGATGCCACATTGGAACCGGGTCAAACGGTGGTGGACCTGGGCTCCGGCACGGGCGTGGAGGTTTTCATTGCGGCCAGCCTCGTCGGAGCCGGCGGCAGTGCCTTCGGCGTAGATATGACCGATGCGATGTTGGAGATCGCCCGGCGATGCGAGCCGGAAGTGCATCGACAGCTGGGATACGCAAATACTGCGTTCCACAAAGGGTATCTTGAAGACCTGCCATTTGAAGACGCCACCGTAGACGCGGTCATCTCGAACTGCGTGATCAATCTGAGCCGCAACAAGCGCCGCGTCTACTCTGAGATATTCCGTGTACTCAAGCCGGGCGGTAGATTGGTAATATCGGACGTGGCGCCGGAAACAGAGCCGCCGCTTTCGATACGAGGGGATCACCGCCTGATCGGGCAGTGTGTCGGCGGAACGCTCGTGCAAGAACATCTCCTCAGCTTGCTTCGTGATATCGGATTCGTGGACGCGATCGTCATCAAACGCTTTCCGTACCGTGTCGTAGATGGACACCAGTTCTATTCGCTCACATTTCGCGCATATCGACCTGCGCCCGCGGAACAAGTCGATCTTCTCTACACCGGCCCATGCCGGTCAGTGGTCACCGATACCGGCGTCCTTCTCCGCAAAGGCGAGCGCACAACCGTCCGCCTCACGACGGGCCTCGACTACGATGCGCTCGCTCAGGCGGGGATATTCGTGATCTATCCCGTAACGGGCGCGATACTCAATGTTCAGGGGCAAAGCACGTGCTGCTCGTGCAACTCCGAATCTAACTCGTGACGGGAGTTATGGATCATGCGCATACGCGAATCCGGTGGACTTGTGCTTGCTGGAGATGTTGGAGGCACCAAGACGAACCTTGGGTTGTTCCGGGTGGGGCAAGCACGACCGCGGCTTTTGGTGAGCGGATCGTACGCAAACCGTGAGGCAGCAAGCCTCGAAAGTCTGATCCAAAGGTTTCTGGCCGAGCGTCCCTCTCAGATACAGGCCGCCTGTTTCGGAATTGCAGGCCCGGTGCGCCGAGGGGTATGCAGAGCAACCAATCTTCCGTGGGTGGTGAGCGAACGGCGAATCAGTACACGATTCAAGTGGCCGCAGGTGCGACTGGTCAACGACCTCGCGGCCACTGCGAAATCCCTTCAATTCCTGTGGGAGGCTGAACTTTCAGTCATCAACGCGGGAAGGCCCGAACCTGACGGAAACGTTGGCATCGTCGCGCCGGGCACGGGACTCGGGATGGCGTTGGCCGTGTTCCGAGAGGGGACCATTCACCCTATGCCGTCTGAAGGCGGCCATGTTGACTTCGCGCCGCGCACCGCGCTCGAGATTGACCTCCTGCGGGATCACCTCGCAGCGTGGGACCACGTGAGCGTCGAGCGGCTGATCTCAGGCCCTGGCCTGGTGGCAATGCACGACTGGTTACGCAAGTATCGCGGGTCACCCGCGCCGCGTTGGTTGACGGACGAGATGGAGTCGGGAGACTCCAGCGCGATCATCTCGGCCGCGGCGCTCGAAGGCAAGGATGATATCTGCGTGGAGACGATCGATCTGTTCGTCTCCATGCTGGGAGCGACCGCGGGCAACCTGGCACTCACGGGAATGACGCTGGGAGGTATGTATCTCGGCGGCGGGATACCGCCCAAGATCCTGCCGAAGCTCACTGACGGCCGGTTCATGGAATCGTTCACCGCTAAGGGGCGATTCCGCGAGATGCTCGAGGCTATTCCGGTTCGGGTAATTCTTAATGATAAGGCAGCGGTGCTGGGCGCGGCTTGTTACGCTGAGGAGATATTGCGATCATCGTACTAGTAGATCGATCCGTAATCACCTTGCCACCCAGATCCTGGAGGGGTGCGGCGCTGAACAATGTGAGATGCTTCGTAAGGGCGGGTCCCAGACCCGCCCCTACCCAAGTCTGCCGCAGACGACTACGTTAACCTACTCTTAAATCTACCCACTAGATGGCTTGGTGCAACGCGGAGAAGAGCCATCCTTCGCCTCGTGCAATTGAAGGATCAGCTCCGCGCGAGCCAGGTCATGGGGAGTGGTGATTTTGATGTTGTCATCCGAGTCCTCGACGACGGTAACCGGGTGGCCGATCCATTCCACCAGCATGGCGTCGTCTGTCGCGTCGAAACCCTGTTCACGCGCCGCGCGATGAGCCCGGACAATCAACTCGGTGCGGAAAGTCTGAGGCGTGTGCGCCATCCACAGGTCTGAACGTGGGATCGTAGTCAAGTATTGGCCGACCTGCTTCTTCACCGTTTCTTTCACAGCCGAACACGCGACCGCCGCGCCGTCGGATCGGGCCGCTTCGATGGTCCTGGCGATGGTGTCCTGTGAAACGAGAGGACGCACTCCGTCGTGGATCGCGACAATGGAGGTCTCCTCAAGTTTCTCGAGGCCGTTGAAAACCGACTCCTGGCGAGTGCGGCCTCCTGTGACAATGGTCACCGGTTTGGTGAACCCGTACGGTTCAACCATGCGGCTGAGGCAAAATCCCTCGTCACCCGCAGGGACCGTGAGCACGATGCGGTCCACGAGCAGGTGCTCATGGAACGCGCGAAGCGTTCTGACAAGTATTGGTAATCCGCAGAGCCCAAGATACTGTTTAGGGACCGCGGCTCCCATGCGGGTCCCGGTCCCGCCGGCGGTTATGAGGGCAGCAATCGTCATCCTTCGGACCTGGCGCCGCGATCGGTTTCGATGTGCGACGGCCCACTTCTCAGGAAGCCGCGCTCCCTGAGTGCGTTCACCACTTCCTCCCCGCACCGTGCAGGAACGTGGATCGTGTGCGTAACCGCGCGATTGTCCACCGTAGCTCTGAATGACGTCTCGGCCTTGTTCAAGCCGGGATTCAGATCCCGGATCAAGCGCACGGATGAGGTAGTAAGCGCTGCAAGCAGGCTCAGCGGCACATCTTTCGACAGGCGGACGCCTCCGAGGGTATCGAAGGTGACCGCGGAGTTCGCCCCATTCTTGACACCGTAAAAATCGCGGTGAGCGTCAATAAGCGCCAGCGCGATCCATCGCGGCACGTAGTTTTCCGTTTCCAAAGGTAGCTTCATATCCCAGTAGGAGGTGGTCCCATATGCGCCCGTCCGGTGGACGATCTCGCTGAGCCCCGCGTTGTACGCGGCCACGACCGTCAACCAGCTTACCGGAGTAGATCCGTCCCCGAGTCTTGTACGCATCCAAGTCAGGTAGCGCGCGGCGGAGCGTGTCGACAAGGCGAGGTCGCTCCGCTCGTCGCGCCAGCTTTCAACCTTGAGCGTCCAATCGAGCGCAGGGTCGCGACTCGTTGACCCTGTTGCCGTAGTTTTGAGGAATTGCCACCATCCCCTGGCCAAAGCAGGGGACACCACGGTGCCATGGTAACCTGATTCAAGCGCGGGCAAGAGCGCCAACTCCGCAGGTACACCCTCTTTCTTGAGAATCGTCTCCACCACCGGAGCGTAATGGTCTTTCCGTTTAAGCCATATGAGCGTGGTGTCCTGCATCTCGCCGAGGAGGTGCTCAATCTGATATACGATGCGACGCCGCACATCCGGCCGGTCCAGCGGCACCTTCTCTCCGCAGAAAGCAAGGCCGCGCTCTACTATCCCAGGCGGCAGCCCCTTCCTCGCGAAGATCGCTCTCTCGACAACCGGAGGAGCGTGCTTGAGGTATTCGAGCGACTCTTTGGCAAGGATTTCCGATCGTGCGACCGACGCTGCTGTTTCTTTGCGCCTTACCATCGCGAGTCCGGCCTCGATACGGTTCACCGGATCGGCCGTCAGAAGATCGCGCGGGAGTCCCTTGCGCCACAAGATCATAGTCGCCAACATGCTTTCCGCCGGAGAATACTGCCGACCTGCAGCCGAGAGCTCCGCGAGGCTTTTTGTGTGCTCGTGATCGGAGAGGCCGCCGTATTCCGCGAGAATCGTCGCATAGTTCGGCGGGAATCCGCTCGCGGCGGCTTCGATCCGTGCAACGTCGCCTGTCAGGTGGCCGGAAAGGTATAGCAATGAAATCAACGGAAGCCGGTATTCAATGTCTTCACTGATCGCGGGGTACCCGAGCAATACAAAGAAGATCGCCGCAAGCGCCACACACGGCAGGATTAGTTCGCGGTACCGCGTCACGGCTTGTTCGCTCCCTGAATTGCAGCATCGTCGGCAATGGCTCTCGACGACTTATGCCGATTCGCCTTCACGCGAGTGGCATCGACGTCATCCAAAATCCCCCCTAACCCCCCTTTATCAAAGGGGGGAATGCGGGTCCCCCCCTTTCGTAAAGGGGGGACAGGGGGGATTTTCTCATACGGAATCCGGCGCCGGCGAGTCGGCCCAATGTTACTTGCGTGATGATGCATTGGTGTCAGATTCGGCTCCCAGCATGCGTACCAGGTATCTTACGCGTGGGTCTCCGGGAACGGCTTCCACAGCCGCGCGTGCCTCACGGCTCGCTGCCTTGCGATCACCATTCTCCAAAAGAAACACCACGAAATTCACCCTCGCGGGCACATATCCGGGAAATGCCTGTATAGCTTGCTGGTACGCGGCGCGTGCGCGATCGGGGTCACCGCGGCGTTCCCATACCAACGCCATGTAGAAAGGAGGCCGTGGGTCTTCGGGATTGAACCCGCGCAAGAGACGAAACGTCGCGAGGGCCGCGTCGAATTCGTTGCGTTCCAGATCGCTGAGGCCTTTGGTAATCAGGAAATCTTCCGACGCCTTTGGACCCGTAGGCGCAGTGTTGATATCCCGCGCCGCGAGAAGGTGGTGGAGATTTCGGCGGGCCGCCGCGTTGTTGGGATCTCGTTCCAATGCCTTGCGGTACGCCCGTTCGGCGCCTTTCAGGTCGCCGAGATCTTCCAACGACGCGCCCATGTGGACAAGGGATTCCGAGTGGTCGGGTGAGGCCGCGAGCGTTCTCTTGAAGGCATCGATCGCCTCGCTGTCCTTCCGCTCCGCTCTGAGGGCGACCCCGCGCCTGAATTCCGGCGGATCGTCGGCAGCGGCAACAGGAAGCAGGTGCAACACCAAAAATAGACTCCCAACACAGCCGACGATGCTGAAACGCTTCATAATATTTGAAAGATGTTGAAAGATTCTGCGCGTCCTATTAATATCACAAGATGTCTTGAATGAAAAGGGCATCGGCAATGCGCGGCCGTTTGTTCCGGCTGTATTTCTGAGGCCTTCTCCCTATTCCGCGTACTATCGCAATGACAGGAGTTTCTTGTGGACCTTCTGGATTCGATACAATCCGACATGGAAAAACTCGAACAGGACTTGATCAGCCAATTGCGGAGCCGCGTGCCGGTGGCGCTGGAGATCGGCGTGCACGTCATGAACAGCGGCGGCAAGCGCATTCGGCCTCAGCTCACTATCATCTCGGCGCGCATGGGCGGGTACCACGGACCCAACGCACTCATTCTTTCGGTTGCGATTGAGTCGATCCATACTGCGACACTGCTGCATGACGACGTGGTGGATCAGGCTGAAACTCGCAGAGGCCGCCCTTCGGCAAACACCATGTGGTCGAACGAAATGTGCGTTCTCGGGGGTGACTACATTCTTGCAAAGGCGTTTTCCGCACTCACCTCTCTCAACAATATCCGGATTCTCAAGATTGTCTCTGAGACCACCGAACGGTTGAGCGAGGGCGAACTCTTCCAGATGATGAATATCGGGAACATGAACGTCAGCGAGGAAGAGTACCTCCAGGTCATCATCGACAAGACCGCTGTCCTCATGGAAGCAGCGTGTCGAGGTGGCGCGATACTCGGGAGACTCGACCCGCAGAAGGAAGACGCGTTAGCCGGTTTCGGCTTCAATCTTGGCATCGCGTTCCAGATGACCGACGATGTGATAGATTACGTTTCGGACAAGACGGTGATGGGCAAGGATCCAGGCAAGGATTTGGAAGAGGGAAAGCTCACTTTGCCGCTGATCTGCGCTCTCAAGCGCGCCGACGCGTCAGAGCGAAACCGCATAGAGGGGCTCGTTCATGAAGGAAGACTCGGCGACGGCGACCTCGCGTGGGTACGGGACTTCCTGCGACGGCGTGGAGGCGTTGACGAGACTTTAGAACGCGGCCGGGACTACCTGCAAATTGCCGTCGATCATCTGGCCGTGTTCCCCGACTCCGAAGAGAAGCACGCACTCATGCGGCTTGCAGAGCGTGTGCTCCATAGAACGTACTGAGGATATTGATGAGAGCAACTTTTCTTGACATCAGGTCAGCCCGCTGCTACAGACCAGCTCAGCCTCCTATCCCCGTCGGAGGTTCTCCGAGGTGATCCCGAGACTTCACATTGCAGCGGTGGGCCTGTGCGTGATAATTCTCGCCGGCTGCCCTTCCATCTGGCAAACCAAACCCGTTTCACGTGACGCGGGCGCGGAAGAGATGTTTAAGGCTGCGCAGAAAAGCTTTGACAGCAAGCGCTATGCCGACGCCGCCGACCAGCTCCAGCAACTCAAGCATTCACACCCTGATTTCGACAAGATGCCCGAAGTCAGCCTGCGCATTGGCGACGCATTCTACAACGACGGAAAATACGAAGAGGCGTTCACGCGATATCGACAGTTCATCGAGCTGTATCCGAACCACAAGGACAAGTATCGGGCCAAGTACATGATCGGAATGGCTCATTTCAAACAAATCAAGAGCATCGACCTCGACGACACCGCGGTAAGAAGAGCGGAAGAGGCGTTCAAACAGGTAAAGGACGACCCCGAAGCCGGTGAATGGGCAAAGAAGGCCGAAGAGAAATACCGTGAATGCCGCATCAAGCTTGCACAAAAGGAACTCGACAAGGCTGCCAGCAGCCTGAGCAGGAGCCAATACAAATCCGCACGCCTGGTGCTTCAGCGGGTGGTTGACGAATTTGCCGAACAGGCCCCGGATGCAGTTAAGGAAGCCAAGAAGACTCTCGACCGCATCAAAAGCAAATAGATTGCGTGAAGGGCCGGCACTGAGAAGCTGTCTCAAAAGTCGAACGCTGAGTGAATTCGTGGCACGTTTTTAGTCGCCAAAAGGCGGCTAAGTACGGAAATAACCTGGCTCGCATTCGCTCCCAACCCGGAAATCCTTTGTAGGGGCGGGGTTTATCCCCGCCCGCGTTGCGGGACCTGGGATAGTGGGCGGGGATAAGCCCCGCCCCTACGGTCCGTCGTGCCACTATTGGAACCCGTCCTGGAGTTTTGAGACAGTTTCCGGAGGCCGGCCCCTACCAATTACGGGAAGACGCCCTTGCGATAGATCGTGTTTCACTTCAACCTAATGCCCATTCGCGATCATATAGGAAATATTGGTGTGTCTCGCCGACCCCGGATTGCGTAAGACAAAATCCCCCCTGGCCCCCCTTTACGAAAGGGGGGGACCGCATTCCCCCCTTTATTAAAGGGGGGTTAGGGGGGATTTTGGATGCTGCCAATATCACTTGCTTGAAAACACATTGGCATGACTCTTTCCAGCACCATCATCCCATATTCAACGAGCCTTCTTCAGGGTTGATCTCATCAGCGAGAATGGTGTTGTAAGCTCGCACGGTTACGCGGCCGGGTGCGGCTCCCTTCGGTCGAGTTACGTTCTTGACATCGGTGAACATCACTTCGACCTTGCCACTGCTCCGCGCACGCGAAAAGAACGCCGCAAGCCCGGCAGCGAAAGCGATGTCTTCAGCCGCGGCCTCCCGACGCTCCCGCTGGAGCAACACGACATGAGCGCCAGGGCCGTCCTTCACGTGGAGCCACAGATCTCCGTCACGGGCCCGCGTGCGCAGCAGCAGATCGTTTCCTCTGCCGCTCTTTCCAACGAGCGTAACAAAGCCTCCGGGACTGCGGTACGTTCGAAACGGACTCGAACCAGACTTCTCGCGGTGGCCCTTGGAAACCGGCTTCCGCGCCGCGGTCTTGCGCGTGGAAGGAATCTCGTCCGCGAGTTGGTCCAGCTCATCCGCGTCTTGTGCTGCGTCGATAAAGTAAAGGAGCTCTTCGATGCCTCGCTTTTCTTCGAGAGTCCGTTCCAGTCGTTCTTGTGCAACGCTCTGTCCACGCTTTCCGCGGGCTGCGGCTTTGAACTTGCGCTCCATGTTGGCCACAGGGTCGCGCGCAGGGTCCAATGTGATACGCCGCGGTTCACCGCTGACCCAATCCCGGACGTCGATTTCCGTCATGCCTTTTCTTATTCTGGAGAGGTTCGCCTTCAGGAGTTCGCCTTGGTCACCCAATGACGCAAATTCAGCGAGGCGTTCCAGGTCACCGCGGATCTTCTGCGTTCGTCGCTCCAGCGCGGCGATCGCGGCTTTGACGGGTCGGGCAACCTCGCGGCGCAATCCTTCCAGGAGCAGTCCCCGCAGCTTCGGTCCAAAGAACGCGTCCGCGGCGACATTCATCGACGGGAAGACTTCGTCGTCCGAAGTGGCGCTGACCGTGAGCTTGCGCTTGCCGTTCGGCCGCGTGGTGATCCCGGCAACCCACTCGCCGGCTGACGGCTGCGGGCTCGGCTGACGGCTTGCACACGTTGGGGGCGGCTCGTACGGGGTGCCTGGCGTGACAATACGGGTTGTCGTTTCTTTTGGAGGGATACGGCGGAGGCATTCCAGGATAAGACCGGTTGCACCATCCACGAGGATTATGTTCGAGTCCCGTCCGAGAAGTTCAAGTACGAGCCATCTTTGAGACGCGCCAGATCCCGAGCCTCGTACCGAGGTGATTTTCACCACCCGGTCGTCAGGCGCGCACGACACACCGGTGATCGTACCTCCCTGGAAATGGGCCCTGAGATATGCGCAAAATCGGGGTGGCGCCGGAGGGTTCGGCACCCGGAGGGCAGTCAGGTGGATGCGGCCCATTTGAGGGTCCGCGCTGAGCATAAGCTTCTTTTCGCCCTCACCGCGGACGCGTACGCGCAGAACGATCTCCCGAGGGAGCGGCTGGTGTATCTTGTTCACGAACCCGCCGCTGAGTTCCCCATTCAGCTCACGGGCAACCATCTGGAGGACAGCAAGGTCCACGACTTACTCGATTACCTAATACCAATCAGCTTTCATATAAGTGAAAATAGCGGGCACGGAGGCCCGCCGCCACCACAACAGATGGTGGGGGTCGGCGTCCCTGCCGGCCCTTCCTATGTTACTTGTTAGAAAGCGCATTGGTTTAATACGCCATCTTGTGAATTCGGTGGCAGATTGTGTCTGTTGGAGATTGCTTCGTCGCTCCGCTCCTCGCAATGACACGCCCGAACCTGTCATTGCGAGCGAAGCGAAGCAATCTCCTTCGCCCAAATGCGGAAACGGATTTGCGCCGAGCTTTTCTGCTTGCAGCACTATCCCACCATTTTCGCGATCACCCTCCCGAACAGCGGGTGTACCACGTCGATCGCCTTGCTCGTGCACAGTTCCTGACAGCAAAAGCATGAAATGCACGCGCGGCGGTCGATGATCATTTCTCCGTTGCGTTCGCTGATGGCCGCGGGCGGGCAGTGATTCATGCACACTTTGCAGTGGGAACAGACGTTTGGATCGATCCGCGGCCGCGCTACCATGTGGTTCTCGAGGAATCGTCGCATGGGATTGCGTTGGGACATGTTCCACATGACAGTCATGGACTTGGGCGGCTTGAAATCACGGAGCGGAAAACCGTCCATCCCGTCGCCCAAAAGCGCGATGCGATCAGGCGAGGTCGTTCCCAGGCCAAGGGATTCAGCGATGACGCACGTCCTGAGCTTCTCCACAGGAAATCCCACAAGGCGGCACAGGGTCGCGTCCAGCGCCACCGCATCCGTCGAGGCCGCGATAATCCCGATCCGTCGAGTCGGGCCGCCGGTGGGCCCGTTTCCTTCCATGCCGAGGACACCGTCAACGAGTGACAACGTAGGCTTCACCGCTTCGTAGATCTGAGCGAGCACCGTGGCGAAGCCATCGTAGTCCTTGCCGGCCTTGAGATGCCATGAAGCCTTGTCAGAACCCACCACCGTCCCGAACAGGTTTTTGATGGCGAGAGTCAAGAGCATCTGGGAATGCGTTTTGAGCTTGGCGAGATTGATCACCCGGTCGAATTCGAATACCGCTTTCGCTAAATCGATCTTGCGGAAGACCCGGCCTTCTCGGCAGTCGATGGTGACCTTTTCCTTGAAGACTGCGGGCTGAACCCCAAGGCGTTTCATGAAAGGCTCGTACCCTGACTTTGCGAGCACCCTCTGAAGGCTGCCGATGGATGAGCTATCTCCTACGGCAACGGTAGCGCCAGCGTCGATCGCCAAGGAAGCCACCGCTTCGACGACTGCCGGGTGCGTCACCACTGCCCGCTCGGGCGTGTAGGACATCAGAAGGTTCGGTTTGAGCAGAACCCGTTCCCCGCGTTTGACAAACGAGTCGATCCCGCCCAGGTCGTCGATCACCTGCTGAATCACCCGCGCCGGTCGGCCCGCCTCGTAATCCTGACACCGTCTCAGAGCAACCGTTGATTCCATGATGAAGGTGTAGCATTTCACGTTCGCCGGGTAAAGTCCGCGGCCGGAGCGTTGCGCTGATTGTCTTTACGGAGGAAGTGTGCCATGTAGGGACGATGATGGAGCGCGGCTTCGACGCGCCTATAGCGGACGAATTACGTCCAATCGCACAGAGGGAGGGCAGAATGAATGATCGACCGCCTAAGCCGGTGAACCTCTGGGGAATTGACAAGTACCGTGTCTATGCCACGCTCTTCGCACAGGCGTGGAAGCTCCTGCTGGACTCCGAAAACCGGGACCGCAGAAACCGCAACGGAGTAACCACGATAGACGGGGTCTTCAGCATTGCCAAGCTGACTTTGCTGGAGCAGATTCTCGTCAAGTACCGGCACATCGTGAAATTCGGGAACCAGATCGTGCTCGACAGCACCTATCCGCCGTATCCTTCACTCGCGTTTGATAAGCGGCTGTCCAACTATCTGAATAATCTGGATATGACAACCGTGCCGTCGGGAATTGTTTCGCTATCTACGACGAATTCGTGCCCGTATGCGTGCCCGTTCTGTTCCACCAACGCACGACGGGATCCCGCCACCGACTTGGACGAGGAGTTGGTCGCCCGAACCATCGAAACGATCCAGGACCTGGGTGTGCCCTTTATCATTCTCCACGGAGGGGAGCCCTTCTTTCGATACGACCGGTTCTTGCGGCTCGTGAAACACGTCCGCTCGGACACATGCCTTTGGCTCTTTACCACAGGGTACGGCGTCACCGCGGAGCGGGCGCGGGAACTCAAAGACAATGGCCTGTTCGGCGCATGGGTGAGCCTGGACCACTACCAGCCGGAGGTCCACAACCGGATGCGTGGTCACGCTCAAGCGTTCGACAATGCGTGCAACGCGATCGGGCACTTCAAAGACGCAGGGGTGTACACTTGCCTATCTCTCGTGCCGCCGGATGAATTTAACGACCCGGCGGAATTTAAGCGCTATTACGACTTGGCCAAGGAACTGGGCGTCGCAGAGATCCGAGTTATGGAAAAGAAGCCATCCGGCAGAGAAGCCTGCCGTGGAGTGAAGCCGCATTCGCCCGTGCTTTCCAGGCTCCAGAAAGACCTGTTCGCAAATCCCGCGTACCGAAGTCATCCCCCGATCAGCGGACTCTCCACCTGGCTTGAAACAGACCCGGCATTGGGCTGCCAGTGCCGATTCGAGTATCTCTTCGTAACTTCCACGGGGGAAGTTCAGCCATGTGAAGCCACCGAGATCTCGTTCGGCAATATCCGGGAAGAGGATTTCACCACGATCTACGAACGGGCTCGGCAAGCGTTCACCAAGCCGTCGACAGGGTGCATCCCGATGGTGATGTTCTCCGAGGTGCGGGACTACCAGAAGGTCAAGGACTCACTTTCGTCGCCGGAACGGGCAAAATTGGCCGCGCAGATCATGGAGGGATTCAGGCGCAAAGGCAAGCTGCCCGGTGCATACAAGGCCGTTTGGAGCATGTACGAGCGCCGCCTCCGGGCACATCGAAGCCGATTGAAGAGGCGCGCCGATGCGGTACCGGGGCGAATGGGCGGCTGAATGTGCAGTGGCGAGTCGAAGGGTGCCCAGGAAAACCCATGCCATGTTCCACGGATGAAAGGGATCTCCTCGCCGAATTTAGTGGCGTTGCGAAAGGAACGAGAGTCCTCACCCCCAACCCCCTCTCCAAGGATGGAGAGGGGGCTCAGGATTCGTGTTCTTCATGCTCAAGGAGCGACCGACGGATTACCGACGCGTACTTCGTCGAAAGCATAATCCGCACCCCTTCCCCATACTGGGGGAAGGGGGAAGGGGAAGGGGAAAAGGCCCTCAGCACCCGAGTAGAATTCATTAGTCCCGGCAACTTGGTTTTGACGCATCGGAATCGATTCATGCCCGTCGTGAAGATAATTCGTAACCACCATACTGGCGCTATGTTGGAAATCCACGTTGATCACTGCGTCACACCGCTGTACGTTACACCGCAACTTCCGGTTGCGGTGCCACACGTACCGCTTCCGGATTTTCAAGCTAGGGTGTCCACCGCCCGTCACCTCCGCGAGCATTCGACACCGAGTGAAGAGATTCTTTGGAGGCATTTGAGAAGGGATTCACTGGGGGTGAGGTTTCGGCGCCAACATCCTCTTGGTCCATTCATATTGGACTTTTATGCTCCAGCCGTACGTTTGGCCTTGGAATTGGATGGGAGCATTCACGAAGAAAAGACTCAAAGGCAGTATGACCAATTCCGGCAAGAGTGCGTCGAAACCTTCGGGATCGAGTTCGTTCGTCTGACGAACGGTGAGGTGATCGACGACGTTGGCGCTACTGTTGAGCGAATTCGAACTTGTGTCAATTCTAGAATCGGGTTTTTGGATCACAGGCTACTGTGGGTTCCCGCCGAAAAACTGCATCCGGGTAGTTCAGTGCTTGCAAACGGCATGTCTGATGTACTAACGATTTTGTCAATCAAGAAATCTTCCGGCCGACAGATAGTCTACGATCTGGAAGTCGCGGATGACAATTCCTACGTGACCGAGGCCTGTACGGTCCGGACCGGGACTCCACGTATTGTGGTCAGTACTACGAGATAGTCGGAATAGGCACTCACGATCCTTCTTGAGAATTGGTGCATGCCAAGCGGCCGGAAGATGTGGGCTCACTGTCATGGTCGTAGTCACCACTTCTGGCGCGCCTGGCATCTGGTTTTGCCAATGGGTGCCAGCTCTATGATCAAAGGAATATCCTTCTTTTGGGGCTGATATGCTAATCAAGCTGTTGCATGGGCGCATGTTTCGGGCTAGGAACGGGCCATCTTTCGGTGAGACCCCGTCAAGGAGGCTATGACAGCAATGAAGAGATTCCTGATTTTATTGGCTCTGGCACTGTTCGTATTCACGTCGACGGCAGCCCTGGCAGCCGATCAGTACTTCGTGCTCAAAGACAAGAATAACAAGTGCTATGTGAAGAGCCTAAAAGCGGCCACTCCGGCAACCATAGCCGGACCGTTCAAAACCAAAGACGAGGCGAACAAGGCCAAAGCCGAAAAATGCCCTAAACCTACCAAGAGTCCGGACAAGAAGTAATTTCGAATTCTTTTGCACCGGGGGGCTCTCTACCCTCGTCGCAGACAGGGCTCCCCGGATGAACGAACAATTGGTCCCGGAACAGGTGTTTTCTTCAGGCAATTCCCTCGCCTAGCCGAAATCACAAACTTGAATAATGCCTAATTCGCATGATTCTGCTGATGGTGTCCTCATCGGCCACGAACGGGTTGGCAGGCGGTTCAGGCAATGGTAGACGGAGTTCTTCGGAAAACGGCGTCTCCGCAAGTTTGAGATTGTACGCGATCACCATGAGCGCTTCTAAATTCACGGCGTCCAGGATGTTGTAGGCAAGCAGCGTGTCAAGTGCTCTGCGATCCGCGGTGCGCACGTAATGAGCCCACAACAAGACCGCGCAGTAGCCGTCCACACCGTCGAGTTCCGCGCGGTGAAGACCAAGCTTCCGCTCGCAGCCCTTGAGACCCCCGCGGTATCCCAGGCTCCGGAGAACGTGCAACAGGTCGATATGAGCCTGGTCCAATCTAATGCCGAAACACCGGTTGAGCATGGGGACGTCGAAGCTCTTGCCATTGAAAGTGACGAGGAGATCGTATTTGAAGATGTCGTCAGGGAAATGCCGGAGGTTCTCGTTCCAGACGTAATGATAAACCTTGTTCCCGTCATAGAGCGCGATCGTGGTGATGTGGTCGAACCCCGCTGCTCCGCCCGAAGTCTCGATGTCCAGGTAGGCCGTCGTATCGCGGAACTCTCCGAACAGCCTCCAATGCTGGTTTGTTGGCAGTAAGCGGGCAAGGTTCCGCACGTCGTGATGCTCGACATACCAGATCGATTCCTCAATCCGCGCTTTCACGTAAGCATTGTTGAACGGTCGGTTCGCGGGCGCCGGCCCATTCAGCACATCCGGCCAAGACCGGACACCGGCCGCCCATAGACGTTTCTCGGTCTTCGTACCGATTCCGGGTATATGACAAAACGTATGTTGGAGCATCGTATCTCCGGTGCGCTCAGCGCACATTTCTCCAGCAATCTCTCGACCGGGACATGGGGCCTAGAGACCGTCTCAAAACTCATTCAAAGGGTGCCATCGTAACACGATTACCCCCTCACCCTAACCCTCTCCCTCAGGGAGAGGGAACCGGAAATTGGCTTCATACACCCCCCTCTCCCCCTGGGAGAGGGCCGGGGTGAGGGTTACAAAAATGCATCCCGGACGTCATCGTGCTACGATTCAAAAAGCCTTCCCGAGTTCTGAGACAGTCTCCATCGCTCATGGGTAAGGAACGGCTTCGCGCGTAAGCTTCTCGTCTATCATGTCATAGGCCGCAGGCGCCAAAAGCCCGTCCTTCACGAGTTCGTCCAGGCGCCCTTCCGCAAGGAGCCTTTCCAGTGCCCATCCTGTGGCAAGCTTGCTATGCAGCCACAGGCGTAGAGACTTCCCAAACCGCGCAACTAGATCATCCTGAACGAAGGGGATCAATTCCGCACCGAGAGGTGAGACTGCCTCGATCTCGATCTCGTGGTGGATTACCTCATGTCCCTGAAAAGAGTATACCACACGATCGATGACAAGTTCGGCATCCGGGCCGGATCCACGCTCTGGCTCACGGATAAGGTTGCGGACCTTACGCGTTGTCTTGCGGTCCTGAATGATGGTGAAGCCCAGGCGGGTCAAAGTCTCGTGGGGAGAAAAACGAGCGAACGTTCGCTCGT